>Ga0206101_1000326_pt1 | contig 10579 bp, 7 predicted proteins | sample 1B0metagenome_FD_148613 | JGI IMG/M metagenome (GOLD analysis project Ga0206101, IMG submission 148613) | Enriched microbial communities from leaf-cutter ant dump, University of Wisconsin, Madison, United States - 1B0 | ecosystem: Environmental > Terrestrial > Nest > Insects nest > Nest dump... | reverse complement strand
GCTTGCTCCCACCGGCAGGGTCCGCAACCAGCGCGGACATGAATCGGCGGTGGCCTATCGGGATAAATCCGCCGAGCCCTATCATTTCTCCGTCATGAGTTACGACGAGCGCGGGCGTGTTGAAGCATTACTGCGGTACAACGAAAATCTCGGGTTCGACGCGGTGTATTATTCGTATAATTCCGCGAATAATGTGATCGCGATCACCGTGGCCGATCCCGTGCGGAAATTCACGACGTGGTATGGGTACGACCAGCAGGGACGGATCGACACGGTGTGGACGAAGCTGTACGAACCGGGGAGCGGACTGCTCTCCACCGGATCATTTACCAGCGTGAGATATCCTGGTGTCGAGGATCATAATGGAGTCGCGCCGGAGATCGTATATTCGTACGCGAAAACCGACCGGGTGCGGACGATGAGCTATCCGGCCGTCGGAGTTCTGGTGGATTATGCGTACAACCATCGCAAGTTCCTTGACTCACTGGTGGCGAAGCGAAGTAGCGGGATGAGCATCTTCACCCAGCGTCTGGAGTACGATGGCAGCGGGCAGATAACGCGGCAGACGTACCAGCATGGAGCGGGCACGGCGAAGGTGCAGGAGTATGAATATGACGAGTTGCAGCGGCTGTCGCGCTGGGAGTTGGAGAACGAATGGACGACATATCAGTACGACGAGGTGGGCAGCCGTGAGACGGTAGGACGGAGCACGCAGCCGATCGAGAACTACGGGTACGATGCGGGAACGAACCGTCTGCGGACGCGAGTGCAGCGGGACTGGTCGGGAGGCGATACGCTGCACGACTATGGCTATGATGCCAACGGAGCGCGGACGAGCCGCAGCACGGGCTACCGCACGAGCGCCGGGATCCGGCCGTTGTACGAGGAGCATACGGGCTACAGCTTCCGCGGGCTGAACAACCGTGCGCGCGTGCGGAGGTACGAGAATGGCGTACCGGGACCGTGGGAGGACTGGAGATATAGATATAACGCGATGGGCGAGCGGGAGCAGAAGCGTCTGTATCCGTACATGGATGGCGTCGTACCTGCGCCGGATAGTGCAATCTACGCCTGGTGTTATTATCTGCTCGGTGGCAACAAGGAGCAGCTAGCGGTCTATCACGGTCAGCAGTTGGATTCGTTGCAGTCGGAGTGCGGGGATTTCGGGAAGAATCGCGTTTACGTGTATCCGTGGCAGTACATCACGTATGGTGCGAGCAATGTGGGCTCGATCATAACGAAACCGACGGGAACGCGAGAGTACAGGATTGCGGATCATCTCGGTTCGACCAGGGCGATAATCGACGACGCCGGGAACGTGGCTGGCATGTACGACAACGCACCATTCGGCGAGCAGATCGCGGTGACAGGAGTGGATACGCGAACGCAGTACATCGACAAGGAGAAGGATCGCGAGACGGGCACGGCGAATCATGGCGTGCGGCAGTATGACCCGGAGATTGGAGGTTTTGGCGCAATCGACCCGTTGTGGGAGAAGCATAGAGGCTTGACGCCGTATCACTATGCCGCCAATAACCCGCTGCGCTTCGTGGACAGGACAGGCCTTGACACGAGCGGCAGCGGTGAACCGGGACAAAGTCCCGCGTTGCAAGTATTAAAGGGCACCGTTGCAACTGTGGTTGGGGTCCTCATGATAAAGGCTGGCATTGCACTGTGTATTGCTCCAACAGGAATTTCCCAAGTAGCTGGGATAACCCTCATTAGTTTGGGAGCACCTACAGCGGCCAGTGGAGTTGCAATCCTTATAGATGTTGCAGACCAAGCATTAAGCGAGGAAAAACGGGATCTTCAGGAAATACCGGTTGGCGTTGGGGAAGGAGTTGGTGTGGCATTGAAGAACGAATATGGCTGGAAGATGGCACCGTTCTACTTCAGTATGGGGGAGTCGGGATTGACTTCAGGTGTTACCACCTTGAATACTTTTGCACAGAAGGGGCCTCTGGTGTTGGACGGAATGCATCTAGTTGATGAGGCGCTTGGGAAAGTAAGCACCACTCAACAGGTTATAGAAACCGTGTACGACCTCCAGCATCCTAAGCCGGTGCGTAGGCGTTATGGACCAACCTTGGGGAGAGGGCCTGGGGAGATGGGGGAATCCCAATTGCTAGATTAGTCTAACAATGGGGATGATACGTGGATAGTTAACTCTGGAACCCGGTCATATGCTGTTGCAATCGGGGTATGGCCGGAATTATTAACGTAAAAATATACAATCATGCTACAGACAAGCTTAGGCACGTACATTATCGGCGCAGTATGCATTATATCCGGCGTTGGGATTTTTCTAAGAGGGCGTGCCACTGCATCGACACCAAAGGACGAGAAGCTCAACGCCAAACTACGTGTGTACGGGGCACTGATAATTGGAGGCGGGGTAATACTTGTCCTTTCAGAATGGATCTTCGTATCGAATCGATGAATCGCGCGCGAGTGCAGAGCATCGAGCAGGACGTACCTGGGCTGTGGGAGGACTGGCGCTACTGCTACAGCGCCAGTGGAGAGCGTGAGCAGAAGCGTCTGTACTCACAGACGGACTACGAACCGTTTGGTACTACCGTAGCTGTGACAGGCATCGACACACGGAAGAAGTTCATTGATAAGGAGCGGGACGGCGAGACGGGGACGACAAATCACGGCGTACGGCAGTATGATCCGGAGATTGGACGAACCCGAAGGGGCAGATCACGAGCTACACGTACGATGCCTTCGGCCGTGTAAAGTCCAAGACCCATCCCGATCTCGGCACCATCAGTTATGCCTACGACGATCTCGGCAACGTCCGCTTTGTGCAGGATGCGCGGCAGGCTGAAAAGAACCTCCTCACCTTCAACCAGTACGACGACCTCAACCGCATCACCCTCGTCGGCGAAGCCTACATCGATGAGACCGGGACGTGTCCTCCGTACGACGAGGACAATCCCGGCTCCGGTGGCTGCGGCGATGGTTCAAGGCTGACCGATAAACTCGACGGCAACGTCATGCACGTCGCCGGCGGCAGCATCCTCACCGCCAACCGCAAGATGTTCGTCTCTCCCGCCCGCTCGCCGAACTCCTTCCCGGACGTATCAACCTTCACCCTCTCCGACTGCGATGAGCTTCAGCCGGAGCCGAGGCTTGGCGAGACCGAGCCGCCGACGCTCCCGCTGGTGAAGCATCAGGTATCGCTCTACCGCACGACCAACGGCGGCGTGCAGGGAGCGCCGCTCTCGGAGTTCGAGGACGTTGCGCTGCATCCGGAGTTCGTCCGGGTGGCGGTGGCCTACGACACCCTGCCGAGCCGCAACGGCACGGCGTGGAAGAACTTTCCCGGCTACCAGAAGTGGCACCAGCTTGCGCCGACCGGGAAGGTGCGCAACCAGCGCGGCCACGAGGCGGCCGTCGCCTACCGCGATCGCTCCGCCGAGCCGTTCCACTACACGGTGATGAGCTTCGATGAGCGAGGCCGTGTCGAGGCGCTGCTGCGGTACAACGAAAATCTCGGCTTCGACGCGGTGTATTATTCGTATAATTCCGCGAATAATATGATCGCCGTCACCGTGGCCGATCCTGTGCGGAAATTCACGACGTGGTATGGGTACGACCAGCAGGGACGGATCGACACGGTGTGGACGAAGCTGTACGAACCGGGGAGCGGACTCGTCACCGACGGGAATTTCAGCAGCCTGAAATATCCGGGAGTTGAGAGCAGAACGGGCCTCGATCCGGAGATCGTATATTCGTACACGAAGCTCGACCGCGTTGCGACGATGCGGTATCCTGCGATCGATGTGCTGGTCAAGTATGCCTACAATCATCGAGCATTTCTCGATTCGATCGTGGCGTTGCGTGGCGGAGGAACGATTTTCCAGCAACTACTGACCTACGATGCTTCCGCGCTGATTATCAACCAGAAGTATGGGCACGGCATGGGACAGGTACATCAGCAACATTACTGGTATGACCCGGCCCGACGGCTGGTCTCATGGTATCTGGACGGCTCAACGACGGATTACCAATATGATGAGGTCGGCAGCAGGCTGGCAATGGCACCTGCCAATGCTCCTGCGGAGACCTATACGTATTACACTGCTACAAACCGGCTTGAATATCGTCGTCGCGCGGACCTCTTCGGCAACGACACGCTGCACACGTACGGCTACGACGCGAACGGAGCGCGGACGAGCCATGCGGTGAGTTATGAACAGCCGTGGGTGAGCCGTCTGTTGCGGGAGGAGTATTTCGGCTACAGCTTCCGCGGACTGAACAATCGTGCCCGTGTGCGCGACTATGAGAATGGCGTACCAGGACCGTGGGAGGACTGGCGTTACCGCTACAGCGCAAACGGCGAGCGAGAGCAGAAGCGTCTATATCCGTACATGGATGGCGTCGTACCTGCGCCGGACAGCGCAATCTACCCGTGGTGTTACAACCTGCTTGGCGGTAACAAGCTTCAGCTAGCGGTGTATCATGGACAGCATCTGGACTCACTGCAATCGGAGTGTGGTGACTTCGGGTTGAATAGAGTTTATCTCTACGCGTGGGAATATCTGACGTACGGAGCAGGAGCGTGGGCGAATATGGTCACGCGTCCGTCAGGGACGAAAGAATATCGTATAGCCGATCACCTAGGTTCGATACGGATGATTCTGGATAATGGCGGAAATATTATCGGCACATGCGATAACGCACCGTTTGGCGAGCAGATCGCGGTGACAGGAGTGGATACGCGAACGCAGTACATCGACAAGGAGAAGGATCGCGAGACGGGCACGGCGAATCATGGCGTACGGCAGTATGACCCGGAGATTGGAGGTTTTGGCGCAATCGATCCGCTGTGGGAGAAATATAGAAGTTTGACGCCGTATCACTACGCAGCGAATAATCCGGTAAGTCTGAGCGACCCGGATGGCCGCAAGACGGTAAGCATCCACGGAGTGGATGCCGAGCAGGCGGCTCGCGAACTGGATGCCGAGTCCAGCCTTACCCTGACGCGTGATCCGAATACGGGGGAGCTGAGTGCGACCGGAATAGCGCTGACACCGTGGGACAACATGCTGCTGAATGCGATCGAGGACAATACCGTTCACGTGAATTTGAATACAACCCGGCATGAATCATATCCTTCCATTGATGGCTCGCTAGGGTTTATGGTAGGAGATGCGTTCGATGGGAGTACGAGGCAGAGGAATGGAGATATCCGTGCGGAGCAGTGGATAAACCTTGAGCAGTGTGCACAGATAAATTCGGTTGGTGGAGGCACGGTTGGGCAAACTGTCCTGCATGCGGTGAATGAGGCATACCTTGGCGGCCAGATGTTCCCAGGCCAATCCTATTCGTTTGCCAACTATAACGCTGCACATCTGGCAACGGTGGCGATCGATCCCCCGCAAGGGCAAATTTCCATAGTGAGGGATCTACGAGGAGGCGCAATCATCCACGTAAGTGCTCAAGGTCCGACCGGAACTGTCTTTCTCTACAAATACGATAACAAAACCGGGAAAATCGTGCGATGAACTCTCTCCGAATCATTTATCAGTCACTATGCATCTGGCTCACATGTGCAGGATTCTTTCTGGCATGCCGGGCACAGTCTACGGTCGATGGAACTCACAAGGTACGGGCAATAGAGATGGCATCGCTGTTAAATGCCGGAGGATGGATCTACTTCGGTGACTATATATCCTTGCCGATACGTGGTGGGCCTGGCAGCAAATTCCTCGCTATCGCATTTGACAGCGCTGCGTATGAGGAAAGAACCCACAGGCTTTACGTCAGCGGCCGCATTTTGAGGGCAGACAGTACCGAAGGTCTACAGGGAGTTCAGATAATGGTTGGCATGTTCTTGCGTGAGCAGGGCCAACTCATCGAGAATGACAGAGATCGTCCAATCCCTGCCTATCATCACCGGATCATGCCAGTGCTGGAAGATACAACGGACGTTGAGGGCCGATTCTCCATATACTCGCAGATTGATGCATCGTCTTCGCTGATAATAGCGAATATGAGTTATCATCTTTACGTATATGACGTCGGAAAGCTTGTAGATTCAACGTGGGCAAAATAGCTGAAGGATACTCGAAGCGCCGGGCATTGACGTTTAGCGCCAGTGCCCGGCGTTGTTGAGACAGCAGCCACGAATACCACTACAGCTTCCGCGGACTGAACAACCGCGCGCGCGTGCGGAGGTACGAGAATGGCGTACCGGGACCGTGGGAGGACTGGCGTTACAGATATTCCGCCAGTGGAGAGCGGGAGCAGAAGCGGCTATATCCGTACATGGATGGCGTCGTACCTGCACCGGACAGTGCAATCTACGCCTGGTGTTATTATCTGCTCGGTGGCGGTGGTTCGCAGCTAGCGGTATATCACGGCCAGCATCTGGACTCGCTGCAATCGGAGTGCGATGACTTCGGGAAGAACAGAGTTTATCTCTATCCTTTCCAGTACATCACATACGGCGCGAGCGATGTAGGTGCGATCATCACGAAGCCGACGGGAGCACGCGAATATAAAATCGCGGATCATCTCGGCTCGACGCGAGTGGTGCTGGATGAATCGGGTGCGGTAATTAACCAGACGGATTATGAGCCGTTTGGCGCAACGGTAGCAGTGACAGGCATCGACACACGGAAGAAGTTCATTGATAAGGAGCTGGACAGGGAGAGCACGACGTACAATACGGGCGTACGGCAGTACGATCCGGAAGGGCCGGGATTTGCGAGTGTTGATCCGTTGTGGGAGGAGTACCCGGCATGGACGCCGTATCATTACTCCTTCAATAATCCACTTCAATTCAAGGACCCGGAAGGTAATGAGCCGATAACAGGAGCAGTTGTCGCCGCGATCATCGAGGCTGCATTTACTGTCTATGACGTATACGATGCAGTGACAACCGTTGCAGATCCCAATATTTCCACTGAAGAAAAAGTGGTAACTGTTGTCGGCGCGGGTATTGGTTTCATCGTGCCGGCTGGTGGATACGGAAAAGCAGCACGGGAAGGCACCAAGGTTGCAATGGAGTTGGCCGAGCATGCTGATGAGGCTGTGGATGCGGCGAAAGCCGTGAAGAAGGCTGTAACGGCGGCGAAGAAGGTGGGAGGAGCCGCAAGTCACGCGGTGTCTCCGGGGAGTGGTGTCCTGCGGAGGACAGCGGGCGAGACTGCTGCTACTGCACGTGGCAAGGAAATGCATAAATGGTGGGACTATGGCGAGGGATTCGTCAAGGAATATCGACTGCCCAGTGGCAAGAGAGCGGATGCTGTCAATGAAGCAGAAAAAATTGTCAAGGAGCTTAAGCCGAATAACCCGCGCGCAATAAAGAGAGGGGAAAAGCAATTACGTGGCTATGTTAAAGAGTTAGAAGGTATGTATGGCAGCGGGTGGCGATCGGAAGTGGTTACTTACGACTAGCTGTACAACAATAGGCACCCGGCGTTTTATTGCCGGGTGCCTACATGCAAAGCAAATCATAATCAAAAGCATCAATGGATTCGATCGCAAACACCAAAGAATTAGAAGGCGCAATTTCTGATATTCTGAAGCCTTTGGCGTTTAGAAAAAAAGGCCCCAATTGGTATTTCTATACGGATGAATGCGTTTGCATGATGAACCTCCAGAAGTCTGAATGGGGTGGGCAGTATTATATAAATGTCGCCATTCTAGTAACCCCTCTAACAATGGAAAAAATGCCATTGGAGTATAGATGTCATATAAGAGCGAGGATAGATAATTTGGTTCCCAGTGATATCGATATACGCGGCGCCCTTGATCTGGAAAATCATTCAATGTCGAGCAAGGAACGGGTGAGAGTTCTTCGCATGGCACTAGTAGAGTATGCTGTTCCGTTTCTAATGTCACTGGGAACCATTGATGACATAAAGAAGAAAGTGCTGGAAGATGAAATAGTCTCGTGCCGAACAATTCTCTCATTAAAGAGATTTCTTTTTCCTAATGTGAAATGGGACTAATCTATGAAGCTAGTCCATGCCGTTGATATTCTGACAACCAATAACCATAATCCATGTTTCAGTCAAAGCTCTGGGCAATCGATCCCGCTGGTTGGTCGGTTGATGCTGCTCACGACTCCGTATCATTCGCGTCATGCGATGTTGATGCGGCACTCGTGTTTAGTGCATTACATCTCGGTGAAGGGGTGTTCACCGATCAGGATGTTGCCTTTCTCGTCAACCGTGGAGCGCCACCATCTGCTGTGCGTACGGAGATTGCATGTGGTGATTTCCGTGGCTTTCACACTGAATACGAGGATAATGGAACGCACTGGCGCGTCTGGTGGCTGTTTTTGGATGATCTCCACCTGTATGCTTCATATAATTGTGATGGCAAGGATGCTGGCCGCCATGATGCCGTGGTGAATTGGATGTTCAGCACCTTACGTCGTGCAGATCGATCTTCGCCATGACTATGGCCTCCTCGGTCGGCTGATGCAGGTGACGAACCCGAAGGGGCAGATCACGAGCTACACGTACGACGCATTCGGTCGCGTGCTCACCAAGACCCATCCCGATCTCGGCACGATTTCCTACACCTATGATAATCTGGGAAATGTCAGGTTCTCGCAGGATGCACGGCAGGCCGAAAAGAATCTCCTGACTTTCACGCAGTACGACGACCTGAATCGCGTGACCGTCGCCGGCGAAGCCTACATCGACGAGAACGGTACCTGCCCTCCCTACGATGATGACAACCCTGCATCCGGTGGCTGCGGCGATGGCTCCCGCCTGACCGATAAACTCGACGGCAACGTCATGCATGTCGCCGGCGGCAGCATCCTCACCGCGAACCGCAAGATGTTCGTCTCCCCCGCTCACTCGCCGAACTCCTTCCCGGACGTATCAACCTTCACGCTCAGCGACTGCGACGAGCTTCAGCCGGAGCCGCGTCTCGGCGAGACCGAGCCGCCGACGCTCCCGCTGGTGAAGCATCAGGTGGCGCTCTACCGCACGACCAACGGCGGCGTGCAGGGAGCGCCGCTCTCGGAGTTCGAGGATGTGGCGCTGCATCCGGAGTTCGTCCGGGTGGCGGTGGCCTACGACACCCTGCCGAGCCGCAACGGCACGGCGTGGAAGAACTTCCCGCCGTATCAGAAGTGGCACCAGCTTGCACCGACCGGGAAGGTGCGCAACCAGCGCGGCCACGAGGCAGCCGTCGCCTACCGCGATCGCTCCGCCGAGCCGTTCCACTACACGGTGATGAGCTTCGATGAACGAGGCCGTGTCGAGGCGCTGCTGCGGTACAACGAAAATCTCGGGTTCGACGCGGTGTATTATTCGTATAATTCCGCGAATAATGTGATCGCGATCACCGTCGCCGATCCTGTGCGGAAATTCACGACGTGGTACGGGTACGACGCACAGGGACGGATCGACACGGTGTGGACGAAGCTGTACGAACCGGGAAGCGGACTCGTCACCGACGGGAATTTCAGCAGCCTGAAATATCCGGGCATCCCGGAGCGCGGCGGCGAGGAACCGGAGATCGTATATTCGTACACGAAGCTCGACCGCGTTGCGACGATGCGGTATCCGGCGATCGATGTGCTGGTGGATTATGCCTACAACCACCGCAAGCTCCTCGACTCGATGGTTGCGACGCGGCTCGGCAGCCCGGTGTTCCGGCAGGAGTTCCTGCACGATCCCTCGGCGCTCATCATCGATCAGAAGTATGCGCATGGCGCCGCGCAGCCGCACCAGCAGCATTACTGGTACGATCCCGCGCAACGGCTGGTCTCGTGGTATCTGGATGGAACATCGACGACGTACGAGTACGACGAGGTGGGCAGCCGCCGGCAGACGATCCGCGACAACGAGCCTGCCGAGCCGTACAGCTACTACAGTGGCACGAACCGTTTGCAGTACCGTCGCCGTCCGGATGCGCTGGGCAACGACACGCTGCACACGTACGGCAACGACACGCTGCACACGTACGGCTACGACGCGAACGGCGCACGCACAAGTCAGGCGGTAAGCTACGAACAGCCGACGCTCAGCCGTCTGCTGCGGGAGGAATATTTCGGCTACAGCTTCCGCGGGCTGAACAACCGTGCCCGTGTGCGCGACTATGAGAATGGCGTACCGGGACCGTGGGAGGACTGGCGTTACCGCTACAGCGCAAACGGCGAGCGAGAGCAGAAGCGTCTATATCCGTACATGGATGGCGTCGTACCTGCACCGGACAGTGCAATCTACGCCTGGTGTTATTATCTGCTCGGTGGCGGTGGTTCGCAGCTAGCGGTATATCACGGCCAGCATCTGGACTCGCTGCAATCGGAGTGCGGGGATGCGGGGTTGAACAGGGTTTATCTCTACCCCTTCCAGTACATCACATACGGCGCGAGCGATGTAGGTGCGATCATCACGAAGCCGACGGGAGCACGCGAATATAAAATCGCGGATCATCTCGGCTCGACGCGAGTGGTGCTGGACGCATCCGGTGCGGTAATTAACCAGACGGATTATGAGCCGTTTGGTGCTACCGTAGCAGTGACAGGCATCGACACACGGAAGAAGTTCATTGATAAGGAGAAGGATCGCGAGACGAGTCTGGCAAACCACGGAGTCAG
>Ga0206101_1000325_pt1 | contig 10604 bp, 10 predicted proteins | sample 1B0metagenome_FD_148613 | JGI IMG/M metagenome (GOLD analysis project Ga0206101, IMG submission 148613) | Enriched microbial communities from leaf-cutter ant dump, University of Wisconsin, Madison, United States - 1B0 | ecosystem: Environmental > Terrestrial > Nest > Insects nest > Nest dump... | reverse complement strand
TAGGTGTGTACGAAACGGAACAGGTGAGTTTTACCTTCAGTTAAATGGTCCCGCTGGGGCTGCTAACTTGCATAATAAGCCAATAAAAGTTATATGTTCCGTATTTTAAGAAATCGTAAAATAAAAGCTTAGTAATTTAGCTAAGCTTTTATTTTTGTATTTCTATTATTTAGTAGATTCTCATACTGACTTCAGGTTGGGCGTAATTTATTAGAAAGGTAAGGGTCTTTTTTATTTGGTATTATTTCTGCTGTGAGCTCGGCATTAGTACTTCTGATAATTTTGGTCTGAAAGACCTCCATTTATCCACTAAATGAAGTAAGTTGGAACTATGTTAACTTCGTAGGTGGAAGATTCTCTTCTGGATACTTTTACTTTCATGTAACAAAAATTTTAATCATTATACATAGTCATGGCAAATTACATAATCAACCAGATTGGCTGATTACTTGGTCTTAAAAATGAAGAATACTGGAGATTGATTTTGAAGAGATATGGTTTAGACAAGCAAGGATATATTTGACGGTATAATAAAATCTTTAAGATATTGTCTAACTAATTACTTGGAGTTGAAGTAATTTATTTAAAAATTGGCGTTATCATCATTATCGGGGAAAAAATAATTATAAAAAAAACTAAATATCTCTTGAAATCTCTTTTTCTATTCCCATATACCCATTGTTAAGATAAATTTTAGTTCTAATATTTTTTTAGGAGCTTAGTATATGGCAACGTTAAAGCCTTTGCATGATCGTGTTGTAGTTGAACGTGTTGAAGCTGAAGAAAAAACTGCTTCAGGAATTGTATTGCCTGGTAGTGCTGCTGAAAAACCGGATATGGGTATTGTTGTAGCTGTGGGTTCTGGCAAAAAACTGGACAATGGGGCACGTCAGGAAATGTGTGTAAAAGCTGGTGATCGCATTTTATTTGGCAAATACTCCGGTCAAGCGGTAAAACTTGATGGTAAAGAACTATTGGTAATGCGTGAAGACGATATTTTAGCCATAGTTGCTTAAATTTAAACGAATTAGTTAGTATCTCTAAATTATTAAATTATAGGAATTATAAATATGGCAGCTAAAGAAGTAAAATTTGGTATTGATGCTCGTGATAAAATGGTTCGTGGTGTTAATTTACTTGCTGATGCAGTTAAAGTAACTCTTGGGCCAAAAGGTCGTAATGTTGTATTAGAGCGGTCATTTGGCGCACCTTTGGTTACTAAAGATGGTGTATCGGTAGCTAAAGAAATTGAACTTAAAGACAAGTTTGAGAACATGGGTGCACAGATGGTTAAGGAAGTTGCATCAAAAACTGCTGATATCGCAGGCGATGGAACTACTACCGCTACTGTGCTTGCTCAGGCTGTTGTTAAAGAAGGTATGAAATATGTTGCTGCGGGTATGAATCCGATGGATCTTAAACGTGGTATTGATAAAGCCGTTGAAGCTTTGGTTAAAGAATTAAAAAATATTGCCAAACCATGTACTACATCAAAAGAGATCGCTCAAGTTGGTTCAATCTCTGCAAATTCTGATTCTGAAATTGGTGAGATTATTGCCCAAGCTATGGATAAAGTGGGTAAAGAAGGTGTTATCACTGTTGAAGAAGCTAGTGGTCTTAGCAATGAGTTGGATATTGTTGAAGGTATGCAGTTTGATCGTGGATACTTATCACCTTACTTTATCAATAATGCAGATAAGCAAATTGCACTACTTGAAAATCCATTCATTTTATTATTTGATAAAAAAATCTCTAATATCCGTGATTTATTACCTGTTTTGGAGCAAGTCGCTAAATCAAGCCGTCCATTATTGATTATTGCTGAGGATGTTGAAGGTGAAGCACTAGCTACGCTTGTAGTTAACAATATGCGCGGAATTTTAAAAGTAACTGCTGTTAAAGCGCCGGGTTTTGGAGATCGCCGTAAAGCAATGCTGGACGATATCGCTATTTTAACTGGTGGTACTGTAATTGCTGAAGAAGTTGGTCTGTCTCTTGAGAAAACTGAATTGGTTCACTTGGGTCAAGCTAAACGTGTTGAGATCGGTAAAGAAAATACGACTATTATTGATGGTGCTGGTAGCGAAGATGATATCAAAGCCCGTGTTGAATTAATCCGCAAACAGATTGCCGAGTCAACTTCCGATTACGATAAAGAAAAATTGCAGGAGCGTGTAGCTAAGCTTGCAGGTGGTGTTGCTGTAATTAAAGTTGGTGCAGCAACAGAAGTTGAAATGAAAGAGAAAAAAGCCCGCGTGGAAGATGCATTGCATGCTACTCGTGCTGCAGTTGAAGAAGGTATTGTTGCTGGTGGTGGTGTTGCATTACTACGTGCGCGTTCTTCAATTGAGAATCTTGATGGAGCTAACCCTGATCAAACTGCTGGGGTTAAAATTGTGTTAAAAGCAATTGAAGCGCCATTACGTCAAATAGTTGCTAACTGCGGTGATGAACCTTCAGTTGTAGTGAATGATGTATTAGCTGGTAAAGGTGCATTTGGTTATAATGCCGGTACTGGTGAATTTGGTGATTTGATTGAAATGGGTGTTCTTGATCCGGCTAAAGTTACTCGTGCAGCATTGCAACATGCTGCTTCAGTAGCTGGTTTAATGCTTACTACTGATTGCATGATTGCTGATCTACCAAAAGATGATGCTCCAGCTATGCCTGGTGGTGGTATGGGCGGCATGGGTGGAATGGATGGTATGTATTAAAAGCATTTGTGATACTTTTTGAATATAAAAAAGCCTCTGATTAAATCAGGGGTTTTTTGTCGCTTTTTTACGACTTTTCTAACTGGTTGTTTTTACTTTAATTGATTGTAATCTATTAATATTTTATTCTCCTATTCTTCGCTCTCCGTCACTGATTTTCAAGATAATTTTAACTGGATTAAACAAATAGTTGTATAATAGATATGTTTTCAATAATAGCTGCCTTACAGCTATTATTCATAATAAGAATAATCTATTTAAAATAACTGGCAGAGTGTTCTCATGCTTTTAAAGGGAAAGTTTTATGGCTGGAAAGACTACCGGGCAAGGAATTGATATCAAGGACCTTACGTTCTTTGCTTTGTTCTCGCTTACTTTTGGTTCAATGATGGGAAGTGGAGTATTCGATATTCCTCAAAATATTGCGAATCGCTCTGGAGCGGTTGCTGTTGTTTTACACTGGGGAATAGTTGCAGTTGGGATGATTGCATTGGCCTGGTCATTTGTATTTATAAGTAACCGTCGTCCAGACATTAAAAGTGGTATTTATGGATATGCAAAATTTGGCTTTGGCGATTATGTCGGGTTTAGTTCAGCATGGGGATATTGGTTAAATGCATTACTTGGTGATGCCAGCTATCTGATTTATATTTTTGCTACATTAGGTAATTTTTTTGGCATATTTGGGCATGGGGCTACTGCCGGTGCAACATTTCCTGCCTTTATTGGGGAATCAATCTTAATCTGGATTGTTTATTTATTAATGATTCAGGGAGTAAAAGAGGCTTCTATCGTTAATGTGATGATTACTTCGGTAAAACTACTGGCATTAGCAGCGGTTATTTTAGTCTTTATTTTTGGGTTTAAATGGAGTGTGTTTCAACAAAATATGTCAACACACGATTTGCACCTAGGTAGCATGTTTGAGCAAATAAAGGCAACAATGCTGGTAACTGTGTGGGATTTTCTTGGGATTGAGGCCGCCTGTATTTATGCTATTTATGCCAAATCAATGAAAGATGTTGGTAAAGCAACAATGCTGGCTGTTCTAGTGGTGCTTCTAATTGATACCCTTATCTCATGTTTGCCATTTGGTATTTTACCTACAGCAGAGGTCCAAGCATTACAAACTCCTTCTACCGCCGGGATTATGGCTTTGATTATAGGTCCGGTTAGTGGTAACATTATCCGTTTTGCGGTAATGATATGTGTTGTTGGTGCACTACTTGCATGGCAAATGCTGGCTATGAATATCCTCTTCCTTTCCGCGGAAGATCGTACTATGCCTGGGTTCTTACGCAAGATTAACGCTAAAGGTGTACCAACAAACGCTGCCCTTATGAGTTGTATTACTTTGCAACTTTTCATTATTTGTGCTTATTATAGTGGGGCTATCTATCTTAATATGATTCAGGTAGCGACCAGTTTAGTATTGGTTCCATATTTATTAGCAGCTATGTATGCATTTAAATTAATAATTACTGAAAAGAAAATTTATTATTATGAGCTAATAAAAGGATCTGTTGCAGTAATTTATGCAGTATGGATGATTTATGCTGGTGGATTAAAATATCTGGCAATATCTAGCCTGATGTATTTTGTTGGTATTTTCGTATTTGCTAAAGCACGTAAAGAAGAAAACCGTAAGTTATTTGAAAATAAATTTGAAATAGCTATGTGCTCAGTTATTGTTATTGTAGCTGCTGTATCTGGTCTTTTATGGTATAAAGGGATGCTGGTTCTCGATTGATTTCTATCAGTATGCAGAAAAGCTGGATTTTTTAATCCAGCTTTTTTATGTGTTATCTTGTATTTCATGAAAAGTTACTTCATAGATCCCATTTTTTAACTCGAGTATTGAGCCGGGAATTGCTTGTAATGCTTTTAATTGTGCCGATTTTATGACTAATTCTGCTGTGTTTATGACATCAAATTTTTTGAAAAGCTGACGATGAATAATTGAGTTAATGGTGCTGGCAGAAATTTGTTTACCAGTTGCTTTGGATAGAATGGCAGCAGCTTCTTTATAGTTATGTCCAAGAGTTAACAGGAAAAGTACTTCTTTTTCCCGCTCGCTCAGGCTTATTGGGTTTGACAGCGGTATTACTTGATTTTGTTCAGCATTGATAAAACTAAACATTTTGCTAATGATGCTGGGGTCAATTATCTGCATTTCCCCGGTTAACCCTACTACGTTATTTGTTGCCGGATTAATAATTGGATTAAAAGTGTAAATGATACATTGCTTTTCATCATTGTGTGGTAATTTATGGGTAATAAAAAAGGAAGCGCTGGTTTTAGTTTTAATGACTTTTAATGCAATGGGTTTAAAGTCTTTGGCAAGCTCTTTACCAGGGTGGTTGGAATCCTTTAGTTTACGTCCAATAATATCTTCGTCAGTGATATTCATGTATTTTTTGTAGGCCTGTGTTATATAAAGAAATTCAAGATTGGTATTCTCAATCATCAAAACCCGTTTATCTTCAAATTTCTTAAAAAACTCTACATATTCTGTCAAATATTGGGAGTCTTGCATACTTTTCCTTATCTCATATTTAGCCTGACAGGCATTGTTCTCATGTTTATTATTTTAAATGTTTTTGTATAATAAACATTTTTGCAGCATGGATTTATGTTATACACTCAATCAGTTTGAGTATATAACCAGATAAAGCAGGCATTTTGAAGAATTATATCAGAATTTAGGGAGTGATTATAAAAAACAGATATTGCGCGAAAATTTATTGTTAATATTTTTTCCGTTTATATCATACTAGGTGTGTTGATCAGGCATGAAAATCATGCCTGAATTTTTTAATGTTTAATGTAAAATCTTGTTGTTATTGATTCTAATTCTATAAAAGGGAGTAACCATGAAGCGTAAAAATCTTTTCTTGTTGGCTTTAGCCAGCTCATTATTGTTAGTTGCATGTAATAGTGGCAGTAGCTTATCATCACCAGTTCCGACACCAACCCCTAGTCCTGCTCCAGCATATCAGCTTGGTGATGTCTTTATAAGTGCATTTACGACCTGTCAGGATGTATATGACCCTCTTTCTATTACACAAACATATATTTGCCCGGCAAATGAGTCGGTTGTTATTAATTTTAAAACTATTAGTTATACTTCTTCGCCTGCTTCGTATGTGGTAATTCCGGCTGCATCAACTCTACCATCAGGAGTTGTAATTGATGGTACATGTAGCACAGTAGCTGCAACAAATTATGTTTGCAATAATATCAAGGTATCTTCAACAGGCAGTGCGGATGGAACGACAGTTGCCATTCCTGTAAGTGGTAGTGCTGGAATTCAAAATTTCATAAATATTATGTATACCAATAAATAATTGGAGTTGTGTAAAGTTAGCGTTATGCTAACTTTACACTTAATCTTTCAATAGAATATTAATAGCGGTTAGTAAATCCCTTCCCAGAAGGCTTGAACGATAGCCATTCCAGCCATATTCAATATCTGGCAGATTAGCATTATCCTTAAATGGCATTTCCAGTGTAAATGCCAGACAGTCAAACTGATTGCCAATCCAGCTAGTAGCTATAGTTGGTGTTTCTACATTAAAGTGACCTTTTTCATAACCGTACCTGATTTGATAATCAGGGTTTATTTTTTGATAAATTTCTTCAAACCGTTTTTCCAGCTTGCGCTGTTTATCGCTATAGCTGAGATTATCTGCACAACCTGCGGTAAATATGTATGGTAAAGCTTCATCGCCATGAATGTCAAAGCTCATACTGACTCCTGTTTCCAGCATTTTTTGGCGCACATAATATACTTCCGGTGATTTTTCTATACTTGGATTAAGCCATTCACGATTCAGATTTGTTCCTGTTGTATTTGTTCGCAGGTTTCCATTATATGCTCCATCCGGGTTCATATTAGGCACCAGATAGAATACACAATTTTGTAATAATGTATTACTGGTTGAATCCTGTTCATCAAGCAGGCGATGGATTAGACCTTCCATAAACCATTCTGCCATGGTTTCTCCAGGGTGTTGGCGGGCAATGATCCAGACTTTATGTTCTGCATTAGGATCACCTACTACCAGTAAGTCGATATTTCTGCCTTCTGCTGTTTGACCAAGTATTTCGTGATTTACCCATGGGAGAGCGTTGGCAAATCCAATTAATTCAAGATGCCTTGCATATGCATATGGTTCAAAATAAGCAAAGTAAATGGAGCTGGCTTTAGGAGTTATATTAACCTTTAGAGTATTATTAACAAATTCAGATGGTATACGAAACCAGTATTGATTATCATAGCTGGCACATATGTTATAATTTTCCCATCCTCCCGGATAAGCGGTTTTATCAAGTTCTTCCAGTACGATTGATAATTCCTGATGCTTGACATTATTTAACTGAAAGTAAAACCATTGGGAAAAGTGAGAGTTTGTATCCTGGCGAATTCCAAAACGGAGATTTGTTGGGGTGGAGATATCCTTTGTAATAATGCTGCCACCATCAAATCTGGTATTTACGGCAATAGTCATATTATTCCTTTCTTGTTTAGAATCTGTTTCCGATATTTAATCTTAGCGTAAAAGTTAATAATGGAGATAGAATTTTACAAGAATTTTGGGTGATAGTCTTAATTATTGAAGGTAAATCTTTAGTTACATTGTTGACATTTACCGGTTATTTCAACTGGATTGGTAATAATGAACCCATGTGTTTTACTTGCTTCCTGTAATACAAGAGTAACTTGTGGATTGTGTACTTCAATTTGTTTCCCACATATCTGACAAATTAAAATCTGGCAATGATGCTCATGGTTGCAGTAAAGATGATTACAAAGTTTATATGTATGATTAAATGTAACTTTATGAATTAACTCTGCTTTGATAAGAAACTCTAGTGCCCGATGAATCGTCATCCGGTTGGCTTTCGGATTTATCTGCCGTAAATTTAGTAAGATGTCATGTACAGTTAACGGCTCCTGGTTATTTGCAATTATTTCTATTATCAGGCTTTGCTGGCTTGTCAGATTAATCTGCTGATTCTTACAGTAATCAAAAAGTTGTGCTGTGCTTAGTTTCATCATTCAATAAGTTTATTTTTTTGCAGTCATTATTATAAAACTTTTATCATCTTCTTGACAGGTTTTACATGATAATGTTACAATGTAACATTATGTGGTAAGGAACTTTTATGAAAATCATAGCAAAATTATTAATAATAATTGTCTTTTTTGCGTTGGGAAATAGTTTTGCCCAATCTATAAATATTGTAGCTGCAGAAAATTTTTATGGTGAATTGGCTAAGGAAATAGGTGGCAAGAATGTAAATGTACAAAGTATAATCAGTAATCCTGATGCTGACCCGCATTTATTTACAACTTCCCCATCAACCAGCAGGGCACTGGGTCAAGCTCAGATTATTATCTATAATGGTGCAGACTACGATAGCTGGATTAATCAAATGCTTATTGGTATTGATAAAAAAAAGGTTGTAATTATTAATGTTGCAGATCTGGTCGGAGTTAAATCTGGGCAAAACCCGCACTTATGGTATAAACCGGAAACCTTTCCAAAATTGGCACAAGTTTTGACAAGGAAAATCAACGAGTTAAATCCTGGTGCTGCTAAAGAAACCAGCTCCAATTTACAAAGGTTTATTAATGAGCATAATCAGGTTTTGAATCTGATTGCTGCGGTAAAATCAAAATATGCAAATATTCCGGTTACGGCAACCGAGCCGGTTTATGGTTATATGGCTGATGCTATGGGATTAAAGATGCAGGGGCTTGATTTTCAGTGGAAAATAATGAATGATACAGAACCGACACCTAAAATGATTGCTGACTATCAGGGTTTATTAAGCGGGCAGAAAGTAAAGGTGTTATTCTATAATAGTCAGGTAAGCGATTCAATTACTAAAAACATGCAGGACCTTGCCCGTAAAAATAATATTCCAGTAGTTGGAGTCACTGAAACCATGCCGGCAAATGTAACAATCAATCAGTGGCTAACCGGAGAAGTCAATGCAACAGCATCTGCATTAGGTAAGAAATAAAGCATGATTATTTGTAAAAATCTGGCTTTAGGTTATTCTGGAGCTCCGGTTACGTCTTCATTTGACCTGGAAATTGATGATAATCAGTGGATTGGAATTATTGGTAAAAATGGGGCTGGTAAATCTACTTTCCTTAAAACCATTCTTGGCGTTATTCCAGTTTTGAGTGGCGAATTAACGATCCTATCCCAGCCGGCAGGAGAGTGCAATCAGTTGATTTCTTATATACCACAGGAGCGGGAAATTAATCTTGCGGATAAAATGAGTGGAGTTAGTCTTATTGCCGGTAGTTATCGTGGCTGGAAATATGGATTGCCACTGGTAAATAAAAAATTGAAGCAAAAAGTTAGTGAACTTATTGAGTTAGTTGGTGCGGAAGGTTATGCTCACAGACCTTTTTCGACTTTATCCGGTGGGCAGAAAAAGCGGATTTATCTGGCACAAGCATTGATCAACCAACCACAGCTAATGCTTCTTGATGAACCTCTTGCAGATCTTGATCCACATGCAAAACAGCATTTTATAGAAGCATTACAGAAAATCCATAAACATCAGAAATTGGGGGTGATGATAATCTCACATGATATGCACGAGATTGCCAATCATCTGGACGCTTTTATTCATTTTAGCAGTAACGGAGTACACTATTGTCCGACAATTGAGTGTGTGAAAGAGGACACTTATGTGGGCGTATAGTTTTATGCAGAATGCCTTGATTGCCGGGCTTATCGTATCAACAGTCTGTGGTGTAGTTAGCGTATTCGTTATTTTAAGAAGGACCGGATTTGCTGCACATGCGCTTGGACATATGAGCCTGACCGGAGCATCAGGTGCAGTATTGCTTGGTATGTCTTCCATTCTTGGGCAGTTGCTGTTAAATGGAATTGCTGCTATTGTTATGGGACTTATGGGTGATAAAGTCAAGAAAAATGATTTGGCTATTGGAGTAGTATTGACTTTTGTTCTTGGGCTTGGTGCATATTTCCTGTTTCTGTTTCAAAATAATTATGCCGGTAGTGTAATGTCTATTCTATTTGGCAATATATTTGCTGTATCCTATTCGCAAATTTATCAGTTATCAGGCTTGGCAGTACTTGTTTTGGCAGTAATGCTGGTAATCAGCCGTCCTTTAATTTTTGCCTCAATTGATCCTAGTGTTGCTGAATCAAAGAATGTAAAAGTCCGCATGTTATCGGTAATTTTCTTTTTGGTTCTGGCAGTTACTGTATCAATGGCTTGTCAGGTAGTAGGTGCCTTGCTGGTTTTTGTTTTATTAATCATTCCCGGTGCAATTGGTGTTCAATGGGGCGAATCAATTTTGGGTATAACTGGCATTAGTATATTGGTTGCTAATCTTGCTCTTGTTGGTTCATTGTATTTATCATATTATTTCGATTTGCCGGTCAGTTTTTGTCTTACAATGTTACTATCAGTTTCTTTTTTTGCAGGATTGTTAAAATCTTCACAGTTATATCATAAAATTATGGGGTCTGCTCCCACAATCAATAGATCAAGATTATAATAATGTTCTTGTTCCTGAAAAGGGCTACAGTCGGCTACCTGTCATTTGAGTAATTTGTGGTTTACGTCAAATGATGGTTTCTTTTATTCTAACAATCGAAAGGGCACACGGATGAGATTGATGCCTCAACTTATATCATGCATAATGGGGTTGATTCTGGTAATACCCGTGTATAAAGCAGAAGCTGTAAATGGCCTACAAAAATCAACATGCCGTTGTAAACCTGCTGAATCATGCTGGCCAGACGGTAAAGCATGGGGTAAATTGGCAGATTCCTTAAATGGTAAACTAATCAAACCGCAATTACTGACAATGGAATGTCAAAAGGATGCCAA
>Ga0206101_1000324_pt1 | contig 10622 bp, 9 predicted proteins | sample 1B0metagenome_FD_148613 | JGI IMG/M metagenome (GOLD analysis project Ga0206101, IMG submission 148613) | Enriched microbial communities from leaf-cutter ant dump, University of Wisconsin, Madison, United States - 1B0 | ecosystem: Environmental > Terrestrial > Nest > Insects nest > Nest dump... | reverse complement strand
ACCCACCTGCGGCATTGTCGCAGCCGCTGCGGACGCAGCCGGCTGGCAGGGCTTTGCCGGGGCGGAGAAAGAGATACTATTATTTGATTACCCCAAGCAACAAACATGACCCCCCTTAAAACCATTGTCCAGGCCAGCAATGTCATTGAAAAGCTATTTGAGGAATATGCCGGCGCAAAGCCGGAGCAGATCACCCATTTACCCGTTTCCGGCTCCGACAGGCGGTACTTCCGCGTGCAGGCGGGCGGGCGCTCCGTGATCGGGACGTACAATGCCAACATAGCGGAGAACAATACGTTTTTTTATTTCACGGAGCTCTTCCGCAAGCATGGGATCCATGTGCCGGAAGTGTACAAGGTCAGCAAAGACCGCCGTGCTTACCTGCAGCAGGACCTTGGCTCGCGCTCTTTGTTTGACCAGCTGATGGAAGAAGGGCTGACGGACGCGGTGCGCAGGAACTATCACCGCAGCCTGGAGCAGCTGGCGCGGGTGCAGTGGATCGCCGGCCGCGAAGCAGACTACAAGCAGTGCTTTGCCGCCCAGCAGTTCGATGAGCACGCGATCATGGCCGACCTGCTGTATTTCAAATACTACTTCGCCGACCTGCAGCAGGTGCATTACGACCGTATGGCACTGATGGGCGAGATGGAATCCCTGAGCAGGGAGCTGGGGCGGATACAGCCGCAGATGCTGATGTACCGCGACTTCCAGAGCCGCAACATCATGCTGCACGACGGGCAGATCTATTTCATAGACTACCAGGGCAGCATGCAGGGGCCGCCGCAGTATGATATTGCCTCGCTGCTCTGGCAGGCGAAGGCGCAGCTGCCGGCCGCCTGGCGCGAAGATCTGCTGAACGGGTATATCGCCAGCCTCAGTAATCTGCATGTGTCGCGGATGGACGAGATACACTTCCGCCGCGGCTATGCGCAGTTCGTGCTGCTGCGGCTGCTGCAGGTGCTGGGCGCGTACGGCTTCCGCGGGCTGATCGAGCACAAGCCTCATTTTATCAGCAGCATCGGGCCGGCGCTGAAGAACCTGCAGTCCTTTCTCTCCGACTACCCGCAGATCCCGGCATACCCGGAGTTCCGCTCCCTCCTCGAGAAGCTGTGCTCGGCCGAAGTGCAGGAGCGGTATGCGCAGACCGCGCACGTGGAGAACGCAAAGCTGCAGGTGCAGGTGTACAGCTTCTCCTACAAGAACGGCATCCCGAAAGACAAGGGCATCCACGGCGGGGGATATGTATTCGACTGCCGCGGGCTGCTGAATCCCGGCAGGTATGCGGCGTATAAGTACAGCACCGGCAAAGACGAGTCGGTGAAACAATTCCTCGAGCAGCAGACCAATATGCCGCAGTTCCTCGAATACGTGTACGGGCTGGTATCCATCAACGTCGAAGACTATCTCGAACGCGGCTTCGAGCAGCTGACCGTCGCCTTCGGCTGTACGGGCGGGCAGCATCGTTCCGTCTATGCTGCGGAAAAGCTGGCGGAGTTTCTCACGCTGAAATACAAGGTACCCGTTACCGTTTCACACCTGCATGAAAAGAAATGGGTGCTGCAAGCGGAAGCAAAGGATAAGTAAACAGCCTGTCTGCAGATGCAAACAGGCTGTCGTTTTATTTCTCGGGATTATCCAGCGCTTTCCGCGGGTTGCGTTCCAGCACTTCGTCCACCATGCCGTACTCTTTGGCTTCGGCGGCGGTCATCCAGTAGTCGCGGTCGCTGTCTTTTTCCACCTTGGACAGCTTCTGGCCGGAGTGTACGGCGATGATCTCGTACAGCTCTTTCTTGAGCTTGAGGATCTCGCGTGCGGTGATCTCGATATCGCTGGCCTGGCCTTCGGCGCCGCCGAGCGGCTGGTGGATCATGATGCGGCTGTGCTTCAGCGCGGTGCGCTTCCCTTTGGTGCCGGCGCACATCAGCACGGCGGCCATGGAGGCGGCGATGCCGGTGCAGATGGTAGACACTTCGGGGTTGATGATCTGCATGGTATCATAGATGCCCAGCCCGGCATACACGCTGCCGCCGGGACTGTTGATGTACATCTGCACATCGCGGTTGCGGTCGGTGCTCTCAAGGAAGAGCAGCTGCGCGGTGACAATATTGGCGACCTGGTCGTTGATCGCCTCGCCCATGAAGATGATGCGGTCCATCATCAGGCGGGAAAACACGTCCATCTGCGCCACATTCAGCGGCCGCTCCTCGATGATGTAAGGCGTCAGCCCCACCGGCTGGCGCAGCGAGGAGGTGTAGCTGTCGAGTGTCAGGCTGCTGATGCCGTGATGCTTGATGGCATATTTCCGGAATTCGTTCGGATTCATAATGCTTGTTTTGAAAGAAGAAGTTACTTGTCTGAAACAAATACCAATCCACGTTAAATATAGTGCCATTCCGGCATAAACGATGACATTTATTGCAGAAGATTGACAAAAAGTATTTTTGCACCATGCAGTTCATGCTTACTCCCGACTTCCCGCAGCTGCCGCAGCAATTGTCGTATGCGGACTCCGTGCTGCTCACCGGCTCCTGCTTTACGGAGCATATGCACGACCGGCTGGCGCGCTGTAGGTTCCGCGTCATGGGCAATCCGCACGGCATCCTGTTCAACCCGCTGAGCGTGGCGTACAGCCTCGGGCGCTATCTTTCGGAGCGGCTTTACAGTGAGGATGACCTGTTCTTCCTGAACGGGTTATGGAACAGCTGGGATCATCATACCCGGTTTTCCGGCCCTGACCGGCAGCAGGTGCTGGAGGGGATCAACCGGTCGCAGGAGGCTGCTGCAGCGTTTATCCGGCGTGCGGGGTGTGTGATCATCACGCTCGGTTCTGCTTTTCAATATTACCTGAAGGAAGGCAACCGTCCTGTCGCCAACAACCACCGTGCGCCGGCGCAGTGGTTTGAGAAGCGGCTGCTGGAGACCACGCTGATCACCGACACGATGGCAGGCACGCTGGAGCAGCTGTTCCGCGTGAACCCGGCGGCGCAGGTGCTGCTCACCGTCAGCCCGGTGCGGCATATCCGGGACGGCGTTGTGGACAATAACCGCAGCAAGGCGCGGCTGACCGAGGCGGTGCATGCGTTGTGCGACCGTTATGCGCAGGTGCATTATTTCCCGGCTTATGAGCTGGTAGTAGACGTCTTACGCGACTACCGTTTTTATGATATAGACATGGTGCATCCCAACTACCTCGCCACTTCGTTTGTCTGGGAGCAGTTTGCCGCGCTTTGCATCACGCCCGCGGCGCAGTCGGTGATGCGGGAAGTCGAGGACATCATGACCGCCCGCGCGCACCGGCCGCGGTTCCCGGAGACGGAGGCGCACCGGCAGTTCCGCGCGGCATATGCGGCAAAGACCAGGCTGCTCCTGGAACGGCATCCTTATCTTGACCTGCAGGAAGCGCTTGATTATTTTAACGGTTAGCCCGCTCAATTTACCTACCTTTGCACGTCATTTTCCACGCTCATGGATCGTAATTCAGTCATTGGATTTTCCCTGCTGGTCGTTTTGCTGATAGGGTATGTTGTGTATAACAATTACTCGCAAAAGCAGTTCCTGCAGCAGCGGCGCCAGCAGGAGACCGCCGATTCCATTGCCCTGTCCAGGACGCAGCCTGCGCCTGTGGCCGATACCACGCCTGCGGAGGCTGTGGCGGATGCGGTGAATGATTCGGTACGGAAGAACCTGCCGCCCGCCTTTAACGGCGTTGCGGAACAGGTACGGCTGGAAAACGACAAGCTGGCGCTCGTATTCTCCACCAAAGGCGGCTACCCCACAGGCGCGGAGATAAAGGCATACAAGACCTCGGACCAGCAGCCGCTGTATCTTTTTAACGGGGAGAAAAACCGGCTGAGCATCGAGCTGAACAACGGCGCGGTGGCGACCTCCGACCTGTACTTCACACCGCGCAGGATGACCACGCCGGACGGCACGGAGACGCTGGAGTTCACGGCAGACATAGGCAACGGGCAGCAGGTGCGGATGACCTGGTCGCTGCCGCGCGATGAATACATGCTGCGCTGTAACATCCGCCTCACGGGCATGAAGGAGCGCAGGCTGCCGCTTGTCTGGGATATGTACGCGCTGCACACCGAGCAGGACATCGCGGCAGAGCGGACCAACAGCCAGGTGTATTACCGGTTTGTCAACAAAGACCATGACTATTTCACCATCAGCGATGAAAATAAAAAATCGCTCGGCGACCCGGTGCACTGGGTGGGCTTCCGCCTGCATTATTTCAGCACGGCGCTGATCAACGAAAACGGGTTCGGCAAAGCAGATATTTCATCCACGCATAAAACCGGCAGCAACAATATCGTAGCCAGGAATACCGTAGTCTTCGATCTCAACCCGAAAGACGGCAGCGGGCAGGACTTCAGCCTCGACTGGTATATCGGCCCGAACCATTACAAGACGCTGAAGGCATACCGTATCGGGCTGGATGATATGGTGCCGCTGGGCTACGGCATCTTCGCGTTTGTGAAGTATGTCAACAAATGGCTGATCATTCCCGTCTTCGACCTGCTGAGCAGGTTCATCGGCAACTACGGCGTGATCATCATGCTGCTGACCATCTTTATCCGGCTGCTGCTTTCTTTCTTTACCTACAAGAGCTACCTCTCGTCCGCCAAGATGCGTGTGCTGAAGCCGGAGCTGGACGAGCTGCGCGCCAAGTACAGCGACGACCAGCAGCGCTTCGGCATGGAGCAGATGAAGCTGTACCGCTCCGCCGGCGTCAATCCCCTGGGCGGCTGCCTGCCGACATTGCTGCAGCTGCCGATCCTGTTCGCCATGTTCTACTTCTTCCCGTCGAGCATCGAGCTGCGGCAGCAGTCGTTCCTGTGGGCGCACGATCTCTCTACGTACGACAGCATTGCACGCATCCCGAACATCCCGTTCTTCGGCGATCACATCAGCCTGTTCACATTGCTGATGACGGCGTCGAGCATGTTCCTCGCGTTGTATAACCGGAACATGACGCCGCAGGATCCGAACAATCCGGTGATGAAATACCTGCCGTTCATCTTCCCGGTGATCCTGATGGGGGTATTCAACAAAATGGCTGCGGCGCTGACGTTCTATTATTTCTTCAGCAACGTGCTCAGCATCATCCAGCAGTTTATCATCCAGAAGTTCATTATTGACGAAAAGAAGATCCACGCGCAGATACAGGAGAACAAGAACAAGCCGGCCACACCTTCCAAGTGGCAGCAGCGCATGGAGGAGGTACAGAAAGCCCAGGTGGAGCGCATGAAGCAGAAGACTATCAAGAAATAGACGGTCTATGTGTACAATCCCCCGTTGATGGAGATCACTTGCCCGGTGATATAGCCTGCCTGTCTGGAGGCCAGGAAGCCGACGAGGTCGGCGACTTCTTCCGGGTTGCCGAAGCGCTGCATGGGGATCAGCTTTGCCAGCTCCTTTTCGTTCAGCTCTTCGGTCATATCTGTTTTGACGAAGCCGGGCGCGACGGCGTTCACCGTGATGTTCCGTTTGGCGATCTCCTGCGCCAGCGCTTTCGTGGCGCCGACCATGCCGGCTTTTGCCGCGGAATAGTTGACCTGTCCCGGCATGCCTTTGATGCCGCTCAGCGAGACCATGTTGATAATGCGCCCGTAGCGGTGCATCAGCATCGGCGTCAGCACCTGCTTAGTCACATGATACATGCCCTGCAGGCTTGTGTCCAGCACATTGTCCCACTGCTCGTCGGTCATGGACATCAGCAGGGTGTCCTGGCGTATGCCGGCATTGTTGACAAGCACTTCGATGATGCTGTCCTTATTGCTTTCCTGCCATGCGCCGATGGCGTGCCGGACTGCCCCGCGGTCTGCCACGTCGAAGGGCAGCAGCGTTGCTGATACGCCGTGCTCCTGCACCAGCGCTGCCGTTTCTTCCGCTGCTGTCTTGTTGCCCCGGTAGTTGATGAGGATATGATATCCCTGGGCGGCCAGCCGGGCGCAGACCGCGCGGCCGATGCCGCGGGAGCCGCCTGTGATGAGTGCATATGCTTGCATGGGGGAATGCCGTTTATCCGTTCTCTATTTCGGTGAGTTGCTTTTTGAAATGCGCCACCACGTCATTGTCCATCAGCCACTGCTTCATCTGCTGCAGATTTTGCGCGGGCGCCACATCTTCCGTGAGGAACGGGAAGCTTTCGCGGATACCGTTGTACAGCCATTTGGTAGCCGGCGACAGCTTTGCCGCAATGCCTCTTATGTCTATGGCCTGCGCGAGCGCAGCGGCTTCCACGGCGAGCACCTCGTAGGTGTTTTCGATCACGCGGTTGCACATCAGCGCTGCGTTGCAGCCCATGCTCACGATGTCCTGGTTGTCGTTGTTGTTGGGAATGCTGTGTATGGACACCGGGTTGCTCAGCGTCTGGTTTTCCGCCACCGTGGAGGTCGCCGGGTACTGCATGCCCTGCATGCCGAAATTAAGCCCGAGCCGTCCTGCATTGGCAAACGGCGGCAGCTTCTGGTTCAGCGCCGGGTTGAGGATAAAGTTGAGCTGACGCTCCGCCAGCATCGAAAGCTTGGTGACGGCTATTTTCAGCTTGTCCATCTCCAGGGAGATATAATCGCCGTGGAAATTCCCGCCATGAAATACGTTTTTATTTTTCCGGTCAATGACGGGATTGTCATTCACGGAATTCAGCTCATCCACGATCACGCCTTCGGCGCTGACCACGGTATCGAAGATGGGGCCGAGTATCTGCGGCACACAGCGGAGGGAGTAATATTCCTGCACCTTGTCGGTCAGCACGTCCTCCGTCACTTTCTTATCATACAGGTATTCATGTCGCTTGCGCAGCAGCCGGCTTTTATCCCCGAACGTCCGCATCCATGCCGCGATCTGGTTCTGCCCTTTGTGCTGCTTCACCTGGTTGAGCTCGATGGAGAAATGATCGTCGTATGCCTCCATCATCTCGTTGATCATCAGCGACAGCAGCAGCGACCAGACCACCAGCCGGTGTGAGAGGATGACGTTGATGCCCCCGATGCCGGTCATGGCGGAAGTGCCGTTGAGGATGGACAGCCCTTCGCGGATATGTATCTGCAGGGGCTTCAATCCGAGCTTTCTGTACAGCGCGTCCGCCTTTACTATTTTCCCCTCGTGCCAGAAGCTGCCTTCGCCGATCAGCCCCAGCGCCAGGTGCGCCAGCTGCACCAGGTCGCCGCTCGCGCCTACGCCCCCGTGGGCGTACACGCAGGGATACGCTTCGTGGTTGACCAGGTCAACGAGCAGCTGCACCGTTTCCGGATGCACGCCGGAATAGCCCAGCAGCAGCGTGTTCAGCCGCGAGAGCATCAGCGCGCGGGTATGCGGGGGCGACAGCAGCTGCCCCATGCCGGAGCTGTGGCTGCGGATCAGGTTATACTGCAGCTGCCGGCAGTCGGCATCCCCGATCCGGTACTGCGCCATCGGGCCGAAGCCTGTGTTGATGCCGTAGATCAGCTTGTCGTTCGAAAAAGATTTCAGGAACTCATAGCTGCGTACCACTTCTTTCAGGGCAGGGGCTGCAATATTGATCTGCTTCTGTTGCAGGATGATCTGTTCAAATACAGCGAGATCCAGCTTTTTTCCGCCCAGCGCAATCATAGTATCTTATCAATAGCTTTTGCCAAAGGCTGCAAAAATAATAAAAGGTTTAAACTGTGCGGCATATAGGTTAATCCCTGCGGATACCTATTTTTGCGTTGTCATTGTTTTAACGACCATTTATGTTCAATCTGATTTTATTCGGCCCGCCGGGCAGCGGCAAGGGTACGCAATCGGCTAACGTGGTGGCGACCTACCGGTTGCATCATATTTCGACCGGCGATATCCTCCGCAGCGAGGTGGACCGCGGCACACCGCTCGGGGTGGAGGCGAGGAAGTATATGGACCAGGGGATGCTGGTGCCCGACGAGGTGGTGATCGGCATGATCAGCTCCAGGATTGACGAGACGCCCGATGCGCGCGGCTTTATCTTCGACGGCTTCCCCCGCACCAGGGCACAGGCCGAGGCGCTGGACCGGCTACTGGAGTTCAAGCAGACGGAGATACATCTCGTGCTGTCGCTGGAGGTGCCGGAAGCGGAGCTTATACGCCGCCTGATAGACCGCGGCGCCACATCGGGCCGCAGCGACGATACCGAAGAGATAATCGCGCAGCGCATCAAGGAATACCATGCCAAGACAGCGCCCGTGGCGGACTATTACCAGACACAGGGCAAGCTGGAAAAGATAAAAGGCGACTACAGCGTGGAAGAGACATTCAGGCTGCTTTCCAGGGAAATCGAGAAATATCTCCTGCCCGCGTGATAACCCGACCGTTGTGGAGAAAGGAAATTTCGTTGACTACATCAGGATCTTCTGCCGTTCCGGCAAAGGCGGGGCGGGCAGCATGCACTTTGCCCGTACCAAGTTCAACCCCAAGGCCGGCCCCGACGGCGGCGACGGCGGCAGGGGCGGGCATATCATCCTGCGGGGCAATGCGCAGCTGTGGACATTGCTGCACCTGCGGTATTACAAGAATGTGCTGGCGGAAAGCGGGGAGAACGGCAGCAAGAACAATATGACCGGCCGCGACGGCAAGGACGTCGTCATAGAAGTGCCGCTCGGCACCATCGCGCGCGACGAAGTGACCGGCGAGGTGGAGGCCGAAGTCCTCGAAGACGGCCAGCAGGTGGTCTGGCTGCCGGGCGGGCGCGGCGGACTGGGCAACAGTCATTTTGCAACAGCCACCAACCAGGCGCCGGAATATGCACAGCCGGGAGAAGAAGGCGTGGAGGGATGGAAATACCTGGAGCTGAAGATACTGGCGGACGTGGGGCTGGTAGGCTTCCCGAATGCCGGAAAATCCACGCTGCTGGCCGCCGTCAGCGCGGCGAAGCCGAAGATCGCCAGCTATCCGTTCACGACGCTGACGCCGCAGCTGGGCATGGTGGCCTGGCGCGATGACAAGTCGTTCTGCATGGCCGACCTGCCGGGCATCATCGAAGGCGCGGCGGAAGGGAAAGGCCTCGGGCACCGGTTCCTGCGGCATATCGAGCGGAATGCGGTGCTGCTGTTCCTCATCCCCGCAGACAGCAAAGACCATGCGCAGGAATTCGGGATCCTGCTCGACGAGCTCCGGCGATACAATCCCGAACTGCTCCATAAAAAAATGCTGATCGCCGTCAGCAAGAGCGATATGCTCGATGACGAGCTGAAGGCGGAGATCAGCAAAACGCTGCCGCCCGCCGTTCCCTACCTGTTTATCTCCTCCGTAACACGGCAGGGCCTGCAGGAGCTGAAAGACATGCTCTGGAAAGCGCTCAGCAGCTGATAAAAAGAGGCGTCTTCAAAAGTCGCTGGTTCACAGTCTTTTGAAGACGCCATTCCGTGCGCTCAGATAGCAGATTACATTTTCCCTGCCGCAAGATGCAGCTGGATGTTTACCTCGGGGCGGATGAACTTGTCACCCAGGCTCTGGTCGTTCCTGTACACCAGCCCCCACTGCGTGCGGTCTATGTTGAAGTTCGCATGCGCGGTTACCTGGTCGCCGCTCACCGTGATCTTTGCCGGGAAGGTGATGCTCTTGGTGATGCCTTTCATCGTAAGGTTGCCGGTCACCGTATGCGTGGCATCCTTGTTGACCAGCTCGCTGCTTTCAGCCACGCCGGGCGTGACGCTGACCAGCTCAAAGGTAGCTTCGGGATATTTTTCCACGTCAAAGAAATCCGCGGTCTTGAGATGGCCGGTCAGTTTGGCGTTGCCTTCGCTGTCCTGGTCGTCGGTCTGCAGCGTGGTCAGGTCAAGGACGAAAGAGCCGCTTTTGATGGCGTCCCCGTCTACCGTCAGATGTCCGTCCCTGAGCCGGATGATGCCGTGATGGGTACCTACCGGCTTGGTGCCGATAAATTCTACCTTGCTCTGGTCAAGGTCTGCCGCGAGCGTTGTCCCGCCTTCCGCGGCGGTCACTTCCTGCGCAGCTGAAGTTGCCGCCTGATCGGCTTTAGGCGCATTCTGGCAGGAGGCTAAAAAGAATGCAAGCGCTGCCGTTGGTAATAGGATACGTCTCATAAAATCTTGCTGTTGGTTTCCGGCAAAATTAAGCGACGTCCCGATGCCGGACGTTACCCTGCGTTAAGATTTCGTTATACCCCTATCATCGGACAAACGCCCCATGTCGCCGCCTTCTGCTGTGACGGTAAGGCGGTGCGGCGTGCCGAGGCAAAGAGTGTAGTTGACCGTTTCATGCCCTGCGGGAAAGTTAAAGCAGACGGGATATTCATACTCCGCTACTTTATCCAGGATGATCTGCTGTATGTTCTGTCCGAACGGGCGTTCGGTATCCTGCATATCCGTGAAGCTGCCCACCACCAGCGCCGCCAGGTGATCCAGCCTGCCCGCACGTTTCAGCTGGATCAGCATACGGTCTGCCTGGTACAGGTGCTCGCCGATGTCTTCGATGAACAGGATCTTCACGCGCGTATCCACAGCCGACACAGAGCCGGTACTGTGCGCGAGCATGGCCAGGTTACCACCCGTGAGCATGCCTTCCGCGATGCCCGGCCGGTTGTATGCAGACGCCGGCATGTGGTAGGTCAGCGGTATGCCTTCCAGCGCGCGTTTCAGGCTGAGGAGGAAGTCCGCCTG
>Ga0206101_1000323_pt1 | contig 10676 bp, 9 predicted proteins | sample 1B0metagenome_FD_148613 | JGI IMG/M metagenome (GOLD analysis project Ga0206101, IMG submission 148613) | Enriched microbial communities from leaf-cutter ant dump, University of Wisconsin, Madison, United States - 1B0 | ecosystem: Environmental > Terrestrial > Nest > Insects nest > Nest dump... | reverse complement strand
GCATACACGCTGTCCGCATATACCGGCGGACAGGGCGGCAGGAAAAATACGTTATATACCCGCAGCTCGCTAAGCAGCGTCAGTGAGAGCAGGTCGCTGAAGATAATCTCTGCTTCCTTAAACCTGTAATGCTGCGCGATATCCGTAAAATACCTGACGGCATACACACTATCGCCCGGTGTCTGCAACGACAGCTGCAGCACACCGCTCCCGCTTGCATCCGCCACCTGGGCGCCCAGCGAATCATAAAGCCGGATCCTTATTTTGTCCAGCACACCCGTGCCCAGCAGCTCGCCCGTTCCCCGCAGGGTTACATGCACCACATCGCCGGCATTGCCCTGAACGGGGAATCTCACCCTGAGGCTGGAGCTGGTCAATATGCCCAGCAGGCGGGACAGGCTGGCGTAATTGGTATGGTCGGCATCCACTACCTGTTGCGGATACTGAAAGTCACTGCTGCTGCCGACCAGATAATCGGCATAGACTTCCTGCGCGTATGTCCTTGATTGATAGAAAGAAAAAAACAGCAATAATGCCAGCCCAGGTATAATGCTCCTGTTCATATCATAGCTTTTTAGGGTAACCTTATTGTATTGCCACCCCCATAAAAAGTCATGCCTTCAACTGAAATATATAGATGCAGAATCGAGTGCCCGTACACATATTAAATTATGTCTAATTAGATATTAATTTCATTATAATAAATTAACCACTCTTGCTGTTATCTCTTCCGGCCCGGGTGATCTTTTTCGGGCAGGCTGCGGATTTCCGTTTTTTTCCAGAATCTGTGCCCAATTTTACAGGATGAAGATCCTGGTTATAGAGGACGAGCCCGCGCTGATGCGGAATATCGTGGAATCGCTGGAACGGGAGAAGTATGTGGTGGAGACGGCATCCACATTTGCTGCCGCTATGGACAAGATACTGGTGTACGATTATACCTGCATCCTCCTGGATATAGGGCTTCCCGACGGCAGCGGACTGGACATCCTCAGGGAGATCAGGGGCATCAGGAAAGCAGACGGCGTCATTATCATCTCTGCCAAAGATGCGCTTGATGACAAGCTGTCGGGCCTCGGGACCGGCGCGGACGATTATCTCACCAAGCCTTTTCATATAGCGGAGCTGAACGCACGGATCAGGGCGGTGCTGCGGCGGAAATCATTTGACGGGCAGCATACCGTTCCGCTCGGCAACCTGATCATAGACTTCAGCGACAGGACTGTTTCCGTGGACGGCAGGGATATCCCGCTCAACAGGAAAGAGTACGATATCCTTATGTATTTTGCTGCCAACAAGAACCGGCTGGTGAGCAAAACGGCCCTGGCGGAGCATGTCTGGGGCGATCATACGGACGAGGCGGATAACTTCGATTTTATCTACTCACAGATCAAGCACCTGCGGAAGAAGCTGAAGGACCATGACGCGGACATAGAGATCCGCGCCGTCTATGGCATCGGCTATAAACTGATCGTATCCTGACCATGAAGCTCCACAACTATACGCTGTCTTATATTTCCGCCTCGCTGCTCCTGATCATCAGCGTGTGGGCAACGGTCTTTTATTTCGGCATGCTCGACGAGATATACGACGGCATAGATGACAGCCTGGAAAATTATAAGACGATCGTGACCGGCAATATTGCCGGGGACAGCACCCTGCTGCGCCATCATTCATTTGACGAAGGCAATTATACCGTCACGGAAGTTCCCCGCAGGCTGGCTGTTTCCACGGAGGACGCTTATAAGGATACCGTCATTTACCAGCGGCACGACAACGACGCCATACCGGTAAGGATGCTGACCACTGTCTTTCGCGGAGCGGACGACCGCTATTATCTCCTGAAGGTGATCTCTTCTACGGTGGAAGAAGATGAGCTGGCGGAAAACCTGTTTCATGCGCTGCTCTGGCTGTATGCCGCCATTGTCGTGACCATCCTGGTCATCAACAACTTTTTGCTGCGGAAGATATGGCGACCCTTCTACCAGCTGATCGGGCAGCTCCAGGGCTTCAGGCTGCACAGCGGGAAGACATTCGCGCCGCCGGCGACGCGGGTCAGGGAGTTCAGCATGCTGAATGCTGCCGTGGTATCGCTGCTGGAAGACAATATAAAAACGTACAACAGCCAGAAACAGTTTATTGAAAACGCCGCCCATGAGCTGCAGACGCCGCTGGCCATCAGCATTAACAAGCTGGAGCTGATGGCGGAGCAGGACGGCCTGTGGGAAGATGACATGACGATGCTGGCAGAGGTGATCAGCAGCCTGGAGCGGCTGACCCGGCTGAACAAATCCCTGCTGCTTATCTCCAGGATAGAGAACCGGCAGTTCAGCGAAGGATCGGTTGTGGATTTCAACCGCCTGTTCCGGGATACCGCTGCAGACTTTGCCGAGCTGGCGGAATACCGGCATATACGGATCACGATCACGGAAGACGGTGTCTTTTCGCACCGTATGGATACGGACCTGGCTGCCGTTCTTGCCGGCAACCTGCTGAAGAATGCCGTCGTGCACAATACGGATCACGGCACGGTTGCCATACACATCACGGGAAGCGGATTTTCCGTCGCCAACACAGGCGCCGCAGCAGCGCTTGATCCTGACAGGATATTCAGCAGGTTCTATAAGGCCTCTGCCGCAAAAGGCACGACAGGACTGGGGCTCGCCATTGTAAAGAACATCGCGGACCTGTACCGGCTGCGTATCGTCTACAGCTATAACGGCATGCACCTGTTCACCTGCACGGCGGTATAACATCCGCCGTTTCCTGATTCTTTCCCGATTCAGGTATTTGTTTTGCCTCAAACGATACCCGTATGAAGCAACTGATGCCACTTGTCCTGCTGCTGTCTGCCATAAGCCATACTGCCGGCGCCCGGACGGCAGGCGATACGCTGCCCGTGAAGATACGGCACGCGGAGCCGCTATGTACCGACCTGATCAGGGACCTCGGCGCCCGGAGAGGGGAAAGGGAGGTGAACGTCGGCTGGATCATGCGCCTGGAAGACAACTATACGGATCAGGAAGGCTTCGCAGAGTATGAGTTTGCGCCGCTCGACAGGCTGGGCATGGAAATAGAGATACCGTTCCGGTTCCTGGCGACCCCAAGGACGCCACAGGCGGAAAGCGAAACGCCGCATGAGAAAATAGAGCGCATCAAATGGGCGTTTCAGTACACCTTCCTTGTCTCGGAAAAAGCACAGCTGTCCATGGCTGCAGGCAATATCTTTTCCCTGCGTCTGCATTCTTTTATCTCCATAAAACGGCATGCACCCCTGTGCGAAGGCGGCGCGGTCAACCCTTTCCTGATCGTGGCGAAGAGATGGGGACGCAGATTTCATTCACTGCTCTATACGGGGCCGGAATTTTCCCGCTTCTTCAGCGACAGGAAGCGGGACGCTGCATACCAGATCAACTTCAGCATGCATTATATGTTCGTCCCCGGGCATTTTATCGGAGTGGAGATGAACCAGGAATTATCCGGCGGACACACCAGGACCATGCTCAACCCACAGGCCAAGATCCGGATCGGCAGCCGGATGGCGCTTGGCATCGCCACGGGCATTCCCGTCGTGCGCGATGACGGCGGCCCCAGCTTCCTGGCACGCCTGATCTATGAGCCCTGATGCCGTCCCAATTCTTTACGATACCCTGCGGCACGTCCCGCTTTTACCGCAGGAACAGCAGCTCGCGGTACTTCGGCAGCGGCCACAGCTTGTCGTCAATGACCAGCTCGAGCTTATCTGCATGATAGCGGATCTTGTCGAAGAACGGCCGCACCTCGTCGCAGTACATATGTGCGCGTTTGTGGGTGCCGGCTTCGTTGTTGGCGCGCTTGCGGGCTTCTATCATGGCCTCGACGTTGTCGTTGATCTCCTGGATATGATGGCTGCATACCTTTACCAGGTTGAGCTGCGCACGGTAGCTGTCGTCACCGAGGCCCAGTTCCTTCAGCCCTTTCACATTCTCTATCAGCGCATTCTGGTAGGCGACGGCGGCGGGCAGGACGTGGTTGGTAGCGATGTAGCCGAGGATGCGCGCTTCGATCTGCACCTTCTTCACATACTCCTCGAGCATGATCTCGTGACGCGCTTCCAGCTCGCGTTCGCTGTAGATGCCGTTGTTGAAGAATACCTTCTTGCCCTTTTCGGACACCAGCGCATCCAGCGCTTCCGGCGTGGTCTTGAAATTGCCCAGCCCGCGCCTGGCGGCTTCCTCCGCCCATTCCCCGCTGTAGTTGTCTCCTTCAAAGCGGATATCTTTGGACGCGGCGATATAGTCGCGCAGCACCTGCAGCAGGGCGATCTCCTTCTTCTCTCCTTTCTCGATCAGCACGTCCACATTTTTCCTGAACTCCTTCAGCGTCTCCGCCACAATGGTGTTGAGCACGGTCATTGGCGAGGCGCAGTTGGCCGATGAGCCCACGGCACGCAGCTCGAACTTGTTGCCGGTGAACGCGAACGGGCTGGTGCGGTTACGGTCGGTGTTGTCGAGGAGCAGCTCGGGGATCTGCTTGTGGATGTCGAGCTTGAGGATCACCTCATCCTGCTCGCTGAACTTATCCTTCACGCGCGCTTCCACTTCGTCCAGCACATTGCTCAGGTAAGAGCCGATATACACGGAGATGATCGCCGGCGGCGCTTCGTTGGCGCCGAGGCGGTGGTCGTTGCTCGCGGAGGCGATGGCCGCGCGCAGCAGGTCGGCATAGTCGTGCACCGCCTTGATCGTGTTGACGAAGAAGGTCAGGAACATCAGGTTGGTACGCGGCGTCTTGCCCGGCGCCAGCAGGTTGACGCCCGTATCGGTCGCCATGCTCCAGTTGTTATGCTTGCCGCTGCCGTTGACGCCCGCGAACGGCTTTTCATGCAGCAGCACTTTCAGCTTGTGCCGCTTCGCCACTTTGTGCATCAGGTCCATCAGCAGGGAATTGTGATCCACCGCGATGTTCACATCTTCAAATATCGGTGCGCATTCAAACTGTCCCGGCGCCACCTCGTTATGACGCGTGCGCAGCGGGATGCCCAGCTTGTACGCCTCCTGCTCGTAATCCTGCATGAAGGCGAACACGCGCTCGGGAATGGAGCCGAAATAATGATCCTCCAGCTGCTGCCCCTTCGCCGGCGAATGCCCGATCAGCGTACGCCCGCACATCAGCAGGTCGGGACGCGCATTGGCGAGGTTCTCGTCCACCACGAAATATTCCTGCTCCCAGCCCAGCGTCGCGGTCACCTTGCTGACGTTCTTGTCAAAATAATTACAGACATCCACCGCCGCTTTGTCCAGCGCGGCGATGGACTTCAGCAAAGGCGCCTTGTAATCCAGCGACTCGCCGCTGTAGGCGATGAATATGGTAGGGATGCACAGCGTCTTGCCGTGCGCGGTCTCCATGATGAAAGCGGGCGAGGACGGATCCCATGCCGTATAGCCGCGCGCCTCGAAGGTAGCGCGGATGCCGCCGTTGGGAAAGGACGACGCGTCCGGCTCCTGCTGGATCAGCGCGTCGCCGTCGAACAGCTCGAACGCCGTGCCGTCGCCCTTGACGGTAAAGAAGGAATCATGCTTCTCCGCAGTAGTACCCGTCAGCGGCTGGAACCAGTGCGTGAAATGCGTCACCCCGCGCTCTTCCGCCCAGGCCTTCATGCCCGCAGCAATCTGGTCGGCCATGCGGCGGTCCAGCTTGCCGGCGTTCTTCACCGAGTTCATCAGGCTCTTGTACGCCTCGTCGCTCAGGTACTCCCGCATCACCCGGCCGGTGAACACGTTGCTGTTAAAAAGTGAAGAGATCCGCTTGCCATGATAATGGCTGATCTTCTTTTCTTCGGAACCCAGCTCCTGCAAGGCAGGAAATCGTAATGCTGACATAATCCTTCTAAATATTAAATTTTATGCAAAAGAAGGATTTTTTCAGGAAACAAGAAAAAATTTTAGCTGTTTTAGAAAATATATTTACATTGAATAATATTCTATGTTAATTCAAGGTTTAAAAACTGAGTATTATTTCTGACAATAGAAAACGCAAAATATTCATTTACAATCCCATAAAGCAATAATAGCTTTTCCGGATTTGATAATTTTAAATTAATTTCAATATCAAAAAAATGGCCGGCATTTTCCTCATAACCGGAAGGTAATCCTGCAACGTGCGGAGGAAGCATATGAAAGGCAGTTGTTCCGGGCAAATGGTCTTCCGGCATGTTTCCGCGAAAAACTGCGGCGGATCCCGGGGAAAGGGCTGCGTCAGCTTCCGTTGCGAAACGGGTAAGGGCCAGGTGCTCCGAGAATTCGACGCCGCGGCGGCCCTGCCATTTATAGGCGGCCTCCTTGGCGCACCACGCGAGGGTGATCCTTTTATCGTCATCGCCGACCAGCAGCTGCTCTTCCTGCGAGAGGAATTTATGCCGGAGCGTCTGCATCCGCGGACGCCAGCACTGGATATCAATGCCGGCCTCCGCGTAAGGGCTGATCACGGCGGCCACGTAAGGCCAGGAATGGGAGATGGAAAAGAAATACCGGTTGTCCGGCACGCGCGGCTTGTCCTCGCCGTCGGGCAGGATGCCGTGCAGCGGGAAGTCGGACTGCAGGTGCTTCAGCAGGAAGCGCCCCGCCAGCCGCTCGATGCGGCGCTTTTCGCTTTTGATATCCGGCAGCGTCAGTCCTGTTTCCCGTACAAAAAAATCTTCCGGCTCCCCGATCTGCCAGATCGCCGCGAGACTGTAGGGGTCACTGTTCCATGCACGTAGCAGCGGCACGATATTGCTTTGATTGGTTCAGGAATGTATCGCCGTCACATCTTTTTCTGCGCCAGGATGCTCCAGTCCGTCTTTTCCGCGACGACCGTATTCTGCAGCAGCCCCAGCCCTTCGATCTCTATCTCCACCACATCGCCGTCCTGCAGCCATTGCGGCTGGTAATTGGGATTGTTCAACAGCCCTGTGCCGTTCAGCTCCAGGAAGCAGCCGGTACCCACGGTGCCGCTGCCGATCACATCGCCCGGCAGGATGTCCGCGCCGTACGCGCAGCGCTCGATGATCTCGGCGAAGGTCCAGTCCATATCGCCCATATTGCCTTCGCTCACCTGCACGCCGTTCACCCGGCACTTCATGGTCAGGCTGTAATTGTCGCCGGTGTGCCCGGGCTTCGGGGCCGTCTTCCATTGCGCCAGCTCGTCGGGGGTGACGAGCATGGGACCGATGACGGTGCTGAAATCCTTGCCCTTGGCGGGACCGAGGTTGAGCAGCATTTCCTCCATCTGCAGCGTGCGTGCGCTCATGTCGTTCATGATCATGTAGCCGGCGATGTATGCGTCGGCATGTTCCGCTCTTATGTTGCGTCCTTTTTTACATAGCACCACGGCGGCTTCCAGCTCGAAGTCGAGCTTCCGGAAATGATCGGGCATGCAGCGTATCTCGCCGGGGCCCTGGATGGCGTTGTGGTTGGTAAAATAGAAGATCGGGTATTGATCGAATTCCGGTATCATCTCCACGCGGCGGTTGCGGCGCGCCGCAGCCACATGCTGGCGGAAGGCATAGCCGTCGCGGCAGGAGGCGGGATGCGGCACGGGCGCCAGCACCTGCGCGGATCCATACAGCCTGCCCTGTCCCTGCAGCAGCAGCCCTTCGCGGATCTTCGCCTCGGCTTCGCGGGCATAGCCGGACAGGTTTTCCCAGTCCTGCAGCAGCGCCATCATCGTCGAAGGCACGCGGCTGTCTGCGGTATTGGTGTCGTACAGGTTGCCGTTGACATAGAAAGCGAGCTGCTCGCGGCCCTGGTTATTATAGGTGACTAATTTCATCTGCGGTCTGTTAGCGGGCGTAAAATTAATGGAATTATCGGGACCCGTCGGCCGTAGCCATTCCGCATATTGTCTTAATATTGCAGCGGAGCTCTTTTTTCACATGCAAAACAACCTGGCTGCAATGACTACATACAAACAGATCTTCGAGAATAACAGGAAATGGGTGGCGGAACGCACTGCCGGCGACCCGGGTTATTTTGAACAGCTTGCCAAAGACCAGTCGCCCGGATACCTTTACATCGGCTGCTCCGACAGCCGCGTGCCCGCCAACGAGATCACCGGACTGGAGCCGGGAGAAGTCTTCGTGCACCGGAACATCGCCAACCTCGTCAACAATATTGACCTGAACGTCATGGGCGTCATCAACTATGCGGTAAGATATCTTGACGTAAAGCACATCATCGTCTGCGGCCACTACAACTGCGGCGGCGTCCGGGCCGCCATGCAGCCGGAGGACATGGGCATTCTGAACCCCTGGCTGCGCAGTATCCGTGATGTGTACCGCCTGCACCGCAGCGAGCTGGATGCCATCCCCGGAGAGGGCGACCGCTATAACCGCCTCGTGGAGCTGAACGTACAGGAGCAATGCGTGAATGTGATCAAGACGGCGGTAGTGCAGAAGACCTACCTGTCGAAAGGCTACCCCACCGTGCACGGCTGGGTGTTCGATCTCAAGAACGGCATCCTGAAGGACCTGAACATAGACTTCGGACATATCCTGAAGGACATCCAGCGCATCTATAACCTGACCGGCAGCGAACGGCTGGTGTAGTGAGCATTCCCGATGTATTACCTGCTGCTGATCCTGCTGTATCCGCTCTCGCTGTTGCCGCTGCAGCTGCTGTACCTGCTTTCGGATGCGCTGTACCTGCTGCTGTTTTATGTGACGGGGTACAGGAAGCAGCTGGTATGGGAAAATCTGAAGCACGCTTTCCCGGAGAAAACGGACGCGGAGATAGCGCACATCAGGCAACGCTTCTACCGCAGCTTTTGTGATCAGTGGATCGAGACGCTGAAGCTGCTGTCTGTCTCCACGAAAGAGCTGAACCGGCGTGTGGCCGGCAACTGGGAGGTGTTCCGTCAGCTGGAGCGGGAAGGGAAAAATGTGTATGTCCTGCTGGGACATACGTTCAACTGGGAATGGGCGAATGTGGCGTGCCAGCATAACGCGCAGCAGCAGTTTGCAGGGGTATATCTGCCGCTCACCAGCCGGCCGTTCGACAGGCTGATGCAGCGGATCCGCTCGCGGGGCGGCGGCTGGCTGATCTCCATGAAGGCCTTGAAGGCCGGGCTGCAGCGGGTGCGGCCGGTGCGTCACATCATCGCCATGATGGCCGACCAGAATCCTTCTGTCGCGGAAGTGGCGCTGTGGCTGCCGTTCCTGAACCGCGAGGCGCCTTTCTTCCGCGGGCCGGGACAGATGGCCGTGCGGGCAAATGGTGCCGTGGTGTTCGCCGGCATCAGCAGGATAAAACGCGGCTATTACCGCGTGACACTGGAGCGGATCACGGATCATGCAGGGGATATGGCGCCGGAAGAGATCACGCGCCGGTATGTTTCCTTTATGGAACGACAGATCCGCACGCAGCCGGAGAACTGGCTGTGGAGTCATAACCGGTGGAAGTACCGGCGGAAGAGCTGACAGTTCAGGGGATGATCACCTGCTGCGCACCTGCCTCGATGCGAAAGTGGATGGAATGATCGCAGGCATGAGCGTCGCCGTCCGTCTGCATGAGCGACAGGGCGGGATGCGTGATGGTGATCTCGCGGCCGCGCAGGTGGGTGACGAAAGCGCTTTTCATCAGTGTGCCGTTCATCGCGCGGATCACAATAGGGAGGCCGAGCATCTTCGGGAAGTCGCGGATGATGACGAGGTCGAGCAGGCCGTCCTGCCAGTCCGCCCCGGGGGCGATGCGGAAGTTGTAGCCGAACTGCTGGCCGTTGGCCACGTTCACCATAAAGGCGTGCGCCTCGAGCTCCCGGCCGTCTATCGTGATCTGCCAGTCGCGGGCCTTATACCGCCACAGGTGTGTGGTGACGAGCCAGCTGTATGCGGCAAAGCCGCGGCGGGCGCTTTTGGCGAACTTTTCCGAAACCAGCGCATCGAAGCCGACGCCCGCGTTGCTGACGAACAGGCGGTCGTTGGCGAAGGCGATGTCCATACGCGCGGTCCTGCCGCGGTTGATCACCGCTATGGCCGCCTCTGTCTGCATCGGCAGTCCCATAGTCCGCGCCATGCCGTTGCCGGAGCCTTTGGGAATGATGGCCAGCGCCGTGGCCGTTCCCCGCAAGCCTGCCACCACATCATTCACCGACCCGTCGCCGCCGACCGCCACGACGGCGAAGGCGCCCTGTTCCGCAGCAGCGCGGGCCAGCCCGGTACCATGCTGCGTAAAGCGGGTGTGCTGTATTTCATAGGTGTACTGCGTCTTGTCGAGACGGGCGTCAATAGCTTCGCGGACAGCCTTCTGCCGCTCTACGCCTGAGCGCGGGTTGACGATAAATACAAGATGCCTGCGGGTCATGTCAGCTGCGCTTTAAGGCTCAGGTCGAGGCTGACCGCGTGATGGATGAGGGCACCCACGGAGATGAAGTCCACGCCTGTCCGGGCATAGGCAACGATATTGTCAAGATTGATACCGCCGGAGGCTTCTGTCTCGCAGGCACCGGCTATCAGCGCCACTGCCTCTTCGAGCTGGTCCGGCGTGTAGTTGTCCAGCAGGATACGGTGGACGCCGCCGGTGTCGAGCACGCGCTTTACCTCTTCTATATTTCTCGTTTCGACCTCTATGCTAAGGGAGAGATTGCTGACGCGGAGAAATTCCTGCGTGCGCCGGATGGCTTTTTCGATACCGCCGCAGAAGTCAATATGATTGTCCTTG
>Ga0206101_1000322_pt1 | contig 10690 bp, 8 predicted proteins | sample 1B0metagenome_FD_148613 | JGI IMG/M metagenome (GOLD analysis project Ga0206101, IMG submission 148613) | Enriched microbial communities from leaf-cutter ant dump, University of Wisconsin, Madison, United States - 1B0 | ecosystem: Environmental > Terrestrial > Nest > Insects nest > Nest dump... | reverse complement strand
CACGGCGTCACGCCGCACATGGCCGTCTTCGGCAAGGCGCTCGCCAATGGCTTCCCCTTGAGCGCCGTGGTGGGGGAGCGCGGCGTTATGGAGGCAGCAGCGCGAAGCTGGATATCCTCGACACTCGCCGGCGAGACCGTCTCGCTGGCAGCCGCCAGCGCGGTGCTCGACGTGCACGCCGCGCGGGATGTGTGTGGCACCATCCGCCACCTGGGGGAAGCACAGATGCGCATCGTCACGGATGCCATCGAGAGCAGCGGAGTGAGCGGCGTGCGGCTGGGAGGCATGGCGCCCATGTGGTTCCTACGCGTGACCGATGAGGCGCGGTGGACGCCCTTGCTTGAGGCGCTGGTGGCGCGTGGTGTGCTCCTCAAGCGTGGCGCATACAACTTCCCGTCGCTGGCGCATGATGATGCCGCCCACGACAGGCTTGCCGGCGCGCTGACAGCGGCATTCCGCTCCCTGGATCACCACGACTCCGGCCATCCTACCTCGGGTCACCCTGACGATGACCAGTGATCAACCCCGAGCTCGGCTCGGCGGGGCAGCGCCCCTGATCGAGGTGCATTCTCACTTCCTGCACGCCGGTTGTGGGCGCGCCGACTGGCGTGAGGTGAACGCCGCGCGCCTACGGGCTGGGGAGGCTATCGGGATAGATTGTCATGTGGCTTCCATACTTGGAAGCTGGGGGTATCGGTCGCCCACTTACTTCCCGTCCCCTTCCGACGTGACGGAGGGGAACGACGCCATGCTAGCGCTGCTGGAACAGGAGTCGGGGCGCGTGAGGGGCTACGTCACGGTGAACCCCAATCACACCCGGCACGCGATGGCGGAGGTGGAGCGGTGCGTCGCGCGGGGCATGGTGGGGCTCAAGCTACTGGCCAGCAGGCGGGCGGATGACCGGCTTCTCGATCCGCTCATGGAGCTGGCGGCCGCGCGCGCCCTGCCGGTGCTGCACCACGCCTGGCAGCATCGTACGCGACACTGGCCGGGGCAGGACATATCGGACGGCGCCGACCTGGCGCGCTTGGCGGAGCGCCACCCCGGCGTGCGTATCATCCTCGCCCATATCGGAGGCGGGGGTGATTATGCGCATACCTTCGCGGCGGTAGCCGACGTGCCCAACATCCTGCTCGACATCTCAGGGAGTGGCGTGGATCGGGGGATGCTTGACGACGCGCTGGCCATGGTAGGGGCGGATCGCATGCTCTGGGGATCGGACGTCACGATGGAGACCGGGCTGGCCAAGCTCCGGGCGTTGGAGGTTATCGGTCTCGGTGAGGAAGAGATGGCGCTGGTGCGATGGGGGAACGCCGTCCGGGTCTTCCCGCCGGGGAGCTTTCCCATGCTATCGCGGGAGGGCGGATCGTGAGCGACCGTCCACATCACCCGGTGGATACGAACCTCTTCATCGGACCGTATCCCTTTCGATATCTACCACACCCCGATCCAGACGTGCTCGTACGCGTGCTGGATCGAGAGGGCGTGGACGAGGGGTGGGTGGGCCATCTGCCATCCGCCTTCTATCGCGACCCGTCGCACGGGAATACGGAGCTCTATCGGGCGATTCGGGACTACCGGAATGTCCTTACGCCAGCGCCAGCGGTGCGCCCGGACTGGCCGAGGTGGGAGAGGGAGTTCGAGCGGGCGATGGAGGAGGGTGCGCGAGCGATACGTGCATATCCGGCGCAGTGGGGGTACGCGCCGGATGGATCCCCCCTTGTCGAACTGGCTCACGCCTGCGCGTCGAGCAGGGTGCCACTCCTTCTCACCGTGCGCTTCGAGGACCTTCGCCAGCGATCGCGGCTGGATGTGGCAGGCGATCTCTCAGCCGCCGCCGTGCGGGCAGTAGCGCGGGGGAGCGATGCCCGCGTGGTCGTCACGGCGGCCGGACGCGATCTCATCGAGGAGGTGCACTGGGGGCTGACGCCGGAGGAGCAGCGACGGATCTGGTGGGACATCTCCTGGATATGGGGCCCTCCGGAGGACCATCTGGCACATCTCTTCCGGGCGATGGGGGCGGAGCGGTTCGTGTACGGCACCGGTTGGCCGCTGCGCCTCACCCAGGCTCCCGCGGCGAACCTGGCGCTGCTACCAGACTCCCTGGCGGCCAGTCGTCTGGCCGATCCGCGCACGTTGATGGATGACACGCGTTGATTATTCGGGGCGCGACTGCGTGTGAAAGTCCACTTATTGGCGCGCTTTAGCAGGTGTATCGGGGCATGTACGTGGCTGCGGCCTTGCGTACGCTACTGGGCCCGGTCATCTTATCGCCCGACACTCCGAGTTTGTGAAAATATTCACTAATTCAGAGCGATATTATCGGGATTCCCTTTCCACAGCTCAACAGGCCGTAGCGATGACGAGAAGGAGGAAGTGGGCAGCAATTCCGGGGCTTGCGCTGATCGCCGTGACTGCGACCGCACTGTCTGCGTACAGTGGCGCGCAGGCAGCGAACGCGGCGCAGCCGGAGGGCGCGGCTCCTCCGGTGGCGGCACCGGCGGCGCCGACCGACACGGCTGCCCTACGCCAGGCGCGTGACACCAACGCAGCCGACGGACCATGGGCATACTCCGCCGCCTCCACTCCTCAGGGGCGTGCTCCGGAGCAGCCGATCAACTTCCCACATCCGCAGCACGTGCAGTCGCTGCAGATGAACTGCCTCTACTGCCACTCTTCGGCCAACAAGTCCCCCGACCCGGGGATGCCGGCCGTTCAGACGTGCATGGGGTGCCACACGATCGTCGCGGCGGGGAAGCCCGAGATCCAGAAGCTTGCCCAGTACTACGCGGATAGCACGCCTATCCCGTGGGTCCGCGTCCACAAGGTTCCGGACTACGTCCAGTTCCCGCACATGGCGCACGTGAACGCCAACGTTCAGTGCCAGACCTGCCATGGCGACGTACAGAAGATGCCTCGCGTCTACCAGTACTCGTCGCTCAACATGGGCTGGTGCGTCAACTGCCACGTCCAGAACAAGGTGCGGTATGATTGCAGCACCTGTCACTACTGATCGTCTCGTGCCTATCCCGACCGCCGGCACAGCAGTGGGCTCCGACACTAACGCGCGACGCCCGCTCGTGGCCGGCATCTCGAGGAATTCCTGAATGAGCACTGAAGCAGGGTCCGGCGGCGTCAAGCGGCGCGACTTCCTGAAGGTCCTCGGCGTGACCGGCGCCGCTGGGGCCGCGGTTGGTTGCAGCTCAGATCGCGTCGAGAAGCTGATTCCATACCTGGTCAACCCGGACAACACCGTTCCGGGTGTATCGAACTATTACGCCACGAGCTGCCGCGAATGCGCTGCTGCCTGCGGTATCATCGCCGAGGTTCGCGATGGGCGGGCGATCAAGCTCGAGGGCAACCCCGCGCATCCGCTAAGCCGCGGCGCGCTCTGCGCCAAGGGGCAGTCGGCGCTGCAGGGGCTCTACAACCCGGATCGCTATCGCGGGCCCATGGTGAAGGAGGGCGACAACTTCGTCCCCATCACCTGGGAGAACGCGCTCCAGCTCCTCGGCACCAAGCTCGCGGAGCTTGGTGGCGCGGCGTCGCGTGCGGCGTTCATCAACCAGGCGGAGAGCGGGAGCTTCCCCGCGCTGCTGGACCAGTGGCTGGACGCCAATGGCATGCCGGCCCACGTCGCGTACGACGCGGACGTGGACCTCTCCAGCATCGCCGCGAACCGCGAAGCTTACGGAGTCGCCTGGCCGACGCTGGACTTCAGCGCCGCGCGGCTCATCGTGTCCATCGGCGCCGACTTCCTCGACGACTGGGGCGCCGTCGTGCCCCAGCAGCTTGCTTGGGCCGAGGCCCGCGGTAAGCTCGAGGACGCCCCGCGCTTCATCTATGTGGGCGCGCGCCGCTCGCTCACCGGCCTCAACGCCGATGAGTGGATCCCCGCTCGTCCTGGTAGCGAGCTCACGATCGCCCGCGCCCTTCAGGGCGGCGCCGGCGTGACGATCGCGCAGGCAGCCGAGGCGGCTGGCGTACCGGTGGAGAAGCTCCAGGCGCTGGCCAACGAGCTGGCGGCAACCCGTCCCAGTCTCGTTATCGCCGGCACCCGCGGCACCGATGCCACCGAGGTGGCGCTCGCCGTGGCGGCGATCAACCAGGCGGCCGGTAATGTTGGCGTCACGGTCAAGCCAGGCGAGGCTGTCACGTCATTCGAGCAGATGGCGAGCTACGCCGATATCCGCGCCCTCGCGGCGCGCATGGATGCCGGCGATGTGCCCCTCCTCCTCGTGCGCGGCGCGAACCCGGCCTTCACGACTCCGCCAGCCCTCGGCTTCGCGGCCGCGATGGCGAAGGTCCCGTTCAAGGTCAGCTTCTCCAGCTATCCGGACGAGACGGCCGAGCTTTGCGACCTCATCCTCCCCGATCACCACGCGCTGGAGAGCTGGGGTGACTCGCAGCCGGTGGCCGACACCGTGGGGCTCCAGCAGCCCACGATGGCTCCGGTCTTCAAGACTCGACAGACGGCGGACGTGCTCCTGACGGTGGCGCGGAGCAACGCGGCCACCGCCGACCGCTTCCCGCAGCCTACCTATCGTGAGTGGCTCATCGCCCGCTATGGCGGTCCGCGCCCCTTCGCGGACGCGCTGACCACGGGCATGGTGAGTGGCACGACGCTCCAGGCGACCACCCCCGCGCGCACCCCGACAGCTCCGGCGCCCGCGCCCGCGGCTGCCGAGGGCGACGGAGATTTCCATCTCTTCGTTTACCCGTCGGCCCTGCTGGGTACCGGTGCCGGTGCGAACAAGCCCTGGCTGCAGGAGTTGGCCGACCCGGTCACCAAGATCGCCTGGCAGTCATGGGTGGAGATACATCCCACCGCGGCAACGCGACTCGGCGTGCGTAACGGCGACCATCTCAAGGTCACGACGACCGCTGGCAGCATCACCGCGCCTGCCTTCGTCTACCTTGGCATCCAGCCGGATACCGTCGCCGTCTCGCTCGGTCGTGGTCACACGGCATACGGTCGCTACGCGAAGGGGATCGGCGTCAACCCGCTGGAGCTGGTCAGCTCCGCGGAGGACCAGCGTTCCGGGCAGCTCGCGCTGACCGGCGCGCGCGCCAGCGTGGAGCGCGTGGGTTCCCACGAGGAGCTCGTCACCACGGAAGGCTCCGCTCGACAGCATGGTCGCGGGATCGCCCAGGCTATCAGCGCCGAGCAGCTACGAGCGATACCCGTGCCGTCGGTGCCGCGTACCTCCGCGGACGCGCCGGAGACTGGCGCGGCGGCGGCAGCGGCGGCAGCTGGTGCCGCCGGCCATGGCGGTGGACACGACATTCCAGGCCTTCCGTCGCACGAGTTCCTTCCGGGGCTGCGTTCGCCGGTGGCGGCCGACGCCCAGGGTTCGTATGCCGATCCCAAGTCCAAGGATACCGGGATGTACGATCCGGATCACTGGAGCGGGATGGCCAAGCGTCGTTGGGCGATGACCGTGGATCTGGCGCGCTGCACCGGATGCTCCGCGTGCGTGGTGGCGTGCTACTCCGAGAACAACATCCCGACCGTTGGCGCGCCCTGGCAGGGTCGTGCCACGAGCCCGACCACCTGGGACGAGCGTCCCGGTGCCAACATCCTGAAGGGTCGGGAGATGACCTGGCTCCGTCTCGAGAGGTACTTCGAGGGTGGCGAGGATGGCGGGTCGGACTTCGAGACGCGGTTCGTGCCGATGATGTGTCAGCACTGCGGCAACGCTCCGTGCGAGCCGGTCTGCCCGGTCTATGCGACATACCACTCGCCGGATGGCCTGAATGTCCAGGTCTACAACCGGTGCGTGGGAACGCGTTACTGCTCCAACAACTGTCCTTACAAGGTCCGTTACTTCAACTGGTTCGGATACGGTGAGCCGGAGCGGCGTCAGTACGCCTTCCCGGAGCCGCTGAACTGGCAGCTCAACCCGGACGTCACCGTGCGTGGCAAGGGTGTCATGGAGAAGTGCTCCTTCTGCGTGCAGAGGGTGCGCGAGGCCGAGCACCGCGCGCGACTGGAAGGGCGTGAAGTGCGACCGGACGAGTTCACCACGGCGTGCGCCCAGGCGTGCCCGTCGCGAGCGATCACCTTCGGCGACGCGGCGGACGCATCGTGGTCGGTGGCGCAGCTCGCGGTGGACAGGCGCGCCTATCACGTCTTCGAAGAGCTGAACACCTACACCGCGGTGGTCTACTTGAAGAAGGTCAACCATCCAGCGCCGGCCGCTCCGGCGCAGGTATAGGGAGGGCGCGCAATGGCAACCATAGCGCGGCCTGACTTCCGGCGTCCCAACCTCCCCTCCGCGGATGTGCCGCTGCCGGGAGTACGGGATTACGAGCAGGTTGATGATGACATTACCAGGACGCTACGTCCGACCGGGCCCTGGCTCGCATCGCTCGGCGTCTCGATCATCTTCATGCTCGTCGGCGCGGCCACCTGGGCCTACCAGATCTACTGGGGGCTCGGCCAGGCCGGGTATGCGCCGCCGGTCATGTGGGGCGTATACATCGTCACCTTCGTCTTCTGGGTTGGTATCGGTCACGCCGGCACGCTGATCTCGGCGATCCTTTACCTGTTCCGAGCCGGTTTCCGCACATCCATCTACCGATGCGCGGAGGCGATGACCGTGTTCGCGGTCATGACGGCGGGACTCTTCCCGATCATCCATATCGGACGGCCGTGGAAGTTCTTCTGGCTCGTGCCCTATCCGAACTGGCGCCTGCTCTGGCCGCAGTTCAAGAGCCCGCTGGTCTGGGACGTCTTCGCGATCTCGACGTACCTGATCGTCTCGACGACCTTCCTCTACATCGGCCTCATCCCCGATATCGCCACGCTGCGTGATCGGGAGACCAACCCGATTCGTAAGCGGATCTTCGCGGTGCTGTCGCTCGGCTGGCGGAACACGGAGCGGGAGTGGAGGCACTTCACCAGGGCGTATCTCTTCCTGGCGGCCTTCTCGACGCCGCTGGTGCTTTCCGTGCACTCGGTGGTGTCCTTCGACTTCGCCGCGGCCATCGTGCCGGGCTGGCACACCACGGTGTTCCCGCCCTACTTCGTCGCCGGCGCGATCTTCTCCGGCATCGGAATGGTGTTCACCATCATCATCCCGATCCGTAAGTGGTTCAACCTGCAGCACTACGTGACGCTGAACCACCTGGACGCGGCCGCCAAGATGTGCCTCTTCACCTCGATGGTGGTGGGGTGTGCCTACCTGATGGAGTTCTGGGTGGCATGGTACAGCGGGAACCAGTTCGAGCAGATGTTCTTCTGGAACCGCGTGTTCGGTCAGTGGTGGTGGGCCGCTTGGATCATGCTCCTCTGCAACATGGTCCTCCCGCTCTCGCTCTTCTGGCAGAAGCTCCGCCGTAACACCACCTGGCTCTGGATCCTCTCGCTGTTCATCAACCTGGGCATGTGGTACGAGCGCTTCGTGATCGTGGTCCCGTCGCTCAGCCATGAGTTCGAGCCCTGGCAGTGGACCAACTATGTGCCGTCCTGGGTGGACATGGGGCTGCTGGTTGGCAGCTTCGGGTGGTTCTTCATGTGGTTCTTGCTCTTCGTCAAGCAGCTCCCGGTGATAGCAATCGCCGAGATCAAGGAGATAGTCCCGCCGAAGATGAAGGCCTATGGCGGAGTGGCGCATCACGTCGCCGCCGAGGCCAACGCGCCGGCGCTTCAGGGAGGGCATCAGTGATGGTGGGAATCCTGGGCGTCTACGACAACCTCGACTCCACTGTGGCGTCCATCGAGGAGCTCAAGCGTCAGAGCTTCCGCGACATAGACGTGTACACGCCTACGCCGCGGCATGAGTTGGAGCACGCGGTGCATCCGCCCACGAGTCCGGTGCGCGTGTTCACGCTCATCGGTGGGCTGCTCGGCGTGACCTTCGGCTACTGGGTCGCCATATGGACGTCGGAGTACTGGCCGCTGGTGGTGGGTGGTAAGGCCATCGCGAGCTGGATCCCTTACACGATCATCGGGTTCGAGATGTTCGTCCTCGTGGGCGCGCTGTCCACGGTGGCCGGCATGTTCATCAACTCGCGCATACCGAAGCTGACGCTCATGGTCGGCTTCGATCCCCGCTTCACCGGTGGCTCCTATGGCATCTTCGTCCGCTGCGCGCCGGAGCGCGTGAGCGCGGCCGAGGCCCTGCTGCGCGAGAATGGCGCGGCGGAGGTGCGCAGTGAGAGCTGACCCGAGCTGGATCTCCATGACGCACGCCATGCCCATATTCCGAAGGCTGGCCCCGGCGGTGCTGGCCCTCTCGCTCGGTGCCTGTGAATGGTTCACCGACTTCAAGGATCAGCCCCGGATCGAGCCGTGGGAGGCCTACGCCTCCCCCGGTGCCGATACCGCCGAGGTACGGAAGTCCGCCACCCGCGGACAGCCCATGTACTCCGTGCCGGTGACCGGGTCGCAGGCGCCCGCGTTCTGGGTGTCCTACACGCCTGGCATCGCCCAGTTGGATTCGATGAGCACGCTCACGAACCCCATTCCGGCGGACGAGCGCTCCCTGCTCAATGGCAGGAAGCACTATCAGATCAACTGCGCCGTCTGTCACGGTGACGCGGGACAGGGCGATGGTCCCGCCACCCTCTATGGCATGGTGCCGATCAGCCTGACTTCCGCCACCGCCGTGGGGCATTCCGACGGCTATCTCTTCGGGATCATCCGTAATGGACGCGGCCTCATGCCGACGTACAACAGGATCGAGGAGATGGACCGGTGGGACGTCGTTAACTATCTGCGTGGGCTCCAGGGGCAGTATGCCGTGGAGACCGGTGCGATCGCCGCTCCGGGCGTGAACGGCGCCTCGGTGCCCGGCTACTCGCGCACCGCCCCGACGCTCCCCGCGCCGTACCTGGCGCCCGGGCCGCTCGATCAGCCCGCGACCGCGCTGGACGCTGATTTCCCGTCCACCTCCGGCGCGCCCAGCACGCCGGCCGGCGCGCCGGCGCCAGCGCTCCCAGGTATGGCTCCCACCATCCCCGATTCACCCGCTTCCCAGCAGGGAGGGCGTAACTGATGGCGCACGCCCGTCAATTCCCGCCGCGCGAGGACATCCTCCGCTCCACCGCGACCCCGGTTCCGGCCCGTATCAAGCTCATATGCATGGTGCTGGCAGTCATCGGAGCGGTGGTGTTCGTGGCGGGGCTCTTCGTTGATTCCAAGCGCGCCTGGGAGTCGTTCCACTTCAACTGGCTCTTCTTCACCAGCGTCTCCTCCGCCGCTGTCGCGGTGGTCGCGGTTCAGCGGATCACCACCGCGCGTTGGTCGCGCTCCGTGGTGCGCTTCCTGGAAGGCTACGTGGCCTTCTTGCCGGTCGCATGGGTGATGCTCCTACTCATCGTGACCGTCGGATCGCCCCACATCTTCCAGTGGGCAGTGGAAACGCCGCCGGTCGCGGAGAAGGTGTTCTACTTCCAGCCCTGGTTCTTCCTCCTTCGTACGATCGGTGCCTTCACCGTGCTGGCGGCGCTGAGCCTCTGGTACATCTATACCTCCGTCCGACTGGACGTGGGGCTGGTGCCGGAGGCGGGAGCCAGCTGGGCCAAGGGGCTGCGCGCCAGGATGCGCGCGGGCTTCGGCGAGGAGCGCCGCGAGATCCACTCCACGCACTCCCTGCAGGGGAAGCTGGCCGTGGTCCTCGTGCTCGTGTTCGGATATGGCTGGGTGTCGCTGGCATGGGATCTCTCCATGACGCTCTCCCTCCACTTCCAGAGCACCATGTACGCCTGGGCCTTCTTCATGGGCGCCTGGCTCACGGCGATCATGACCTGGAACATCATCACCCGGTCGTGGGAGCGGCACCTCGGCATACCGGAGCTGATCGGCGAGACGGTGTACCACGACCTTGGTAAGTTGGGCTTCGCCTTCGCCGCCTTCTGGGGATACCTCTCCTTCGGCCAGTTCCTCATCATCTGGTACGGCAACCTGGGAGAGGAGACGCACTTCTTCAATCTCCGCCTGCAGCACCCCTGGACGGTCGTCACCACGCTGGTCGCGGTGCTCATGTTCGTGATCCCCTTCTTCGGCCTCATGGGTAAGAAGCCGAAGTTGATGCCCAAGTTCATGATCACCGTCGCGGCCTGCACGACGATCGGTCTCTGGCTGCACCGCTACATCGAGGTGTACCCGTCGGTGTTCGGCCACGCCACCAGCCTTCCCTTCGGGATCTGGGAGATCGGCGTCGGACTGGGCTACCTCGGGATCTGGGGGCTCTGCTACACCTCGTTCATGGATGCCTTCCCGCGCATGCGTGTCGTGCTCATGACCTCGCCGCATCGCGATGAGGTGCAGGTGCCGGTGGATCCGCGCACGATGGAGCCACTCCCGGCGCACGAGTAGGGAGCTATCGGGTGGTCGCGCCGACCCCGCTGTCGGCGCCACACACGATGAATGAGAGGCCCGGAATCGTGAAGTCCACGATTCCGGGCCTCCTCGCTTCCTGGGGCATCCGACAGGGCGCGGGAGGTTGCCCTGGCTCCAGCGCTCCATGCGTGGGCGATCAACCCAGTCCGTGCGACACCTCCCGTACGGACCACCGTTGTTTTATAATTGACGACTGCGTGAGGGAGGCTTGTCGGGCCGTTGCTTTCGGGCACTCCCTGGCATGTGTCCTCACGGCCGCGTGCTTGCCACGCGACATGAAGGGGCGTTAGCTCAGCTGGGAGAGCACCGCCTTTGCAAGGCGGGGGTCGTGGGTTCGAGCCC
>Ga0206101_1000321_pt1 | contig 10710 bp, 7 predicted proteins | sample 1B0metagenome_FD_148613 | JGI IMG/M metagenome (GOLD analysis project Ga0206101, IMG submission 148613) | Enriched microbial communities from leaf-cutter ant dump, University of Wisconsin, Madison, United States - 1B0 | ecosystem: Environmental > Terrestrial > Nest > Insects nest > Nest dump... | reverse complement strand
CCGCGAGGGCGACCGCGACCGCCGTCCGCACGGCGACCGCGAAGACCGGCCGAAGCGCCGCGAAGAAGCGCAGCCGCAACAAGATAGCCAGCCGGCGCAGCAGCCCGACAGCAGCATCAATGATGATGCCGACCTGGCGCTGTAAGCCAGCTGAGTGAATTACATAGAAAAGGGACTGTCCGTTGCGGGCAGTCCCTTTATGTTTTCCCGGCTGCATGCGCCTGTTGCGGGTCACCGCAGCAGGTGGAAATTTCCTTTTTGCAGGTAACGCTTTCCTGCGAGGGTATAGCGCAGCATGTAAACATAGGTGCCCAGCGGCTGGGGTGTGCCGCTGAAGGTGCCGTCCCAGCCTTTTGCAGGGTCGGTTGTGCGGAATATTTCCTGGCCCCAGCGGCTGAAGACGCTGAAGGTAACCTCCTGTATCCGGCCTGTGCTGCCCAGCACGCGGAAGATGTCGTTGATGCCGTCGCCGTTCGGGGTGAAGGTGTTCGGCAGCCAGATATCGCAGAATATCCCGCTGATCAGGATGGTATCAGAGGCGGCGCCGCACTGGTTGACACCGGTGACGATATATGTGCCGGGGCTGGCGATCTGCAGGGCATTGCCGCTATGCCCGCCCGTCCATACCAGTGAATCCGCGTATGTCTGCGTTGCGGTGAGCAGCAGCGGGATGATGCCGCCTTCGCATACGGTGGTGTCCGTGCCCAGCGCGACTGTGGGCAGCGGCTGCAAAGTGAGCGATACCGTATCGCTGCCTACGCACCGGTATTCCGATGTCACCGTCACCCAGTAACGCCCCGGCGCGGCGACGTCTATGCTGCCGGTGGTATCGCCGGTGCTCCACAGGTAAGCGCCGTTGCCGGTATAGCCCGCGGCCAGCGTCAGCACCTGTTCGGGACAGATGATCCTGTCGCCGCCGATGTCAACGGCGGGCGGCGGCATGGCGGTGACGGACATGGTATCGTATGCACGGCATCCTTCGAGGTTGACCGTCAGGATATAGGTGCCCGTGGCGGATACAGTGATATATGGGTCCGTACTTCCCGTATTCCATGTATGGCTCGCACCGGGTATTTCCATCCCGATCCGCAGCGGCATCTGCTCACAGATAATCGTATCCGTGCCGATAAAGACCAGCGGGTCGGGGATTACTGTTACATTGATCGTGTCGCTGCCGACACATCCGTAAGCATCCGTCACCTGCAGCCAGTAGCTGCCTGTCCTGTCGGCCAGCATCTGCGTGTCGGAGAGGCCGTTGCTCCACAGGTAGTGGCTGCCGGCAGGCTGCGGAGCGCGGAGCTGCAGCGGCACTGCTGAGGCGCATATGCCGGTATCGCTGCCGAGATTGACGACCGGCTTTTCCACTACGATGACCCGGACGGTATCCGAGATGGTGCATCCTGCATAGGTAACGGTTAAAGTGTACACCCCGGCGCGGCTGGCAGCAGCATTCGGTATCACCTGGTCGCGCTGACTGCCGCTGAAGCCTGCCGGACCTGTCCAGCCATAGACGACGGTACCGGGATAGCTCCCCGCAGATGTCAGCCGGATGGTATCCCCGACGCAGACGGGACTGTTGGCAACGGGGTGCGGGTCGGCGACAGACACAAAGGCCGTTGTGGCCTGCGGCATGACAAGTCCGCTGATGCTGCTGCCGGTCGCACCGGCGCCGGCGCCGTAATTGCCGCCGCACAGGGGTATGCCGGCCGCTCCGCCGGTAACGTTTGTCGTCCAGGCGCCGGGAATAGCCATGCTTGTCCAGATAGCGCCGCCGCCGCCACCGCCGCCGGGACCATGGCAGCCGCTATAGTTGATAGCGCTGCCTTTACCGCCTTTCGCTTCGATGCTGCCTGTCCCTGAAACGGCGCCTGCGGACAGCAGCACACAGCCGCCGCCACCACCGCCGCCACCGCCGTCATTGGCGGCAGCGACGTTGTTGTCATTGCCGTTTGCACGGATAGCCCGGTTCCCGCCGCTCAGGGTCCTTGCCTGTATGAAGATGATACCGCCGCCGTGCTCACCGGAGGTGCCTACGTTATCGTTCTGGTGACCGCCGCCACCGCCGCCGCCGAGGAACACCCGGTTTTGCGTATTGTTATAGACCATGTTCCATCCCCCGTCGCCGCCGATCGGTATACCGGGGCAGCCGTCCCATTGATTGCCGCCGCGTCCGCCCGCGCCGTAGTTCCCGCCGCCGGCTCCCCCTGCATTCACATGATTGCCGCCGCCGCCGCCGTTGGCCGGCGCGCCTCTCCCTGCGGCATACGCAGTAGTGATCGCAGCGATGCCTTCTCCCTTCCCGCCGCCAAAGTTGGATCCGGCAGGATAGTAATAATCCATGGAAGAGCATCCCGAAAAATAATTCGCCGACCGCGCCCCGCCCCTGAAGCCTTTCCCGCTTACGTCTATATTTTCGGAAAGGGTAAGGGTGCCGGCCGCACGGATGGCAAAGACCCCGCCCTTGCTGCCGTTCCATGGCAGGCAGGTATGCGGCTTGGAAACGGTATAATTCTGGAAGCAGGCTACCCGCACCACCTGCACTTTGCCATCCGGTATATCATAAGGATGAAGCAGTTCGTACATCAGCGACAGGTTATTTCCGGAGACGGATCTGATGACGTTGAACTCGTAATTCCCCGCCTGCCGGTAGTCCGTGACGGTACCGAAAGCGCTGGTGTTGGTGCTGTCTATCCGCGCGCCTTTCATCTGGATGATCAGCACCGTATCGCCTGCCCGGAAGCCGGTGGCCGTGTCAACGGTCAGCGCATTATCGCAGGTATCCCGGGCCAGCACCGCCGCGTAGCTGTTGATGATCGTGGTGTCCGCGGAAGGGCAGGGATTGACGGAGGTAATATTTACGGCAGTAACCGTGGGCGTAAGCGAGGGTGAGGGGAAAGTGGGTGTGGTAACGGTAAAGGTAAAATTTGTATTGAGTGAGACGATAGGGTTACCAAACTGCTGCCCTGTCACATTGACGACACAATTGGAAGGCGTTACAGGGAATGAAGTGTCCGCTTCCAGTTTGAAGACGTCCTGGCCGCCAATTAATGAAGGATCATTTTTTGCACTGCCAAATCCGAGTATCTGACCGTTGCGTATTTCTATTGATTGAAACATTTGTTCTCCCGGAGGACTCAGCCGGCGCGTATATATCCAGTTGGAACCGGCAGCAGTCATGCTTTTTATTTTGGTACAGGCAACATCCCCCATGCCTGTCGTATTTGTTCCCAGCTGTGGATTCCATGAGGTGCTGCCAATATTCTGCGCCAGGTATATTTCTGTAGGTGACACAACCCTCGATCGTATCGCCGATGCATAATCGTATCCGGTGATGGGATATTCCAGGCATATTGGATTCTGGCCGGTCGTATCAAATGAAACCAGCGTTGGCTTTACCGTGCCGACTGTGGTGTTATTCTGTGCCAGATAGGTACCTACATAGATCCTGTCATTGACAACTTGAATGTCGCTCGGCCATTGACAGCTATTTCCTCCTGCAAAGGTAGTGGTATAATCGAAGGACCTGCCCCAGACGACATTACCATTGCTTTCATTAATGGTCATCAGAATGCCGTCAAAGTAAGTGTTACCTGAATATATACCGGTAATGATAAGCTTTCCGTTCATATAGGTAATCGCCCTGAACTCGCAGGAGTTGGTACCTATATTGCTGTAGTTTTTTATCCATAAAGTATTCCCGGCATTATCCAGGTTTACAACAAATCCGATATTGAGACCCGGTGAATAATTATAGCTGCCGCAACAAACAATATGACCTGAGCCGGGTACTTCTGCTACGCCGAGTAATATTTCCCCGGGTGTGGTATTATTTAGTATCCTGTTCCAGATTATATTGCCGGCTGCATCAAACTTGTAGATAATGGCATGGTTCCCGTCGTAAAGGTTCGTCGGGGATTCCCCTGCAACGCCTATTGCCACACAACCACCATCTGAAGTGGCTGTAACTCCTACAAACCGGTCCAGCCGGGGCGTGCTGATTTCTTTGGCCCAGATTATATTATCAGCGGGATCAAGGCACATAATGAAGGCATCGCTGGTACCCATATTGGTGTTTGTCCATGCAAAGCCGGCTGCCACAATATTTCCGTTGTTAAGCCGGGCATGCTCTACGATGATCTCCGATCTTCCGCTGCGACCGAAGTATCTCTGGGAAACCTGCGCGCTGGCTGCTAATGTGCAGACACATGCCAGCAGCATCATTGCAGGGAATAGGAATATGCGCATGATATAAATGTTGAGATAACAGGCCCATAATTAATAGGCAGAGTAAAATTAAAAATTTTATCCTCTTTCTTCCATTTTTATAAATGCCACGCCCATCCTGATCTCCGCATAGCTGAAATCCTTACCCAAAGCCTCTCTCAGCGCTGCCAGGCGCTCCCTGCCGTGTATAGCGGCGGCGTGCCTTATCTTTTCCAGCTTCGCCGGCGTCACAAAAGTGTGCACGTCCAGCGTGCCGTTTTCAATAAAATATGCCAGGTGCTTTTCCACGGTCATGACGGTGAGGCCGCGGAGGGCGGCGATCTCCGGTATGGAATTTCCCTCGCGGTACAGGGAGAGGGTAGCCTCGCGGGTGTCCTGCACGGGTGCTGACCGGGCTGCGCGGCTCCTGCCGCCCTGCCGTTCGGGCGGGATACGGCTGTGCAGTCCGCGGGCCTGGCAATACTCCCGGATGGCGTTGCAAAACGTCTCGCCGTATTTGCGGATCTTGACCTCCCCGAAGCCGGAGATGTGGCGCAGCTCATCCGTATTTTGCGGCAGGTACTTCGCCAGCTCCGTCAGCGTGGCGTCGGAGAAAATGACGAAGGCGGGGATGTCCTCCGCATCGGCAATGCTGCGCCGGAGCCTGCGGAGGATATCGAACAGCTCCTGCTCGTAGGCCGCAGGGGATGTGTCCCGCTCCGCCGGACTGCCGGCAGCAGCCAGGACAGGCGCCGGCAGCTCCGTTTCCTCCTCCATGCGCAGGGTCACCTGCTCCTGTCCACGGAGCACCGCGTCGCTTCTTTCCGTAAGCTGCAGCACGGGATATTCGCCGTCGGATTTCCTCAGGTACCCGAGCGCGATCAGGTCTGCGATATATGCGGTCCACTGCGCCTTGCTGATCTCCGCGCCGACGCCGTACGTCTTCAGGCTTTTGTGGCTTTCGCGGATACGCGCGGATGCGGAGCCGCGGAGGAAGTCAATCACATACGCCATGCCGAACGACTGCTGCAGCCGCGACACCGCCGACAGCGCCTTCTGCGCGATGACCGTGCCGTCTATTTCCCGGTACTTGCCGAGACAGATGTCGCAGTTGCCGCAGAAGTCCGGCGCCGCCTCGTCGAAGTAGTTGAGCAGGTACTTCCGCCGGCATATCCGCGCCTGGCAGTAGGCGGCCATCTGGTCCAGCTTCTTCAGCATGATCCGGCTCTGCGCCTCGTTATCTTCCACCGACGCAAAGCGCTGCAGCTTCTGCACGTCCGCATAGCTATAGAACAGCACCGCCTCGCCGGGCAGCCCGTCGCGCCCCGCGCGGCCTGTCTCCTGGTAATAGCTTTCTATATTCTTCGGCAAGTCCATGTGCACCACATAGCGCACGTTGGATTTGTTGATACCCATGCCGAAGGCGATCGTGGCCACCATGACCTGCGTCTCATCACGCAGGAATTTTTCCTGCCGTTCATCGCGCACTTCCCGCTCCAGTCCGGCGTGGTATGCCTCCGCATTGTAGCCGTGGCGCTGCAGCTTTTCCGCGAGGCTTTCGGTGTTCTGCCGCGAAAGGCAGTACACGATGCCGGCTTCGTCGCGGTGCCTGCCAAGGAACGCCAGCAGCCGTTCGAAGCTGTTCCGCTTCGCCTCTATCGTATAGCGGATGTTCGGGCGGTTGAAGCTGGAGATGAATATGCCCGGCGTCTTCAGCTCCAGCTTGTCGGCGATATCCTTCCGCGTCAGCTCGTCGGCGGTGGCGGTGAGCGCGATGAACGGCACCTCCGGCAGCTCGCGCCGCAGCTGCCCCAGCATCCGGTACTCCGGCCGGAAGTCGTGCCCCCAGTGCGAGATGCAATGCGCCTCGTCCACCGCGATCAGCGCCACGTTTATCCTTTTCAGGAAGCTGATGAAGGCGCTTTCATTATACAGCAGCCGCTCCGGCGCCAGGTACAGCAGCTTGATCCGCTCGCTTTCCAGCAGGCTGAATACCGTATTCTGCTCCTCCGGCGACTGTGTGGAGTTCAGAAAAGCCGCGGGAATGCCGTTCACCCGCAGCGCATCCACCTGGTCCTTCATCAGCGCGATCAGCGGCGAGATCACCACCGTCAGCCCGTCCATCATCAGCGCCGGCACCTGGTAGCACAGCGACTTCCCGCCGCCCGTAGGCATCAGCACCAGCGTGTCCTGATGCTGCATTACATGCTGTATGATCTTTTCCTGCTGCGGCCGGAACGAGGTGTACCCGAAATATTGCTGCAGTATTTTATGAGCAGGGGAAGGCATTTCTCTCTTTTCGATGTATAAAAATAAATGTTTTTCTTTAAAGGAATGATATATTGAGAAAAATAAGTTAATTTAATATTAAAGACTAATTTTATAGTAATAAAAAAGCTGCCTCAAATATAACGTCATTTCGACTGAAGCGCAGCGGAACGGAGAAATCTCCTGTTGAAGGAAGATTGCCCCGTTTCACTTCGCCTCGAAATGACGGATCTTTGAGACAGCGCAGCTGTCCTACAGACAGGTTAGGCCTTCTTTTCCGCCGCTTCTTTCTTGCAGCAGGCTTTGCCTTTTTCGCCGTTGGCCTTGGCTTCCTTGCAGCATTTGGCCTTCTTGCCCTTACAGCAGCCCTTGCCGCCGTCGTGAGCAAAGCCGGCACCGGCGATCATCAGCGCGGCCATCAGTAGTGTGAGCTTTTTCATATTTTCCTATTTGAGGCTTAAAGATACAACAGATCAGGGCAAATGCGCCAGCACGGTAACGCCGCCTTTCACCGCATCGCCTATTTTAACATTTACTTTTGTGTCAATGGGAAAAAAGATATCCACCCGCGACCCGAAGCGGATGAATCCGAACTCGTCGTTCTGCTGCACGGCGTCGCCTTCTTTCACATAATAGCAGATGCGCCGCGCCAGCGCTCCAGCGATCTGGCGGAGCAGCAGCTCGGTGCGGTCGTTGCCGATCACCAGCGTGGTGCGCTCGTTCTCCGTGGATGACTTCGGATGCCAGGCCACAAGGTATTTGCCCGGGTGATATTTCATATAGCGCACGGTCCCGCTGATGGGATTGCGGTTCACATGCACATTCAGCGGGCTCATGAAAATGGAGACCTGCAGGCGGTTATCGCGGAAGTACTCCGACTCGTAGGTTTCCTCGATCACCACCACCTTGCCGTCCGCGGGCGCCACGACGATATCCGCGCCTTCGCTCCGGCGGCGCGCCGGCAGCCGGAAGAACCAGATGATCCAGAACCACAGCAGGAAGCAGACAATATGCACCGGCCAGGCCAGGTAAGGCGCCGGGAAGAACCGCCACGACAGGAAGCCGATGGCCGCCCAGAGCAGCGTGGCGATCAGGATATATTTATAACCTTCGCGGTGGATCGTCATAGGTATAATGATTCAATGCGGTTACATGCAAAGATAAGCGTAGGAAAATGCAAACGGCGCAGCGACCAGCAAAGAATCAAACCGGTCGAGCGCGCCGCCGTGGCCGGGCATCAGCGTGCCGGAGTCCTTGACATCCGCCAGCCGCTTCAGCTTCGACTCGAACAGGTCGCCCGCCGTGCCTGCCACCGAAGCGCAGAGCGACAGCGCGATCCAGTCGGCGATCGTGTACTGTGGCGCAAAATAGCTCCACACAACTGCTCCCGCGACGGTCAGCAAAGCGCCGCCGGCCGTGCCTTCCCAGGTCTTTTTGGGAGAGATGGCGGAGAAAGGCGTTTTGCCGATAAAAGAGCCGACAAGGTAAGCCATGGTATCGTTCATCCAGATCATCAGCACCAGCGATAACGGCAATATGGTGTTCTGCGCGTATAGGCAGAGGAATAACGCCACCGGCAGCACGATATAGCCCATGCCGCCCAGCGCCAGCAGCGCCGCCAGCAGCGACGACCGTTTCGCCAGGGCGCCCGCGATGATCACGACGGCAGGAAGGCAAAGCAGCGCCGGCCAGCCCGTTGCGCCGTTGTACCTGTAGCCCGGGATCCCCGGCAGCAGCCCGGCAGCAAGCAGGTACAGCAGCAGCAGTCCCGTCGCCTGCACCACCGGCTGCAGCCAGCCAGGCTGTACAGTATCGGGAAATACCCGCAGCATCAGCCGGAAATATTCCCGCAGGCACAGTATCTGGATCAGCATGACCAGCGCAAGGAACGCCCAGGCATGCCACAGCAGCCCCGTCATCATGATGATGCAGAAGATAATCGCGCTGCCGAGCCGGGTGAAGAAGGTGGGCCAGTTTAAAGCCATGATGCTGCTTGTTGGGACAATATTACTACATTCTGCCTTGTGCGTTTTCCTGTTTTTCACGGGCATCCCCACGCCCGCAATGGCTTACGCCTGCTCTCCCGGTGCATAGTCGGACGTCCAGCCGGGCGGCAGCGGCGTCCTGTTCTGCCAGAGCCGGCGGAGCGCGAAGATCAGCAGCGCCAGTCCGGCGATGACGACCGCCCAGGGCAGCTGGTCGGTCTCTGCCGCTTTTTTCAGCGTGGGACTGGCCGCCGAGATATAGACCAGGATGATCTGGAGGCCGTTGTTGACCAGGTGTGCAAGGATGCTGCACCAGAGCGATCCCGTGAGGTAGTAGACCAGTCCGAGGAGAAAGCCCGCCAGCAGGATGGACGGGAAGCCGTAGACGGAGCTGTGCATCAGGGCAAACATAACGGCGGTGATGCCGATATGCAGGAACATGCGCCGCTCGTGCCGTCCGGGCGCGGCGGGCGTTGCCGCCGGCTGCTGCGGAGGAGCGAAGCCGTTCTTCTTTGCGATGAACCGCATGACGATGCCGCGGAAGAACAGCTCCTCGCCCAGCGCGGGCAGCACGGCCATGACGAAGAACACGCCGAGGAAGTCGCCGAACGTATGCATCCGCAGCAGCGCGTCCGTCAGCCGGTCGTTGATCTCGGTGCCCAGGTCGGCCATGCGCATAAACGCCTGCAGCTGCAGCATGACCGGCATGGCGCCGAGCATCAGCAGCGTCACCAGCCACCAGTGCATCTTTTTGCCCGGCCGGCGGAAGCCCAGGTAACCGGCCACATACGGCGTGGTCTGGTAAGCAAACAGCAGCGAGGGCAGCAGGAAGATGGCAATGCTCGACAATGCCTGCCAGGTGAGGGCCGCATGCACCTGCGGCATCGGGCTGTCCTTGCTGAGCGAGCGGAGGTCGAATGTCTTCACGTTCGTGAACAGGCTCATCGCCGCCGGGGCGACGACCTTCATGAAAAAGCCGGCCAGGATGAAGATCATGATGACGAATAGCAGCAACTGCAGCAGCCAAGGATATTCCCGCCAGTAACGATTGAACATGAACCGAAAATTTCGGGGCAAAGGTAGGGGACTGCGCCAATATGCCACGATTTGTAAAACAGATGTTAACAGCCGGAAAGATATTATCTTTGCATTGGTGTCCGTAAAACCGCAATAAGCACATGTCCGAAAGCAAAGCAAAAATCCTCTTAGTTGAAGATGATCCTACTTTGGCCTTTGTGGTAAAAGATAATCTTGAGTCGAACGGATATGAGGTAACCCACTGCCCTGACGGGGAAAGCGGCTGGCAGCAGTTCATGAAGCACAACTTCGACATGTGCCTGCTCGACATTATGCTGCCGCGCAAGGACGGCATCTCGCTGGCCGTGCAGATACGCCGCAAGAACGAGAGCATTCCCATCCTGCTGCTGACGGCAAAGAACATGGATGCCGACAAGATCAACGGCTTCCGCAGCGGTGCCGACGACTATATCACCAAGCCGTTCAACATGCAGGAGCTGCTGCTGCGCATCGAGGTGTTCCTGAAGCGCACGATGAAGCAGGAGGACAGCCAGCCGACGGATTTCACGATCGGCAACCTGGAGTTCAACTACAAAAACCTGCTGCTGCACAACGCTTCCGCCCGCCACCAGCTGACGCAGAAGGAGGCTGACCTGCTACGGTATTTCTGCCTGAATGCGGGAAAGGTGCTGAAGCGGGAGGAGATCCTGCTGCACGTGTGGGGTAAGGAGGACTACTTCCTCGGGCGCAGCATGGACGTGTTCATCACCAAGCTCAGGAAATACCTGAAGGATGTGCCGGATGTGCAGCTGCAGACCATCCACGGCATCGGCTTTCGCTTCGTGATGCCGCAGGAGGTGTGAGCCTTTGTCCGCCGGCCCAGGCTGCTATAGCCGCGAATGGCTGAATTGCCTACATTTGTCCGGTGCATTTTCTCTATCCCCTGTTCCTGATCGCAGGCATTTCTCTTGCCGTGCCGGTGCTGATCCACCTGTTCAACCTGCGCCGGTACAAGACTGTTTTTTTCCCACACACACGTTTCCTGAAAAATATACAGCTGCACTCCCGCCGGCAGCGCGAGGTGCGGTACCGCTGGCTGTTGCTTTGCCGGCTGCTGTGCCTGCTGTTCCTCGTGCTGGCCTTTGCGCAGCCGCTGTCCGGGCGGAAAGAGCAGGCAGTGCGTGAAGACCGGCTGCAGGTGATCTACGTGGACAATTCGTACAGCATGTCCGTGAAA
>Ga0206101_1000320_pt1 | contig 10756 bp, 6 predicted proteins | sample 1B0metagenome_FD_148613 | JGI IMG/M metagenome (GOLD analysis project Ga0206101, IMG submission 148613) | Enriched microbial communities from leaf-cutter ant dump, University of Wisconsin, Madison, United States - 1B0 | ecosystem: Environmental > Terrestrial > Nest > Insects nest > Nest dump... | reverse complement strand
GGCTACAAGCCGGTGGGGGGATTGTACTATAAATATTTCATGAACCCGCACCTCGGCGTGCGCTTCGGCATCTCCCGCACGCAGATCACGGGCGCCGACAGCCTTTCCGAAGTGCTGATCAAGCGCCAGCGCAACCTGCGCTTTGCCAGCAACCTCACCGAGGTGCACGGCGCGCTGGAGCTGAATATGCTCCCGATCGAAGTACACCGGATGAAGGTAACCCCCTATGCCTTCGCCGGACTGGCAGTCTACTACAGCAACCCGTTCGCAGACGGCCCCAACGGCGAGAAGGTCTACCTGCGGCCGCTGGGCACGGAAGGTCAGGGGCTGCCCGAATACCCCGACCGCAAGGAGTATAACCTCGTGAACGTCGCCTTCCCCATCGGCGGCGGGCTGAAATTCTTCATCGGCAAGACGCTGATGATCACCACCGAGCTGGGCTTCCGCTACACCACCACCGACTACCTCGACGATGTGAGCAAGTCGTACGTCAACCTGCCCACGCTGGAAAAATACAAGGGCAAGCTGGCCGTAGACATGGCCTACCGCGGCGACCAGAGCCCGTACTGGGACGGCAGCTACTACCCCGACTACAAATACCAGCGCGGCGACAGCAAGTCGAACGACTGGTACTGGTTCGGCAGCCTCGGCGTCGCCATCTACTTCGAAGCCTTCGGCAACATCGCCGAATACTGGCAGACCAAATGCCCGGGCAGCAGGAAGTTTAAATGGGGATCGCGTTAGAGTAGCAAGTAGTAAGTATCAAGTAGTAAGTATCAAGTATCAAGAGCATTTATTGAAGATACCTGTCTCTCAACATGAGCTGTTGTGCTCATCCTGCTACTTGATACTCACTACTCGATACTGTTTTTATCAACATGAACTACTGTGCCCATCTTGCTACTTGATACTTACTACTTGATACTTGATACTCCCTACTTGATACTGTTTTTTTCAACATTTTTGTGACAATTCCGTCCTTTTCTCCGGAACATCGGGTGTAGCTTTGCGGGGCTAATTGTTCTTTTATGAAAAAAGTATCTGCATTTCTGCTTTCTGCGGTTGTTTTGCTGCCGGTTGTATTGTTTTCTTTGAATGCCCGTGCACAGCAGCTGTCTCATGACCCCAAAGATTCATTGCGGTATAGTGATGAAAGACATTTCCGGAACCTCCGGCAGCTTACGTTCGGCGGGGATAATGCGGAGGCTTATTTCGGGTTTGACAATGAGCATATTGTCTTTCAGCGTACCCGGCCGGCGGAAGGGCTGATGTGCGACCAGATATTCTTCGGGAAGATACCTGTAAAGGCTAATGACAGCTTCCGGTATAAGCTGGTGAGCACCGGTAAGGGGCGGACGACCTGCGCTTATATTATGCCGGATAAAAAGCATGTGCTGTATGCTTCCACGCACCTGGGCGGCGACAGCTGTCCGCCGGTGCCGGACCGGTCGGTGATCAAGAAGTATGTGTGGCCGATATATGACAGCTATGATATTTTCGTGGCGGGCCTGGATGGAAAGATTGTAAAGCAGCTCACCCATGAGCCGGGGTATGATGCGGAAGCGACGATCTCGCCCAGAGGGGACAAGATCGTGTTTACTTCTACGCGGAACGGGGATCTTGACCTGTACACCATGGATATTGACGGAAAGAATGTAAAGCAGATCACGCACGAGCTGGGCTATGACGGCGGCGCATGGTTTTCGCCGGACGGGAAGAAGATCGTCTGGCGCGCATCCCGCTTTAAGACGGAGCAGGAGGCCAATGAGTATAAAGCGCTGCTGGCGCAGGGGCTGGTGATGCCGACGGAGATGGAGGTGTTCATCGCCGATGCCGACGGCAGCCATGTGCAGCAGGTCACCCGTATGGGGAAGGCCAACTGGGCGCCGAATTTCACGCCGGACGGCAAGCGGATCATCTTTGCCTCTAACCATGAGTATCCGCGGGGGTTCCCGTTCAACCTGTACCTGGTGAACCTGGACGGCAGCGGATTGGAAAAGATATCGCATGACGGCGGCTTCGACGCCTTCCCGATGTTCTCCCCCGACGGGAAAAAGCTGATCTTCAGCTCCAACCGCAACAACGGCGGCACACACGATACCAACCTCTTTATCTGCGACTGGGTGAAATAGCGGACGGGCGGCCTGACGCCTTGTTTTTGAATAATCCCCGCGGCTTTGCTAATTTAGCAGCCCGCAAACGTCCATTTACATGATAGAGATAAAAGTACCCACAGTCGGAGAGTCCATCAGCGAAGTAACCCTTGTGAAATGGCTGAAGCAGGACGGGGCGTGGGTGGAACGGGACGAGCTGCTCTGCGAGCTGGAATCCGAGAAGGCCACTTTTGAGCTGAACGCAGAGCAGGCCGGCATCCTGCATACCGTGGCGAAGGAAGGCGACACACTGCATATCGGCGATGTGGCCTGCAAAATAGACGAGACCGCCGCACGCCCTGCCGGCGCGCCGGCACAGGAAAAGCAGGTAGCGGGTGAAAAAGCAGCAGCAAAAAAACCGGCAGATCAGCCTGCAGCAGCCAGGGCGGAAGCGGCGAAACCAGCAGCAGCAGCGGACACAGGCGCCGTTAAGGCAACCCCTGTTGCACGCTCTATCATGGCGGACAGGCAGGTGCCTGCTGCCGATGTAAAAGGCTCGGGATCGCTGGGACGTATCCTCAAGCAGGACGTGCTGGAAGCGCTGGCGCATCCCGGCCGCAAGGGAGGCGCAGCAGCCTTCAGCCGCGGGGAAAAGCGCGAGAAGATGAGCAACCTCCGCAAGACGGTATCCCGCCGGCTCGTGGAAGCCAAGAATACCACGGCCATGCTCACCACCTTCAACGAGGTGGACATGACCCGGATCATGGAGATCCGCAAGCAGTACAAAGACACGTTCAAGGAAATACACGGCGTCAACCTCGGCTTCATGTCGTTCTTTGCAAAGGCCTGCTGCTACGCCCTACAGGAGTGGCCGGCCGTGAACGCCTATATTGACGGGGAAGAGCTCGTGTACCACGACTACTGCGACATATCCATCGCCGTGTCGGCGCCCAAGGGGCTGGTGGTGCCGGTGATCCGCAACGCGGAGAGCCTGGGCATGCACGAGATCGAGGCAAAGGTGGCCGAACTGGCGAAGAAGGCGCGCGACAACAAGCTCAGCATGGAGGAGATGACGGGCGGCACGTTCACCATCACCAACGGCGGCGTCTTCGGCTCGCTGATGTCCACGCCGATCATCAACCTGCCGCAGTCGGCCATCCTCGGCATGCACAAGATACAGGAACGCCCGATGGTCATCAGCGGCAGGATCGAGGCGCGCCCCATGATGTATGTGGCCCTCAGCTACGACCACCGTATCATTGACGGCCGCGAGTCCGTCAGCTTCCTCGTGCGGGTCAAAGAGCTGCTGGAGCAGCCCGAGCTGCTGCTGTTCGGCAAAGACCCGCTGAAGGCGCTGCTGGAAGTTTAATGTACTCATCCTAACTTCGGCATTATGATAAAATGCCTCTTGGTCGAAGATGATGTCCGCATCGCTTCATTCGTCCGGGAAGGTCTTTCCGAAAAAGGCTTCCTGGTAGACATTGCCTCGTCAGGCTATGAGGCGGTGGAGCGGATCAGCGGCGTGGACTATGACGTGGTCATCCTCGACATCATGCTCCCCGGCATAGACGGCTACGAGGTGTGCAAGATCACGCGGAAGCGGAATATCAAATCCATCATCATCATCCTCAGCGCGCTGGGAGACCACGAAGAGAAGATCAAAGGGCTGGAGGCGGGCGCTGACGATTTCATGATCAAGCCGTTCCACTTCCGCGAGCTGCTGGCGCGGATACAGGCGCAGCTGCGACGGAAGCAGATGGAGAAGGGCATCTTCGAGGACAACCGGTACGCCGGCATCGAGATAGACCTGAACGCCAATACCGTCACCCGCAGCGGCAGGAAGATAGACCTCACCCCCCGCGAGCTGAGCCTGCTGATGTACATGATGCGCAACCGCGAACGCGTGCTGTCGCGCACAGAGATCACGGAGGCCGTATGGGACATCCATTTCAGCTCCCATACCAACGTGGTGGACGTCTACATCAACTACCTGCGCAACAAGATCGACAAGGATTTCGAGGACAAGCTGATCCATACCATCAAAGGAAGAGGATACCAGCTAAAGCTGAAGCCGCATGAACCTTAAGCAAAAACTGGCCCTGCGTTCCACGCTTGTCTGCGCCATGACCCTGCTGCTCGTGTTCAGCGGCACATTCTACTTTTTCAGGAACTACATCATCCAGCAATACTACCGCGTGCTCGAAGAGCGGGCGCTGACGGCGGCGTTCATTTTTCTTGAGAAGGATGAAATGAACAACTACAACTACCACGCCTACGAGAAGAAATACCTGCATACGCTCAACAACGAGATCATCCAGATCTACGATTACAAAAACAGGATCACCTTTGTCGAAGAGCGGACGGAGCTGCGCGTATCCCCGGCGCTGCTCGACAGGATACGGCACGAAGGGAAAGACATCTTCCGGCAGGGGAACCGCCAGTTCTGCGGCGTGTTCTACCGCGACAACCAGGGCGATTTCGTCATCCTCATCTCCGGCGTCAACGCCCGCGGCACGGCGCAGATCAAGAGCCTGCTGTACCTGCTGCTGCTGTTCTTTATCGTCGGCATCATCATCAACTATCTGTTCAATATCATCGTCGCCAACAAGACCTTCCGGCCATTCTCCGCCATGCTGCAGCGGGTAAACGCCATCTCCGCGGAGAACCTGCACGACCGGCTGCCGCTGGCGCCCGGGCAGACGGACGAGCTGGCGGCGCTGGCGAGCACGCTGAATATGTTCCTCGGGCGGCTGGAGAAGGAGGTGAACAACCAGAAGAGCTTCCTGAAAAATATCTCCCACGAGCTGAAAACGCCGCTCACCGCCATTATCGGAAGAGCAGAGGTAGCCCTGGACCAGGACAAGGCGGACTACCGGCAGGTATTGCAGAAGATCATCAGCGACACCGCCGGCATGCAGTCGGTCATAGAAGGCCTGCTGCTGATCAGCGGCCTACAGACAGGGAGCTCCGGCGCTGCCGCCGGTACGCGCTTCCGCATAGACGAGCTGGTGTGGGAAGCGCTGGAAAAGCTGAAGTTCAAATATCCCGATGCGGTGTTCCATACCTCGCTGGATGTGGATTCGGGAGAAGAGCAGCTGCTGGAGATCGCTTCCCGGCGCGAGCTGCTCTCGATAGCGTTCCTCAACGTGGTGGACAACGCCGTCAAATACAGCAGGGACGAGGCCGCGGATATCATCATACGCGTGCAGGACGGCCGCCCGGTCATCGTCGTCCTGGACAACGGCCCCGGCATCCCTGAGCAGGAGATGGCGCATATCTACGACCTGTTCTTCCGCGGCTCCAACATCCGGCATATCCCGGGGCAGGGGATCGGCCTGTCGCTCAGCCGGCAGATACTGGAATTCTGCCGGGTGGAAATGAGCATCCGCTCCGCTGCCGGTGCCGGTACGGAGGTGCAGCTGCTGTTTTAATCTGTTTCTAATCCCGTTCTGTTCTTCTTTTAATTTATCCTTTTCCCGCCTCTAATGCGGCCGTTATAGCTTTGCAGATCAACGCATAAGCAGACGCAGAGCATGTGGAAGATCAAAGCCGGGGCAGCCTTTATGCTGACATTGCTGCTCCCGGTTCCCCGTATCGTACAGGCACAGTCATCCGATACCATATTACTGAACCGGCAGCAGGCGGAAAAGATATTCCTGGAGCGGAACATATCGCTGCTCGCCGGCAAGCTCAACATCCGCCAGGCAGAGGCGCAGGTGCTGCAGGCGCGCCTGTGGCCCAATCCCAACGTGAGCGTGGACGAGGTCAACCTCTGGGCGACGCCGGCGCAGCTGTCCATGGGCAGCGGGCTGCCGCCGGTCTTCAGCAACGGCGCAGGGAGGAACCAGCAGGTGGCCGCGCAGCTGGAGCAGGTGATCATCACCGCCGGCAAAAGGAAGAAGCTGATCGCCATAGAGGAGGTCTCCCGCGATATGGCGGCATCCTACTTTGAAGACCTGGTGCGCAACCTGAAGGTCGAATTCAGGAAGCTGCTGACGGAGCTGCAGTATGTGCAGCTGTACCAGGCCGTGTTTGCACGCGAGATCACGGAGACACAGCTGCTGCTCACCGCATACGAACGGCAGGCGGAGAGCGGCAACGTCAACCGCGCAGACATCGCCCGGCTGAAGGCACTGCTGCTCGGGCTGAATGACGAGAACAACGAACTCTGCAAGCAGGTCAACGGCATACAGAAAGAGCTCGGCGTGCTCATGAGCCTGCCGGCGAACAGCCGGATCCGGCTGACCACTGACGATTTCGTGCCGGATGCAGACCGCTATACAGCGCTGTCGCTGCCCGCGCTGGTGCAGACGGCGCAGTCGTCGCGGCCGGATCTCATGCTGGCGCAGCTCGGGACGGACCAGGCGAAGAAGACATTTTCCTATGAGAAAGCCAGCAGCATCCCCGACGTGACGCTGAAGGCGGGCTATGACCGCGGCGGGAATTTCATGTACAACTTCATCGGCTTCGGCGCCGGGCTCGACATCCCGATCTTCAACAGGAACCAGGGTAATATCAGGTCTGCGCGGATCGGGATAGAAAAAGCCGCGCTGCTGCAGGAAGACAGGAACCGGCGCGTGGAGGCGGAAGTAAAGGAAGCATTCCTGAACCTGACGGCCGGCATGGACTTCTACAAGCGGATTGACCCCGGCTACGAAGCGGAGCTCGACAGGCTGCTGGCCAGCTATATCAGCAATTTCAGGAGCAGGAATATCAGCATGCTGGAATTCCTCGACTTCCTGAGGGCTTATATGGACAATAAGAAAACCATTCTTGGCGCAAAAAGATCATTGAACGAAGCAATTGAAGAACTGAAATATGCGGTCGGTACAGAAATCAATTAAGACGGGAAAAGGCGGCCATGCTGCCCTGCGTTATTTGCTCGTCGTCGCGCTCATGCCTGCCTGCTGGGGATGCAAGCCGAAGGCGGAAGCGCCGGCAGCGCCTGCTGCCTACTGCATCCCGGAGGCGCTGCGGGAAAAGATCAGGACGGACACCGTCGTCATGGCGCCCGTCACCGAAGCGCGGAGCCTGACGGGCGAGGTGGCGTATAACCCCGACAAGGTGCTGCATTATATCAGCCTGGTCAGCGGGGTGATCACACAGACCTGGTTTTCGCTGGGCGACTATGTGCGGCAGGGACAGGTGCTGGCCGAGCTAAAAAGCACGGAGCTGAGCGGGCTGGTATCCGAGCAGAAAACGCTGGAGTCAAGGCTTTCGGTGGCCCGGCGGAGCCTGGACGCTGCGCAGGCCATGTACCGCGACGGCATCGCATCCGAAAAGGACCTCCTCGAGGCAAAGAGCCAGGAGCAGATCGTCCGCGCCGAGCTGGAGAAGGTCAGCACCAGCCTTTCCTTCTTCAGCCCCGGCAAGCAGCCGGAGACATTCCTGATCAGGGCGCCGGGAAGCGGGTTTATCGTGGACAAGAACATCACCTCGGGCATACAGATCACTGCCGGGAACGGGCCGCTGTTCACGGTCTCGGACCTTGCCAATGTGTGGATCACCGCCAACGTATATGCCGGCGACCTGGCCTATGTAAAGGAAAACATGCCCGTTGTGCTCCGCTCCTCGGCGTATAAGGACGAAACGTTCACCGGCACGATCAGGGCGCTGTCGCAGGTGTTTGATGCGGAGGAGAAAGTGCTGAAGGCAAGGATCGTGATGGATAACCCCGGGCTGCAGCTGAAGCCGGGGATGTTCATGGATGTGATCGTGAAAAAGGAAACAGGCGAGCAGGCGCTGCGCGTGCCGGAAAAGGCGCTGATATTCAACGATAACAAAGACTATGTGGTGGTGTATAAATCCGACTGCGATACGGAGATCAGGGAGGTGGAGATCCTGGCGAAGAGCAATGACGATGTCTATATCAGCAAAGGCCTGCAGGCGGGCGAGCGGGTCATCAGCCGCAATCATCTCCTGATCTTCGAGGCGCTGCAGAGCATGAACAAGTAAAGGCAGGACTAACAGAAGAACGGGATGAAAAAATTTGTCGAAAGCATTGTCGCCTTTTCCCTGAAAAATTCCGTGCTGGTATTTTTCCTGACGGGGATACTGCTGGTTGCCGGCGTGGTGAGCTATATCCATACGCCTATTGAAGCGTTCCCGGACGTCACCAACACGCGGGCGCGCATCATCACGCAATGGCCGGGACGCAGCGCCGAGGAGGTGGAGAAGTTCGTCACGCTGCCCATCACCAAGGTCGTCAATACGATCCCGCGCAAGGCGCAGGTGCGCTCCATCTCGCTGTTCGGGCTGTCGGTGGTGACGGTCATCTTCGAGGACGGCGTGGAGGATTTTTACGCGCAGCAGTATGCCGCCAACCGGCTGCAGGGCGTGCATCTGCCCGAGGGCGCCGACGCGGAGATCGAGCCGCCGTACGGCGCTACGGGCGAGATATTCCGCTACGTGGTGAAGAGCAGGCGGCCGATCCGGGAGATCTCCGCCATCCAGGACTGGGTGATCGAACGCGAGCTGGTGTCCGTGCCCGGCGTCGCCGACGTCGTCAGCTTCGGCGGCGAGGAAAAGGTGTACGAGATCAAAGTGAACCCCACGCAGCTGGCCAACTACAACCTGTCGCCGCTGGATGTGTACGAGGCGGTCGCCAAAAGCAATATCAACGTAGGCGGGGATGTCATCCAGAAGGGCGACCAGGCGTATGTCGTGCGCGGCGTGGGATTGCTGGAAAGCGTGGAGGATATCGAGAACATCCTGATCGAGGTGAAGGGCGCATCGCCGATCCTGGTAAAGCACGTGGCGGAGGTGACCATCTCCTCGAAGCCGCGGATGGGACAGGTGGGGCTGGATGACGACGACGACCTGGTGCAGGGTGTGGTCATCATGCTCCGCGGCGAGAACCCCGGCGATGTCATCCAGCGGCTGAAGGAACGCATCGCGGAGCTGAACGGGCGCATCCTGCCGAAGGACGTGCGCATCGTGCCGTTCCTCGACCGTACCGAGCTGGTGAACGCCACGGTGAAGACGGTATCCAGGAATCTCGTGGAAGGGATCGTGCTGGTGTCCGTGATCGTATTCCTGTTCCTGTTCAACTGGCGCACCACGGTCATTGTCGCGATGATCATCCCGCTGTCTTTCCTCTTTGCCATCATCATGCTGCGCATACAGGGCCTGCCGGCGAACCTGATCTCGATGGGCGCGCTCGACTTCGGGCTGCTGCTGGAAGGCACGCTGGTGATCGTGGAGCAGATCATCGTAGACCTGGAGCGGAAGGCGCACCGGCTGGGGATGGAGCGGTTCAACCGGATGTCGAAGATGGGGACGATCCGCCGGAGCGCCGGCAAGGTGGCCGCCTATATCTTCTTCGCGCAGGTCATCCTGATCGTGGCGCTGATGCCGATCTTCTCCTTCCAGAAAGTGGAGGGAAAGATGTTCTCGCCGCTGGCATTCACCCTGGGCTATGCCCTGCTCGGCTCGCTGCTGCTGAGCCTGACGCTGGTGCCGGCCATGTGCAAGGTGATGCTGCGCAGGAATATCCGGGAGCAGGAGAACCGCATTGCCCGGTCGCTGCGCGGAGGGCTGTTCCGGCTGTTCCTGTGGAGCAGCAGGCGGCGGAAAGCCGTGATCGCCGGCTTTATCATCCTGCTGGCCGTATGCGTGGTGCGCTTCCTGTTCTACGGATCGGAGTTCATCCCCAAGCTCAACGAAGGCGCCATCTATGTCAGGGCCACGCTGCCCAACAGCATCAACCTCGACGAGTCGGTGCGGCTCACCAAAGAGATGAAGCAGCGGCTGCGCTCCTTCCGGGAGGTCCGCTTTGTGCTGAGCCAGACAGGCCGGCCGAACGACGGCACCGACCCGACGGGCTTTTTCAATATTGAATTTCACATCCAGCTGCGCCCGCAAAAGGAATGGGAACGGAAGATCAGCAAGGAAGCGCTGATAGCGGAGATGAAGCAGGCGCTGGAAATATACCCCGGCACCACTTTCGGCTTCAGCCAGCCGATACAGGACAACGTGGAGGAATACGTGGCCGGTGTGAAGAGCTCGCTGGTGGTGAAGATCTTCGGCGACGATCTCTTCGAGCTGGAGCAGCTGGCCGACCAGGTGGCGGCATCCATCAGGAGCGTGCGCGGCATCGGGGATATCAACGTGTACCGGAACATCGGGCTGCCGGAGCTGCGCATCCGGCTGTCGGACAAGCGCATGGCGCGCTACGGCGTGTCTGTGGCGGACGCGCAGGCGGTGGTCGAGATGGCGATCGGCGGGAAGGCGGCATCCACATTCTATGATAACGAGCGTATGTTCGATATCCGCATCCGCTTCCAGAAGGAATACCGCAACTCGGAGGCGCAGATCGGCAACCTGCTGATACCGGCGCTGGACGGGCACAAGGTGCCGCTGAAGGAGATCGCGGACATCAGCTTCATCACCGGCCCGGCCTTCATCTACCGCGAAGGCAGCAGCCGGTATATCGCCGTCGGCTTCAGCATCGAAGGGCGCGACCTGGGCAGCACGATTGACGAGGCGCGGAAAAAGGTGGCGCGCGAGGTGCACCTGCCGCCCGCCAACAAGATGGAATGGGCCGGCGAATTCGAGAGCAAGGAGCGCGCCACCGCCCAGCTGTCGGTGATCGTACCGGCGGCGCTGGTGATGATCCTGTTCCTGCTGTATATGAACTTCGGCACGCTCAGGGATACGGTCAT
>Ga0206101_1000319_pt1 | contig 10761 bp, 6 predicted proteins | sample 1B0metagenome_FD_148613 | JGI IMG/M metagenome (GOLD analysis project Ga0206101, IMG submission 148613) | Enriched microbial communities from leaf-cutter ant dump, University of Wisconsin, Madison, United States - 1B0 | ecosystem: Environmental > Terrestrial > Nest > Insects nest > Nest dump... | reverse complement strand
GTTGACCGGTATTCCCTAGACGATATCACGGGTCTGGAATCTTTAAGCGAAATTGTTGATGATTTTGCCGGCAGACTAGAGGCTGGGCAGACTATACCTAAGCCTAAATTTAATAGGTTACAGCCAGATGTTACAGATATGATTTATAAAACTCTAGTTGCTTCTGGTACGGACTATGGCCAAAAACTTGCGGCAGAACTGGAGCGCGCCAAAACACCACTGCGTGACCAAGGCACGAACGCTAAAGTTCTGCCGTTTGCGAGCATAGTGAGTCTAGCAAATAAATTTTTACCTGTTATCAATCAATCTCCCAAATTTAAGGACGAAACAATAGAGATATTAAGAGAAGGCAGCATTGAATCTCTGCCTGAGGCGTTTCGCAGGCTGATGTTTATTGCTAGCCATGGTAGTGAGGGTAATGATTTGCCTGAGGAATTAGACATAGAAACACGATTCAGAATTGTTGATACTTTCGCAGAAATTGCTCCTGCTATTTTAGAGAAAGACCGTAAAGCCAGAGCAGAAAAGGCAGCCGGTAAAATTGCCGTTAGTTCCCCTCGTGGCGTTAATCCTCATTGGGGAGGTGCTTGGCGGCCTGGTTATGGTGTTATATCCTAAAGTGGTTTGAGGCTGTTAACCAGTTTGTCGAGCTTGAGGGTAGCCACACAAACGACCGAATCGGCACCCCCATAGTAAATGAATATATCATTATCACGTACAACTTGACCGCAGCTAAATACGACATTATTTATCCAGCCTTCACGCTCGTAGTCAGTTATTGGCTCCATGATTGGTGCCGAGCTTCGGCCAATAATTACCGTTGGGTCATCTTTATCCAGCAAAACAGCGCCCATACAGTAGTGATGCTGCTCGTTGATGCCGTGATAGAAGAGAATCCAGCCTTCGTTAGTTAAGAACGGCGGGCCATTAATGCCGACTTTCTTGCTATCCCACATACCTTTCCGTGGTCCAAAGATCTGGATGCAGCGAGTTAGCTTATTGGTTTTGAAATCTAATTTATCGATAAAATCAGCACAAACGTGATGATCAATTCTGTGTAAGACCATGTATTTGCCATTAATTTTTTCGGGGAAGATGGCGGCATCCTTATCATCGATGCCTGGCGGTGATATAAGTTCGGGTTCGCTCCAACCATCCCAATTGCGAGCTTTAAAATCAGCGACACTTATCGAACTGGCAGCAACGGCTGGCAAATCGCGCCCATTGTAGCCAGTGTAAGTAACATAAATCTTATTACCGATTCGCACTAGGCGACCATCTTCGCAGCCAGAATTACCATTTGGGTCGGCTTGTTTAGTTTCAAACTCTGTCCGCGGAACATAGATTGGCTCAGTCAACCTATGGTCTATGGCGTAGCCGTGCTTGCTAGTGGCCAGGCCCATGGTCGAGGTATTGTCTGGGCTAATTGCCCGGTAAACAATGTTGATTTCATCATCGACGTCAATAGCAGCCGGATTAAGTACATATGATGATTCCCATTCATGTTCTTTGATTGAGCGTAAGATTGGATTGTGTTTGTAGCGTTCGGCATAACCTTCACCGTCATTGTACATTTCTTCTAATAGGCCACTGAGGGATAAATTAGCCGAAGCACAAGTTGTATCGGCCGCACCGTAAAAGACTGTCAGTACGTCGCCTTTGACATGTGCACCGCTTGGGAAGACGATATTCGGGATTTGACCGTATTGTTCATAGCCTTCAATCGGCACCATAAAAGGGTAGCGAGTTCGGGCGATGATTTTACGAGGATCGTTTTTATCTAACAGTACAGCTTCTATGCCAAAAACACGGTTAGACTCGTCAAAGTAATTTTGGATGTGGCTATATATCAATAGCCAGCCATTAGCAGTGAGTATCGGCACAGCACCTACTTCGCAATGGTCAGTGTCTTTGCGTCGTAAATCCATTGCATACTTATCAATATTTTCGTACCACTCTGCCCATTTCTTTTGATCCCACAAATCTTCGAATTCATCGAATTGAGCAATCGCAAGCTTGCTCGGTGGTTTGTCGCTATCGGCAGTTAGAATGACTGTCCATTTGCCACCAACTTTTTCAGGAAATAATGCCATAGCCTTGGCATTAAATGGTGTGACCAGCTTACGTTCGTCGATAGTTTTTAGATCTTTTGTTGTAGCTACCGCAACCTTGATATTGGTCGCATCAAATGGGAAACCGCCAAGTGCAGTGTAGAAAATATAATAAGTGTCGTCTATCTTGGTGACCCGGGGATCTTCACAACCGTAAATTTCCCAATCTTCTTGAGGTTTAATTAATTGATATTCTTCGCTTAGGCTGTCGTGTTCGGGTGAAGTACTGATAGCATGACCAATGGTCGAGACTGACATTTTATGTCCGTGGTACAGACTTTCGTCGCTCATTGCGCGATAAATCAAATGCAGATGGCCCTCATGCTCAACCGGTGAACAGTTAAATGTAGCAAGTGATCGCCATGGATGCTGGTTGTCGCTTTGGATAATTGGGTTATTATGATTGCGGGTTACATTTAGCACTAATTAAGCATAACCGAGATTGGGTTGTTTATAAAGTATCGTCATTCCTGCGAAAGCAGGAATCCAGGCTGTTCTTTGTTAAAGAACTAAAACCTCTGCAACTTTGTACCGACAAAGTTGCGCAAAACTCCCGAACAGGACACCTCTCTTTATGATTTCGTTGTCATTATCAACAATGCACCAAGACAACTCCTTCCAGTCGCCCCGCAAGGGGGTGAGTCTTGGCTTATTTATTGTTGAAATGACACTCACTCATCAGGAGAGGTTTTAATGTTCGGGTTGAAAGAGGGATCGACCGGAGGTCGATAGTTTAATTACAAGGGAAAATAACAAACGAACACGCGAAAACACACAGAAACACCAAGCGGAAGAGCCAGGCAAACTATGTATTTTCGCCTGTGCGCTTGCCGCAATCCCTGCTCTTGCTCACACTGCATCGAGAATTGAGTACAGAATGATCAAGAACAAAACGATGCCCAGTACGGTTGCCAGACATCCAAGGCTAGTTGACCACAATGCTTCTTGTTCACTGTCCATTATCACTCTCCAATCTTGATTCCAGCAGCATGTAGCAATGCCACTATGATGAGCATGATTACTCCGCCTGTCATGTGTTCCTCTCACTAAAACCAGATATACAGAACTAGTAGAGACAGTATCCCCATGCTCAGGGAGATGATTGCAAATCCCAGAAGGACCTCGATCATGCCAACGACGACTAGCACAATGAGAACGGCCTGAATCATGTCGTTACCTCCGCCTATTTTCCGTATTGGAACGGTTCAGGAGTTCTGTTTCTCCTTAAAACAAGCAATCAGTGCTCTATATACTTCTTATTGACGTCATTCCCGACTTGATCGGGAATCCAGTGTGCTGCTGTCTGGATTCCCGCCGACGCAGGAATGACGGATGAAAGATAAAACACTAGTAGCTTGCCTTAAGGTGTGTTCGTCTGTTAAAAAACTTCGCCTAAGCCAACAGACCTAAACAATCTGGATATTTTGCCACAAAATATATAATTAGTCTATAGAGTGAGGGTTTTGCAGGTGGACTGGTTTGTGCTGGAGTAGGCCGGTTACGAAGCTTTGCAGCGGGGCAGTCGCCACGCAAACATGGCGATCGCCACCACCGTAGTATACGTGCAGGGTGTTATCAATAATCGCTGCGCCAGAAGGATAGGCAATGCCGTACTTCCATTCGTTTTCGTAGGGCATCTCTGGCTCTAGGATCGGCTGGTTGGTGCGGGCAATTACTTTGCTTGGGTCGTTGATATCAAGGATCATAGCACCGATTTTGTACTTGCCAGCATCCTGATCGTCGACGGCGTGGTAGATAACCAGCCAGCCTTCTTTTATACGGATTGGTGTAGCGCCAATGCTGAGTTTACGACTATCCCAGGCTTCAGGACGAGTGGCGATCGAATCGTGTGAGCTGAGCCATTCACCTCTGCCCAGATTCTCTAGGTCGTCTGTATAGTGAATCAAGATATCGGGGAAAACTCGGTGGAAGATTACGTACTTGCCTTCTATTTTTTCGGGCAAAATAATACCACTTTTATTAACAACCCCTGGTTCGCTGATTAAGCGTGGTTCTTCCCAGTTATTCCAATGGTGGTTTCGGAAATCTTCTTGGCTTATGCTGCTCATGGCAAGCCGCGGTGGACCGTAGCCAGGGTGGGCAACGTAGGTTATGTAAACCTTGCCGTCAATGGCTGTTAGCTTGGGGTCTTCGACGCCGCCCCAGCCACCACCACTGGCAAATTCATCACTCCAGCTACTGTAGACTGGTTTGCCTTGGCCTGCTTCGAAGGCTGCTCGTGGCCAATAGGCTGGTTCGGGGTGGCGTTCGTCAATAGTGACACCGTCTGAGCTAGACGCATAACCGACTCGACTCATGCCGGCGTGGTCTAATGCTCGGTACATAATATGTATTTTGTCATCGTCCTGTAGAACAGCTGGGTTGAAGGTACCAACAGCCTCCCATGGGCCGCCCCCTTCGGGTGCAATGAGTGGGTTGGCCGGGTGTCTGTCTAGCTTTATTTTGTCTGATTTGATGGTAGTGCTGACAAAAGGATTGACTAGGTTTGCAATGAATATAGTATTTGATCGGTCACGGAAATATACAATAATCTGTTGATTTTGAACTAATGCCCCTAAAGCTGCTACCTGATCTGATGGACGTGATACTACTTGCCATAATGGCTTACGGCTACGCCATAGAACTTGTGTTGGGTCTGTTTTGTCGAAAAGGATTGCGCCAACAGATAAGAGGTTTTTTTTGTTTTGTTTTAGCCTGCTTTGATAGAGGACTAGTATGCCCTGGTTGATAACTTGTGTCGCAAAAACACTGATATGATTACGATCAAACAGGCCTTTGCGCTTTGTGATTATAGCTTGATCTGGCCCGTGCCACTTATGCAGATCCTTAGAAAACGATACGCCAATATTATTTTTGGAATGATATATAACATATTGGTTGTTATGTTTAAATTCAGGAACTACTGTACCGAACTCTGCTTTAGGGGTAGATTTTAAAACTCTCCATAATTCTATGCCGAGGTCTGTATCTGTGCTGGCTTCGGCGATTGAAAGAGAGCCATTGCGTGAATAAGTAATGATGCGCTTGTCTAGGACATGAGTTAGCTGGGCTATGCTTATCTCATTGATATTTACAGAACTAACATCGTTAGCCATTAACACTGGAGCATCTATTTCAGAAAATCTGACTGTATCTGATGCAACTGCCAGGCTAAGCTTGTTATGTCCGCGGCGTTTACTGCGGTAAAGCAGACTAACCCTATCTTCGAGCACAGAGACACCGAAGGGAGTAACTGTATTAGTTGGCAGAATGGTGTTGGTTTTTTGAGAACTTGCAGTCATTTTACCTCTAATCATACTCTTTTTTAAGAGGCGAGCCAATAGGTAATGATGTAAAACTAACTACATACAATTGTACTTAATGCACAATTGTTATGCTTAAGCTTGCTATGACACATTTTTGACTAGTAAGTTAACTTACTCTTGACTGTAACCTATAAATACGCTAGTATGCGCTTAATACAAACCGTCTGAGCAAGGATTAACAAATGGGCTTATTTTATGAGGTTAGCGATAGGAATGTTCTGCTTGTGGCTGGAGCTGTTCGCTACTACAATCTGGAACTATTTGCCCAATCTGTTGCTAAGCTTGAGCTGGAGCTAAAGCGCAAGATCGAAGTTATATTCTTGAATGATACTAAGAATCAGATCGTGAGTGCCGATCAACTCAAAAAGGTTCCGCGCTCTAAGCTAGTAACCTGTAATCTAGGTTCGTTGGTAAGCCTGGAAAATGCCATCCTGCCTTACAACGATAAATTATTAGCCGTTTTATGCACACGAGAAGACGACATACCTATATTTAAAAAAGTGATTCCGCATGTGCCATATCTTTTAACCCCTAATGCAGAGTCGCTTGACTGGACTACTAACAAGGTTCAGATGCGACGCCGTTTGGTAACATACGACCCTAAGCTCACACCGGTTTATTCGGTAGCAGAAGACGCTACCCAGGAGACGATTGACCGAATTATTAAAAAAGTTGGGTTCCCATTAGTCGTAAAACCAGCTGGGCTTGCCGCCAGCTTATTGGTAAGCGTTTGTTATGACGAAGAAGAATTTAAAACAGCATTAACCAAAGCTTTGGCTGCCATTAGCAAGGTCTATAAGCAATATGGTGGTCGGGGCGAACCACAGATATTGGTCGAGCAATTCCTAGAGGGCACGATGTATTCGATTGATGCCTATGTAACTGCTCGTGGTCGTGTTTATACCTGTCCACCAGTACACGTAAAGACGGGTCGGGCGATCGGTATAGATGATTTCCATGGTTATCAGCAATTGACGCCAGTTAAATTACAAAAACCAAAGGTTGAAGAAGCCGAGGCGGTAGCTAAGGATGCGGTACTGGCGATGGGCTTACGTAACGTAACTTGCCATGTCGAGATGATCAAAACTGAGAGTAAGGGCTGGAAGGTTATAGAAATTGCTGCTCGCCCTGGTGGCTTTCGCGACATTTTGTATAACTTAGCTTACGGTATTGACCACATTCATAACGATATCCTAATCCGTTTGCCAAAACGTCCAAAGATTTCTCGTAAGGCTAAAGGCTATGCAGTTGCTATGAAGTTTTTTCCGCGAGAAGAAGGTAAATTAATCAAAGTCAGCGGGCTGGAGAAACTTAAGAAATTCGAAAGTTTCCATAAGCTAATGGTCAATAAAAAAGATGGCGATATTTGCATGCATTCCAAGCATGGTGGCAAGAGTGTCTTTGACGTCATTATGTTTAACCAGACCAGAGCTAAGTTGATTGCTGATATTCGCCGCCTTGAAAGGTTAGTTACGATTCAGACCGAGCCACTAAACGGCAACAAGAAAAACTGATAACATAATCAGTATGGACCTTGAACTAGAAATCTTAGTTGGACTATCTGCGCTTGTGGCAGTGGTAATTTTTTTGCGTACTCATGCGGCATTAATGATTATGGCGACATGTGTTGGGTTCGTTTTGAGTAATCTCTGGTCAGCAACTTTGCTGGACGCTTTACTTGGGTTTACTGATTTATTTGATAATACAACTGGCCAATCCGCAGTAGGGTTAATTTTGTTCTTGCTGCCACCGATTCTTATAGGTTTTCATTTTAAGAAAAGCCAGACACATAGGGTTATCCAGCAAGCTGTACCAGCTGTGTTCTGGGTAGTATTTACTGCGGCTATGGCTGTTAGTTTTTTGCCGACTGGCGTGCAGACGAGTCTTAAGGGTAACTCTACTTTAGTATTTTTCAGCCAAGAATATTTAGATATTCTAGCCTTGGTGGCCATCCTAGTATCTTTAGTGGAGTTTATGGGTGAGCACGGCGGTGGCAAAAGGGGTCGTGGCCGCCCGCCAAAACATTAAGGTTTTATAAAAAAACCGGAAGTTTCCAGCTTTGTCTTCATCTTTTAGGGTCAGGAGGGTCTCGCCCACAACTCAAATTGCGTTGCAATTTGGTCGTCGGCATGGCTCGCCGTTTGTCGAATAGCGACAAACTAGGCTCCGTCTTTTCGAGGCCCTCCCGTAGATTGCAGCGCAATCTACTCTAAGACTTCCAATTCAAAAAGCCACGCAAGGTGGCTTCATGAATTGGAGGGTCAGGAGGGTCTCGAACCCTCGACACCGGGCTTAAAAGGCCCGTGCTCTAACCAACTGAGCTACTGACCCAAGTTAGACTAAGAAATTTTATATTATAACCTCTGTTATTGCAATCTTAAAAAATGAACAAAAATCACTAAGTAGCTTATGGGCTTATTACAAATTGTTACAATATATCATTAAAGGTCGAATTTACCTTCGCGTTCTGGTTGGCTTACTACCTCAGTGATTTCCAAAACATGGTCGCCTTTGTGTGGCGTGTGAATGGTAACTTTTTGGCCAACTTTATAGCCTAGTAGGGCGCAGCCGGTTGGCGAGAGTACCGATATTTTTCCTTCAGATAAGTTAACATTTTCTGGGAAAACGAGCCAAAAATCCCATTTCTCACCATTAGCGCCTTTGAGCTTTACATGAGAGTTCATAGTAACAACATCTGGCGGAATATCTTTTGGCTCGACTATCTCGCCACGTTCTAGCTCAGACAACAATGCTTTATCAAATTTGTCATGCGGCGCCCTTTGGTTTAAAAGCTTCATGAGTCTGTCATGGTCAAACTGAGTAATATAGATTTTTATCATTGGATCTATCCCCCTTTATTACAGGTATGATTATAACTTAGATGACGTATGAAAGCGCGGGATTAAAGTCTTTATTCTACTTGAATTACGTCTTCACCGAGATGGGTTTGGATATATTTGAGGTGCTGGTCACGGAAGCGGTTAAATTCAGAACGCCTGAAGCCGCTCTTCTTGATGAATGAACTGATCTTTTCCGAACCGATGAAATGTGGCATCATCACATAATTGGCACCGAGATTGTAGAGCTCGCTTGCGTACTCAGCATTTTCTGCGGAGCAAATCAATACAGCATCGGGATTGTTGGCACGGAGCCATTGGGCTAAGAACTCGTTGGTTGCAAAATCGGAAATTGTTGAGATGACCATCTTAGATTTATTAAGATTCAGCTCGCTAATAAGTTCCAGATCAGTGACATCTCCATACATGAAATGAATATTGTTACGTTCCAATTGTTCGGCTGCTTCTGGGTCATAATCGACAACTATGAAGCGCTTATTCATTGCCTTGAATGTGCGAATAAACTCGATACCGCCCTTGCGATAACCAAACAGGACAATAGGGAAGTGGGCATTAGCCTCCGGCTGTTCGAGCTTAGTGACTTTACGTTCAAATAATTGAAGCCGATTTTCAATCTTATTAAATATCTCGTCGTCGTACTTCATCATGTAGGTTGAGGTGATAAATGTAATGATGCCAACAATCAGCACGATTGCTTGAGTGGTAGCACTAGCTAGTCCAGAACCGACGGCCGAAGCTATAAGGATGAAGGAAAATTCGCTGACTTGACTTAACGAAACTGCGGTTTTAAAACTGGTGCGTTTAGTGTAGCCTGCCATTCCAAGGCCAACTATCGTAACGAACGGCTTGAGCAGCACTATGATGATACTAAAAGCTAGCACTGGCAACCAAATACCACTAAGCTGACCTGGTGTAATAGACGTAGTTAGTGCAATGAAAAATATGACTATGAAGAAATCGCGTAGTGGCTTCAGCCTAGCAGCGATTTCTTGATTGAATGGCGTTGCTGCAAGAGCAACCCCGGCAAATAGTGCGCCAACTTCAATCGAGAAACCTAAGTATTCAAATAAGGCAGCAATTGCCAGCGCCCAGCCGATAGCAGCAATCAGCAACAATTCTTTGGAGCTTTCAACAATAGCAACGAGTTTTGGCAGAACAAACTTGCTTAGTAAATAAAGTCCAGCAAATAACAGAGCAGCTTTAGCGGTCAGTAGGCCGATATCCGACCAAGATACGACACCTGATTTCTGACCTGCCAAAAAGATTTTAACTCCTGTGGCTACAAGATCCTGTAAGATTAGCACGCCAATTGTAATTTGCGCATACAGACGAGTCAGCTCTTTCTTGTCGGTAAAGACTTTGATGATGATTACTGTGCTTGAAAGCGCCAAGGCAATACTCAAAACGAACGCCTCAATACCATAAAAACCAAGCAGATTAGCTACTAGAAAAGATATAGTGCTGACAAAAATTACCTGTAGTATGGTGGTGCCAAAAACAACGCGCTTGAGACGTGACAGATTCTGCATGTTAAGTTCGAGCCCGACAATAAATAAGAGCAAGGCAATACCAATGGTGCTGATTTCGTTAAGTACATTACTGGTGTCAAGCAAATTAAGCGCTAATGGTCCAACCAAGAAACCAGTAAGTAGATAGCCAATTATGAGTGGCTGGCGCAGGAAGTGGATGATGCCAGTAATAACCGAACCTAATATTAGGACAGTGCTAAGTTGAATAAAAAGTTCGCCAGCGTGCATATATCTTATTCTAACCTAAAATCATTTGCCCTAAACCAAGAAAAGCTACGAAACCAAGAACGTCAGTTGCGGTTGTGATAAATACTGTCGCTGAACTGGCCGGATCTTTGCCGAGCTTAGCCATTACTAATGGCGTCAGGGTGCCGAAAACTCCGGCCACAACTAAGTTTATTATCATGGCTAGCGCAAGAACAATTGCCAGCTTAGCATCATGATTAAAGGCCAGTACAACACCAGCAACGATAACTGCATTGATTGAGCCATTAATGAAGCCTGCTATAACTTCGTTGCGTAACGTCTTGCGAGCGGTGCGTAGACTAATTTGCTTGAGTGCAATGCCGCGGACAACAACTGCGAGTGTCTGTGTAGCAGCATTGCCACCCATGCCGGCAACTATGGGCATATAAATGGCGAGCACTACATACTTAGAGATAGTTTCGTCAAAAATTGATACGGCAAAAGCCGCAATGAACGCTGTGAACAGGTTAATAATCAGCCATCTGGCCCGGAACTTGACCTTAGAAAAAGCATCACCCAGGACAGTTTCTTGGTCATTAATACCAGCAAACTCAAAAAGCGAGTCAGAGCGCAGTTCCTGAAGCAGACTTAATACATTGTCAGAATAGATAATACCTAAGACTGCCCGATCCTCGTTGATTACAACAATTTTATCGTGAGGATGGTTGCGGAAAATCTTCATGACTTTGTC
>Ga0206101_1000318_pt1 | contig 10766 bp, 12 predicted proteins | sample 1B0metagenome_FD_148613 | JGI IMG/M metagenome (GOLD analysis project Ga0206101, IMG submission 148613) | Enriched microbial communities from leaf-cutter ant dump, University of Wisconsin, Madison, United States - 1B0 | ecosystem: Environmental > Terrestrial > Nest > Insects nest > Nest dump... | reverse complement strand
ATTTAATCAGGTAGTACTGGTAGATGGCAATGGTAATGAGTTACCAAATCAGGAACAGGTCTCAGGTTTATCCGGAAGCAGTAGAGGTAACACGTTTAGTATATTGCTGGCAGTACCATCAGGAGATAATCTGAGCCAGACAATCAGGGCCCAAACCAGAAATATATCAGAATCAGGTATGGTAATAGTATCGACAGCAAAGAGCGGTAGTACATTGACAACAGTATCCGGGGTAGGGATAGTAGATACATTGCCCGGAGCAATATACCTGAGCGAAAGTAATCCTGAACAGACAGTAACATTTGTGAATACTGGCGATAAAGTAGCAGCATTAAAGAGCTTAACGGCAAGCAGTTCAAATGTAGAGGTTGCTTTTATCCCGGATAGTATATCTCTGGGAGAAACATCAACAGCAAAAGTCAAGCTCAAAAATACCAGTTTGCCTGCAAGTAGCGGAGATCTAAAATTGACCTACGATAATAGTCAAAGTGAAATGACTGTTGATGCAGTGATAAAGCAGGATACAGTTCCAGGCCCAAACCCAGTGCCGACACCTACACCAACTCCAGCAGTAGCCGGACTGATAACTGTGCTGAGTCCGGATAATGACTTCTATACAATTACGGCAGGAGGAACGGTAAGCCGTCAGTTAAGTCTGCAAAATAATGGAAATACACTGGAGAACAATATAGTTTTAAGTTTACCTGCCGGATTTAACATAGCTGAAACTGGAGCAGATGGAAGCTGTACGGTAGGTTCAGGTAGTGGGCCATCAGCAACAGTTACGAATAACCTTGCGGTAGATGATAGTTGTAATGTAACGGTATCATATGGTAGTAGCATACCAGTGGTACAAACCGGTGGAAATATAGAAGTAGCTTATAGCTATGACAATGGCAGGTCAGCTCCACCAGAGCAGGTAGCAGTAAACTACAGGGTAACCCAGTCAACAGCAAATCTGAGTTTAACTCCGGCAACCTTGCAAACCTATAGTTCAATAACAAGTAACAATAGTGATGTTAGCAACCAGATTCAATATACCCTGATTAATAGTGGTGATGAAATAGCGAGTGAACTGTCATTTAACTTTAGTGGTACGGATAGTAATCTGTTTCATGTGATAAGTGGAGGTAGTTGTACAGCAGGAGGAACCCTGTCAAGTATATCTGGCAGTAATAGCTGTACAATAGCAACACAGTTTGGCCCGGCAGTTAATGGTAGTGCCGGAAACAAGACAGCCAGCTTTAGTGTTGGTTATGTACCATATAGTGGAGGAGCCAACAGTAACAGTAATATTGTTAGTCTGGGTGGTACGGTAACGGCAGCAGCAAGTGCCTCATTTACTGCCCAGCAACCGGCAGGAAATGGTTTTATTTCCGGTAGCGGAACAGCAGCAAATCCATATAGCGGTTATACCAGTACCAATTACACCTTAAGTGTAACTTATACCAATACTTCGGCAATAACAGCAACCGGGTTTACCACAACAGCCAGTTTACCTTCCGGCTGGAGTTTGAGCAGTAAAGGCTGCAATAATGTTAACTTGGATCCAGGAGGTAGCTGTAGTGATACTTATATGCTGAATTCAGAAACGGCAGGCAGCCATGATCTTGATCTGGCAACAGCAGTAACAGCCGGCTGGAATGACAGTAGCGGAACATATACGAACCAGGCAGTACCCGGCTCTGAGACTGTTTATGTCATACTAAACCAGCGTCCGGCAGTAACAATCAGTCCGGTAACTAACTGGCAGACAATGATGGGGAGCGCTTATGCATTTACTGCAACGATAGCTAATGGTAACAGTATGGTAACCCCAACGGTAACAGGACTAACCGGTAATACGGTATCTCCGTCCAGCTGTAGTTTGAATAGTGCAGTATCCGGTTCAGAGAGCTGTGTATTCATCGTAACGAATTATACTGGTAGCGGGAACTACTCATATTGGAATCCGGCAAATGTAGCTAATAGTACTGATATCAATAATCCGGTGTCTGCTGAAAACTACTCTGGGATTAGCCTGCAAGTAACAGCAACGAATAGTGCGACTATCAATGGTAATGTTTCCCCACACACGTTTAGCAGTATAACCGGAACGGTAATAGCGCCATATGTGTATCTGCCGCAAACCGGGCAAACACCGAGTGCACCACTGGATGTGAGTGGTATTACTGGCGCCGATGGTAATGTTTATGCCGGGATTCCGTGGGCATATTCTACTGGTAGTACTGCACCAAATCCGCGTTTTACCGACAATGGCTGTGATATTACCGATAATCTGACTGGGCTAATCTGGGTAAAAGATTTAAATACGGTAAATAGTGATGATAATCCTTTGGATTGGGCCGCTGCCTTAACAACCGCAACAGAAGGAACCTGGTGTAGCCAGAGTGCCGGAACCTGGCGGGTGCCAAATATTAATGAGCTGGCAAGTTTGATTAATTATAGTAAATCTAATTCGGCAACCTGGCTAAATACCGCAATAGCTAGTGGCGGTGGTGGATTTAGTAATGTTCAGCCGCTCTACTACTGGAGTTCCAGCAGTTATGCTGGCAATATCATTGCTGCGTGGTCCGTCTATATGACCAATGGCACCGTTGGGACTTACTCCAAGAGTAGTAGCCTCGTCCGGCTGTTTCCAGTTCGTGGTGGACAGTAGTCTATTTGATCATTTGACTATTGCAGGTGCGTAGCACCTGCCGAAATTCCAGTTTATGTAATCTTTGGGAGATAGGGATGGCATACTATGAGCATTTACCAATTTACCAGAAAGCACTAGCTACTCATTGTATTTGAACCATGGCCTTTGGCGCATTTTATAAAAAGCTCCTAATGTACTCTATGTACATGTCGTCGCTTTTGATAGCAATGCTTCGCGTCCATGGTTCAAATACTGCGAGTAAAGGATTAATTGAGAATATCGAAGAACTAAAAGTGTGCATGCGGATTTGCAAGGAAGTCGGTGCATTTCGTAATCTCAATGCTTTTATTTATGCTATGGAAGAAACCATAGTGTTAGCCAGACAAATGAAAGCTGGCTTAAAAGTGTTGAGAATACAAAGATTACTGCTACCCCATCCCAGCCCAAAAAGCTTAAGGGGTGTTAGGAGTAACGGTCTGAACTGTAAAGGATGGTCTTTACGGGCGTACCAAGTTAATCACTGTGCGCCTGCTGCATCGGTATGTGCTTTTTAATATAACCGGTATACAAGGGTAACTATCCCTGCCCGGAGAAGGGGTGGAATAGTGAAATGAAGTCAGTAGGTAACTGTTCAGACGAACAACTACTGGAGCTCCAGCAGTTATGCTAACAATACCACCAATGCGTGGAACGTCAATATGAACAATGGCAACATTGGGACTAACGACAAGAGTAATAGCAACAACAATCGGCTGTTTCCAGTTCGTGGATAGTGATTATTAGTAGCGGATACAGTAGGATAGTGGAGGAATAATGCCAGTCAAAGCGGAATGTGAATATATTTTCAGTTTTGCCAATTTATACCAGCGCTATCTGGATTGCCGCAAAGCTAAACTAGGGATCGGGCGGTACACCATGTATTGATAGAACGGCTAACAAAAATATTTGAACCGTTCTTTATTCATGATAGTTATGCCTGTAGAGTAAATAAAGGTACACATGCAGCGGTTAAGCGCTTACAGCACTTTATTTGTTCTCTGGCAGGAACCGGTAAACCGGCATATTATTTACAGCTGGATAGTGATTTATTAAAAATATCAGGCTTAAATCCGCTAAGTCAAAATAAGCGTAATGCTGTATATGGCTTTCCAGTGCGAAAAGAGGCATACTATAAACAGTTATTATTAAAGTCTGGTTATCCGGTATTGATAGTAAAAGAAACCGGGAATAGTTATTGCTGGATAAAAGAACGGGTGATAACTCAACATTATATGGTCATTCCGTAAAGTATATGTCATTCCGGGCAATGACCCGGAATCCACATGGATGCCTGATCAAGTCAGGCATGACAGATAAAATAACTTATTTAAATCAAAAGGAGTAACAAAATGAATAAGAAATTGACTAGTTTAGGTACCATACTAGCAGGGTTATATGTTAGTGGCAATGCTGCCAATATAGCACTGGTCCCGCAAACCGGGCAGACTGCTACTTTACCATTAACTGCACCATCAGATTCGGATGGTGCATTACGTAAAGGAACCGCCTGGCCCACTACCCGTTTTGTAGCGGATGCCAGCGGCAACTGTATTACCGATAATCTTACCGGCTTAATGTGGGTAAAGGATTTAAATACGGTAAATGGTGGTAATACTCTTAACTGGAATACTGCTCTAACAACTGCAAATGATGGCACCTGGTGTGGTTATAGCGACTGGCGGATGCCGAATATTAATGAGCTGCGTAGCCTGGTAAATTATGGTTATGCCAATCAGGCAAACTGGTTAATGTATGGTAGCGGTAGTTCCGGTTCTGCAGCTTGTAGCGGTGCCTGTTTTGCTAATGTTCAGGCGAACTACTACTGGAGCTCCAGCAGTGCTGCTCATTATACCGCCAATGCGTGGGACGTCAGTCTGTACAATGGCTACATTGGGACTCTCGGCAAGAGCCAGAGCCTTAGCAGCAGCGACCGGCTGTTTCCAGTTCGTGGTGGACAATGATTATTTGCTAATTTATCCAATAGTGGATTGGCAATCAATAGTAGGGAATCTGAAGTCAAGATTAGGTAAAGAGGTAATGCGTGGACAGACGCCATATGATTATTTAAGTTTATTTAAAGTTTTATTATTACAGCAATGGCACCAGCTTAGCGACCCCAAGATGGAAGAAGCACTACATACCCGGATTGATTTTATGTGGTTTACCGGATGATTTACCCGGAAGAAAATCTCTAAATTTGCAAAAAACATTCTACAGATAATTTAAAACGACCATCTGCAAGGAATGACCCAACACCATTTTTTAATTTGCAGAGGTTTCCCTTATTTAAAAAGATCACAGTAGTCGGTCAGCAGCTACAGCATAATGGCATCAGCTATAGTGTAGTTGATGAGACATTTGGAGAGTATGAAGTTGAGCCAGATAATCCTGTCGCCGTGTGGAAGCGTAGAACGGTCTATTGACAGACTACAATGTAATGATATAGAATATCATAATTAAAGGACACCGATATGCATACAATTGATTATATCCATAAATTAAAAGAAGCAAAGTTTAATGATGAGCAGATTACGGCTATTGCTACTATTATAACTGATCTCGAAGAAAAGCAGAAGCAGGAAACAGCTACAAAGCAAGACTTGAGAGAGCTGGAGCTTAGACTTAAAAACGAACTTATCCGCTGGATTTTAGGTACTGGAGTTGCCACTGTTTTGGCAATAGCTGGATTATTAAAGCTAATTCACTAGCGATTTCTTCCTTAGGCCTTATGACCGACTTTATAGTTGGTCTTTTTTATTGCCTGTTGACATTTCAGATTACATGATGATAAGATACCACTAATTGATTTACAAAAAGCTATTTAAATTACACAAATCTTATGATGCTCTCTATTTTACAGGATCAATCTCATGCAAAAATACTCCTAGCAACTATTTCCTCAGTAGTACTTACAACCGGATGTAATTCTGGAATTACAGTGAATAACAATGAAGCTTCAAATTGTAATACTTTCTTTGTTAATAACCGTATGCATGAAAATGATGACATACGGTTTTTTTTACAATTATTTAGGCTATGTCAGCTGTTATAGTTCAAGTTCAATGAGAATAAAGTCTTAAATTATTACAAAGCAATGCATTATAAAAATACATTAATCATTTTCTGCTTACAGTTTTTATATAATAACTTGGTAAAATTAACTGATACTTTCGTGCATTAAATTAAAATCTTAATGAAGCAAGGTTTATTGAATTTGCGTTTATGAGAAGCATCTTAATTTAAGGGACTTCTTTTATTTTCTGATTTTTAATCCAAATCATCTGTTTAATCATGATAACATTAGGATTAACTTATTAATTTTAACTAAAACCTTTGAATAATGGTTATTAGTTAGAGATTAACGTGGCTAAAATCATAAAACTTGTTGTAAAAAGTAATAGTTTCTGAAAATAAAAATTGATGATTAAATTGATAGTAGGGCTAGGCAATCCTGGTCGTGAATATGAGAATACCCGGCATAATGCTGGGTTCTGGTTTGTTGATTTTCTGGCAAAGAAATTGAATTGTAATTTTACTCTTGAAGGAAAATTTTTTGGTGAGGTTGCTAAAGTTAAATTTAATGGGAATGATTTGTTTTTGTTAAAGCCGCAGACATACATGAATTTATCTGGCAAATCTATCCAGGCATTAGCATCTTTTTACAAGATCTTACCGGAAGAGGTTTTACTTGTTCATGATGAACTGGACTTTAAACCTGGAGTGTCCAAACTGAAACAAGGCGGTGGTAATGGGGGACATAATGGGCTTAAAGATACCGATCGGGTAATTGGAAAAAACTATTGGCGGTTACGAATTGGCATCGGTCATCCAGGCGATAGTAATAAGGTTGCAGGTTACGTACTTAATAATCCAACTGTAGATGAACGGATAGAAATTGATAGAGTTCTGGATAAGGCACTTGGGATAAGTAATGAGTTGATTGGTGGGAATTTTTCTATAGCTCAGAAAATTCTGCATACTAATTAGGGGGAGTGATATGGCAGAGAGTTTAAGAGTTACGGGTAGTGATAAAAAAGCTAAGTATAAGGAATTAATTCCCCAAATACATAGCCTGATTTCAGGGGAAAAGGATTTAATTGCCAATTTGGCTAATGTGACAGCTGCATTACAAATGACGTTTAATTGGTTATGGGTTGGTTTTTATCTGGTAAAAGGTGACGAATTGGTTTTAGGTCCGTTTCAGGGGCCGATTGCCTGTACCCGTATAAGATACGGACACGGTGTATGTGGAGCAGCCTGGCAACAGCGGAAAACACTTATAGTTCCTGATGTAGGACAGTTTCCAGGGCATATTGCCTGTAGCTCTTTAGCTAAATCCGAAATTGTAGTTCCTCTTTTTAATACTAATCAAGATGTTGTTGCTGTTTTGGATATTGATAGCGCTTCTTTTGCTGAATTTGATATGATTGATGAAATCTATCTTAAAGAGCTGTGTTCTTCTTCAGTATTTGGTTCATTATTGGGTTAAGTAAATAATGTCAGATAAGTCAAAGATTATTACATTTAATTTTATTGTATTTATTGTTCTTGGCAGTACTGTTGCCCAGGTAGCAACACAAATTACCATGCCGATTCTACCTGTTATGGCATCAGCATTCCACGTTTCTCCGGGTCTTGTTCAGCTGAGTATAACTTCTTATTTACTTGGAATGGCAATTTCAGGCATTTTTCTTGGATACCTTTCAGATTTTCTTGGTCGACGCAGAATAATGTTATTTGCTTTATTAATTAGTGCTGTTGGAACGTTGTGTTGCATGGCTGCTTCTAATGTTTATTTTGTTATTTTCGGGCGTTTTATCCAAGGTATTGGCCTTAGTGGTGTCTGGATAATAAGCAGGGCAATTACACGAGATAAATCAATTGGAGCCCAATTGGCTAGGCTTTTTTCTGTATTGGCAATTCTGGATGTATTGATTATTTGTGTGTCACCATTGATTGGCGGATTATTTCAAAAGTATTTTGGTTGGCGTAGTGTCTTTGGAGTATTCTTTATTTATACTGCTCTGGTTGCACTTATGACCTGTATTTTTGATGGCGTTAATTCCAGTGCTCCAGATGAACGGCAAAAGTTATCCGGGTTATTCCAATCATTAGCTCAATTGATGAAAAATAAGCTGTTCCAGCCATTTAATATAAGTGCTGGTTGTATTTATGCTTCACATATGGTTTATGCGTCTGTGGGTAGCTTCCTGTTTGAAAAGAAGCTTGGATTATCGCCTACTCAATTTGGCAGCGTTGCAATGTTTATTTCGATCGCATATATTTTTGGAGCTTTTTTAAATAGTAAATTGGTTATGCATTTGTCAATGCAGAAGATTTTATTTATGGCTTCAGGCTTAATGTGGTTTAGTATTTTATTTCTGATGTTATATGTTTCCAGGACTGGGCTTTCTCTGCATGGGTTGCTTATTTTTGTTATTCTAGACGCAATCGCAGGGAGCATTATTTTATTAAACGGGATAACAATGGCATTGAGTTCGGTAGAAAAAAAGATTGGAACATGTTCTGCCTTTATGAGTACCAGCCAGTTTATTATTGGCGGGGTCTTTAGCGCGGTTATGAGTTATTTTACTATAGATAGTGTAATGCCTTTAGTTGCTGTATCCGCTGTTCTGGCCTTTATAATCAGCATTATGAGCATGGTGGCGACATATCCTAAACGTGATTAATTTGTAGATGTGTTTTTAGCCTACACCTTTAATAATAATTGTAATACGCTGTAATTAATGAATTTAATTGATAATGTGCTGCTTTTGAGATTAAGCTGAAAATATTTATTTACAGGTCAAGTTGATTTTATCCTTTTTGGTTATGTTTATAGTTAAACTATATGCTAAACTTATAGAATCAGGTAATTATTAATGGAATTAATATGAAAAAAAGTTTATTACAGTCATTATTATTGATTGGGTTAGGTAGCGTTATTGTTAGTTGTGCAAGTAGCTATACGCCTTCAGAGAAACCGTCTGGGTTTTTGCCACAATATGCTGTTAATCAGATGAAACAAGTTCCAACTGATGTTAAAGATGTACATGCTTTTGTATATAAGAACCCCAATTTTAATCGTAGTGACTACGATAAATTAATAGTTGCTTCTGCAGACCTATATCAGGCTGCAGTTGAGAGTCAAGGTATAACTAAAGATAAGATTGCAAGTGCTCAAGAAACGATTACTAACGATCTTAAAGAAATGTTATCAAAAAAAGTTACTATTACTAATAAACCTGGACCGCGAGTTGCTAAATTAAGTGTGGCAATTACTGGTGCCGTGTTAGAAGGGGATGGTTTCAGGCCGCGTTATCTATTACCGGTTTCTGCTGCTTTACAGTTAGTTCAGCATGCAACTAATTTACAGAATAAAAAGCCGGTTTTAATTATTGAAACTAAGGTTGTTGATAGTCAAACCAATGAATTATTGACAGCAAGTGCTACCGAAATTGGGGGGGAGAAATTCCGTCTGGAAAGCTCCGAGTCTGGTGAATTCAAGAAAATTGCCAGTACCTGGGTTCAGGATGCCGTTAAATATGCGTTTAAGAGCCAGGCAAATTAATCTTTTTGTTGATTGGTAAAAGGTTGAGGTTTAGTTCCTCAACCTTTTTTTCTTAGCGGATAATTAAAGGACTGGATGTGGATTTAGCTGGGTAAAATGTTTAAATATTGCTAGAATATTTGTAAAATTTTGGGTTTGAGCAAAGTAAGTAGCATTCCGTCCATCACAATCTTGATGATATAAATCAGCCCCCAGCTTTAATAAAGTTGCCACTACTTCACTACGTCCTCGATCTGCCGCACGCATCAGTGCTGTTCTTCCACCAATATCTGTCAGGTTTATTTGCGCCTGACCAAGTTCCACCAATAATTTTACGAGTTCCAGGAATCCACCGCTTGCAGCTATCATTAAAGCTGTTGTTTTTCCAGTAGTAGGTTGATTAACTTCTGCTCCATATTTTAGTAATGATTCACAGATTAGGATATGATTACCATCTGCCGCTTTATGGAGTGCAGATAGTCCATCTCGGTCGAGGATATTAGGGTTGGCACCATGTTCAAGAAGGTACTCTACTGTTTCAGCATGCCCATTTGATGCCGCACAAGATACAGCTGTCCAGCCAAATACATTTGTGCTATTTACATCAGCTCCGTGTTTTAATAGCTGATGAATGGTTCTTAGATCAGCATTTTGTGCTGCACTGGTTAGGGTTGGCTTTTTCATTGCTGGTGGTACCTTAAATTACATCTTTATTATATCATGCTGTAAGTTATAATTGAGCTTATTTTGATTTTCTAATTAATGATTACAGGGGTAAATTATTATGCGGCAATGGATTAAACCTTTTGAATTAAGTGGAAAGTATATAAATCTAAAACCGCTAACAATTGGATACTGCTCAGATTTAATCACTGCAGTTGAAGATGGGAACCTATGGCATTTATGGTTTACCAGTATTCCGCATCCTGATGGAATGGCTGAAGAAATAGAACGCAGACTAAATTTACAAAAAAATTATGAGATGGTTCCATTTGTAATCCTTGATGCAAATACAGGGTTGGCAATAGGGATGACCACTTATTGTCGTTTAGACCCCAAAAATCTTCGCTTGGAGATCGGTTATACTTGGTATCGCAAGAGTTATCAAAAAACTCCGGCAAACACGGAGTGTAAGTTAATGCTACTTGATTATGCTTTTCAGCAGCTTGGCTGTGCTGCAGTTGAATTCAGGACAAATGCTTTTAATTTTAATAGCCGCAGGGCTATTGAGCGACTTGGTGCCAGATTGGACGGCATTTTACGTAGTGCAAGAATAATGCCAAACGGGGTAATTTGCGATAGTTATGTGTATAGTATTCTTTCCTGTGAATGGCCTGCTGTAAAGGCTAATTTGCAATACAAGCTTAGCTATTATCATAATAACTAGCGTATATTTTTTTAGGTGTTGTAAAAATAATGATGGAAAAGATGGTCGTATTGAACGGTTCAAGTCAAAATTTTCATGCAATGGGGGGCTCTGCTGCTGAAGTTGCAGAGGCTATTTACTGGCTTATTTCTGATAAAGCTTCATTTACT
>Ga0206101_1000317_pt1 | contig 10766 bp, 8 predicted proteins | sample 1B0metagenome_FD_148613 | JGI IMG/M metagenome (GOLD analysis project Ga0206101, IMG submission 148613) | Enriched microbial communities from leaf-cutter ant dump, University of Wisconsin, Madison, United States - 1B0 | ecosystem: Environmental > Terrestrial > Nest > Insects nest > Nest dump... | reverse complement strand
ATGGCGGATAGAGGGGTTTACAGACATAAAAACCGCGCCTGAATGCGAACAGGCGCGCATTTTTAGGGGCGCATTCCGATGTCGGATCGCGAAATGTTTTAAACCTTGTGCCCCATTTCCAGGAACTTCTGGTAGCGGCGTGTTTTCAGCGTCTGGCCGTCGAGCGGGCGCAGCTCGTTCAGCGCTTTTTCGATGTAATCGCCGACAACGTCGATCATGCGCTCCGGTTCGCGATGGGCGCCGCCCATGGGCTCTTCGATGATCGTATCGATGATGCCGATTTGTTTGAGGTCCTGCGCCGTCAGTTTCAGCGCGCGGGCGGCGTCCTTGGAAAACTCGGCGGAGCGCCACAAAATGGAGGCGCAGCCTTCAGGCGAAATCACGCTATAAATGGAATGTTCCAGCATCTGCACGCGGTCGGCCGTGGCAATCGCGATCGCGCCGCCGGAGCCGCCTTCGCCGATGATCGTGGAGACGATCGGCACTTCGGCGCGCAGACAGGATTCAATCGATTTGGCGATGGCTTCGGACTGGCCGCGCTCTTCCGCTTCAATTCCGGGGAATGCGCCGGCGGTATCGACCAGCGTGATGATCGGCAGCTTGAACTGATGCGCCATCGCCATCAGGCGCTGCGCCTTGCGGTAGCCTTCCGGCTTGGTCATGCCGAAGTTGTGGTGAATGCGGCTTTGGGTGTCAAAGCCTTTTTCCTGCCCCATGACGACGCAGGACTGGCCGCGGAAACGGCCGAGACCGCCCAGCAACGCGGCGTCCTCGCCGAAATAGCGGTCGCCGGCGAGAGGGGTGAAATCCTCGATCAGGCGGCGGGTGTAATCCAGAAAATGCGGCCGGTTCGGGTGCCGCGCCACTTGCACTTTTTGATCGGCCGCCAGCTTGGAATAGGTCTGGATCAGGATGCGTTCCGCCTTTTCCTGCATGCGGGCGATTTCATCTTGCAGGTCGACGTTGTTATCCATGTTCTGCAACTCGGCGATTTTGCTTTCGAGCTCGACGATGGGTTTTTCGAATTCCAGATGGTAGACCATATTCTTTTCCTGTTTTGCGCGGAGATCACGTGACGCATTTGATGTAGAAGGCGGCAGTATAGAGAAAACAGCCCGGTTTTCAAGAAAACCCCTTTCAGACTTTCCTTAAGTGCGGTTTTTCATATTTTTATCGACGGATATTAACGTTTTCGATTTACCGTCAGGCAGCCGCTGCGCTCTTTTCAGAGTTTATTTCCGGAAGCGCCAGTCTCAGCGAAGCCCTGTGTAAAATCCACCCGGCATAAAGTTCATCGGCATAGGGGGAATCCGTTTCCCTTTTCACACCGATCTGCTCAAGCGCGTCGCGCAGGGGAAGATAATGGATCGTCACGCCTTCCTTAAAGGCAGGGGCCGTACCGGGATTTTCACCAATATAAACCACTTCCATGCCTTGCTCCGGCGTGTATCCCAGCCGTTGGGCGTAATCAAAGGTGCTTTCAATACTGTAGATGAAATCGTTGTCTGCTTCAAAAGCGGGAAGGGTGCGGGACAGAACCAGATTGCCATGCCGCACAACGGTCACATGCGCGCCGCCGGTTTCGGTTTGGGCGATGAGAACATGCCATTTGCCGGTTTTTTCCTTCTCTGCCACATGACAGGCCGCTGTCGCCAGATGCGCGACGAGGTCGATGCTCTCGACGCTGAAAAACGCCATCGAGGTTTTTGTTGCAGCTGTGGCCTGCGCAAGCGCCGTATAGATTTGCGAGGGTGTATAGGCCGCTGTCATATAACGCACGGAACCATCCGCCGCAGTCTCGCGAAAAGTGCCGTAGTGGGAATGTCCCGGTAGATCGAGCTGTGTTTTTCGGCAAAGGAATCTGGCGGTATCAAATATGGACAGTTTCGACGGCAACGTGTCGATGGAACGAAAGGAAATGCTGGTCTCGCTTGTGGCGATCACGACAGATTCCATGCTGCCTTCGTTTATAAGCTTGCGCAGATGGTCTGTCACTTGTGCGACATCGCCATTCTTATCGAATTTTGCGCATTGCCTGACCGTGCCGTCTTCCAAGCTGTAAAGATGCAGGGCATTTTCGCCGAGCAGCAAGAGACGCGTATTCTTTTGAAAGGGGAAATCCTTTGAAAAGGAATATATTTTTTTGCCTGTTTGCGAGAGCGCATGTGGAAGGTCTTTTAAAAGATGGCCTTCTGCGTCAAAATAGAACCGCGTCTGGGTATGAAGCGTATCCACGGCATTGGGTTCTCCCGCTTCTGCCGCTTTATATATCCATTTGCGCCATTCCAGCAAATTGTCCGTATTTTTATTGTCGGCGTCGCTTTCGTAGAGAGACAAGTAAACGGAACCCAGCATGAATTGGGCAGAAGGAATGCCCTGTTCCGCAAGGGGGTAAAGATATTCCTTGGCGCGCGGCAGATCCTGGTCAACTCCTTGCGCGGCAAAATACATCAGTCCCAGCATCAACCGGGCCACAGGGTGCCCTGAGGCCGCGGCACGTTCATACAAATCTTTGGCCGCCGTCAGGTCTTTCGTGCAAGGCGGCGTACCGCCGTAGTACATAGAGGCGAGTTTTATTTGCGCCTCGACATCATCTTGATGGGCCTTTTCCAGCAGGGTTTCGAAGGTTTCGTTTTCGGTGGCTGACGGCATAAAAATCCCCTTACAAAAAACACACAGGCTTAAGATAAATAAAAAGAGTTAACGCTTTACTATATGCTGAGATGAGAAGGTTATCTTGCTGCAGTTATGGGCCGCGGCACGGCTTTCCCTCAAGCGGGGACGTGCCGGCCGAGTGGCGGGTTTGCCGCAAAGGCACCGGAGCAACTTTTTGAAGAGGATTTTCATAGAAAAAGGACGCTTTCATTCAAAAGCGTCCTTTCTCAATTTGTTTACATACATGCCCCGGAACAGGCAGCGGTATGTAGGTCAGGTATCAGCCGTTCGCTTTTTGAGCAAGCGGGTGCTTTTCAGCAGCTTCTTTCACCTGATCGCCAACAACCTGCGTATAAATCTGGGTGGTGGCAATATCAGCGTGACCGAGCATTTTCTGAACCGACCGCAGATCCGCACCATGCTTGAGCAGGTGGGTTGCGAATGCGTGGCGCAATACGTGCGGGCTGACGCGTTCCGGATCAAGACCGGCGTTACGGGACAGCTCTTTCAGCAGTTGCGCAAAACGCTGACGGGTCAGGTGACCGCTTTCCGACGTGCGGGAAGGGAACAGCCACTTGCTTTGCGATTCGGCGCGATCGGGCATCAGGAATTTCGTGCGAACTTCCAGATAGGCCTTCATCGCTTTTTGTGCCGGCTCGGAGAGAGGTGCCATGCGCTCGCGGCCACCTTTGCCTTCAACCGTCAGATAACGGCTTTCGGGACCAATGGCGGTGAGGGGCAGGCCGACGAGTTCGGAAACGCGCAGGCCAGTCGCATAGAGAATCTCGAGCAGGGCGACAAGGCGGATGCTTTCCGGGCCGCCTTGTTTCTGCGCGGAGTTGATGAGGACAGTCACCTCATCTTCGCTCAGGATCTTGGGAAGAGTGCGGGTTTGTTTCGGGCTTTCGATGGTGGACGTCGGATCATCCGTACGCTTGCCTTCGGAAACCAGAAAGCCGAAAAACTGGCGCAGGGCGGAGATGCGGCGGGCAATGGTGCGTACCGCGGTTTTGCCGCCACCTTTGCTTTTCGCATTTTCACGCTCGCCGAGCTCGGCAAGATAAGCTTTGAGATCAGGCGTGGTCGCGATGTCGATATCCTTGCCTTGCTTTTTAAGGAAAGAGCATACATCAGCGAGATCACGTTCATAGGCATGACGTGTATTCAGTGCGGCCCCGCGTTCTGCGATAAGCATATCGAGAAACGCTTCAACGCTACCCGGAAGGGGCGCTTTGGGCATTCTTGGACGACCTGGACGAGCCATTGTGTTTTCTCCTTTGTAAAGTTTCTGAGCACAACTCTTGCCGTTGATTATTCTGGCTTATTTGAGTTGTGCGCCTCCGTAACAAGTGAACTTTAAGACATAAAGCCGTATCCTCAAGGGAAAAGCAAGGGGGAATATGTGAAAATTTATTTTTAGTATTCCATCAACTTAAGGTCATAACTCAAGAATGGCCTTAAACTTATGGAACTATATCGCTTTTTTTCACAGTTCCGCCTGCGGCTCCACGCTCACCCCATTATGCTCAAAAAGATCACTTTCCGAGCCCTTTAAGGCAATGGCAATCCTGTTTCCATGTCCGGAACCCCTCCTTTACGGAATGATTCGGCGGCCACGGCATGCCGTTTGTTAAGGGAAACGTGTCGAAGAAAACGCTTGTTAATCAGATGTTCCGGCTCAGGAACGGTTCCGCATCAACGCTTCTCTCCACAGTCGTCTGGGGAACAGGAAGATCCCAGACCGCCAGAAGGGCAAAGCCGCCGACAGCAAAGATGAGTGCGAGAAAAACAAGAGAGGTCATCAGTTTTGAAAACATGCCCTGTGACTCCTTTCTTTTTTCAGCAGTGCATTTTCATGCTTTGCAATATGCATCAATAACGCAGGTCATTTCAACATATTTGGCCGCTGCCGCTTCCGGTTTCCCTTTTTTGCCAGTTTAAACGGGCAAAAAGGCATATACCATAAAGCTAGCGTATGTTGTACGCCTTGGTTGGACATAAGTCAACAATATTTTTTCATAACGATCAAGCCCGTGCTTCCTCTTGCTTTCGTCGGCGGAAAAGGGCAGATTAAATCACTGGAATAACAAAGAAAAATGGCGATAAGAACATGCCGGTGATCGTACTGGTCGGCCTGATGGGGGCGGGGAAAAGCCGTGTTGGCGCCGAACTGGCCAAATTGCTGCACTTGCCCTTTGTGGACGCCGACCGCGAGATTGAAAAAGCGGCCGGCATGCCGATTCCTGAAATTTTCGCCACTTTGGGCGAACCTGCCTTTCGGCAGGGCGAAAAACGGGTGATGCTGCGCTTGCTGTCCGGCCCGCCGATCGTGCTGGCCTCCGGCGGCGGGGCTTTTGTGCAGGATGATATTCGCGCCGCGATCAAATCGCAAAAAGCGGTTTCCGTATGGCTGAAGGCGGATCTGGAAACGCTGGTCGCGCGCACGAAGCGCAGCCGGCACAGGCCGCTGTTGCAAAATACGGATCGTGCGGAAAAATTGCGGGCACTGATGGATGCGCGCTATCCAATCTATGCCGAAGCGGATATTGTGCTGGTGACGGACAGGCAAACACCGCAAACCATGGCCCGGCGCATTAAAAAGGAATTGCAGGCGCGAGGCATGTTCGCGCCTGATGCCGCGCAGGACAGGAAAAAGGATAAATCATGACCCGCAAAACCGTTGCCGTGTTGCCGGACAGTGATCGCGCCTATGACATTATAATAGAGAGCGGCTTGCTCGCCGCTGCGGGAAACATATTGTCGTCCGCCCTGACGGCAAAACGATTTTGCATCGTCACGGATGCGCATGTGGCGGCCTTGCCCCATATGCTCACTTTGATAAAAAGTATGGAAACTGCGGGGCTTTCCGTGACGGCGCCGATTGTGCTGCCGGCGGGCGAGGGCACGAAAGATTTTCATCATCTACAATATATAATAGATAACGCGCTGGAGCGCGGGCTGGACCGTCATGCGGCCTTCATCGCCTTGGGCGGCGGGGTGATCGGCGATATTACGGGCTTTGCCGCAGCGGTTTTGATGCGCGGCATCCCGTTCGTGCAAATCCCCACGACCCTGCTGGCGCAAGTCGATAGCGCCGTTGGCGGCAAAACGGGGATCAATACGCCGCGGGGCAAAAATCTTGTCGGCGCATTTTACCAGCCGCGTGCCGTGCTGATCGATACCGATGTGCTGCGCACATTGCCGGGACGCGAAATGAAGGCGGGCTATGCGGAGGTGCTGAAATACGCGCTGATCAACAAGCCCGCTTTTTTCGACTGGCTGGAGGAAAAGGCGGGCGCCCTCCTGACGGGCGATGCGGTCGCGCAGGCGGAAGCGATTGCCGTCAGCTGCGCCGCCAAGGCGGAGATCGTCGCCGACGACGAGCGCGAGGAAAAAGATATCCGTGCTTTATTGAACCTTGGTCATACCTTCGCCCATGCGCTGGAAAAACTGGGCGGGTTTGACGGGCGTTTGCTGCATGGTGAAGCGGTGGGCATCGGCCTTTACTGGGCGGCGGCGTTTTCGGCGCGGCAGGGGCTGTGCGATGCGGCCGAAGTTGCAAAGATCAAGGCGCATCTGGATGCGGCGGGCATGATGACAAAGCCGCCCTTCGACGTTGCCGCCGCCGCTGTGCTGGACGCCATGCGCGGCGACAAGAAAAACCGCGCCGGCAAAATGACGTTTATTTTGATGAAGGGCATCGGCCGCGCCTTCGTGGCGCGCGATGCGGACGAGGCGGCGGTACTGTCTTTCCTGAAAACGATGACGGGAGAATGAAAATGACGGCCGAAAGCGGCGATTTCATGACGGAACTGGTTTTGTTCTTTGTCTTGCTGGTGTGTTCAGCCTTTTTCTCCGGCTCGGAAACGGCGCTGACCGCGGCATCGCGCGCGCGCATGCACCGTCTGGAAAACGACGGTAACAATCGTGCAAAGATCGTCAACCGTCTGCGCGAAAACAAGGAAAACCTGATCGGTGCCTTGCTGCTGGGCAATAATCTTGTGAATATTTGCGCCGCCGCGCTCGCAACCTCCGTGCTGATGAAGCTTTTCGGGGAGGCGGGGATCGCCTATGCAACGCTTGGCGTGACCTTGCTGGTGCTGGTTTTCTCCGAAGTCATGCCGAAAACCTATGCGCTGCTGCATACCGATCGTCTTGCGCTGTTCGTGGCGCCGCTGGTTTCTGTCGTTGTGGCCGTTTTTTCACCCGCGACGACGATGATCTCGCGTCTGGTCAATGCTTTTTTCAGTTTGTTCGGCGTCGGCCATGCTGTGCATACCTTTGCCACGCAGGAAGAGGAATTGCGCGGCGCGATTGATCTTCTGGGTGAAAATACGCAGGACGAAAGCGGCGAGGGACAGGAAAAGCGTGCCATGCTGCGCTCCATTCTGGATCTTGCCGACGTGAATGTCGAAAAAATCATGGTGCACCGTAAAAACGTGCGCATGATCAACGCCGACCAGCCGCTTGAAAAAATCGTCGATGACGTGATGCACAGCTCCTTCACCCGCCTGCCGGTCTGGAAGGAGAGCCCCGATAACATCGTGGGCGTCGTGCACACGAAGCTGCTGTTGCAGGAATTGCGCTTGTGCGGCGGGGATGTGGCGAAGCTCGATCTCAACCGCGCGATGATGGAGCCGTGGTTTATTCCCGAAACGGCCACGTTGTTCGACCAGTTGCAGGAATTCCGCCGCCGCCGCGAGCATTTTGCGATCATGGTGGATGAATACGGGGCCCTGATGGGCGTGGTGACGCTGGAAGATATTCTGGAAGAAATCGTCGGCCAGATCGACGATGAGCATGACATCGCCGTGGAAGGCGTGCGCCCGCAGGCTGACGGCAGTTATCTGGTCGACGGCAAGGTGACGATCCGCGATCTCGTCCGCGATCTCGGCTGGGACAATCTGCCGCAGGATGACGATTATGCGACGATTGCCGGTTTGATTCTGTTCGAAAGCCAGCGCATCCCGAGCGTCGGGCAATCTTTTACCTTCCACGGATTCCGATTTGATCTTTTGAAAAAGCAGCGGAATCAGATTACAGTCGTAAGGATCACGCCGCCCTCCAGGGAAGAGGCGGAAGGCGACCGCATGCGTGAAGTGGGCGGATAGGAAAACCGGCTTATATGTATCGAGGTGAAGCAGCCGCTCATATGAGCGACGACAAAACGGGGAACAAGGGATAAAGTTATGGCCGGTATTGCCGGATATTTTGGCACAGCGCAGGAACCTGCCGTTCTTCAGTCTATGGTGCGTAAAATCGCCCACCGCGGCCGCGACGGCGAATCGTTTTATCATGCGGCGCCCGTTTTCATGGGCATGCGCGACGAAAAGAACACCGCGGCAGCGCAGCCGGCCTATAGCGCGGATGAAAGCATCGCCGTGCTTTTTGCGGGCCGTATCAGCAATTACGCCAAGTTGCGCGAAGAACTGGCGCGCAAGGGCATGTTCTTCACTTCCGACAGCGTGGCGGAGCTTGTGCTCCATCTTTACGAAGCCTATGGGCTGAACGCCTGCAATTACCTGCGCGGTAAATTCGTTTTTGCCGTGCATGACAACATGAAGGATCTGGTTTTCCTCGCCCGCGACCGCATGGGGGTGGAGCCGCTTTATTACACGACGACGCAATCGGGTGCGTTTGTTTTCGGGTCGGAAATCAAGGCGCTGCTGGAGCATCCCTCCGTGCAGGTCACGCCCGATCTGGTCGGCATCGACGCCTATTTGTCGATGGGCTACAGCCCCGGGCCGTCGAGCATGTTCAAGGGCATTTACAAGCTGCCCGCCGGTCACCGCCTGATCTGGAATCCCGGCCTGCATGTGCTGATCGAGCCTTACTGGCAATGGGAAAGCTTCATGACGCCCGATGCCGACCTGAAAACGGATGAGGATTTTCAGGGCCGGTTTGACGTGCTGCTGGAGGATGCCGTGCATTCCGCCGTGAGCGGATCGGCCAGCCCCGGCGTGTTCCTGACCGGCACGGCAGAGGAAACGGCGCTCGCCGCGCTGATGCTCAAGCAAAAAGGGTCGGTGTCCAGCTTTGCCGTCGGTTTTGCCGGTGATGATACGGCTTTGGCCGTGCCGCGCGCCATCGCCAAGCGGCTGGGCACCATGCATCATGAAGTCGTTTGCGATATGTCGGACATGGAAAAGCTGCCTGAAATCGTCTGGGCGCTGGATGAGCCGCTCGCAGGGCCGGATGCACTGGTCAAACACGTGCTGGCGCGCAGCCTGCGCCGTGAAACGGATACGGTTTTATCGGGCGCTGGGGCGGATGATTTGCTCTCCGGTTCCCTGCCGCACCGCGTGTTTTTGGAAGCGCATAAAATTCCGCGCGCGCTACATGGGCTCTATCGCCTGATCCTGAAAATGACGCCGCTGGAAACGCTGGACAGGCATTTCGACACAGGCGGTAAAATCGGCATGCAGTGCCGTGATCGCTTGCTGGCCTTTATGGATGAAATGCGCGGCGGATCGCCCCTGCGCCGCTATACGTCGCTGCTGTCCGTTTTTTCCGCCCGTGACAAGGCCGGCATATACCGCGAAACGCTGGAGCCTGTCATGGAAACCTTCCTTGATCTGCAGCGCGACTGGGGGCAGTGGCCGACGATGTTGTCTTCCATGCTGGCCTTGCAAAAGGATTTCGCCATTCAAGACAGCACGCTGATGAAACTCGACAAAATGACCATGCTGGCCTCGGTGGAGGCGCGCGCGCCGTTCATGGATCATCAACTTGTCGAATTCCTGCTGGGCGCGCCCGATCATTTGAAATATCACAACCGGCAGAACAAGGTGATCCTGCGCCGGCATCTGGAGAAAAACTTTCCCGGCATGCCCGAAGCTTCGGCCAGGATGTCGTCATTACCGATGGCGGCGTTTATGAGTGCGCCGCCGTTAAAGGACATGATCGAAACCTGCCTGTCCGAAGCCAGCGTGAAACGCCGTGCCCTGTTCAAGTGGGAAGCCGTGCAGCAGTTGCTGCAACGGGCGAAAACGGAAGATGTTTTGTATCTGCATCAGGTTTTCGCCCTGCTGATGCTGGAGCTCTGGTTCCGCGTTTATGTGGATCACGAAAAGGGCTGGATTTCTGGCGCTTGAGGCAGGCTTATCCCGCAACGGAAACGGCATTGGCCACCTGCGCGACGAGGCGGCGGGCAACGTCCTGCTTGGCCATGGCGGGCCAGGCGTCCGTGGAAACATCGCCTTTCGCATCCCGTTTCAGCAGCGTGACGGTGTTTTGATCCGCGCCGAAAACCTTGCCGTTGCCCACATCGTTGAGCAAAAGCCAGTCGCAGCCCTTGCGGACAAGTTTTTCCTTGGCCTTGTCCACCGCTGCATCCGTTTCCGCGGCAAAGCCGATGACCAACTGCGGGCGCTGGTTGCTGTGCGACAAGGTGTGCAGGATATCGGGGTTTTGCACGAGTTGCAGCGTCATGCCGTCATTGCCGGATTTCTTGATCTTGCCCTGCGCAGCTTCCACTGGCCGGAAATCGGCAACGGCGGCGGCGCAAACCGCAATATCGACGGGCAAGGTTTTTAGCGTGGCTGCCAGCATTTCCTCCGCCGTCGTCACGCGATGCAGCCGCACCTGCGTGGGCGGCGCTTCCTGCACGGGGCCGCTGATCAGCGTAACATCGGCGCCCGCCTGCGCCAGTGCGGCCGCGATTGCATGGCCTTGCTTGCCGGAGGATAAATTACCGAGGAAGCGCACGGGATCCAGCGGTTCATGCGTCGGCCCGCTGGTGACCAGCGCCTTCAGCCCGCGCAGGGGCGCGGTTTGGTCGAAAAAAAACGTCACGGTTTCGACAATCTCCATCACATCGGGCAGGCGGCCAGCGCCGTTTTCCCCGCAGGCCATATCGCCCGCCGCAGGAGAAATGACATGCACGCCGCGCTTTTTCAGAAGGGTGAGGTTGTCTTGCGTGGCCGTATTTCCCCACATCACGGGGTTCATCGCGGGGGCAAGCATCACCGGCTTGTCCGTCGCCAGCAAAACGGTGGAAGCCAGATCGTCCGCAAGACCGTGTGCCATACGCGCCATGATATTTGCCGTGGCAGGGGCGACCAGCACCAGATCGCAATCGCGGGCGAGGCGGATGTGCCCCATTTCCTGCT
>Ga0206101_1000316_pt1 | contig 10789 bp, 6 predicted proteins | sample 1B0metagenome_FD_148613 | JGI IMG/M metagenome (GOLD analysis project Ga0206101, IMG submission 148613) | Enriched microbial communities from leaf-cutter ant dump, University of Wisconsin, Madison, United States - 1B0 | ecosystem: Environmental > Terrestrial > Nest > Insects nest > Nest dump... | reverse complement strand
AAGCGTCAGGGATGTCGTATTACCCGGCAGGTGGTTACCGGCATAGATGCCTGCGGCAACGGCCGTCTTGTTGGCGCTGTCCATGGTGACCGTGCACCTGGTGATCGTCACGTACTGGCATCCGTCATAGTCGGCGCCCTGCTGGCGCTTCAGCAGGGCATAGCCCCATTCCATCCTTGCAGCGTCGGTGGTATTGCCCGCATTGTCTTCGGCAAGGTTCAGGCTGTCTATGGTCAGGTAATCCACCCCTTCTATGAAGAAGATACCATCAACCGAGCCGATACCCGACGGTGCCTTGATCGTATGCCCGTTGCCCCTGATGGTGATGCTTTTCTTGGCGGCCGTTGACGCATTCAGCACAGCGCTGCCGAGATGAAAGCCCCCGGCAGGCGCCTGGATTACGGTGGCAGGTGGCAAAAGAGTGATCACCGTCCCGTTCGGCCCGACACCCTTCAGGTTCAGTGAATCAATGACCGTAGCGAAATCGGGGAACGCCGAGCTGGGGACATTGATGGTAGCCGGCACCTGCGCCTGCGCACGGGTGCAGCACAGCAGCCAGAGGCACAGCAGCGTATTGAGTCTGAGTAAAACTTTCATAAGTACTGGTTTTTTTAATGGTTATAGTGCTTGTTGTTGTTCTTTTCTTTAAAACTGTTACCGGATCAGGGTCACATCTCCCTGGTATGTCTCTGCACTGCCGTCAGGATACCCCAGGCGGATCAGGTAGAAGTACGTGCCCATCTCCTGCGGCTGCCCTTTCCAGGTGCCGTCCCAGCCCTCGCGCGGATCTATCGTGTGGAAGACTTCTTCTCCCCAGCGGTTAAATACCCGGAATTCCTGCACCGCCTGGAAGGTGATATGCCCGACGCGGAACACATCGTTGACGCCGTCTCCGTTCGGCGTAAAGGCAGAAGGGACGAATACCTTTCCTCCTATGTCCACATAAATGGTGATGGTATCCCGCCCATGGCACATTTCCGTGCTGCCCTGCACCACATAGGTCGCCGTCTCTTTCGGGCTGGCCACAGGATCGGCGGCGCCTGCATTGCTGAGACCGGTGGCCGGCGTCCACAGGTACCTGGTGGCGCCCCCGGCCTGCAGCTGCACGCTTTCGCCGTACCCGATGGTCGTATCGCTGTTCTGTATCTGCACGTCGGGAACGGGGACGACATGCACCCGCACCGGCCCCAGCGTATCCGCACACCCGACGCTGTCGGTGATCACTACGGTATAGGCGACATCGGCAGCAGGCGTGGCAACAGGGTCGGCGCAGGTAGCGCAGCTCAGTGTGGCGGGCGCGCTGAAGCTGTCTTCATACCACCGGCAGCTGTGCCCCGGCCCGGCATACAGCCGTATCGCGCTGCCCAGGCAGATCGCGGTATCCGGGGAGACCCGGTACGTATGAACAGGGATATACACATCCACCGTATCGCGCATGATGCACCCGCCGCGGCCTTCCGATTGTACGTACAGCTGCGCGGAGCGCGGCACCCAGGCCACCGGCTCGCGGGTGAGCGTGTCAGGAAAGAATACACTGCCGCCCGTGCCGCTCCAGGTATAGGCAAAATCAACTTCGGGGGCAGGGACATGTATCAGGCGCATCGCGGGGATCTGCTTCAGCAGGATGCCGCCGCTGATCGAAGGGTCGCCGGCGCAGATGTCGCCGGAGATATTATAGCTGTACAGCGTGGCGTCATAAGATGTAGCATAGTAAGGGGTAAAGACAACAGGAGCGGCGGCAGCATTGGCATAGCACAGGTCTACTACCAGCGGCTTCGTAGTATCCCAGTTATACGGGATGTCAAAATGAAAGGTGAGCACGCCGCCCGACTGCGGCAGGGTGACGGCCGCCGGCGCCGTATAGACGGGCACGGTGCCGGGAATGAAATTTCCCGAAGGATCAAAGGATTGCCGGTCGGTGCAGCCCAGGGCAATGGTGAAACGATCGAACGTCGCGGCCGTAGCGCCGCTGTACGGCTGCACCGGCAGCTGCAGGCCGGTCAGCGTGCCGGATATCATCCCCGACGCACGCAGCTCCTCCGCGCGCAGCAGGTACTGGTGCCGCGCCGTCGTATAGCTGCCGTTAAACGGCGTGCTGCCCGCATTGCCGGGCGTACGCCGCAGGGTGTCCGGCTGCACGATGTTCACCGTATCAGCCACAGCCCCAGCAGCCGGCGGCGCGGCGACGCCGCAGGCGAGATTACTATATGGCCGCGGACCGGTAGCCAGCGCCGACAGCTGCAGCGAGTCCGGCGCACAGAATACAACGGGCACGTCGGGCATGGCGGTGATCCTGTTCCGGTTAACCCGCACCAGGAACGTGTCCCCCTTGGTACAGGTATTCTTGGTACTATAGGAAGCGATATAGGTCGTCGTCGTATCCGGCCTGGCCACGGGATATTTGCAATTGGTGCAGCTCAGGCTCTGCAGGGACGCACCGCCCGGCAGCACCGACCACAGGATCTGCGTATTAGCGCTGGCGGTCAGCTGCAGCGTATCACCCAGGCATATGGTCTTGCGGACATAGTTCTCCGTTACCGGCTTTATATAAATGGGGATAATAAACGTCTGCGGCACCATCACCCCCGGCGCCCGGCAGGCAGAGTCCTTCACCGTCACCGCCAGCAGCTTCAGCCCCGTATAGCCCGCCGGCGGCTGCCAGGAAAAACAGCCCAGCACCTTGCTGGTGCCCTGGTTGCTGTAGGACACTCCCGAGCCCGGGATGGAGAAAGTATGATTATCAGAAGCAAGCAGCAACGCTGTGGACGACGCGGAGGTGATGTTAAAGCAGAAGCTGAACGGGGTGCCCGCACAGGCTTCTATGCGTCCGTTCACATACTGCGCCCCCTGTACCGAGGCCTGAAGCACATCCAGGGAAGCAGGAAAAGTCTGGCAGGTGATCACGCGCAGCTGTATGTCCCGTATCACCGTAGCCAGCCGCCGCCCCCCTCTCCATTTGCTTACCTGCATGGTCAGCGTATTGGCGCTGATCGCAGTAGGCGTAAACCGCATCAGCCCCGTAGTCGCATCAAAGACAAATGTGTTGGCAGTCGCAAAAGGGTTGTTCAGGGTGAATGGCGACCTGTAGGTACAGTCATGGGCCGTGTACTGGCCCGGACAATACATGGTCGCCCTGGTAGTTCCCGACCCGGTGAGGCCGGGCGTGGTGCGCGGCATGATGAAATCAAAAGACAGCGAATCCCCGTCGGGATCAACAGGGCCGCTGCTGTACACATGCGGCTCATTGACGCATACATAAGGTACCGGCTTCACCGTAAAATAAGGAGAAGAAAATCCCTGGGCATCCTTGTTGTTCAGCGTCGCCTCCAGATACAGGTTTTCGAAAATGGTGCCCGTAAGATTATCCATCCGGTTCCGGGCGTTCACAGATACATAGAATGTCCAGTAATCGCAGCGGGATGGTAAGGTCACCTCGCATGAGTACCACCACTCCCGGTAGCCCGGCAGCGCGGACGGATTGAGCGATGTGCAGTTGGTGTACACGCCCGGACAGCCGGGGTTTACCTCCTGCCCGTTCGTGAACCCTCCCGGTATCGAGGCCATCTTCGGCATGGCCTTATTCCCGCTGGTACCATTGCAGGAATTGAAATAGCACATATATATGGTATCGTAAGCCTGGATGCCGGCGCAGTCACGGTAAAACTTCAGGTAGAAACGATAGGTCGAATCACGCACATGCTCGTATATCAGCTCTCCCCCGGCAGAATGATCCGCCCGGGCGGGAAAAGAAAATAAAATCAGGGCGTATAGGCAGATGGATAAATTTCTTGTCATATGCTGTTGTTTCAAAAGTATTTTCTACCCCACGGAATTTTTCCAGTATTTTATTGGATATTAAGCAAAGAATTCATTTATGCGTGAAAATCAATGATTTAATATATACATACATCGCCTTACCGGTGGACGCCGCCGCCTCTTTCAAAGTTATTTCCGGCCATAGGGAGGCTTCCCCGTATTTTATTGGATATTTATTTCGCTAATGTTTTTCCGTCTTATGCTAATAATCTTTTGCCTAATTTTAAAATCCGGTTACCCGGATGTTATGCTGAATACATAAACGGTTTTGCGAAATGATCTTGCGCATTATCCTGTGTCTGCTGTCTTTTTTCCTTTCAGTCATGGGCAGGGCGCAGCCGGCCGGGCAGGGAGGAGATATACTGCCCTATTTCTCGGATATCCGGGATACGGCCGGGATCCTGCAGCGTATTGAAGCAGGCCAGAACCTGGTGCTCACCTATCCCGACAGTAGCCTGGCCATTTACCGGCAGGCATTGCAGGAGGCGACAGCGGCGGATTTTCCTTTGGGGATCATCCTGGCATTGCAGAACATCAGCCGCGTCTATGCCGACAAAGGCATGTATGTCAAAAGCCTGGCCGTCCTGCGTGAAGCCCTCCCCTTCTGCAGCCGCTCCAAAGAAGCGCAGCAGATGCTGCCCATGATCTACGGCGGTATTGCCACCGTTTACCAGTTCCAGAACGATTACGCAAAGGCTGCGCAATATTATTACCAGTCCATCCTGCTCTCGGAAAAGACAGGCTCATCCTACGGCATGGACTACGTCTATAGCAACATGGCGGAGCTGCTGAACTTGTTCGGCCAGCCGGAGCAGGCGCTGCGGTACCTGGCAAAAGCCGAGCAGATCGCCATGCGGCGGCGGCACCTGCACCTGCTGGAAAGCATCCTGGTCAACCGCGGCATCGTCTACCTGAATCAGCAGAAATATGACCAGGCTATGGAGTATTTCCTGAATGCAGTATACATCGGCGACAAGTATAAGCTGACATACCTGCAGCATTTCGCCCTGCTCAACCTCGCGGATATTTACCTGCGAAGGGGATGGACGCAAAAAGCCTTTTCCACCTTCCGCAAGACCTATGCCCTGCCGGGCACCGCCAACGAGGTGAACAAGAACGGCGCATCGCTCCTGCTGGGCAGGATACTGTCTATGCTCGGTCATTACCGGGAAGCCGAAGACACGCTGCTGTACGCCCTGCGCACGGCGGAACGGCTGCACGCCGGCAGGCAGACCTCCATGATCCTCAGCACGCTCTCCGATATCTATGCCGTCACCGGCAGGTACCGGCAGGCATGGCAATATTACCGGCGCTATGTTGCGGTGAAGGACAGCATAGCCAACCGGCAGATCGCCGATAATATCAACCGGCTCGAGATAAGATACCGCGTGGCGGAAAAGGACAAGGAGCTGTACCAGAAGCAGCTGTTCATCTCGCAGCAGAAACGGCGGATCGAGCGCAAGAACCTGCTCATCACGGGCATCACGATGGGCACGCTGGCGCTGGCAGCGCTGCTGCTCAGCCTGTACCGCAACCGCCGGCACAAGCAGCAGATCGGGCAGCTGAAGGCCATGATAAAAGGCGAGGAGAAAGAACGCAACCGCATCGGCAGGGAGCTGCACGACGGCATCGGCGGCATGCTGACGGCGGTGAACATGAACCTCGGCGCCATCCAGAAACGCCATCAGGCGCTGCCGCAGATGAAAGAGCTGGACACCGTCACCACCATGCTGCAGGAAATGGCGGCGGAGATACGCAAGACCTCGCACAACCTCATGCCCGACATCCTGCTGCGCCACGGCTTCCCCGAAGCGCTGCGGATGTACTGCGAGCAGGTGAACAGCGGCAATGACGTGCACGTGGACCTGCAATGCTACGGCGACCTCGACGGGCTGGACAGCTCGCTGGCGTTCTCGCTGTACCGTATCCTGCAGGAGCTGATCCAGAATATCATCAAGCACGCAGACGCCGGCCACGCGGTCATACAGATCCGGCAGTACGAAAGCCGCCTCACCATCAGCGTGGAGGACGACGGCCGCGGCTTCAACACGCGGCAGGCGCGCGAGGGAGCAGGACTGAAGAATATCCGCTCGCGCGCGCAGGCGCTCTACGGGCATATCGCCATCGAATCCGCCGAAGGCAGGGGCACTACCGTATATATCGAGTTCGACCTGCAGAAAATAAACAGCAGCTGAAAACCCGGAAAGCCTTATATTTCATACCTTACTTAAATACTCGCAATGAACATCAGGATTGCCATCACAGATGATCATCCCATGGTGATCATGGGACTGCAGAACATGCTGGCTAACTACCCGCATATCTCGATTGCCGGCACTTACCAGGACGGGACGGAGCTGATGCAGGGGCTGGAGCAGGACCTGCCGGACATCCTGCTGCTGGACGTGCAGCTGCCGGGATCGCCGGGGGACGAGCTGGCGCCGGACATCCTGAAAAAATACCCGGCACTGCGCATCCTGGCGCTGACCAACCTCGACAGCGCGCTGTGCGCGCATAACATGCTGCGGCAGGGCGTGAAGGGATACCTGCTGAAGACCACGAACCAGGACACGCTGATAGAAGCGATCGAGACGGTCTTCAAAGGCGGGGAGTACGTCGAGCCGGAGATGAAGGAGAAGATCGCGCAGCTCAATGAAGGACGCACCCGCGAGACCGCGCTCAAGTTCACCCTGACGCCTCGGGAGAAGGAGGTATTGCAGCTGATCGTGAACGGCGATACCAACAAGGACATCGCGCAGAAGCTGCACATAGGCTTCCGGACGGTGGAGTATTACCGGTTCAACATCCTGCTGAAGCTGGACGTGAACAATACTGCGGCGCTGGTGAAAAAAGTGCTGCGGCTGGGCCTCGCGCGGTGATATTCATATCTCGTAAGCCGTTCCTTCCACCGCAAGATATACATCGGGGAACACCTCCGCAGCCTCTGTGCGGAACGGCTCCAGGTCGCGGTATTTGGAGGAGAAATGCCCCAGCAGCAGCCGTCCCGCGCCGGCCATGCGCGCCAGCTGCGCCGCCTGCCGCGCCGTGCTGTGGAAGCGCGTCGCAGCCTTCTCCGTGTCTGCGTCGAGATAGGTGCATTCGTGGTACAGCATGTCCACGCCGGTGATCCAGGGGAGAAAAGATTCGGTGAACAGGGTATCTGCGCAATAGGCATAGCGCCGCGGCGAAGGGCCTGCTTCGGTGACCCATTCATGCTTTACCACCATGCCTTCAGGGCTTACATAATCTTCACCGCTCTTCAGCCGCTCGAAGAACGACGGGGGAATGTTGTACTGGCTGCATCGCTCCGGGAGCAGCTTCCGGCCCTTGGTCTTCCGCTCGACGACGAAGCCGTGGCAGTCAATGCGGTGCTCCACCGGGAAGCAGGTGACCGAAAAGGAAGGTGTGTCCGTCAGCAGCGCCGCGCCCGGCGGCAGCGGGTGGAAGTGGTACGGGAAGCCGAGCACGGTATCCGCCACGCCGAGGATCTGCTGCAGGATGCCCTCCAGCGGCGGCGGTCCGTAGACGTGCAATGGCGTGGTGCGGCCCAGCAGGTTCATCGTGTTGAGGAGCCCCGGCAGCCCGAAGTAATGGTCGCCGTGCAGGTGGCTGATGTAGATATGCCCGATGTGACGCCAGCGCAGCCCGTACCGCTGCAGCTGCAGCTGCGCGCCTTCGCCGCAGTCGAGCATGAGGTCTTCGCCGTAGACCGAAACGATCTGGCAGCTGGGGTTTCTCCCGAAAGCGGGAAGGGCGGAATTGCTGCCGAGTATCGTGACCTTCATGGTGGCTTGCGTCGGGGACATGCTGACCCGGTAAAGATAAGCTACAAACTGATAAAAACGGCTGACCGCCGCGGCAGCAGGTTAGGTCTTTTCGCTAACTTGCGCAGCTATGGATGCGCTGCTTTTTCCCGGCGTGCCGCACGCCCCGCGGTTCGCGGATGTGATACTGCCGCTGAACCTGCCGCAGACCCTTACCTACGGCATTCCCGCCGGCATGCAGGGACTGCTGCAGCCCGGCATGCGCGTGGAAGTGTCGCTGGGCCATAACCGGCAGTACGCCGGCATCGTGGAGCGCATCCACGACGAGCAGCCGGACGCCTACCAGGTGAAGCCCCTCCGGAATATCATAGACGAAACGCCTGTGGTCAACGAGCTGCAGCTGCGCTTCTGGAGCTGGATCGCCCGCTATTATATGGCGGAGCCGGGCGAGGTGATGCAGGCCGCATTGCCGGCGCACCTCAAGCTGGCCGGCGAAACGCGCCTGCAGTGGGCGCCGCAGCATGAAGATGTAGTCTACGAATGGAGCCACGAAGCCTGGCCCGCAGTGACCCTGCTGGAGCAGCGGAAGGAAGTTTCACTAAGCGAGCTGCGCGCGCTCGTAGGACAGCGGCACCTGGCGCAGGTCATCAACGAGCTGCTGGAGCAGGAGACCGTCGTCATCAACGACACGCTGGACAGCGCCTACCGCCCCCGCAAAGAACGCATCGTCACGCTGGCGCCGGCGTATCATGAAGAAGCGCAGCTGATGCGGCTCTTCGACGAGCTGCAGCGGGCGCCGCGGCAGCAGGAGCTGGTGATGGCCTATGTGCAGCTGGCGCAGCAGCACCGCTACGTGCGGCAGGCGGACCTGCTGGAGCGCGCCGATGCAAACGCGGCGCAGGTGAAGGCATTGGCAGAGAAAGGTGTGTTTATCATAGAAGAAAAAAAGGTAGACCGGCTCATCTTCAGCAGGGAAGAGACGCCGCGGGAGATCGTATTCACGCCGGCGCAGCAGCAGGCATATGCGCAGCTGGAGGCAGGGCTGGCGGAAAAGCAGGTGGCGCTGCTGCAGGGCGTCACCGGCAGCGGGAAGACGCTGCTGTACATCCGCAGGATCCGCGAGTGCCTTGCCGCAGGCAGACAGGCGGTGTTCCTGCTGCCCGAGATCGGACTGACCACACAGCTGGTGAGCCGGCTGTACGCTTATTTCGGCGAGGAGATGGGCGTGTATCATTCCCGCTTCAGCAACAACGAGCGGGTGGAGATCTGGGAGAAGGTGCGCAGCGGGAAATACCGGCTGGTGGTCGGGCCGCGGTCGGCGCTGTGGCTGCCGTACGACCGGCTCGGGCTGATCATCGCCGACGAGGAGCATGACGTCTCCTACAAGCAGAAAGACCCTGCGCCGCGCTTTCACGCGCGCGATGCCGCCATCTATCTCGCATCGCTGCACGGCGCGAAAGTGATCCTCGGCTCCGCCACGCCTTCGGTGGAAAGCCTGTACAACGCGCAGCAGGGCAAGTATGCCTATGTGCGGCTGGACGAGCGCTACCAGGGGGTGCGGCTGCCGGATATTGAGCTTGTCAACGCCGCCTCGCTCGGCGCGGTACGGCAGCAGGGGTTCAGCCTGCTGACGCCGGAGCTGCAGCAGGCCATCGCGGGAGCATTGCAGGAGAAAAAGCAGGTGATCCTGTTCCAGAACCGCCGCGGCTATGCGCCCTTCCAGCTGTGCACGGTCTGCGGCTGGGTGCCGCACTGCAAGAACTGCGCGGTGTCGCTCACCTACCACAAAGCCACCGACAAGCTGCATTGCCACTACTGCGGCCTGAAGAGCGCGGTGATCCACACCTGTCCCTCCTGCGGCAGCAACCGGCTGGTGAGCAAGACCTTCGGCACCGAGAAGATCGAGGAGGAGGTGCAGCGCGCCTTCCCCAAAGCGCGCGTCGCACGTATGGACGTGGACAGCATGCGCGGGAAAGACCGCCTGCCGCAGCTGCTGGAGCACCTGGAGAAGCGCCGGATAGATATACTCGTCGGCACGCAGATGGTGGTCAAGGGACTGGACTTCGCCTCTGTGGGGCTGGTCGGCATCCTCAGCGCCGACAGCCTGCTGAGCTATCCCGACTTCCGCGTCAACGAGCGCGCCTTCCAGCTGATGGAGCAGGTGAGCGGCCGTGCGGGGCGGACGGACGGCGCGGGAGAGGTGCTGATACAGGCGTACAACCTGCAGCACCCGGTGCTGAAGTGGGTGCAGGAGCACGACGTCAACGCCTTTTATGAAGAGGAGCTGCGCGGCAGGCAGGCATTCTCCTATCCGCCGTTCTCACGGCTCATACGCATTATCTTCCGGCATAAAGACGAGCCCAAGGCAAGGGAAGCCGCGATGAAGATGGCAACGGCGCTGCAGCAACGGGAAGGCATCACCGTGCAGGGACCGGCGCCGGCGCTGGTGGCGCGGGTGCGCAATCAATATATCCAGGAAGTATGGCTGAAATGTCCGCGTGAAACGGCAGTGCTGGACCCGCTGAAGATATTTATCCGGGAGCAAAGACAGCATATCACCCATATACGGGGACTTTCAGGCGTGCAGATACTGGTGGATGTGGATCCTGCGTGAGGCTCAGTTTTTCCCGATCACAAAAACAAAAGGCAGGTCGCCGCGGTTGCGGATCGAGATGCGGACGCCGGGATTTTTGCGGACGACCTTGTATTTCTGCAGATCAATCACTTCGAGGAAGCCGGTATAAGCGCGCGTCATCACCGCCTGCCGCAGCCAGGAGGAGAGGAACACCGCCGAGTAGAGGTCGGAGGCGATGATGTCATTGAGATAATGCATCCATACTTTGTCTTGTCCGCGCCACATAGTACCTTGTTTTTAACGAAAGTTTCTCGGCGACCTGTATGCCCGGTTGATATCGGAGCCGCAGCCGCAGCCTTTAGTCATACTACAACTTTGTGCCAACAGCGAAAAAGCCGTCAGTACCAGCATGTAAACAAATAATTTCCCGGATTTACCGCGCATGTCAAAACAGTTACTTTTGTAAAAATAAGGATAATTGGGGACAGGAAAAGTGAAGCATCTGCTGGTAGCGCCCCTGGACTGGGGGCTGGGGCATACCACCCGCTGTATCCCCCTGATCCGCCATCTGATCGCGCGGGGGCACCGGGTCATTGTCGCCGGCAACGCAGCGCAGCGCGCTTTCCTGGCGCAG
>Ga0206101_1000315_pt1 | contig 10791 bp, 4 predicted proteins | sample 1B0metagenome_FD_148613 | JGI IMG/M metagenome (GOLD analysis project Ga0206101, IMG submission 148613) | Enriched microbial communities from leaf-cutter ant dump, University of Wisconsin, Madison, United States - 1B0 | ecosystem: Environmental > Terrestrial > Nest > Insects nest > Nest dump... | reverse complement strand
CGGGATACGCCGAAGGCATGGTGCGCGCGCTGGCCATCCTGGGAAAGGCCTATACCACGGAGGGAAAATTTGACAAGGGACTTCGCTGTTACCGGGAGGCGGTCGCCTATACGCCGTTTGTGCCCGGCGACAAGCAGGCCAGGTTCCGCGCGCTGCTCTACAACAATATAGGCAGCAGCTACCAGGACCGGGAGCAGCATAAAAATGCCGCCGTTTATTACCTGAAAGCGGCGGGGGAAGCGGTAAAGGACAGCAGCCTGAGGTCATTGCAGGTGTATATCTACAACAACATCGGCGGCATGCTGATCCAGCTGAGGGAGCGCGAAAAGGCGCTGTATTATCTCAACATCGCCGAGCAGCTGGCGCGCGCCGCCGGGGACGAGAAAGCGCTGGCGCCGGTGCTGGGCAGCAAAGGGATCTATTACGAGGAAAACAATGACTTCGTCAAAAGCCAGCAATACCATTCCGCATCCCTGGCGCTGAGCGAAAGACATCAGCTGCATACGGTAAGGCTGACCGCGCTGACCAACCTCGGGGCGGTGTACCTGAAACAGAAAAAATACGCGGACGCCCTGCCTATATTCAAAGAGGCGCTCCGGCTGTCGGAGACAAAGGTGAAAAGCGTCTACCTCCGCGTCAACGGGCCGTTATATTTCCTGGGCGCCACCTATTATTACCTCGGATCCTACCGGCAGGCGGAACATTACCTGCTGACCGCCCTCGAGGAGGGGAAAAAGTTTACGCAGCGGGACGGCAATATGGATACCCATTCCCTGCTGGCAATGGTCTATGCCCGGACGGGCGCATACCAGAAAGCCTTTGAGCATTACCAGCTGTACACGCAGCTCCGGGACAGCCAGATCAACGCGGAGACCATGCATAACGTCAATCTCCTCGAGACAAGGTACCGGACGGCGCAGAAAGACAAAGAGCTGGCGGAAAAGCAGCTGCTGATCGCGCGGCAGCAGATCAACATCGAACGGGGCAATATGTGGAAGTGGACGGCGACGGTGGGCGCGCTGCTGCTGCTGGCGATGCTGGCGCTCCTGTACCGCAGCTATCACCACCGGCAGAAGCTGCATAACGAGCGGCTGCACAACCTCCAGCAGGAAAAGGCCATAGAGTTGCTGCAGGCGGGCATGCGCGGGGAAGAGAAAGAGCGGATACGCCTCGCCCATGAGCTGCACGACGGCATCAGCAGCCAGCTCTCGGTCATGAAAGCCTACCTGCTGGCCATCCGCAGCCAGTACCATGAGGTGGCCGACACCGAAGACTTCCGCCAGGTGATGCAGACGCTGGACGAGACCGCCGGCGATGTCCGCAAGACAGCGCACAACCTCGTGCCCGACGGGCTGATCCGCCGCGGGCTGGCGGAAACCGCGCAGACATTCTGCGAGCAGATATGCAAAGGCCGGAAGCTGCAGATAGAATTCCAGGCATACGGCGACTTCCGGTCATTGCCGGACTACACGAACCTGTCCATCTACCGCATCATCCAGGAGCTGGTGCACAACATACTCAAGCACGCCAACGCCACGCACGCCATCGTGCTGCTCAACCGGCAGGACGACCGCGTGCTGCTGACGGTGGAGGACAACGGCATCGGCATGGACATCACCCGGTCGCGGTCGAACGGCATGGGGCTGAAAGGACTCCAGGCAAAGGTGAACTCCCTGAACGGGCATCTGTCTATAGAATCCACGCCCGGCAACGGCACGACGGTGCATATTGAAATGGCAACAACGGCTTCTTCATGGCATGCCGCCGTTTCTCTGTAATTTTGGAGGGCTTACAACAGGCTGATGAAAATAAAAGTAGCGATCACGGACGATCACCCGGGCATGCTGAACGGGCTGAGGAGCATGCTGCAGCCTTACGGCCATATCGAGGTGACCGCCGCTTATGAGCGCGGCGCGGCCCTGCTGGAGGGGCTGAAAAAGAAGCAGCCGGATGTGCTGCTGCTCGATGTGCAGCTCCCGGACATCACCGGCGACGAGCTCACCGCCATCATCTCCCGGCAGTACCCGGAGATACGCATCCTGATCCTCACAAGCCACGACGATATTTATTACATCAAAACCCTGCTGCGCAACGGCGCAAAGGGATATATCCTGAAGACCTCGGGGCAGGACTTCCTGGTGCAGGCCGTGGAGACCGTTTACCGCGGCAAGCCGTTCTATTCCCCGGAGGTGCAGGAGCAGCTCGTGCAGGAAACCCTGCAGCTGCGGCCGCCGGCCCCCGCGCACAACGTGACGCCGCGCGAAAAGGAGATACTGCAGCTGATATACGAAGAATACACCAGCCAGGAGATCGCCGACAGGCTGCACATCAGCCACCGCACCGTCGAAAACTACCGGCTGGGACTGATGCAGAAGCTGGACTCGAAAAATATGATCGGCATGATGAAGAAAGCCCTGCAGCTGGGCCTCGTTAAATAAAGCAGGCAGCACGGTCATTCCACCAGCCCCATCTGGATCGCCTTCTTGACCAGCCCCACCATGTTCTTCGCATCCAGCTTCTGCATGAGGCCGAGGCGGTAATTCTCCACCGTGCGATGGCTCAGGAAGAGCTTCTCCGCGATCTCCTGGCTGGTATGTTCCTCGGCGATGAGCTGGATGATGTCCTTTTCGCGCTGGGTGAGCTCGAGGGGGTTGGATATCTTGCTGCGCATCTTCAGGGTGTCCTTGATCAGGCTGTCCTTTACTTCGGGCGAGAGGTACTGCAGTCCGCGGTACACGCTTTCTATGGCCTCGAGCAGCAGGGCGTGCTCCGCTGTCTTCAGCACATAGCCGGTAGCGCCGCTGCGAAGCAGCGAGCGGATGAAAAAGATGCTGTCGTGGCTGGTCAGGATGAGTATCCTGACGGAAGGATATTTGCGCGTGATGATCCGGGTCAGCGCATCTCCCGTGATATCGGGCAAATGCACATCCAGCAGCAGTACATCCGGCTGCTGCTGCTGCAAACCGTCCAGCAGCGCGTTGCCGCCGGCGTACAAGCCCGTCACCTCGATATGCTCATACGTCTCCAGCGCATGCTTCAGCCCGTTGAGCATCATGGGATGATCATCCGTGATCGCTATCCGTATTTTTTCCATAACCGTTTTACCTGCCTTTTAAAATTACACAAAAGAACAAGTCTATTGCATATTATTTTATATAATAAGTATTTTCACTTCAAAATAAAACAGGTATTTTCACTCTAACTGAACGGAAAGACAATGAATACTTTGCATAAAGAATAAAATTATAATGACACCTGGTCGTCATCCTGTAACCCTGATTTTATGAAAAAGAAATTTACCGCGGTAATAACGGTCACCTTTTTTGCCATCCGTTTTCTGCCTGCCGGCGCGCAGTTGCCCGTCATCCAGTGGGACAAGACTGTGGGCGGGACGGGGGCGGACCAGTGTATGGATATCATCCAGACTGCGGACGGCGGCTATGTGGCCAGCGGGCGAAGCACCTCCGGGATCGGCGGGGACAAGACGGAGACGAGCAGGGGCGGGATAGATTACTGGCTCGTCAAGCTGGATGCCGCGGGCACTGCCATACAATGGCAGAAGCGGCTGGGCACGAGCGCCGACGATATGCCGGCCGGTATTATCCAGACGCCTGACGGCGGCTTCATGGTATCGGGACAGTCGAACGGGGGCGCCAACGGCGACCGCACCGTAGCTTCGTATGGTGCGCGCGATTACTGGGTATTCAAGCTGGACCCGACGGGAAATCCCCTGTGGCAAACGGCGCTCGGGGGCAGCAGTAACGATATGGGCTACTGCATGGCCCCGGCCGCCAACGGCGGGTTCATCATCGGCGGCGCTTCCATGTCAGGCGCGACAGGTACCAGGTCGGAGGCCAACAGGGGAGATTATGACTACTGGATCGTCAGGCTGGACAGCTCCCGCAACCTGCAGTGGAACAAGGCGATCGGCGGCAGCGGCTGGGAGCAGCAGAACATCGTATGGCAGACGCATGACGGCGGGTATATCCTCGGCGGCGCCTCCAGGTCGGGGATATCAGGGGACAAAACGGGCGCGGCCATGGGCGGGCAATATGATTACTGGGTCGTGAAGCTGGATTCCCTGAGGAATATTCAATGGCAGAGGACCCTGGGCGGCGCCGGGGATGATTATCTTACCGGGATGCAGCAGACGTCGGACCACGGATATATCCTGGCGGGACATTCCAATTCCGGCGTATCAGGAGATAAAACAGAGCCTTCCAAAGGCGGGTTCGATTTCTGGATCATCAGGCTGGACTCTGCCGGCAACATGACCTGGCAGAAAACGATCGGCGGCGCCGGCGACGAGACCATCTATGCCATGACCGGCGTCCGGCAGACAGCGGACGGCGGGTATGTCATTGCGGGGAGCTCGGGGTCGGGCGTGTCCGGCGATAAAACGGAGCCCTCCAAAGGCGGGCTGGACTACTGGCTGGTGAAGCTGGACGGCGCGGGGGCCATCCAGTGGCAGAAGACGATCGGCGGCGCCTCCGACGACCAGGTCAGGGCTTTCCGGCAGACGGCAGACGGCGGGTATATCCTCGGCGGCTTTTCGGGATCGCCCATATCGGGCGACAAGACGGAGGCGAGCCGCGGCGGGGATGATTTCTGGATCGTCAAGCTGAGGCCGCCATGCGACAATGTGCAGACAGACCGTACGGATTCCATGTGCATCGGCGGCAGCTACCGGCTGCCCGGAGGCACGGTCGTTGCCGTACCGGGCATATACGCGGACACGTTCCGGACGCCGGCAGGCTGCGACAGCATTGTCGTCACCACGCTGGTGCATATGCAGGACAGCATCTGGTTCCGCGCCCGCGGAATGCTGGGCGCCGACACGCAGGTATGCCAGGGCACCTCATACCGGCTGGACGCCACCTGGCCCGGCGCCACGGGCTACCGGTGGAATACCGCCGCTACGACACCGTATATAACGGTTACAGGAACGGGCACTTACTGGGTGGAGGTCACCTCGGGGAACGGCTGCTCCGGTACCGATACGGTCACCCTTACATTTACGCCGCCGCCCGTGGCAGACCTGGGCAATGATACCGGCATCTGCGACAGGGACGCACCGTTATGGCTCCGCTCGCCGCAGCCGCCGGGGACGCATTACCTGTGGAGCAACGGGCTGTCGGATACGCAGATGCAGGTGACACGCAGCGGCAGGTACTGGCTGCAGCTGACCCGCAACGGATGTATCGTCAGCGACACGGTCCTGATCAGCGTGATCCCCACCCCCGCGGTAAACATCGGCAACGACAGCATCATATGCGCGCAAACGCCGGCGACGATAGGTATTACCGTATCCGGCGCAGCCTACGAGTGGAATACCGGCGCCGCTACCCCCTATATACAGGTATCGGCTACCGGCACGTATATCCTGTCGGTAAACCTGGGAGGCTGTGTCGTGGCGGACACCGTCCGCATCACCGCCATGCCGGCGCCGGGGACAGACCTGGGGCCGGACCGCGACATCTGTCCCGGACAGACGGTCGTACTGGATGCCACCTATGGCGACGACAGCAGGTACCAGTGGGGCACAGGCGAAACGACGCCACTTTATACGGCTACGGCAGCAGGCACCTACCGGGTACAGGTAATATCGGTATATCACTGCATCAGCCGGGATACCATTATCCTGCACCCCTACCCGCTGCCTGCCGTGTCGCTGGGCGAAGACACCACCGTCTGCGCAGAGACGCCGCTGGTGCTCATGCCCCGCCTTTCCCATACGGATGCATTACAATGGGCGGACAGTAGCAGCGGCGACGCTCTGCGGGTGACGCACGGCGGGCAGTATATCGTTACGGCGATCAACAAATGCGGCACTGCAGCAGACACCATCCTGGTGGGAGATATCTTCTGCGACATCTGGCTGCCCGATGCATTCACGCCGAACGGGGACGGCAGGAACGATGTATTCCGTGTGCTGGGCAATACGGGCAGGATCGGCAGCTTCGGGCTGAGCATATATAACCGCTGGGGGGAACGTATCTTCCATACAGGCAGCAAATACCAGGGCTGGGACGGCCGGTGGCAGGGACAGGACGCGGCCGTCGGCACGTACATGTATATGATGGAATACAGCTTTGAGGGAAAGCCTTACCTGGCGAAAGGAAGCTTCCAGCTGATCCGGTGACGGGTGCGGATCATACAGGATGACCGGACGCCTGTCCGCCGGCAGGCGCCTTTCCCCCGTATGCCAGCAGCTCTATATATACCGTTGTACCCTTACCCTCCCCTGACTCTATGATGAGCTGTCCGCCCATAGCCTGTATGCGGCGCTGCAGGCTGTCGAGGCCGATACCCCCGGCTTCTGACGGCTGCTGCCCCATGCCGGTGCCGTTATCTTCTATGGTGATACGCAGTATGCCGTCGCGGTTGCTGACCAGCACAATTGCCTGTGTGGCGCGGGCGTGCTTCACGATATTGTGCACCAGCTCCTGGATAGCGCGGTATATGGACAGCTCCAGTCCGCTCTCGAGGTTGCCCAGGTCGCCGTAGGTCTGCACCTCCACCTGCAGGTCGCCTTTGCTGATGAACGTGCAGAAGGAGCGTATGGCCTCTTCCAGCCCCTGCCGGATCAGCCCGTCGGGCATCAGGTTGTGCGCCGTCTTCCGCACGTCGGTGGAAGTATCGGCCAGCAGCTGCATCATCTGGCCCAGCTCCTCCTGTATCGGCAATGCGGGGTTCCTGACGCGGACCGTATCCAGGTACAGCTTCATCGCCGACAGCTGGCTGCTGATGCCGTCGTGGAGCTCGTGGGCAAAGCGGATGCGCTCTTTTTCCTCGCCCTGCATCATTGCCTGCAGCAGCTCTATCTCCTGCTCCTGCTTCATATTGCGTATCTGCTCCTCGTACAGCCGCTGCCGCTGCCGGTAGTTGCGGAAAAACCCGAGCAGCAGCGCACCGAGGACGGCGATACCGGCAATGGTGATCACGATCCACATATTCTTCTGCCCCAGCTTCCTGTGCTGCTCGTTGATCAGCAGCTGCTTCTGCGCCACCTCCCGCCGGCTCTCCGCCGTACGGTATTTTACCTCGAGGAGGTTGACGGCTTCCATCTTGTCCTTGTTCAGCAGGCTGTCGTTCAGCAGGTATGCGGCATGGTGATGCTCATAGGCCTGCCGGTAATCGTTCATCCGCAGGTACAGCTCTGCGAGCTGCTGGTGGATGTACAGCATATATTCGGGGATCCGCGAGGCTGCCGCTTTTGCATATGCCGACAGGAAATGCTGCTCTGCGCGGGGATAATCTTTCAGCAGGAAATAGCAGTTGCCCAGCGAGGAAAGCGCCCCGGCCCTGTAGTAGAGATTGATGTTCCCCCTGAGCCGCAATGCCGCGTCCAGGTAGGGGATGGCTTCCCGCGGCTTGCCGTTCTCCCGCAGTATATCGCCGAAGTTCATCATCGCCATGAACTCGATCTCCTCCATACGGAACTGTGTTGCCAGCGATAAAGCCTGCTGGCTGTAGGCCCAGGCCTTCTTCCCCGCGCCCATCCGTTCATATACGATCGCTTTGCTGACATATACCGCGGGCAGGTTCTTGACCAGGTTCATCCTGTGGGCCAGCACTTCCGCCTTGTCCAGGTAATACAGCGCCCGGGAGTATTCTTTCAGCTGCAGCAGGGCGGTCGCCGCGCTGGTATAGATACGGATCAGCGGATCGGCGACGCTTATATCCGTAGCGGCCACCTTTTCGGCAAACGGGATGGCCTTGAAATAATATTCGATCGCCTGCCGGTAATCCCCGCGGTACTGGAATATATTACCGATGTTATTTAACGTACGGTATAAATTCATCAGTGTGCTGGATGACTGCCCGCTGAGCGTCAGCGCCCGCCACAGCCACCCGTATGCGGTATCATATTCCCCGCGGTAGATATACAATACCCCCAGGAAAAAGCATCCCTGGAAAGCCGCATCATGATAGCCGCGCAGCAGGCTCTCCTCCGCCTGCCGCCTGATGGCCAGGATCGAGCTGTCCTGGTTATCCCGCGAGCTGTTCATCGCCTCCTTGATCCGTATATACAGCTGCAGCGAATCCGGCGGCACCCATGCTTCCCGCAGCTCCGCCCGCGGGAAATCACCGGGTACCGGGATATAAAGCTGCGCATACAGCCCCGGAGCGTACAGCCCCGCCAGCAGCAGCATCCCGGCAATCCTGCGGATGAACGTTACCATAACCGTAAAAATAGGCTATTTAATGCAGTGTAACAGTGATTTGTAATTATAAAATTCCAAATAAGTATTTCCACTTGTTTTCAAAAAAAGTATTCTCACTCTAATATGGGAGATGCAAACTGTCCAGTTTTGTGCTATAGGTAATCATCTGTAAATCCCGGCTTGCTTTTTTGCCAGTCCGATCAAATATATTATTTATAACAATAAACTAATAAAATGAGAAACTCCCTACTTTTTACCCTCTGTTTTTCAGCCCTGCTTTTTCCCGGGCAGGCATCCTTTGCCCAGGTCACCGATACTTCAGCCCGATGGATATGGATGGGAGGAAGCAGTGCAGGTAGTACAAATAGTGTGGTTGCAGCCAATTATCCTCCCATAGGTGTGCCGGGCTCCGCGGCTACTTATCAGCCGGGAACAAGACTTGAGGCAGTTACCTGGACTGATGCGAACGGGAACCTGATGCTATTTGGTGGATTTTATAACCTTCCTAATACCTTTAATGATGTGTGGAAATATAACCTGAGTGATAGTACATGGACCTGGATACATGGGGTGAAGAACTATCAATCCACTGCTGCCAATACTAAAGCAGTAGTCGTAACACAGGGCACGCCGGATCCGGGTAATATACCCTCAACGAGAGCGAGTGTTATATCAGCAGTTGACAAGAGCGGTAAACTGTGGATATTTGGCGGGTTGCGCACCCAGAATAGCATGAAGAGAAATGACTTATGGTCATATGATGCTGCCATAAACCAGTGGACATACCTGAACGGCAGTACCACTGAAAGCACAAGCGCAACCGCATCAGAACCCGGCAAGTATGGCACACAAGGCGTAGCTTCCGCCGCCAACCAGCCGGGCGGGCGGGGTTATACAGCCGGAGCGGGATGGATAGATGACCAGGCAGGGAAATTCTACATATTCGGTGGAAATGGATACGGTGAAGATTCAAAAAATGGCTATCTCAATGATTTCTGGGAATACGATTTCAATACAGGTATGTGGACATGGATCGGAGGTTCAAAAGTAGCCACAGTTGCTGTAGATGGGAATTATGGCACAAAGGGAGTTGCAGCAGCGAGCAACTATCCTCAGTCCAGGGGAGGGTGCGCTTATTGGAAGGGTACAGACGGCAGTTTCTGGATGTTTGGCGGAACTACACTGATAGGAGCTGATTACATCAGGCTGAATGACTTATGGAAATATGATCCCTCCACCAGGATGTGGACCTGGGTAAGCGGAAATTCAATTACCAGCGCTAACTATCTCAGCAATAGCTGGAATGGCATCTACGGACAAAGAGGAAAGCCTGACGCTGCGAATGTACCCGGGAGCAGGCAGGCACCCGTTTCCTGGCTCGATGCGAACGGTAAGCTATGGTTATTCGGAGGAATTGGACTTGGGGAGACAACGGCAACGATTAGTGGTTTAAGTGATGTATGGCGGTTCGATCCTGTAACCAGCGAATGGACCTGGATGTTTGGACCAAAAGCGGTTACCCAGCCGGGCTCCTATAACCATACGGCTACGGATTATCCCGGAGGAAAATATCAGATGATGGGATGGGTGGATGGCAGCAAGAATTTCTGGTTTTATGGGGGCGCCGGCCAGACAAATACGACTACCTCCGCTTTAAGAAACGACTTCTGGAAGGTTGAGGCGGTGCTTCCGCCGACGCCCGCGCAGCCCGGCCTCTATACGGCGGCGAAGCCCGGCGTATGCGTGGGAGAAACGAATGTCACCTACGCGGTGCCTGCCGTCAGCGGCGCCATCTCCTATGAGTGGAGCTATACCGGCACCGGCGGCGCCACGATCACAGCCGCCACGACAACAGGACCCACGAACACCCTGAGCTTCGCCGGCCCCGCCGGCAGCGGCACGCTCAGCGTAAAAGCCGTCAATACCGCAGGATCAGGCCCCTCACGGGATACTTCTATTACTGTCAACGCACTGCCGACGGCGACCTCCACCAATACCGGCAGCAAGTCCGTCTGCACCGGCGACAGCCTGCTGCTGTCTGCTACTACCTCAGGCGGCGTCACCTACCAGTGGAAGAACGGCACGACAAATGTCGGCACCAACAGCACCTACCATGCCAAGACTGCCGGCAGCTATACGGTGACGGTGACCAACACTGCCACGAGCTGCTCGGCCACGTCCACACCCCCGACCGTACTGTCGCTCGACCCGCTGCCGACGGCGGCGGTAACCCCCACGGGAACCCGCGCCATCTGCCAGGGCGACAGCCTGCTGCTGTCCGCCACTACCTCAAGCGGGGTCACCTACCAGTGGAAGAACGGCACGACGAACATCGGTACCAACAGCACCTACTATGCCAAGACCGGCGGCAACTATACGGTAACGGTAACGAACACGGGGACGAGCTGCCGGGCCACTTCTGCCATCACGACGGTGAACATCAATACGCTGCCGACGGTAACGGTGAGCCCCACGGGGAACCAGGCTGTCTGCCAGGGCGACAGCCTGCAGCTTGTGGCCACGTCCGGCGGCGGGGTAAGCTATGAATGGAAGCTGGGGACGACGACGGTGGGCAGCAACAGCGCGACCTTCCATGCCTCGCTCCCCGGCAGCTATACGGTAA
>Ga0206101_1000313_pt1 | contig 10813 bp, 15 predicted proteins | sample 1B0metagenome_FD_148613 | JGI IMG/M metagenome (GOLD analysis project Ga0206101, IMG submission 148613) | Enriched microbial communities from leaf-cutter ant dump, University of Wisconsin, Madison, United States - 1B0 | ecosystem: Environmental > Terrestrial > Nest > Insects nest > Nest dump... | reverse complement strand
ACGATGGAGTGCTCTGCGACAGAGAAGAAACGAAGCGTATGCCCACCAAACCGACACACCTTACTCAGGGCAGCAGCGATGTCTCTGATGTCCACCATGTCCGGTGAAAGATTGCCGGGATAGAACTTCCTGCCGGAGTATAGCTGCATATCGTAGTCTATCTTAACCATTTTCTACACTCCTTCCTGAAAAGCCTTTAAGAGTCTTGAAAGGTATGCTTCATCGTCCGCCATTGCATCTGTGATGAATACTGTCCAGTTCAGCGGTGGCGAAACATTTAAGACATCAAAGGTGAACTCCCACCTATCATCCCCTCGTACTGCGTTAGTACACATAAGGTGCCTTGTCTTACGAAACGTGTAATATCTGCCAGCCTCAAAGTAAGGAGTGGTCATCATCTGTGTCCCTTCACGGCCAGAGCCACTAGATCACTTCATCGAAATGGAGCAGGATGTCGTAATCATATACTCCGGTCTTGTACCTATTCTTCTCGACACCGTACAGAAAGTCGCTCTGACTATCCTCAAAAGGTCCGAGATTGGAGATGTTGAAGACCGCAATCTTACGTTTTTCTTCCTCCACTCCATGCGGGACAATCTCAACTGTTACTCGCAGGGTCATTTGAACCACTCCTTCGGTATTCCTCCAACTGCAAATAAGAAACCATGCTTTTGTGCCCAGTCAGAGTAGCGAGTCTTGCTGCCCTTTCGTAGGAAATTGTCCTGCGAGAATACAATCCGTATATCCACATCGGGATTACTTCTCCGCACAGCAAGTAGCTTCTGTCTGTCTCCGGGACGGAAATACCCTTTGCTCTCAATGAAGAAATTGTCTCCACTGTTTGTCTGTACTTGAAAGTCGGGGATGTAAGAATGGTGGATGACATAAGGGAGTTTCTCAGGCTCATAGGCATACCTCTTGATCTTTCGTCTACGCCGCAGTGCTGCTAATTCTTTGTCGTGCTGCTCCTCAAGCCGCGATTTAAAATTTGGCATCAGCCTTTTCCACTCTTGGCTCTTTAGCAACCTGTGTCAAGTACCGAGGACCGTTGCTGTAGTGGTACACCTGAAGACCAGGCCAACAGGACTGCTTGAAGGGGCAGTACGAACAACCAGCTCCCAGCTTTCTGTTACCGCTCTTGCCGTCTGGTTCGTCAGGGTAGCAACGAGGAGGAAGTGGACCACCAAGCATTCGTTTCTTGTGCTCGATGATCGCTTCAATGTCCACGTCTTTGCGTTCATGCACATCAAGGCAGACATGGCCTAGTGTTTTGTCGATGACTAGGAAGGCAAACTTGTCCTTGACAGTAAGCAAAGGATCGTCTTGTGATGCCTTCAGGTACGCATTGAGCTGTGGGATGTATCCGAATGCGTCGTCCTCTTCGAGCCGGTGTTCCTTAAACTTCTTAAAGCTGTATGAACTAGCACTCTTACTATCAACAAGCATACCATCAATGACAGCATCACGGTGTCCTTTTATGCCAAGGACTTCCATATCAGACTGCATACCTACGACTTCGTGTCCGGCTGTATGGGCGAGGAAAAGAAGCAGGTCCTCTAGTATGTGGCCGTAGGCAAACTTAATGATCGTGGAAGGTGAAAGGTCTTCGCCCAACTCAGGAGCATTAATACTATACCACAGTTTGCGGTCAGGCACTCCGATGTTGGACATTCGCAAGTACGTTTCTTTTGTACGTGGAGCAAATGATGCCATGGCTGAACGACCAAGCTGCTCACCGAACTCCTTAACCGCCTCTGGGTCTGGCTTAAACCCCTCTGCTACGAGGTTCTCTATGTCCTCGATGAGAGTGGAGATGTCTTTCGCCATGAGTTAATCCTTTAGGAAGGAAGATTTCCCACACACTGTACGTCTACAGCAGCACCATGTCAATTCATGGTCCGGCATATTGGCTATCTCACTGTGCCAACAGAGGAACACGGGGGAAGACTCCTACAGTTAGAAGGGTGTCACGTCATCCGGGGCAGCAGTGTTACCATACGCCACAAGGTCTGTTACCTTCACAGCCTCCAACCTATGGCCTCTGCCTTTCTTAGTGTCGTACACGATGACCTTGACAACCACCTTACTACCGTTGCCGATCAGACCGGGTGCAGGGTAGATTTCATCACCGAGGAAGACAGCCGGAGGGCTGTACTGCACAAGCTCTCCCTTGACCAGCTTCTCAACAGGACGACGGAAAGTAACCCAAGGGTCTCCGTTCTCATCCTTACGCACCTTGAGCTGAAGGCCGAACTTGTCGAACAGATCGAGACTTTCCCCTTCCAGCTTCAGGTCAATCGAATAGTTTTTATACTTGGGATCAGGCTCTCGGACCTTGGCCCACTTAGCCTCGCCTGCAAAATACACAACATCAGTCATTGTTATTGCACCTTTTCTTCTATTGCATTGACCACTTCAAACTCAACAAAGCCGCTATCTTCTAGCGCCTGCTGGGTCTTGGCCATTGCATCTTCCACACTATCAGCCTCAACCAAAGACTGTCCTGCGTGAGGTTCCATGATTACAGTTGTTACGATATACCTAGACAATACAGGGGTTCTCCCTTCTTCTTTTGTTAGTGCGTCTGCATCCAGTTCAACCCTATCGAGGACGATCCAGCAAGAGGGAGAAATAGATTGAGGGCAACACCCGCGTCGGCAATAGATTGCTTCTGCACTTCTGCTACGTACTCTGGCAGACTCGGCTTATCCAGCACACTAGTTTGGAACTCGTCGTGTACTAGGTTTACTTGAAACAGCCATCGCATTAGCCGTTCCTTTTGCAAGGCCTTTCTCCACAGCAGGTTGGCGGTCTTCATAATAATCGCCTCCCCACTCTGAAGATACCCTGCTAGCATCAGATGCTCGCTATTACACTGTACTGCACGACCATCCAATCCTCTGAAGAAACCACGCTTGGCGTCGAGGGGTATGGTTTCTTCCTTCAGCCGTTTAAGACCGGGGTATGCTTCGAGGAAGTTATCACGAGCAATACGCGCCTCCTCTCTTGAACATTCAAGGATAACAGCAATCTTATCAATGCCTGCTCCCAACAAGAAGGCGTAGATAAAAGTCTTAGCTGCGTCTCTGTCCTTGCAGATGTTCGCCCCAAGCGCCTTACGGTTCATGCTGTGGATGTCAGTTTCATTTGCCTTGTCACCAGTAACGATGGCTTCAGCGAATGTCTGATCCTGCATGAGATGGGCGAGGATGCGTAGTTGGATACCCTCTGCGTCTACGCCCACCAACTTGTAGCCTGTAGCTGCTTTGAATAGGGAGCGAAACTCTGCCCCGTATCCGCCTTCAAGACCATACACCGGCTGCTTGTCTGGTCCTATCTTAACACGGGAAATGTTGGCAAGGTTAGGATTGGAGTGCGACATACGGTGTGTCCATGCTCCAATGTGCCACAGTTTGGCATGGATGGCTCCTGTCTCTGCGTTGAAACAGCCAATCCATTCTTCCAGAGAACTACGCCTGCTGTCTAACAAGAGCCAATCTCTCAGCTTTCTGGCCCCCTCAGGTGCGTCTTCTGGTAGGGTAGACAGGTTGCCTTCTGAACACTTCCACCCGTACTGAGCGAAGTGTCGTAGACGTTCCTTGTCACCTTTCTTGCCCTTACGTAGTTCCTCTATGTGCCCCTTAGTCTTCTCGTAAGGTTTCCATCCTGCCTCGTTAAGCCTATCCACAATTTGATTAGGAGAGCCAGGATTAAACTCTTTCCACTCGAACCGAGAGAACGGAGCATCAGCAGTGAAGTCGCTAAGGTCTCCATCTTTCACCCACCTGAAGTCTGACCTGTTCAAGGTTCCGTGTTTTGTCAGGCGTGGTGTGACTTCACCGATAAGCTGTGTTTTAGGGGGGAAGGATTTCTGGATGATGGCATTCAAGTCTGCAAGCTGCCGAACAATATCTGTGTGCAAAGACTTTGCTTTGTCAATGTCAAAAGAAAAGCCATTCTCGTGCATCTCTTGGCATATATGAGCCATCTGCAGCTCAGTGTAGATAGCTTTCTTCCAGTCATCCCTGTTTAGGAAGGGTTCAATCTTCTTGAACAGCAGGTAGGTGATCTCTACGTCTCTCTCACAGTAGACCACCATCTCGTCAGTTAGCTCATCCCACTTGTCAAACTTAATCTTGTGCTTGCCAAGACGTAGACCCCACTCGTCAAGGCTGTGGCCACCCGGCAGGCTGTAGTTGAACAGGCGGGACAGAACCTGCGTATCAATAACCGTATCTGGATCAATCCGCAGTCCGGGTATCAGACGGTTGAGGTGTGGCACATCATAACCTAAGCCGTTGTGGAACACCCACTGTGTGCAGTCTGCTGTGTAATCAAGGAATGACTTCGGGTCTAGGTCAGGACGCCGCCATTTGTGCACCTCTCCCGTGTCTACATCTTTTGTAACGACAACCCAGATACAAGAAGGGTAAAGGCCATCTGCCTCTGCATCAGCAATCAACCTCATGCAATGCCAACCTCCTTAAGAATGTCGTCCAGCAACTTAGGTCGCATGTCAATCTGCTCAACCGAGACACAGTAATACCTGTCATCCTTCTGCCCGTTCTCAAGCAGAACACTGTTGGCGTGTGTGTGGCCGTGAATGTTAATCTTCCATCGACCAAGACTGCCAGGATGGACGGGAACGTGGGATAGGATGTATTGGTGGGGCGAAGTGACACACGCTCTTATGTCGTCAAAGTACGGAAGATAGTCCTTCAGCTTAAAGATGTCGTGGTTCCCTTTAACCAAGACCTTGCGTCCATTGCACCGTCCAACCACACCAATCGAGTTACGGCTGATAGCCAAGTCTCCAAGAACGTACACCCTATCTTCTGGGTTAACCAAGGCGTTCCAGTTATCAACCAGCACTTTGTTCATGTGGTGCACATCCTCAAAGCCGGGACGAAGAGGGGAACCATCAGCCCGTGTGAACCTCAGGATGTTGCCGTGACCAAAGTGGGTGTCTGCTATTACCCATGTCCTAGACAATGTTTACTACCTTCAGATGATAGACGCTGTTGCGTGTAGTGAACCTAACAACCAAGTCACCCTCTTCGTTCTCAGTAGGAGTGTCAATGGAGAGGATGGGGGTGCTCTGCCAGTAGTCCCACGGAGACAGCTCATTCTTGTAGGAGCCAACACGTACCATCATCCCAACCTGTATGAGATTTGGATGACTGTCTCCACACAATCTTTCAACTGCCTCGATTATCGGACCTTTGTACCCGGACCTGTCGCTTTCTCGAACAAGATGGTAGATGTTTGTTCCGTGGAATGAGACCTTATCAACCATGTTTCCCTACCTTACAGTTTATTATACCGTGTCTAGGATGCTATGTCAACACCGATCTTAAAATTCCTCCAACAATCGACACAAAAAGAATGACGAGGAAGATTGCGTATGCTCCAAACATGCAGACCATAAGCCACACCAGCATACGAAACAGATATTCAGCAGGATTGTTCATTTCATACTCACTATCAATGCCACGTTGGCGACCGAGTAACCGATGAATACCCACGCCATTGCGGTTTGCTGTGTAAAGAGGCAGACAATGGACTGCCCGGCATACAGTACAGTAACGATAGCTAGCAGCAGGGTGCTCATCTGTCTATCTCCAACCGGTAGTGTGTGCCGCTCCGTGTAATGAATGTGTACTCAGTCGGGCTTACCTTTGTGATACTCACGATGGGTGTAGTCGTCCACCAACTGTCAAAGTCACCCACTCTGCAACTGTGCCCGACACGGATAGAGTTGTACATCTTGTCCTCAGGACTATTAAGAGAGTACAATCTGTTCCCTGAATAGCCGAAGTAAGGGTCATCCACCTTTGTCAAAGTGTACCAAGACGGTTTGAAGTAGACATCAGAAAGGGGTATCATCTGGTTTGTCTCCAATGGTAAAGGTTTCACGATCAAACTTGAGCACACCTGCCGGTCCTGTATCTCCACAGAAACGGTTCTTCTCAACAATCAGGGTGGTAAGTGTACGTTCTTCCTCTGTTTCCGCAGTCAAGTCGCGGCTCAGGTAGACAACGAGATTGGCAACCTTTGATATGTTCCGACTGCCTCGTGTCTTTCCGTCATCGTTGACGTGGCTGATAAAGATGAGGGCGAAGTCAAGGTCTTTGACCATCTGTGCCAGCTTGGTTGACAGGTAGTCTAGCTTCTTTCGTTCATCGCCCTCTTCCATGCCCGTAACAAGCCACGTTATATGGTCGAGGAAAATAAACTTACAACCACAGGCGGCCACAAGGAAACGGATTGTGTTGAGAATGGTGTCCGGATCATCGCTATCAAAATGAGAATACACATGCACACGGTCATCACGTTTAACGAGAGAACGAATAGCCTTCTCTTCTTCCTCATGGGACACCGTTGAATTGGGAAGGTGAACAGGGGTCTTTAGCTCATAGTTAACCATGCCCTGCACAACACGGGTATCGTCCTCCTCAAAGTGCAGGATACCTACGTTGTAATCTGTCGTCTTGAGGATGTGGTATTCTATTGCACGAAGAAGCTCAGTGTTGTGGGTGACAAGAAAGTTGTCCACAAGGTAGAGATGGTCAGGACTATCAACCTGAATACACACAGACGGGACAGATGGAACAGGTATAATGTCCCTGATGGCCTTTTTTACCATTCGGGTAGTAGCACAGCCCTTGGCCCTTGCCGCCTTGCGCTCGTACTTGAACACTTCCTCGCCCGACCTGACAAGAAACCAGAGCGTGTAGGCCATCTTCTTCGGCACACCATAGACCTTGCCTTGCTTAGTCCGTATCCGTGGGGCGTATCCAAGGGACTGCACCAGCTCTTTGACATCCTCTACAAGGGTTTTTGATGATGAGTAGAACTCGACACCGTTTGCTGACCATGACCCGTCAGAGTCCATAAGCCCACGCAGCAATTCCATGCGTTGAGCGATTGAGGACCGGAGATAGGCAGGAGGTATGTGCTTGTTCTTCAACAGGCTGTTCTGGACCAACATCTTGTGCGTCAATCCCTCTACCCGGACAGTGTATGCTGTCTTATCTTCACGGCAGAAGGTTACGTTATTGTTGGCAGAAAACGCAGCAATGTCCTGCCACCCCACTGTTATGTCCGCAGAGTATGAGTGGCCATCACCAAGCCAGTATCCGAGGAGGTATGGATCAATCGGCAGGTCTGTGTCAGGCAGGTCAACAGGATCACAGATAGGGACGCTGTACCGTGCTTTGTCGTATCCGTTAGGAAGCGGAATAAGCACACCCTCATTGTACATTTCCTCTGTGGTCTTGACAGAATACCGGTTGACACAGTTAAACACACCCCACTTGTGAGGACCACCAGCTACCTGAGATGTGCCGTCGTTAAAGACAACCTTGTAGCAGGGGATGTCATATTGAACAGGTGTAACGTAAGTAACAGTAGTTGGTTTGCCGCTCCTGCCAAAGATGGTGTCGCCAACTTTAAGGTTGCCCATTGTCGTCCAACCAGATGGGGTAGGGACACGGGTAGTAACAGGAAGCTGCTTGCCAACCCCCTCCAAGGCTTTCAAGAGCACGGCTTCGGCAGAACGAATACCAAATGTTTTCTCCTGTAAATGCCTGAAAGGATAGGTGGCGATAGCTTCCTTCTTCTTAACCTTTAGGAGTTCAACAAAGTTGCCAATGCCCGACGTAATACCGACAGGAAGGAACCGTTGGCTGTTATACCAGACGTTCTTGAACGACCTCTCCTGTCCAGATGTAAGGTACTCATTAGCATCCTTGAAGGAGGTCAGCTTGACATCGAACACCTTGTTAAAGTCGAACAAAGAGGCAACCTCAGCTTTGGCCTTCTGTCCAGCAGGATCGTTGTCGAAGCAGAGATAGATGCGCTCAAAGCTGTCAAGATATTTGTAGTTCTCAGCACAGTCCCGGTGGGCAGAGCCAGAGGAACGAACAGATACAACAGGATAGTTGGAGCCGAGCATCTGATAGACAGACATGGCATCGTACTCGCCTTCTGTAATGGTGATAGAACGAGCAGATGCAGCATTGAATAGTTGCTGACCGAACAACTGAGCAGCAGAACTTTCGCCCTCTCCCCAGAACTTCTTGTCATCCAACAGACGGAACTTGTTTGCCTTTGGGTACGGGAACTTGTGGTGGTGTGGCCTACCGTCAGGGTCAACGCCTGTCATAACGTGGTACTGCCTAAGAGTTTCAGCAGTTAGACCACGAGCAGGTATGTACTCATAGGTGTAGTCTTGGTTCATGCTCTCTTCTTCTCTTGGTTGAGTGGGAAACTCTGCGTACTGGCAGGCATAGCAGTACTTGTGGCCATCATCGTAGCAGACAAGGTTATCTCCGTGCCTGTCTCTGCCACTCTCTCGGCATTTAGGACACGCCTCTTTAGAAATTGCCTTGCTCATCTTCACTCTCTCCCGTATCTAACAGCTCTCTAATCTCATCAGAACAGTCAGAACAAACAGGATCACCGTTGGGAAGAGTGGTCATCGACTTAGGAGAGTCGGAAATAATATGAACGTGGGAAAGGGAAGGGGTATATGGCGACCAATCACAGATAGAACATCTGGTCATTTGTACATTTCCTTAAATGTGAGGTAGGGGTATCTCCCCGGCGGCACTGGTAAGTTATTATACACCCGCAGCGCCGTCCTGTCAACAATTATTTTCTGAAGTAGTCTAACGCACAGCTGTAGGAGCAGAATGAAAGGTACTTGTGCCACCGTCCCTGCACTGGTTTGTTACAGCGGGCACACTTCTTACGGATAGGAATAATGTCTGCCATATCACAGCACCTTCAGGAAGGCGTCAGCGTAGCTCTTGACAGTGCTGCCTTCAAGTCCTGGGGCACAGTTAATTTCCAACACATAGGCCTGTCCCTCCTTCTCGTTGTACACCACATCTACTGCCCCGAAGTCTAGTCCGCTGTGGTTGAATGCCCTAAGTGCTTGTTTTTCCACATCTTTTGGCAGCACCACATTTTCCCGGACAAAGACAAAGCCGTTGGCAAGGTTGCGTATCATAAAGTTTGCCTCGCCCTCGTGCTTACTGGACAGAGCCTTTCTCTGGTAGTCTATAATCTCTCCACGGAAGATGTGCACACGGTACTCCTCCTTCTTCTTCACGTACAAGGTGTACAGAGGAGCCTTGGGCAGCTTCGGACACGATTTATCCGGGTCAGTCGGAGCAGAATAAATATCCAGCCCATCACCGCCACACCCTTGCAGCTTATGGCGTACGCAGACCAGCCTCCCCTCGTCCAACCATTCCTGTGCGCGGCCCTGATCAGTGGTAAACTGTGGCAATCGGGCTGGTTCTGCAAGAGACGGCAGCGTCTGGTTTAGAAAGAACCGCAGCTTATTACTACACGCCCCCACCTTGTCCGGCTCGTTGAACATGAACACGTCGCACAGAAGATTAGGAACAGACGAAGCACCCCAGTTGATGACCTTCTTGTGGGGCGAGGGCTTGAACCGACTGTTAGCGTGCTTGATCCTCATGCAGTTCAACTCCTCAGACAAAGCCTTGGCCCCGTTAGAGACGTTGTTCCACGAGTAGATGTAGACATTCAGCATCGGTTAAAACTCCTCATCTTCATCGTCCATGATCACGATATTCTGCATCTGCGGAGCAAAGGCTGGTCGTAGCTGTGCTGACCTTGATGACGCGGTAGACGGCACTAGCACAGTCCAGTCACTGGCATAGGCCACGTCCTGCATCAACCTCATTCCCTCAAACAAACGTGCGGAATAGTCCTCCTTGGCAAGAACCCACCGAGCAGTTTCTCTTGGCAGAAAGTTGCGAACAAAGGCGTCTGTGTTAAAGCGGGAGAAGGCCTGCACCAGTTCTCGTGGGTTGGCAAACATCTTGGATGTGTCCTTGATGCTCAGCAGCGTATCCACCCACGGGCAGATCAAGTCTGCGTTAGCGTTCACACCACGCATTGCCCTAAACTCAATAGACCCAAACTTTGCAAGAGCGCACAGGTTCATTGAAGAATACCGGACACCGTCTCCGTACACGACGAGGTATCTTTTCACGTCTCGAACGTGCTGCACCATGTCCTTCACAAGGAACTCTGCATCCTTTGCGCGAAGGCAGAACAGATTGCCAACACGCTTAGGCCCACAGTACTCAACCAGCAGGTCCTCGAAGATCAGGTAAGCACACGCAAAGGTGTACATCTGCTTGACCGACATGTCCTGCACATTGATGTGTACGTGAACAGACGTGTTCGGGCTACCCTCAACAAGCTCGGCCCTGTTCAAGCTCGCTGACAGATACTCAAGAGCATCCCTCACCCTGTCCCTGCGGATCGGATTTGTCAGTACATACTCGGCGTGCTCTCCGCGTAGTGAACCCTCTTCGTGGTAGCTCCAATACTTGTCCAAGTTTTCGTGGATCAGGTTGCGACCTTCCACCTCAATCTCGATACCGACCTCACCTTTACGACTACGACCTTTCGGCAGCCACGTAGATACAGGGAGAAGGAAGAGGTCTTCGACGGATGGTTCCGCCTTCTTAGGTTGAACGTCGCTCATGCTAGCCCTACTCCTATCGTTTCCAGAGACTCGCTGATGTGTTTGAAGTTGTCAGACAGGCGGAATGTACGCCCGTTGTCAGCTGTGAAACCGACCATTTCACCACGGTATTCGAGTTTGAACAGGGCCTCCATGTCCTGTGCTACAGCAAAGCAGCGGTGGAAGGCGACCTTCTTCAACGCCTGTCCGTGGTAGTCTATGCTCTTGGCCCCGGTCTTAGGCGCAAGATAGATGGCCTCGTCAATAGAAGGATACCTGTTCCTGCACATCTCCACCAAG
>Ga0206101_1000311_pt1 | contig 10886 bp, 8 predicted proteins | sample 1B0metagenome_FD_148613 | JGI IMG/M metagenome (GOLD analysis project Ga0206101, IMG submission 148613) | Enriched microbial communities from leaf-cutter ant dump, University of Wisconsin, Madison, United States - 1B0 | ecosystem: Environmental > Terrestrial > Nest > Insects nest > Nest dump... | reverse complement strand
CGCAATTATCGTCGGTAATGAAGATGTCGATAAAACCGATACTACCAATAATATAACGTTAGCTGAATATATTGTTAGTGATATTGAAACTATCCGTAGTTCCCTTGGCTTAAAAGCTCCACCAATTGGTACGGCGCAAATTGATGTTTTTCCTTTACTGCATGATAAAAACATGAGCAAAATTATTTCAGTTTCAGACTTTATTGGGGTAAACATCTATCCTTACTGGTACGCAGGAGAAAACGATGCCAACTTTATCAATATTGAAGTGGCCGGTTTGGAAAAGATGTATCCTGATAAAAAAATTATCGTTACCGAAGAAGGATGGCCAACGGCAGGTAATGGCGAGTATCTAATATCCACAGCACATACGGCACAATCTGGGCAGGATGAGCAAAATAAATACTATTCAGCCTGGAAAAACCGGAAAAGCAATTTTGACAGTTATTTATTCGGTATGTACGACAAAATACCCAATAAAGAAAGGCCATTATCCGCGGCGGATAATTACTTTGGTTTATGTGATATGAACGGTAATAGTAAACCTAGTTCCGTATTTCATTGCCGTTAACCATCTGTAGTATGAGTTAAGAACTTATTGAGTACTTATATTATTTATTGTTAAAAGTAAACATAATTTTTTATTTTATTAATTACATCAGCAAATAGTTCATTTATTGGAAGAATAATCATGAAAAAACATCAATTTATAATCACACTAAGCCAGATTCTAAAATTTATTTTATTAACCCTGACTATACAGCTAACCCTGATTAATCATGCCTATGCAACTGACATTCGCTTTAACCGTGTCAAATATCTCACGGACTATGGCTTTCTTGGGATTGGCAATAATGGTCTTGCCGTTTATTCGAAAAATGGGCAGAACTGGAACAAAGTTACCCTAGCTGGTATAAATCCGGGAATGGATCTTCTGGATATTATTGATAACCCAAGAGATCCTTCTTTATTTTATATTGAAGCCCTTCAGAATGGTAAATATACGTTCCTCAGCTTTAAAGTAGACGAGAATGTCCTTCACTATCAAAAAAGTACTCCCATAACTGAAATCAACTCACTCCAAATAAAATCAAATATCAGAATTGGTGATGAACTCTGGAGTTGTGGCTACCCTCCGGTAGAAAGAATATTCACATGCTTAGTAAGAAACCTGTCAACTAATCACAGTGAGAAAAAAGTGTATAGATATATTCCAGAAATAGTTAATCTAAAAACATTAGCGAACAATAGCATTGCATTACAACTCAAATCGCCATATAGGGGTAGTTATCAGTTAAATGCAAAACTGACTTCCACCATGGAAGGGCTGGGATCGCTAAAGTTTGCTCCACTAATGGCACCATCAACGGTAATATTTGAAAGATTTGCAGGTGAATCATATGCGGTAAACGTACTTGATGCTAAACATGGATCAGTACAAATATTTAAAGCAAACACTAATGGATCATTTATTTTAAGTAAAACCATCCAAACCGGAAAAGCAATTAGCGAATCCGAGGTAGTAGCAATAACTACAAGAAGTGGTTCACTTAATGCGGAAGAAGATGATGTAGAAATTGTAGTTTCTGATGATGGCCAACTTGGTATCGAGATAATCGACTATTTAACCGGAAGAGTTAATCACCTCCCTATAGCGCCACGTACCTGTGCCACCACGGCTAGCCATCTTGAGGGTAAGACGTCCATAGAAGTATTTTTAGGCTTTGACAACCATGCTCTGGTTTCATTTGACAAAGGACAATGGCGAGCAATACCGATAACCGGCTCATAAGATAATCTACAAAATTCTTGTTTAATTTTTTATATAGCTCAATTAAATTACTTATTTTATTAACTATTCGGACAAACAATTACACTATGGAAAGAATAATCATGAAAAAATATCAATTTCTAATTACATTAAGCCAGCGTCTAAAATTTATTTTATTAACGATGGTTATACAACTAATCTTGCTTAGCCATGTCCATGCAGAAGGCATTCGCTTTAGCCAGATCGCATATCTTGAGAACTATGGATTTCTCGGGATTGGTGATAATGGTCTTGCTGCCCACTCCGCAGATGGGATGAATTGGAAAAAAATTACATTACCTTCAATTGGAACAGATATAAACCTTGTTAAAATTATACCTATTAATGATAAAACAAAAAAAGGTTTTACCATTTTGACAGTTAACAGTTCTGGTGATTATAAAAACTATCAGTTTGAAACAAATAATACAATGATTAAATTTATAAATCAACAACCATTAAACTATCCAGATTTTGTTATTTTAGATGAATTTTTGTCCGTAAATCCAGATCTGACAGATCTTGTAGATGGAGGCAATATTTACAGAATATTCGGATATAATAGACATGAAAAAAGACTTATGCAGCTAGTAAGAAAACCTTCCGGTAAAATGTTACATGGAGAAATCTATGATGAACTGCCGCAAATACATCATGTTTCTAATACGTTTCCGGGTGGGGCTATCGTAGATCTTGAGTCCCCATATAGAGGAGCTCACTCTGTCAGAATAACCTGGAATAGAGAGAATTCAAGCAACCCACCATTGCTTAGAGTTTCTCCTTTGCTTACTCAGTTATCTGGGGTAGTATATGACGGATTTGCCGGAGAGTCCTATATGATAGATGTAACCCCTGATGCAAATGGAACAATAAAAGCATATAAAGAAACAACATCTGGGCAACCAGCCCTTTATAAAACTGCTCATACAGGAAGCGCTTTAAGCGAATCTGGAGTTGTAGCATTGGTTACAACTAATGGTGGCTTAGTAGCTGCGGCAGCAGATGCAAGCGCGGCAGGAGTTGAAGTTGTAGATTTTACAACAGGAAAAAGTAACCATGTAGGTATAGCTGCCCGAACATGCGCTTATAGAGAAGATAGCAAAACTCTTGTAAATGGTAAACCTACAGGAAACATAACTATATTTCTGGGTAAAGACAATTATGCACTAGTTTCCACAAATAATGGGCAGTCATGGTACAAAATGCCAATAGTTGGTTTATAAGATAATTTTTTTAAAGAGTTTTTCGTGAAAAATAATAAATTTTTTAAATTTAGCATTGCTGGGCTTGCTTTAATCATTCCTGGCATAGCTATAGCAGTTAATACATATGAAGTTATTAACTCTGGAGACACTCCAGTTATTGTTCATTTAAGCAAAGATAATTGCATTCAGTGGAACCACCCACCTGCTTCATTTGTATTGCCACCAGATGGGCACAAAATACTAACTTGGACATTTGATCAAAGTAAATGTGTAGAGTCAGAGGCATCAGCCCCTCCAATCTATAAAGTTGCTTTTACATACAGTCCAAACAGTGGTAGATTTAGTAATCATCATCTAAACGGTCATTTTGGTGAAGAATTCACCTTATTAACAACTCCACTGCATGGAAGAACATTCTCTAATGTGCCATTCCAAGGATTTTCTTTTACTCAAAGAGATAAAGTTTTTACTGAAATGGATTTACCACCGGATGGTCTCCGAGAAATGATTATTGAACATATGGATACTCCAAATTATAAAGTAACGTTCACTATTCCACATTTTGAAAGCTTAATTCCTGCGCGTATGCCGGATCCTAAATTCTAGCATACACGTATAGCGATAAATACAGGATATCAATCACGGGAACAAACTCACCAAGATTTAGCGCACTAATACAATGATTGATACCTGTAAATATTTATTTGAAAGAACATATCATGAACCTTTTTAGAAATACTGTCAAACTTAAACTAGGTATTCTTTATTTAGTATTATTAAATAGGATCAACTGCAGAGCTACATCTTACGGCGTAGCTTTATGCGGAAGCTTGTTAATTCCATGTTTTGAGCCAAGTTATGCAGTTGGAATAGCTGGCGGTTCTTACATAGCGCGAACTGATCCACTAAGAAATATCATGCCCATGTTATTAATTGTCAGAAAAGATGCAGAAAATCAGCTTCATTATTCCCAATGTAGCGGAATTTTATTATCTTCAAAAAATAACTATCCCATATTAGTAACTGCAGCCCATTGTATATGGGGGCAAGAAATACCGGGACAAAAAAGTACAAATGTGCCAATCTTTGTTAAGGCTTACCTTCCTCGAATAGCTACTCAACCATATATTGAACACAAATGCTTTGGCAATCCGGCAATGACATTACCAACAGAGCCTGATTATGAAAATTTGGAATTGACTGACTGTATTTTGGATGGAAATAAGATTAATTTTGAACCTAACAACAATTCAGTCGTTACTCTTGCTGCAATGGCAATCGGTTCACACCCAAACTATAAGAGCCATCACCAACCAGATGGAATGTATTTTATCCCCCCAAGAAGTGAAAGGCATAATCAGCGTGCTGATCTAGTAGCAATTCGCCTCAATTATATTCAAAATAATGTTGACCCAAACACATTATCAGACTTATTAGCCAGCTCGGCAAAACTAATTAAAGTAGAGGCAAATGATTGGGATCCTTCAACCAAATCAAAAGCCTATGGTTGGGCACAACATAATGACCAGACAACAAGAAATAATGCATATGGAAAATTAGTAGCTGATAGCATAAAAATTAAGCTAGCTATACCTGCTACACTGGCAATATTTGAATTTTCCTCTGCCACAACCCCAGAAAAGCAAATAAGTATTGCCGGGGACTCTGGTGGTCCTATTTTATTCAAGAATGCTACTCCTGCACCAGATTACTCATTAATTGGGATTATTTCCGGGGTTAATAATGATGATCCAACTAAAAACTACGCGGTAAGCTTAATAAATACGGATGAACAGGAATGGTTACAAAAAATCCTTGAAAATGATGGTGATCCCACCCTAATTAATAAACTCCCAGACTACAAAGATCAGATTATTTGCGGATTTGGCAAAAAATGCCTGAAAAACTGGTAATAAAATAACAAAAAAAGGCTGGTAAATACCAGCCCCTAACTATTAATAATAGCACTATTTAAGGTCCCGGGAACTGAATCACCACATTATTTGTTCCAGTTTCCTGATTTATGACAATTCCATCGGCCTGTGGCATAACCATTTGCGGATTAAAATACAGTTTTTCAGTAATACCATTTACTTTAACTACCATTGGGATAGCTACGTTTGCAACTGTTTCATTCTGACTTAAATTGCGCCCATTATATTCAATGGTACTCTTAAGACCGCTTTTAGTTTCTCCAATCTGAATGGTTACATTATAATGATTCTGGTCATTATATGGAGCTGGAATTGTAGTACCAAGCATATTTTCCAAAGTAATTGTTATCATACCAGGATTAGTTCCATTCGGTTCATGTAAAGTACCATCCTGACCCAATGCATCATCATAAGCAAAAGTATAGATCGGCTGGCTGCTACCAAAAGAATGTAAAGCTTTGGAATATAAATCATACCATGGACCATTACTAGTCAGGTTAAGCAACATATTATTGGTATAAAATAGTGAACGGTTATGCTCAAAGTATGATTTATTCAAAACCGTATCTGATGGAGCAGGTAATAATCCCGCCTCAAATGCCGAAGTTAACTCCCGGATAATAATCGCTTTAGGCGTATTATTTGCAGCATCAAATGGTCCAACCGCTCCGGCAAAGAACGGAATTGAATCGGTTGGCTTGTTGATTTCAACCGGATAGCTACCATCAGTGTTGATAAAAACAAAACGATCATTATTATCCACATGTCCGGTAAACATATAATTATTTAATTTCATCTTGTTTTCCAGTTCCTGGCAATTTATGGTTACAGTATGCCCCGGTTTCCGATAATAAGCCCATAGCGCATCAATATAACTCTTCAAATAGTTTTTATTAAATGGCTTGGTACCTTTTATATTATCTACCATCGCTTTACCTGGAGACATAACCCGTAGAATAGTGCTATTTTCAGCAGAATTGTGATAACGCAAAATAAGCTTACTCCATTCACTATAGGTAGCAGCATCAGTATTATCTTTCATTACCGAGATGATTTTATCCATTACCTGTTCACGGGAGCCAGATATCCCGACATGATTAAACGTTACTGAAGTAGGATCTTCTATCTGCATAGGCAGGGAAAAGAAATCCACTGCTGTCGGATTAAACCAGACGCCGCCTTTTTGCTCATGACCGTCTTTATCCAGATAATCATTAACAAAACTGAACTCAACCTTATCATAAAGGGTATAGTAATTTACATCTCTTGGTTTAAACCCATCAGGATCAACAATTCTTAAATGGTTATCGGCATCTTTAATCATAGATAAACTTAGTGGCGAAGCAACAGAAAAATACATTCTTCCAGATAATACATGAGGAATATAAACAATCGCATTGCCCGCACTATCATGTGGCAACTGGTTAAGTGATACTGAAGAATACTTTGCAATATCCGTATTACTATCAACTTTAATGCAGCTGCCCATTCCATCCTGATTAAAACTGATTATACAATCTACTACCGGACTATTATCATCATTTGGATTTTCTTTAAGTCCGGCTTTAGCAAAAATATAGACGGGTTGATTGCTAAGCCCGGTAGCATTAACGATTTTAAGTGGTAAATAACCATCTTTGGTTAAAGAATCACTCTTACTCGCTAATTTTGCCGTATTAGTTGATTTTGTAGCTGGCTGCTGCCCTGCTGATAAATTAGTAGCATCACTACCGGTATTATTACCACTATTACAACCATATAATCCCATTATACTTGCTACCAGCAAGCCATATCCAGTAAACTTTCTCATAATACCCCCTGAAAAACTACTTGTCAAACAAATGATATCATGTCAGCTTCATTTGACACAAGATACCAAATTGGTAGGTCATGCTTAAGATATAAAACCCATAACCGGAAAACTCTTACCCAGTAATAAAATCGGCGAAATCTGGACTAAAAAATTTTTCTCTCAGTTTTAAATCCAGAATTGTAATCATTGGACGACATAAGCTCTGTGGTATTAAATTATGATAACCATAGCCCCTAAGAATATTAATAAAGTCTTGCGTACTCGTCTCTATAGGAACATTAAATTTAGGAAATATTAAAGATTTAAGTGTTACTGCCAGGCTTCCATAACTTATTTTTAAAATCTTGGCTATTTCCCTTAAACCAAGATTAAAACCCAGCGCTAGCAGAAAGACGATTTCTTCCTGTCGGGTAGTAAGTGGAATATCTGGTCTATTGGTTTTATTCATAATTTTAAGATACTCTTCCGATTTTATTTCACTATCACCATTGAGCACCATACCTACGTTTCTTCCAATCCCCCACATGTCATAATCAGATATAAATACCTGTATAAGTTCCACTCCATCAGAGCCACTTACCGGGACAAAATGTACCTGTAATGACTTATATTCATCACGATACAAAATAAAAAAAATAAACTGAACCGGAATTGAATGGGTTTTAACTACTTCATGAATTCTGCCTGTCTGATAATTATTAATCTGCAATAACAGATTAAAATCATATATTCGTCGATTAATCGGTTTTAGTACACTTATGTTTAATTTTTGAAATAACTCAACACTATTGGTTTGCCGCAAATAACGCAGACGAAAATACTCCTGACAAACTGTATTTGCAAATAAAATATTATAATTTTTATCAAGTAGCATATAACCAGCTTCGCTGTCGGAATCAAAAGAATACGCTTTAATCAAAAAGTCTTTAAGTTTATCGTTGTCTATTTGGCTCATATCAACCCCTTTTTAAGCTATTCGAAAATGTCCCCAAAGAATAAAGACCTTTATCATTATTATGCAGTAAAGCATCCGGATTTGGCAAATAATCTTTGGATAACTATGCCATAACTGCATAATTATCAAAATCAGACAGAATAAGATTACCTCGCCCCACAATAAATCCCATCCATAAAAACAGTAACGTAGAAATTTACAACAAAAGTAAAATTTCTTTCTGCCTTCCTTCATGCATATTTGCCAAATTATTTATACTTTTGCATCAGAAATTAATTAACCCCATACCAGATATATCATGGTTTATATCCCAAATGTTTCTCTGACGAATATACCATTTTGATATATTTTCATTTCCTGCCTGGTACTTCATAATAATGGTTAGATAAAAATTTAACGCTACAACCAGCGTAAAACAAAATTATTGTTATTGGAGAAAAGCGATGAAACTTTCTACTTATTTTAACCCTAAACTACAAAAACTAATTCTTATTGCAAGTTTATTTGCCTTTGGCACTTACTGTAATGCGGCTCCTGTTCCAGCTACTGCAAAATTCAGGTCTGTTATATATGATGCAACAACCAAACATTTTATTGCCGTTGGTGATGCAGACTTAATGGCTGTTTCTACTGACGGACGCCACTGGGACTATCATAAAGTAGTACCCCAAAATAATACCCGAGCTTCAGGAATTTCCTATAACGATGTATTTTTTGGTGATAATCAAACCTTATATATTCTAAGCCAATCCGAAGACCTGCTTAAACGGGAAAGTGCCAGTCTAACAGATGCTGGTCAATGGAAATTCACTAAAGTTGTTCAGAACGAGTATATGCATAGTGAAGATTTAGAATCAATGATCCAAATTCCCATAACAGCAGGATATCGCGACAAAACAAAGACCCCTATTGTTTTAAGAACATTTTTTCTTCAGCGAGTAGGCAATCAAGAAGAAAACATTGGTTTAAAGAATCTATATAGGCAAGATTTAAAATTTTTAACTTCTACTTCTGAGGCTTCCCTTTATGGAACGATAATTAAACTTAAGGGAGGGAAATCATTACATAACTTAGCAGTAAGTATACAGGAACTAAAAGAAGGACAACTCTCAAATACAGTTACAATTTGTGACGGAAACAACTTATTATACTCTACAGATTGGGGACAGCATTTTAAAACCATACAAGATTCTGAAGCATGCCAGTTTGAAGCAGTAACCAGTAGGCAATTAGGAATGCCGATAATAGAAGTTATTTTTGATCCAAAAACAGAAGGAAGCTCGGTATGTGATTTATCAGCACAGCCCTCACCTAGATGCACACCAGTTCCTGCCATGACAGGCCATCATGCTGAAGCAGTCGCAGCTACAGCACATGGTGCAGCAGTAGCAGTTAGTGATGATGATGGTTCTTTGCATAAAACCAAAGTAATCACTGGAAACATTGCCGATACGGGAGTATTTACCGTAAATAGTTCTTCAGCTGAGTTTGCAGTTGCTAGACGAACATGTGCAGCAACCAATAATGATCATCTTACGGTTATGCTTGGAGAAGATAATAAAGTTTTGCTAAGCACCGATGGCAGAACCTGGAATATACAGCCAATGCTTGCCAGATAACCTTTAATTCGTAACTGCTCAGGTTATATTCAGCTGATTGAGTATATATAAGTAGCTAACCAAGTTTTAACTTATTTACAATAACTTTTTATAGTGAGAACAAATCATGAAATCGCTTAATTTATTTCTTAGAATATTAGGCTGCTCATTACTATTATTATTTACACATATGAGTTACGCAATGGTTCCTGAAACTGCCCGCTTCACTGGTCTAAAATGGGTTGACTTACCTGATTCATCAGGACATAAAGGTATGTTTATTGCCGTACCAGAACCAGTAGAATCAGCAACAGTTTATACCTCTTATGATGGGGTAATATGGGCTCCAAAGATACTACCAGGTTTTCCTACACAGACAACCAGAATAACAGGGGTATCCATTATTAGTGATGATGAGGTTACATTTATAACTGAAGAAAGAGAAACAGAGGACAGTATCTATGTTAGAAATATAAGCTATACTAAAGATTTAAGAAATCTTGTTAATCAAGGTACGCCATATATTCAGAGACCAACCGTAAAAACAAACAACCACCGTATCCCCGGTAAGGAACTAGTTATAGGTAATCGGGTACTCAGATTATATACTCATAGTATAGAAGTTGCTACTACTGAAAAAGGAGGTAAGGTTATAACAGAAACTATACTATCTGACCCCACCAACGATTTTATTGATTTAGACTCAGCACCCGTATATGATGACAAGGAAGCCCTAACAGGCCATATTATTGTTGCTAACGGATATCCTAAAAGATATATTTTCCAGCTGGATTTAGCAAATGTAGTTAAAAACAAACAAGATATTACCATCGGCAAAGCAGCCGAGTCAGATATTATTGTGGGAGGAAAAGAGCTCTTTAAAATACACATGAACCCCTCAACTTTAACATTAGCTGCCGCAGGAGATAATGGACGCTTTACTGAAACCCCGGTAGTTACTCCAGTTTCTCCTGGAGCACATGTTGACTTTGCTGCTTCTCTGGGCAATCTGACTGGTGATGGTTCTGATATTATTGTAGTGAATAGTCATACTACTACAGATATAATTACCGGAAATTTTGCGCCCAACGGAAGATTTGTAAAACACAGTGTAGCACCAATAGATAAACGCACATGCGCAACTGTAGGAAAAGATGCACAAGGTAACTATATCTTCTTGATCTTGGGAGAAGGAAATAAATCTTTATATTCAAGGGATGGTTTAAATTGGATCATCAAGCAAATGTAATCATCTAACAGTTACTCACAATTATCCCTGAGCAGACTAATCCAAAACATCTGCCCATGATTTAAAAATAGCAACAATAGGACACTAATATACAGATGCAAACAAATAACTTTATCTCATTTTTCCTGATAGGTATAGCTATGGCAGGCTGTACTTCCGGAGGAAGTAGCTCCACACCAACATCCGCATATCAATTTGTAGTGGATGCCGGTAGTAGTGGCTCAAGGATTTATATTTATAATAAATTACAAACGGAATCAGGGTTACTTATTAATGATTTATACGAGTCTAAAATTAATACTCCCCTGGCAAGCTTTGCCAA
>Ga0206101_1000309_pt1 | contig 10942 bp, 9 predicted proteins | sample 1B0metagenome_FD_148613 | JGI IMG/M metagenome (GOLD analysis project Ga0206101, IMG submission 148613) | Enriched microbial communities from leaf-cutter ant dump, University of Wisconsin, Madison, United States - 1B0 | ecosystem: Environmental > Terrestrial > Nest > Insects nest > Nest dump... | reverse complement strand
GGTGCCCCAGCCAGAGGAGCGCCGCCGGGGCGACGAACAGTCCCAGCATCAGCAGCGTCAGCCCGGCACTCATGATCCACCTCCCGCCGCGCGCCCACGCAGCCGCGGCGCCATCCACAGCCAGTAGCCGCTGGCCAGGACGATCACCAGCGCGATCGCGCCAGCGTCGCTGAGCAGGATCCAGCCATCCCCGAACACCTCCCCCGAGTGAACCTTCTCCAGGAAGGAGTCGGCGCGTGGCCCAACATGTAGCACCCGCCCGTCGGTCAGGTCCACCGTGACCTCGGTTACCGCCGCGTCGCGGAGGCGCACCTTCACGTATCCGTCCCGGGGGCGCACGTCCATCCGGTCAACATGCGCGAGCGGCGCGGGCTGGCCATCCGCGCCCATCGCACCGGCCCTCAACCCGATAGCGGCCAGCTCGGCCAGCGGCAGCGCGTCGCTGAACTCCCCGGTGGGCGAATGGGCCACGTCAGGCATGAACCCCAGGCCGCGCTTGTGGTTGAGCGCTATCCCCGTGATGGAGATGACGAAGAGCACCACCGTGAAGAGCACCCCCAACCAGAGGTGCAGATGGAATGTGAGCCTGGTGAGCTGGTGGCGGCGCGATGGCTCCTTCTGTCCGCGCCGCGCGCCGTCAGGGCGACGGGGCGGCGTGGTCGCCGCTGTTGGTTGAAATGCGTGGGCCATGGCCTTCGGGGTCCGGGTGCCAGCCGTTCTACCAGCCGTCATAACGGTACGCCCCGGTCATGCTGGCCGGGGCGTACCCATCTTCATCTACGAATCACATACGAATCACGCTGACGCCAGGCGTCAGGCATAGATACCGCGCAACCGGTGCACCGAGGCCACCCGTCCGATCGAGAGCATGTAGGCGGCGGTGCGCAGGCTCACCCCGTGCTTGGTGGCCAGCGCGAGCACCGTGTCGAAGCCACGGGTCATGATCTCACGCAGCCGATCGTTGACCACGTCCTCCGTCCACCGGTAGGCGGAGCGGTTCTGTACCCACTCGAAGTAGGAAACCGTCACCCCACCCGCGTTCGCCAGGATGTCCGGCACGACGAGTACCCCGGCCTCGTCCAGGATCGCGTCGGCGGCGGGGGTGGTGGGACCGTTCGCACCCTCGCAGACGATGCGCGCGCGTACCTGGTGGGCGTTGTGTCCGGTGAGGACACCCTCCAGGGCGGCGGGGACCAGCACGTCCACGTCCAGCGTCAGCAGCTCCTCGTTGCTCATCCTGTCGCCGGTAGGGTACTCCTCCAGCGTGCCGTGGTTCGCCACCCACTCGCTGGCATGCTCCGTGTCGAAGCCGTCGGCGTTGTACAGCGCGCCGGTCCGGTCACCGATCGCCACCACGCGACACCCCTCATGGGCCAGCAACCGCGCGGTGGCCGACCCTACGTTGCCGAAGCCCTGCACAGCCACCGTCGCGCCGCGCACCGGGAGCCCCAGGTGCGTGAGCGCGGAACGGGCGGCCAGCATCACGCCACGCCCCGTCGCCTCGCGCCGGCCCAGCGAACCACCTAGCGAGATCGGCTTCCCGGTGACCACCGCCGGCTCGGTGTAGCCCACGTGACGCGAGTAGGCGTCGAGCACCCAGGCCATCACCTTCTCGTTGGTATTCACGTCCGGTGCCGGCACATCACGATCAGGACCCAGGATGCTCATGAGCCCCGCCGCGTAACGGCGCGTGAGCCGCTCCAGCTCTCCCACGCTCAACGTGGTCGGATCACAGAGCACACCACCCTTCGCGCCCCCGAACGGGACATCCACCACGGCGCACTTCCACGTCATCCACGCCGCGAGCGCCGTCACCTCGTCCATCGAGACGTGCAGGTCGTAGCGTATCCCTCCCTTCCCCGGTCCACGCGCGGTGTTGTGCAACACCCGATAACCGGTGAACACATCTATCGAGCCATCATCCCGGCGTACCGGAACGGAAACAGCAAGCTGCATCTCCGGCTGGCGCAGTACCCGTCTGATCCCCGGCTCCAACTCCAGCAGGTCTGCCGCCCGGTCGAACCGGACGATCATGGCCGCGAGCGGACTCTGCTCGGCGGGATCCTCGGAGTTGAAGCCGTTGGAACTGGACGGCTCTGCTTCGGCACTGGCCTGTTCGGCCGTGCCCGTACTGGAACCGGAATGGGAGTTGGAACTCATGACGGGTTGAGGGGAGATCGTTGAGACGAATAGTAGCCGTGGATCGCCCATCGAACGGCGCGTTCCACGATGAGGCCTCGCAGCCGCGGGTCCACATGGGCCAGCGCACCCGAGGTGAGAAGTTGCTTTAGATCTATCAGCAGACGCTGTGGTGGCAAGCCGGCCGTTCTGGACGACTCGGCATAATGCTCCACCGCGGAGCGCAATTCCGAGTCCGCGGACGGCTCCACGCCGCTCCTGGCGCGTGCCGCCCTTACCACGTCCGCTCCAGCGACGGAGAGCGGCGGATGTCCATCGGGGGGTGTCGTGCGCCCTCCGCTCATGCGGGACGTCCGGACGCTACGACAGTAACACTGGTGGCGCGCGACGCAACGTCTTTCGGTTGGTCCTCGTGAAGTCGCGCGGCAGGCGGTAGCCCCCCATCGTCTCCATCTCCTCCAGCATCCACGAGCGCCAGCGTCTCGCCCGTGGGCCTCGCCCCCAGCGTCCAGTGCTGGCGCGATCGCTTCCGTCCCCGATCATCCGGGGTGGGAGCTGGAGGGGCGTTCACCGGCACGACCATCACCGGGACAGCCGCCGCCTGTAGGAGCCGCCGCGTGGTGCCGCCCAGCAGCCCTGACCTGAGGGCGTCACGCCCCTCCCGCCCCAACACGATCATGTCCGGGATGGCGTCCTCGCCGTCACCATCCTCCGTCTTCCCTCCCGGAATCGTGTCGGGGTGAGCAAGGTCGCCGTCGGCGACGGCGGCGAGGAGCGCCGACGCAGGGGTGCCGGAGCGCACCCACGCATGTTGGGGCGTGGCCGGCGCACCGACCGCGATCAACCGGTCCTGGATCCAGTCGGAGGCCGCTCGCGCGAGCGCGCGCTCCGCGGTAGCCGCCCCGGCAGCGTCACCGGTGGCCATGGCCATCGCGCGTGCATAGGCCCGCACATCCTCATCGAGCACGTGCAGCGCGTCCAGCCTGGCGCCCAGGCGCTCCGCCAGCTCCCAGGCGGTCGCGAGGATCGCATCGCTCTGGGGGCCGCCATCCACCGCGACGAGTATCCGTGCCGGTCGCCGGGCCTCGGGAGCTCCCTGAAGGAGCGGAATGGACAGGCGGCGCGCCAGCCGGTCCACGGTATTCCGCCCCGACCGTGCTCCATCCTGGCGCGAGCGCGCGTGCCCCACGCATACGAGCGTGGCGTTGACCTCCTCCGCCACGGCCGCGAGCTGCTCCGCGGGCTCACCAACCCGCACCTCCACCCGCACGGGGAGTCGAGGTGTACCGAAGCTGCTGGCCAGCCCTTCCAGGCCGCCCCGCATGGCTGGCGCGACCTGGCTCACGAAGTGCTCGGAGGAGCGGAGCTGCCCGTGCAGGAAGGCCGGCGCGCGGGGTATTGGAAGCACGTGCACCAGGACCAGCTCGGTGCCAGCGGCACAGTACCGCGCAAGCCACCTGGCGGTGGCCAACGACGGCTCGTCGAAGTCCACCCCCACCACGATGCGCACCACGTCCGGCGTAGCGGACGTGGCGCGCATGCGGAGGCGGCGTACCATCATAGCGCCTGAGCCGTCGCCGCGCCTGAGCCGGACCGCGCGACGTCCAGGTGAGCCTGGATGGCGTTATGGAGGATCTGGGAGATACCGATCGCGCCTCCGCCCTTCAGGTGCGGCGGCAGCACGAACTCCACTCCGAACGCTCCATCCTCGCCAGGACGGAGTAGGCGGGCCAACTGCTGGTCGCCACGGGCGATCCATTCATGCGCGCCGTCGCTCACCACCTTCGGGGCGGCGGAGGAGGGCGGGGGGAGCGCGCCGCGTCCACCCACGCGCTCCAGATACGCGGCCAGCGTCTCATGCCCCGCCACGGCGGCGTCCATCGCGCTCCCTTCGTCGGTCAGCCCGCGGAATCCCACGGTGTTCTCGCGGATCCAACCCACGTCCTGGTCGTGCTTGTTGGCAAGCCTGTAACCGGACTCGCCCACGTCAAATACCATCAGCATGGCAACATCTCCTGGCAGGTTGGTACGTTGGCCGGGACCGCGCGCGTGGCGCCGTCCGCTGGCCATGGGTACGGGGCGACGCTCAGTGCCGTCGCCGCGGATATATCGGTGATCTGTCGGCCAGCCGGATGCGAAACGCCCCACCGGTAGCCTGTGCATGCCGGTGGGGCGTTCGGATGGTATTGCTCCCTCTACGGGATCTACCCGGTGGAGACCTCCCTCCCGATTGCCCGCCGGCGCGGTGTGCGGTGCGGTGCGACGGACCGCCCGATGCTGCCCGGGCGCGACGCGACGACCCGCACCCGTGCGAGTCGCATCTCCGACACCCGGGTTCGATGGGTACCGCGCGCTACGGCGACGAAGTCAGCCACGGGCGCGACCGTCACCTGTCTCCACTCCACGCCGCGACGCATCCGACCGGTTCCGGCGGATGTTGCGAGGCTGGGCGTGGAGTAACGGGTGGGCATCGGGCTGCTGGGGTGTGCGTGGCGTGATCGGTGGGTGCGGCGCGTGGTGCGGGTGATGCGCGTGATGCGACGAGCGTCCTGTGACGGATGTCCTGGACGGCTGGGGCGATGATCCACGGATACCGCGGGGCCTGCTCTGCTCGTGGGCTTCACATCCGCCCGACTGGTCGCGCCAGGGGGGCGCGACGGAAAGCGCGACTCGGGTAGTCGCTCCGCGTGATTCACGCGGCCCACCAGACAGGATGGGTGCGGGGCAGTGTCGCGATACGCGACGCCCTCTTCTGAATGTCTACCCCTCGGGACAGGCCAAGTCAACGAGTCTGGACCGGGGTGTAAGGTGCTGATGAGATCGGGGGCCACCTGACAGTTGCCAGGTGGCCCCCGATCAGGATCGCGGCTCGGGGCCGCGATCTCCAAGCCGTCTTAGCGGCCGAGCTTCGTCACGTTCTCGGCGGCCGGGCCCTTCTGGCCCTGCACCACGTCGAACTCCACGCGCTCACCCTCGGCCAGCGACTTGAAGCCCTGTCCGTTGATGGCGGAGTGGTGGACGAACAGATCCTTGCCGCCGTCCTCGGGCGTGATGAAACCGAAGCCCTTGGCGTCGTTGAACCACTTGACGGTGCCGGTCGTACGCATGTCGTACTCCTGAGAGAAAATTGATCAGTGCTGTGTGCGGAGTGCGGTCCTGCCGTACGAGCCGACACAACGTGCTCGTGAGCCTGCCCTCACGATGGGCCCGCCGTCACTGAATGCAACGGCAAGAAAAATGGAGCCTGCGTGCACATGGCAGGCCCCTCATTCCGGTGCCACACGCGTGCGCGCGTAGCATTGGGCAGGATTATAGCAGATCCCAGGCATCTCCACAATACCCCTGGCCACCCGATCTTCAGGGCAGCCAGGCTGCCATTACGGGACGATGGTAGCGCGGTAGGTGACCACGAGAGGGCCGTCGCGACCGGGGCGGGTCTCTGGCCAGAGCATGAGCGCTCCGCCATCGGCGGTGGGGAGACGCACGCCACGCTCGGGGAGGGCGGTGAGGAGGTCCCCGCCGCTGGCGAGCATCCCCTCGGGGACCGCGGCCAGGGCGGAGTCCGCCGCGGGGCCATAGACGGCGGGGAGCGTGGACCGGACTATACGCTCGAACTTCTCCGGCCGTCGGGTACGGGTCTCCGGCGTATCGAAGTGGACGGCCACGGTGTCACCGCTCCGGACCGCGACAGCGACATCGGAGAGCACGGTGCGACCCGGCGCCACTATAGGCCGCGGAGCGATCACGCTGGCCGACGCGCCCTTCACCGACGCCGCTTCGGCCGATGCTACCCCGATACCCGGCGCGGCGTGGGGCGCCTCGACGAGCGCGTCCGCGCGTGTCTCGATCATGGAGGACGGCTGACCCGTCGCACCCCCCTGCCGGGAGGCGGAGCCTAGCGGCGTCCAGATCCAGGCCGCCACCAGCCCCACCAACACGGTACCGGCCACGACTGCCTGGCGTCCGCGTCGCTTACCAGACTCGGCCATATGCTGTTCATGACGGCAGTAGAGACAGACTACCGTCCCGGGACGTCTCTCGTGCTGGCATGTGCCAGGCTGGTTGGTAGGCATGGTTCGGTGGAGGCGAGCTCTGCTAGGGAGATGGTAAGGTCAGATGGATCGGACATCGGCGCCCGATGCTCAGCCGCGCGGAGCCGCCGCGGCCATCCAGCAGCCGGCCGTGACGCTCTCCCCTGCGACGATCCGGGCGGATGAGGGCAACCGCTCCGTCACGGCTACCGATCGGACGGATGGCCAGCGGCGCTACCGTCCGGCGGCCGATGTCGAGCTCGTCTTCAGGGCAGTTGAGGTGAACCACTCCCGACGAAGGACGAGATAGATCGCGCCCCACAGGACGCTACGCAGCGCCATCGCAGCCAGCGTCTGGTTGGCAACCCCGCCACCACCGGCCCGCATGGCGAGCACCACCAACAGGACGATCAGGTTCGCCCCGAGGATGGTGCCGGCTGCCAGCATGCCCCACTTCAACGATCGCACCATGAGGAAGGAGGCGCCGATATACGCCACTCCCATGACGACGTTGAATAACAGGACAGCCGGCACCACCTGGAAGCCTGCCTCTCCGAACCCGAAGAGGATCCGACCGCCAGCGGTGACGGTCACGAGGCCGAAGATCGCGGCGAGGAGTGCGCAGGCTCGCCGCGGGTTACTGTGGGAAGGTTGGATCGCCATCGGGGCATCCGTTACGAGAGTACCGATGTGGCGGCGGGAACGTGTATCCCGCCGCCACCGGCCTTCCTCCCACTCTGTGCCCTGTACGCTCCGCCCGCAAGGGCGGGTTCATCTACCTCAGCCGCCCCCGAGCTTACCTCGCCTGGGAGACTGGCGGCGACTTTCTGGGAAGCATCTCGTCGCGCATGGCAGCCATGTAGGCGAAGCTGGCCGCCACCACCGCCTGCTGCATCAGGTCTTCAGGCTGCACCCGGTCCACGTAGTCCATGTTGGAATGGTGGGTACGCGAGTTGTACTCCAACCGCTCCTGTATGAACTGGAAGCCGGGGACGCCCGTGGAGGTGAAGGCGGCGTGGTCGGTGGATCCAACCGTGCGTGGGCCGAGTATCGTCACGCCCAGCGGCGCCAGCGGCTCGATCCAGCGGGCGAAGATCGGCTCGAGCGCGAGGTTCTCCTCCATCCAGATGCCGCGGATGCGCCCCGTGCCGTTATCGAGGTTGAAGTAGGCGGAGATCCTGTCGTAGTCAGGACCGCGCTGCATGGACTGCGAGTTCATGACGTGCGCGTTGACGTACGCCCGGGAGCCCATCAGCCCCTGTTCCTCACCACCCCAGAGGGCTAGGCGGATGGTGCGACGAGGCCGGGCGTCCACCGCCTTCAGGATACGCATCGCCTCGATCATGGCCGTGCTGCCGGTGCCGTTGTCAGTCGCCCCGGTAGCGCCATGCCAGGAGTCGAAATGCGCGCCCAGCATCACCACCTGATCCTTGAGCCGCGGGTCCGTGCCCGGGATCTCGGCGATGATGTTGAAGCCATTCATCGAGGTCTCGTCGTGGAAGCGGGTGCGGACGTCCAACTCCATCTTCACCGGCACGCCATGCTCCAGGATGCGCACCATCCGGTTGTAGTGCTCGACCGCGATGGTGATGGCGGGGAGCCCGGTACCCGCGTCCTCACCGCGCGATCCGCCGGAGCCGACGAAGACAGTGCCGCCGTCCACCCGTTGGGTCATCCAGGAGAGGTTGCTACCACCGGCTGACATGAAGCTGTCGGATCCACGATCCACCAGCGCCAGCGCGCCCTCATCCACGTAGAACTGCTGGATGCGCGCCTGTAGTTCGCGCTGTGATGCCGCCCCACCTCGAGCCCCACCAGCGGGACGCGGAGTGGGCATGGGTATCATGCGGGCCTCGCGCTCATCCTCCTCGTTCATCCTGAGCACGATCCGCCCATCCAGCATCTTCACCTCGCGGGCCGGCTGGGTGAGTATCACCTTGCCACGCAGCTTCCCCCTGTAGCGCTCGAAGTCCGCATCCGACTCGATGTTGACGAGGGCCACCTCCGCCGTGACCTTGCCATTCGTGCCCGCGGTCCAGGCCTTGGGGAGCCCGATGATGGGCATCACGCGCGGCTCCACCATGGCGGCGCTGAAGTGCTCCAGCGACCACCCCTTGCCGAAGGGCCACGTCTCCTCGTGGATGTTGGATATCCCCCACTCGGCCAGCTTCCCCTTCACCCAATCGGCCGCCTGGCGGATCTCGGGGCCACCGGTGAGCCGCGGCCCGTACACATCGCTGATCCAGCTCAGCGTGTTCATCGCCTGGGAGCGTGAGAAACCCTCCTCGCGAATGCGCCCGAGCGTCGCGTAATCGAGCGGCTCCGCCGATGGCACGGCCTGAGCCGCGGCGGTGGGAGCTGGCAGGGTGAGCGCGGCAATGCACGCCGCCAGTGTCAGGGATCCCGAAAGGTTCATCTGCGAGGCCTCGATCGCTGGTTCTGGTGGGTCTACGAACTCCGGAGGTTGCCGGCGACACGTCCACTCGAAGACGCTTGCCGCACTGGTGGCAGCTACGGCTCCCGGCGGGTCTTCGTTGTCTGGCGCCCACTCAGGGCGTTCCCCAGACCACCATCTCCATCCGGACCCTTGCGAAAATCCGCGATTCTCGTAGCTTAGGCAGCCCGAACATTCACCGAAGTACCCACCCGCCGACTTCCAGGAGGTCATACCATGACGACGCCACCCACCCAGGCACCCACGGCTACTCCCCCCGCGGTCGTCATCACCCCCGAGCAGCTCCTGGCGCACTGGCAGGGGCACCGGCGCCTCACCCGGCGGCTGATCGAGGTCTTCCCCGAGGAAGAGCTCTTCTCCCTCACCATCGGCGGGATGCGGACGTTCGGGGAGATATGCCTCGAACTCCTCAACATGGCCGTCCCCACCGCGCGGGGGATCGTCACCGATAAGTGGGAGACGATGAAGAAGTTGGAGAACCCCACCAAGGCGGACATCCTCCGCGAGTGGGACGCCTCCACGGGCGAGCTGGATGAGCTCTGGCCCCAGATCCCCCTTGAGCGCTTCCAGAAGGTGATGACAGCCTTCGGCCAGTGGACGATGCCGGTCCACGACCTGCTGCTCTACATCGTGGACAACGAGATCCACCACCGTGGGCAGGGCTACGTCTACCTGCGCGCCCTCGGCGTCGAGCCGCCCCCATTCTACGACCGGAGCTGACCGATAGGCCGTGCTGCCGCTGGGAATGTGCTCCCAGCGGTAGCGCGGCTCAGCGGGCGTCCATCCCGACTCCCACGCGGATGTATCGCCACTGACCCTGGTTGAACCTCACCACGCTCAACAGGCAGCGCGCGGCGTGGCCGGCCAGGATGGCGAGCCACACGTCCAGGGGATCGAGCGTACCTGTCTCCCGTATCACGAAGCAGATCCCAAGCGGGATGACCACCTGCGAGACGATCGAGATGTACAGCGGGCTCTTCGTGTCCCCCGTCCCCTGCAGTCCACCCGTGTAGGTGAGCGCGATCGCCACCAGGATGCCGGACAGGCTGAGCACGTGGAGGAGTGGCACTCCTATCCGCACGACCTCGGGCTCGGTCATCCCGAAGACCGCCAGCAGGGTGTCCGGTATGAAGACGAAGAGGGAGCCGATCACAACCGCGCCCCCCACGCCGAAGCGAGCGGCCAGGTGCACCGAGCGCTCCGCCCGGTCGGGCTGGGCGGCACCAAGGTTCTGGCCGGCCACCGCTGCCGCCGCCCCCATCAGCCCCAGCGACGTCCAGGTGATGAGCGAGAAGAGCTGGGAGTAGGCCACGGCGAACACCGCCTGCGCGGCCGCGCTCTGCGCGAGCGATCCGATGAATGCGAGCATCAGCACTCCCCCCACGTTCATCGCGATCCCCTGGATGCCGGTCGGGAGCCCGAAGCGGAAGAGTTCCCGGATGATCCGCCAGTCGGGGCGCAGCCGCGCGCGTTCACGCGGGAAGCGCACCACCCAGCCGCCGCGCCAGAGTCGCATGAGCGAGTACGCCCCCACCAGGCCGGATGCGATCACCGTCCCCATCGCGGCACCGGTGGTCCCGAACGCCGGAATCGGCCCCAGCCCGCGGATCAGGATCACGTTGAGCAGCGCGTTCAGCACCGTCATCACGATGCCGAGCATCATCGGCGTGCGCGCGTCGCCCGCCGAGCGTAGCGCGCCACCCAGCATGAGGAAGATCATCATCCCCGCGCTGAAGACGAACATGACGCGCAGGAATGGCAGCGCTTCCGCGATCACCGCGGGCTCCGCGTTCACGAGCTGGAGCAGCCAGGGGGAGGCGAAGTAGCCCACCGGAGCCATGATGCCCACCACGATCCCCATGCAGGTGAGGAATGCCTGGTAGACAGTGTTGTCCACCTTCTCCTCCTCGCCCGCGCCAACGAAGCGCGCCACCAGCACAGCCATCCCCGTCACCAGCGAGGAGAGGAAGACGAAGACCACCAGGAATATCTGGTAGCTGACCCCGATGGCCGCGTTGGCGGAGAAGCCCACCAGCCGCCCGACCATGATGTGGTCCACGATCCCCTGCAGCCCGCCTATGACGTTCGCCAGCACGCTCGGCCAGGCGATCTTCCATACAGCGGCCGCGAGCGGCCCCTGGATAATGGAGCGGTCGTAGCGACGCTTTCCAGGTTGCTCCACGGAGGGTGCCGCCGGCTGTCCTCCCTCGTCCCCGGGGGGTGGCGCGACGGGAGACGTCGCCACCAGTGGCGTAACCGTCCCGGCGGGGAGGGCCACCGCCTGTCCTACCACATCGAGTCGTGGGTCGGCCGCGGC
>Ga0206101_1000308_pt1 | contig 10962 bp, 8 predicted proteins | sample 1B0metagenome_FD_148613 | JGI IMG/M metagenome (GOLD analysis project Ga0206101, IMG submission 148613) | Enriched microbial communities from leaf-cutter ant dump, University of Wisconsin, Madison, United States - 1B0 | ecosystem: Environmental > Terrestrial > Nest > Insects nest > Nest dump... | reverse complement strand
CGCCGTAGAGATGATCCCCGCAGGATACAGCCATATGCTGTTGGCGCGCGCGAGCAGCACGCTGGCAACGCCGAAGCCCACCGCCAGCCATTCCAGCGGCGGCGTCAGCCGGACCTGCGCCGCAGAGAGCTGAAGCCATTCGTGGATACTCATCCGGCAAATGTAAGCGCATATACGTACAGATACATGCGCCCGCCGGCATCATGGTATAGTTTTATTGGCCGTCTGAAGGGTTTGAATGGTGATGTTATGAACGGAAAATTGTCCCTGCTATTCCTGCTGACATTTGCTGTGGCCGGCTGCACCGCCCAGGTAATGGAAACGCGTATTGTCAAAGACGGGCTTTTTATCCCCTGGGAGCTGCTGTACGGGCCGGACGGGCATATCTGGTTCACCCAGAAGAACGGCTACATCTGCCGCCTGGCGCTGCAGACAGGGGAGACGGACACGCTGTACCATGAGCCCGAAGTGGCGATCCGCGGAGAAGGCGGCATGCTGGGCATGGCCATGCACCCGGCATTCCCCGACAGCCCTTACCTGTATGTAGCCTACGACTACCTGAAGGCGGGTGTGTACACCGAAAAGATCGTCCGCTATACCTACAACGGCCAGGGACTGCAATCGCCCTTTGTGCTCCTCGACGATATTGCCGCCGCCAGCTACCACAACGGCTGCCGCCTGCTGATCGTCGGCGGCAAGCTCTTTATCACCACCGGCGATGCCGGCACCGGTTCCCGGGCGCAGGACCTGCAATCGCGGAACGGGAAAGTGCTCCGCATCAACCTCGACGGCACCGTGCCTGCGGACAACCCGCTGCCCGGCAACCCGGTATGGGCGTGGGGGCTGCGCAACAGCCAGGGGCTGACTTATGCCAACGACAGGCTGTACGGCTCGGAGCACGGGCCCGACAGCGACGATGAGTGTAACATCCTCCTCAAAGGCCGTAACTACGGCTGGCCGGCGGTGACCGGCTACTGCAACACCCCCGCCGAGCAGGCGTTCTGCAATGACTCAAACGTCGTGGAGCCGCTCCGCGCATGGACGCCCACGCTGGCGGTGTCGCGCATTGCCTGGTACGGCACGGGCGCCATGTTCCCCGCGCTGCAGCGCTGCATGCTGATGACCACGCTGAAAGACGAAAAGCTGTACCGCCTGCAGCTGAATGTGGCGGGCGACAGCATCCTCAGCGCCGAAGCAGTTGCCGGCGTGTCGTTCGGCAGGCTGCGGGCGGTCTGCGTGGCGCCGGACGGGCGGATATTCCTTTCGACCAGCAACTCCCCGGCGGATGGCAGCGGCCCGTTCACCGACAGGATCATCGAGCTGTATGACCCGCAATCCATCGGCATCGGCGCACTGCCTGCACAGCGGCGGCTGACGGTATATCCCAATCCCGCTGCAGGAAGAAGCATACGCCTCGCGGATGACATGCTCCCGGCAGGAGGCACATATACCATCACAGACATACAGGGCAGGGTATTGCGGTCGGCAAACCTTCCCGCACAGGGCGTCATCTCCGTAGACGGGCTCGCCGCAGGCAGCTATTTCCTGCAGGGGAGAGACCGCCACGGCAGGATCATGACCGGCAGGTTCGTACGCATGCAGGAATGACAATGCCGTTTTGGAGAATTCCCGATTAATATTATCTTTGCTGCCCCAATGCGGATGGTGCGGTAGCTCAGTTGGTAGAGCAAAGGACTGAAAATCCTTGTGTCGGCGGTTCGATCCCGCCCCACACCACAGAAAATCAAGCCTTTAAGTTGAAAGACTTAGAGGCTTTTTTCTTTTTGGTACAACATAGGTACAACATTTGATCCGAGGAAAAACCCGTGCTGAAACGCGGTATGCCGCCCGTGCATCCGGGCGAAATCTTAAAGGAAGAATTTCTTGTGCCGCGCAATCTGACGGTTTCCCGTGTTGCTGTCAGCTTCTTTTCATTCCTTGAGACTTCCACGCTTCTTTCCATTTCCTGAATTCAGAAGGCGTTATCCAGTAACGGGCAAAGTTTCCCTCATGCAAGGAAAGCAGTTCCGTTTCGACGGCCTCAATGAATTTAGCCTGGTCGGATTCAGGCAACAGACGCGCTTCTTCCTTGATTTTTTCGGCTGCTTCTTTGGGCATCAACAGCCCGGAAACAACATGTGTGATAAGTGTACGCATCGGCTCGCGGTATTTCAGGCGGAAAGTATCCGGTTCTCCTAGCGATTGGCGCAATGCCGCATAACGCGCCGCGCTCCGTTCATACGCCCATAGAAAAACGTCTTTCAAAAGATCAATACGGTTCAGCTCATAAACCCCAAGCACCCCCTGAATATAAAGATCGTCGGGAACATCAATGAAGGACAGAGGGGACAGGTTATGACGGTTTAACGGGATATTGGCCGCCAGACGGGAAACGCGTTTGTTCACATCGTCGAACGGTTGTAGATAGGGCAGTTGCACCATGATAAAAAACGCCTGTTCAAAGGGATTATTTATCTGCGCTGCCTTGTCCAGCGTGACATGGAACATTTCTTCAATCTGCTGCGGAATCGCAAGCGGCGTGTAAACCGAATGGTGAATGCCAACGCCGAAGCTGCGCAATCTTCCCGAAGCGGCGGGATCGGGAAGCAGGTTGTTTGACAGGAGCGCATGAAGGTTCAGCAGGGTATAGCGGTTAAACCCGATATCATCCGCCGCCTGAACGATAAATTCAATGGCATCCTTGTGATTAAGGATCATCTGCGCTTCCATCGCCGATTTATCGTCTGCGACTTCCCCAAGGGAAATCAGGCGTTCGGTATCAAGCAGGGTATAGGTATTGCCTTCAAGACGGCTTGAATTCCACGATAAATCAATCAGCAGGCGGTTCAGGATTTCTTTGGCGTAGGTTCCGGCAGGCTGATCAAGCCGTGCCGTCTTGCCGGTCCCGGCCAGCTTCTGCATTTCTTCCGGCGTCAGATAACTGTCCTGATTAGGCCTGTAGCGGTGCAGAAATTCGCTCTTGTATCCTGTCGGCTTGCGCTGTTGTATCGGGCGTGACACCAGCCCCCGGATTTCTTTTCCGGCCTGCGATAATGGGAGGAGCATATCCTCCTTTGCCTGCTCTGCTCCTGTTCCCTTGCCCGTATCGGCAAGATGATATCGTCTCGAACGCGTATGGCCGGAAGCCGTAACATCGCCTTGCTCTTGCAGCGTTGACAGCCGTCTTTGCAAGGTGCGCAATTCAATATCAAGACCGGAAGCCGTTTTGATTGCTTCAAGCGAAGCCCCCTCACTGAATTGTTTCAGTGTGTTTTTGATGGCTTCAAGTTCCTTTTTGATAGTTTGACTGCTTTTCTTCATATACCGACCATTACGACAATTAAGGCAATTCGCGACAGTTATACGACAATTATAGACCTTTTATGTCGCAAAATCAAGTTTTGCGACACATATTTGTCGTAAAACCACATTTAACGCATCTTGTCCTTGCAAATCGTTCACAAGATGTTCGATTTGCAAGGATCATTTAAGGGTGCGGACGGATTAACCCTCCTAACACCGCATCCAACGCCACATCCTTATAAATAAATAAAGTTGCTTTGATAGCCGATGGTCGTGGTAATGCTGCTATGGTTTGCCTATTGCCCGCGCTTAAAATCTTGTCAATCGTATTGGTCTTGAAAGCACTAAATGAAGGGCCTTTAAGTCGAAAAACTTAGAGGCTTTTTTATTTCACTACAACAATACTACAACATTCGGGATCGGAACAGCACATTCGCGAATACCCTTTCCCCGCCCAAAGTTTCCCAGCGCAAAAGATAATCCCGCCGGTATTTCGCCAGCCCGCTGAAATCAAAATTTACCGGAACGGTAAGCAGCACTTCCTTTACGTCCGCAAAGCTGCGCAGCAGCACATCCCCGCCGGGATCAAAATCCTTCATCATAAAGCGCGGACGGCGGGCATAGTCCGGCCCGCCCCAGGGCGGATCGAGATAGACCGCGTCGTAGACGAGCCGGTCTTTGACCTGCAGGACATCCGCATGCACCACCGTTACCAGCGCCGACAACCCGTATACCGAGACGTTGTTGCGGATCATGGCGCACCTGCCGGCATCGGCTTCGACGCAGATGACCTTTTTCCCGTTCCGCGCAAACCCGATGGCGCTCGCGCCGACCCCGCCGAAGGCGTCGAGGACGACATCCCCGGTGAGCAGCTTGCCTGCCTCAAAGGAAATCCGCTCCGGCTTGGCGGAATACAGGCCGGCCGCATCCACCCGGATGCCTTCGTCAAACCTGCTGAACAGCTCATACCGGAGCGCCCAGTACCTGGCGTACTGCTCCCCGAAAGGACAGGCGGCATGTCTCCCGTTACCCGGCACCGTTGTTGGATTGGCTGGGCACAAATCTAAGCAAAAACAGGACGAAGGAAGACGCAGGGAAGGCTGTAAAAGCAGAAAGCCTCACGGATAGTGAGACTTTCGATTGGATAACCAGGATTTGGAGAATTTGGAGAGAGAGATCCTGGAGAGAAAGAGTCTTTATTTATTTTATGAAGACGGCATAAATGCCGTACGTTTGATCCGGTGTTTTTTTCTTGTACAAAAATCTCACAGTTTTCATTCCGTTACAAGCGTTTTTTTACTGAATTTTTCACGTATTTTTACACTGGTTATACCGTAAAAATACGGTAAGGCATGGAGCAGAAGACACCGATACATATTGCTGTAGTGGAAGATGTCCTTATTCTTCGCAGGGGCATCTGTCAGTTGCTGGCAGGAAATCCCGCCTTCCGCATCGAGCTGGAGGCGGGTAACGGCCGTGAGTTGACAGACCGGCTCAGGGAGGGCGGGGTGACGGTGGACATTTGCCTGCTGGACATCAACATGCCCGAGATGGACGGTCATGCCACCATCCGGGTGCTGAAGCAGGAGTGGCCGGAGATCAAGGTGCTGGTATTGTCTATCTATAACGACGATTATAACATCATCAGCATGCTGCGCAACGGCGCCAGCGGCTATGTGCTCAAGACCTGCACGCCCGAGGAGCTGCGCCATGCCCTCGAGGAGGTGTATGAACGCGGCTTCTACCATTCCGACCTGGTGCACGGCCACCTGCTGCACCTGCTCGACCAGAAGAAGAACGGCGGCGTGGCGGAGCTGACAGAAAAGGATCACCAGTTCCTTTCCTACTGCTGCAGCGAGCTTACCTACAAGGAGATCGCCGAAAAGATGAGGCTCAGCCCCCGTACCGTGGAAGGCTACCGCGATGCATTGTGTGAAAAGCTGTCGGTGAAATCGCGCACCGGCCTGGTGATGTATGCGCTGAGGATAGGCGTGGTGCCGTATGGCAGCTGAGCCGCCGGCTTATGAAAGCAGCTTCTGCCGCAGCAGGAACTCGAGCTGCCCGTTGGACGTCATCAGCTTCTTGTTCATCTCCTGCTCCTCCTTTTTCTTCTCGTACGCCTCATGCGCCCGCTGGATCGTATCGTCCAGCTCCTGCTCGTTCCACGGCTTCGACAGGTAGTGGAATATCTTTCCCTTGTTGACCGCGTCTATCACGGCGTTCATGTCCGCGTAGCCCGTCAGCAGGATCCGCATCTGGTCGGGGTGCCGGTCAAGGATGGACTCCAGGAACTCCACGCCCGTCATCCCCGGCATACGCTGGTCGGTGATGATCACGCTGACATCATGCTTGTCCAGCAGGCTGATCGCCTCTTCCCCGCTGATCGCCGTGAGCACATTGTATTTTAAACGGAAAGTGGCTTTGAAGGAGACAAGATTGTTTTGCTCATCATCTACATACAGGATATTAATCTTCTGCTTTGACATGACCTCGGATCGTACACAAATATACCGAAATTACTTACATTCCGGGTATTATTTAGCCTATCTTGGATTTTTTTTATAAAATATTTAAAGGGGGAAAGTTAAGAGGTGGTTAATCACCCCGGCGCATGGCCGGAGAATATTAATTTTGTAGCCTGATTCAAGGTATAGAATAAACGTTAAATTCCATACCTTTATAGACTAATAAGTGTTATTACAACTTAAAAATAAAGTTTGCGCCCCAATTCCTGATACAATTCGGATAAAAACATAATATTTATAAATAATTTAATCGGTTACATGATGATTGTGTTCCGGATGCATGCAGCTACTGAGTGGCCGAAGTGCTCCGTGCAGGTGGGAAATAGCTGCTCGTGCCGATCCGGTAGCAATTCGTAAGGTATGGATCATATCAAGCTGGTGATAAGAGCTTTCAGGGCGGTGAATGATCCGGATGCATGTCACCGGTATGTGGACGGGCATATGAAGGTGCTGCGGATATTCGGCATTACGATGATCACCTCGGCGAACAAGGACTGGATCTCGGATCCTTATACGTACGTGATCATGGTGGAGTCGGAGGACGGGGAGAAGGTGTACGGAGGGGCCCGGATCCAGCTTGCGGGAGGGCCGCAGCCGCTGCCGATTGAAACGGCGGTAGAGGAGCTCCAGCCTGATATCCACAGGATCGTACAGGAGTATGCGATGGAGGGGACGGGCGAGCTGTGCGGCTTATGGAACTCCCGCGAAGTGGCCGGCCTGGGCATTGGCAGCATGTACCTGATCAGGGCGGCAGTGACGCTTACGGAGCAGCTCCGCATGACCACGCTCTTTGCCTTATGCGCGCCCTCGACCGTGAAGAGCAGCATGCGCGTCGGGTATGAGATCGCCTCTTTTATGGGGAATAACGGCACTTTCTATTATCCCAAGGAAGATCTCGTGGCCACGGCCGTGGTCATCCCGGATACGAGAACCCTCGAAAATGCCGATCCGGCCGAACGGGAAATTATCATGGGCCTCCGGCAGCAGCCGGTACAATTCAAAATTGATGAAGGTCCGCGTGGGCAGGTACTGGAAATAAATTATAAATTGCTGATCGAATGAAGAGCGGAGCGGAGTAATTATTAACAACTTAACAGTGCTTTTTATGCGCTTACAACAATTATCAGATGAGCTGGCAGCCTTGCTGGGCGCCGGCAATGTCATTTCCGATCCGGATCAGTTGGCTGCGGCGGCGCAAACCAATTATCCCTCATCACAGCAGATCCCCCTCATTATCCGCCCTGCCACCGCAGCAGAGCTCGCCGGATGCCTGAAGATCGCCCGTCGCTACGACCAGGCGGTATATGTGGTCAGCCGGGGAAAGAACTGGGGCTATGGCTCGAAGGCGCCGGTGCAGGATAACTGCATCCTGATCGAGCTGGACCGTATGGACCGCATGCTCGATTACGACGATCAGCTCGGGTATATTACCGTAGAGCCGGGCGTTACTTTCCAGCAGGCATTTGATTTCCTGCGCGAGCGAAAGTCGTCGCTGCTGCTGGGCACCACGGGCGGCCCGGTGGATTCGAGCCTGATCGGCAATGCGCTGGAGCGGGGCGTCGGGACAGGGGTGTATGCAGACCGCTTCTCCGCCGTCTGCGGCATGGAGGTCGTGCTGCCCGACGGGAGCATCATCCGGACCGGCTTTGAACGCTTCCCGGGCTGCGCAACAGGCAAGCTGTCCCGCTGGGGCATGGGGCCTTCGCTGGACGGGCTGTTCTCGCAGTCCAACCTCGGGATCGTCACCCGGATGACCATCTGGCTGGTACAGTGCCCTGCTTTTTTCCAGATCGGCTTCTACAAGACAGACAGCATCGGGAAGCTCACACAGCTGGTTGACCGGCTGCAGGCAATGGCTATGGAAGGGCTGATAAAGCCTGCCGTCACGTTGTATAACGACCTCCGGGTGGTGTCCGCCTTCACACAGTTCCCTTTTCATGAAACGGAGCCCGGCGCGCTGGACCCCGATGAGCTGATGGCGCAGATACGGGCAAAATCGCCGGTCGGGGCTATGGTCGGCGACTGGAACGGCGAGATCAGCATCCGCGCGGTCAGCGAAGAGCATGCGCTGCTGCAATCCCGGCTGATCGAAGAGCGGATCAAAGACCTGGTATATGACCTGTCTTTTGTTTCCGCCACAAGGGATGAGATCATGACCCGGCTGGATACCCATTATGCACGGGGCGGGAAGACCGACGAGCCGCCGACACTGAGCGGCTTCCTGCTGAACAAGTATATCGGCATCCCCGCCAACGGCGCGATCGGGTACGCATACTGGAGAAAGCGCGGACCGGTGCCGGAAGTCATGGACCCGGACCGCGATGGCTGCGGTATGCTCTGGTTCTCGCCCGTAGTGCCTTTCCGCGGCGCAGATGTGGCGCAGGCCGTCAGGATCATAAAAAGCGTGGTAAAGGATTACCGTTTTGAAGCGGCCATATCATTCCAGTGCCTCTCCGAAAGAAGCATCCATATCATAGCGTCTATCAGCTGGGACCGGGAGGCGGCGGGCGAGGACGAGCAGGCCGTTTCGTGCTACCGTGAGGTGAACCGGCAGCTGAAGGCTGCAGGCTACTATGCATACCGCGAGGCAACGCTCGACATGCCGCTTGCGCAGGCAGAGGACGATTATACCCGTTTGCTGCAGCATATCAAAGATACCCTTGACCCCGGTCATATGCTGTCTCCCGGAAAATATATTCCCTCACCACAGGTATCTTTATCCTGATAACAAGATCCTCATTATCCGCTATGTCACCCAGATTGCTTGCCAGGCTTATACCCGCAGCGCTTGCCCTGTTCCTTTGCTGCAGGGGCATCGCTTCCCCTGTGATCGTGTATAACGACGGGGGTAAGCGGATAGACATCGGAAAGTATGTAGCCGTATTTGAGGATGTGAAGGACAGCATGTCCTTCCGGGAGGTGATGGAGCACGGGGCATTTCATCCGTCGGCAGGCCAGGTGCTTAATCTCGGGCTGAGCGGGTCTGCGTTCTGGATACGTTTTACGATAGACAACCGGGCAGACCGGCAGCTGCTGCTGGAGCTGTCGCAGCCCACGATTGATTATGCAGCGCTCTATATCCTGCAGCCCGGCAAAGAGCCGGCAGTTGCGGAAGAGGGCGAGTTCCGCGCGTTTAGCAAGCGTAAATACAAGCACCAGAATTACATCTTTGACCTGGGCGTGCCGCCACAGGGAACGCGCACCTACCTGCTGAAGATCAGGAGCAGCGAGCAGATCATCCTGCCGCTCTCCATAGGTGCCCGACAGGCTATCTTTGAATCCCTGCTGACAAAAGACGTGATCCTGGGGCTGTTCTTCGGGGTGATCATGATCATGTTCTTTTACAACCTGTTTATCTATTTTTCCGTACGGGACAGCTCCTATATTTTTTACGTGGTGTACATCTTTTTGCTTGCGCTGGGGCAGGCTTCATTGCACGGGTTTTCCTTCAGGTTCCTCTGGCCGGATTCCCCGTGGATGGCACAGCACGATACATTTATCTTTCCCAGCCTGACCAGCATCGCCGGTCTGCTGTTCGCAAAAGTGTTCCTGCATACGAGAAAGTATGTTCCCCGCCTGGAGCGCATATTATATGTGCTGATCGGCAGCTTTCTCCTTTCGATTGTGCTTGCGCTCTTCGGCAGCTACCAGCTGAGCTTTGCGATCCTGCAGAACAGTACGCTGCTGCTCTGCCTTTACCTGATCCTGCTGGCAATTGTGGTATTCCGGAAAGGGTACCGGTCGGCGCAGTATTTCCTGTTTGCCTGGTCGGTATTGCTGCTGGGCGCCACCATACTGGTGCTGCGCGATTATGGCGTGTTCCCGCCCAATAACTTTACCAACAACTCGCTGCTGTTCGGCTCCGCGATAGAGGTGCTGCTCCTGTCATTCGCCCTCTCCGACAAGATCAATACCCTGAGAAGGGAAAGGGAAGAAGCCCAGGGACAGGCGCTGCTTGCCTATGCGGAAAACGAGCGTATCATCAAGGAACAGAACCTCATCCTGGAGACCAAAGTGCAGGAGCGCACCCTGGAGCTCCAGGCCGCGAACGAGGAGCTGAACGGCACGCTCGTCGAGCTCAAGGAGGCGCAGACGCAGCTGGTGGAGCAGGAGAAAATGGCCTCCCTCGGTCAGCTCACCGCCGGCATCGCGCACGAGATCAACAACCCGATCAATTTCGTGACCTCGAACGTGGCGCCGCTGGAGCGCGATATCCAGCTGCTGCAGGAGGCATTCGTGAAAATAGAAGAGCTGACCATGTCGGATCTGTCGCCGGAGGAAAAGCAGCAGCAGATCGAAGCGATCAAGGAAGATATCGAGTACGACTACCTGAAGACGGAGATCGAATACCTCCTCAAAGGCATCAGCGAAGGCTCCAACAGGACGGCCGAGATCGTAAAAGGGCTGCGGGTGTTCTCGCGGCTGGATGAGGATGACCTGAAGCGTATCAATATCCACGAAGGCATTGACTCCACGCTGATCATCATCAACAGCCTGCTGAACAGCCATATCAAGGTCACCTGCGACTATGCCGACCTGCCGCCGGTGGAATGCTATCCCGGCAAGCTCAACCAGGTATTCCTCAATATCCTGACCAACGCCATTCATGCCATAAACGCGCGCTGGCAGCAGCAGGAAGGCGGCATGATCCATATACAGACCGTGCAGGAAGGGGAAGATGTGGTCATCCGGCTCGGCGACAACGGCGGCGGTATGGACGAGACAACCGCCAGCCATATCTTCGAGCCTTTCTTTACGACCAAGGACGTAGGCGAAGGCACCGGGCTCGGCCTGTCCATTGTGTACAATATCATCAGGAAGCATAACGGAACGATCTCCGTGCAGTCCGCGCCGGGAGCAGGCGCCACGTTTATCATCAGGATACCCGTGAAGCAACAAACGACTTGACGATGGAAGGAAAAATCAAAGTGCTGTATATTGACGACGAGCCGAACAACCTGGTCGGCTTTAAAGCCTCATTCCGCCGGGATTATGATGTAGTGACCGCGCAGTCGCCGGACCGGGCGTTCATCCAGCTGCGGGCGCATCCTGACATTTCCATTATCATCAGCGACCAGCGCATGCCGGGCAAGACGGGGGTGGAGTTCTTTGAAGAGGTGCAGGAGAAGCATCC
>Ga0206101_1000307_pt1 | contig 10968 bp, 6 predicted proteins | sample 1B0metagenome_FD_148613 | JGI IMG/M metagenome (GOLD analysis project Ga0206101, IMG submission 148613) | Enriched microbial communities from leaf-cutter ant dump, University of Wisconsin, Madison, United States - 1B0 | ecosystem: Environmental > Terrestrial > Nest > Insects nest > Nest dump... | reverse complement strand
ACCAAAGATGCCCAGCTTGGTATGCTGGAAGAATTTGAATACAAAGCACATAAACCACGTAAGGAAAAATCGCTTAAACATCCAGATATGAAGTTTATTGAAATTGCCGATATTCTTAATAATGCAGAACGCCCGCTGATCCTGGCCGGGAATGGTGTCGGGATTGCCGGTGCAGAAGATGAGCTATTAAAGTTGGTGGATAAAGCAACTATTCCGGTTGCATGTACTTTGCATGGGTTACATAATTTCCCAAGCGATCATGAATTATTTGTCGGCTTACTTGGAATGCATGGTAATTATGCGCCAAACATTATGACTAATCGTGCCGATGTAATTTTGGCAGTTGGTATGCGTTTTGACGATCGTGTTACCGGTAACTTAAGCAAATACGCAAAACAGGCAAGGATTATTCATATTGATGTAGATCATGCAGAAATTAATAAAAATGTTAAACCATATATGCATGTACATGCAGATGCCAAATATGCTTTAGCTAATCTGCTACGTTATGTACAGCCAAACAAACATGAAGCCTGGCGTGAATTATTTCTGAAACTACATAAGGAAGAACACGAGCAGGTCATCGTACCGGAATTAACCATGCAAAAAGATGTAATTCGTATGTCTCAAGCTGTTAACATGGTATCCGAGAAAACCAATGGTAAAGCTATTGTGGTATCTGATGTTGGTCAGAACCAGATGGTAGCTATGCGTTACTATAAATTCAAACAATCCAAATCACACATAACTTCTGGTGGTCTGGGAACTATGGGCTTTGCCCTGCCTGCCGCTATTGGCGCCAAAATGGCAAACCCTGAACGTGAAGTTATCTGTATATCAGGTGATGGCGGTATCCAGATGAATATTCAGGAACTAGCGGTTATTTCGCAGGAAAAACTTCCTGTTAAGGTATTATTGCTAAATAACAACTATCTTGGAATGGTAAGGCAATGGCAGGAAATGTTCCATGATGAACGTTATTCATTCGTTGATCTGCATAATCCTGATTTTATCGGTATTGCCAAAGCATATGGAATAAGAGGTTCAACCGTATCTGATCCGGCACAGCTTGAAGCAGCGATAGACGAAATGCTAAACTCCAAGGAAGCATATTTCCTCGAAGTAATTGTTGAAAAACGTGAGAAAGTATTTCCGATGATGCCACAAGGTTCAGGCGTTGATGAAATCAGATTGTCGTAGGAAGGAGTTACAATGACAAAACACTCAGATAATATGCATATTATTAATATTGTAACCCGTAATTCTTTACGCGTTTTACAACGAATCTCCGGTTTATTTTCGCGGTATAGCGTAAATATTGACCAGATGAGTATTTTTAGCGGACATGATGGTTTATCTTACTTTTCAGTAATTGTCTATAGTGATGATCATGCTGTGCAAAAGTTGACCAATCAGCTTCATAAAATTGTTGAGGTGTGCGATGTGCGCATCTTGAATCATAAACATTTTTAATTTTTAAAGGAAAAAACATGGCAATCATGGATTTTGGTGGTGTTAAAGAAGATGTAGTTACTCGTGAAGAGTTTCCTTTGGCAAAAGCTCGTGAAGTATTATCAGGTGAGACTATTGCTGTTATTGGTTATGGTGTACAAGGGCCTGGTCAGGCGTTAAACCTGAAAGATAATGGATTTAAAGTTATTGTTGGTCAACGTTCACCTTCAAAATCCTATGATAAAGCAGTTGCTGACGGATTTATTCCTGGTGAAACTCTATTTTCACCTGAAGAGGCTTTAGAAAAAGCAACCGTAATCATGTACTTACTAAGTGATGCAGCACAAATTGCTATGTGGCCTACAGTGCAAAAAAACTTGTCTAAAGGAAAAGCGTTATACTTCTCTCATGGCTTCGGAATTACTTATAAAGACCGCACAGGTATTGTTCCACCAAGTGATGTCGATGTATTCCTTGTTGCACCTAAAGGTTCAGGTACTTCATTACGTCGCTTATTCCTTGAAGGCAAAGGTCTAAATTCTTCTTATGCTATTTTCCAGGATGCAACCGGTCGCGCTAAAGAACGTGCTTTGGCATTAGGCATTGGTGTTGGTTCTGGCTACCTGTTTGAAACTACATTCAAAAAAGAAGTGTTCTCAGACTTAACAGGTGAACGCGGTATCCTTATGGGTGCATTAGCGGGCGTTATGGAAGCTCAATACAACGTACTACGCAAAAACGGCCACTCACCTTCAGAAGCATTTAACGAAACAGTTGAAGAGTTAACTGAATCATTAATCAAACTAGTGGGTGAAAATGGTATGGATTGGATGTATGCCAATACTTCCACTACAGCTCAACGTGGTGCATTGGATTGGAGAAAACCATTCCGTGATGCAACTGCTCCTGTATTTGAAGAATTGTATGCTAAAGTTGCAGCTGGCGAAGAAGCACAGCGTTCAATTGATACTAATTCACAGCCTGACTACCGTCAGAAACTGGAGGCTGAATTAGCTGAAATTCGTGATAGCGAAATGTGGCAAGCAGGTAAAACTGTACGCAGTCTTCGCCCTGGGAAGTAATTCTACTCCAATAAAAAATCTGGATTTTATAATCCAGATTTTTTATTTTCATAATTTATTGTAAAACTCATATCAGGCTTGATAAGTTACTTGGCCTTAAAGATTGCCTGAGTGGCACAAGTTAGTTATTCCTATAACACTACTACTCACAATAACAGTATACTCTGTATTAAGTTTTAGTACTCAATCTAATCAACTTCCAGCCGGACTGATTGACACCATCCACTTTCCAAGCTACACCGGAACCCCTTTATCAGCAGGTATCCATTTTACTCAGGGGCAACGTTTCTTTAGTTGCCCATCAAAAAACCTCATAGAAACGTACGACCTATCAACATAACCAACTAAACATATCAGTAACCAATTACCGCGTTATATTGAAGACCATTCCAGATAGTGCTAATTGGATCAGACCAAATATTTCCATCGCTTGAAGTAACTAGGGTACCTTGATAACCAAGCGAGTAGTAGCACCGGAGCTAGTTACTGCACTCCAAATATTACCGTCAGACGAAGCGTAGATATTTCCATTATAACCGGCAGCGTAGAATTTACCGTTCATATAGTTTACTGCATTCAGTCTCTCAGCACCATTAAGCCCTGTTACTGATTGCCAATTCGTACCATCGTCAGAAATATAAGCCACCCCAGTAGAATTATTAGTACTACCAACAGCAACAAATTTATTGGCACCATAAGTTACACCTCTTAATGTACCGGTACCAGTAAAAACAATATTCCAAGTTTCACCTGTACTATCTGTTGACTGAAGAATCTGTCCACTAGATCCTACAGATACAAACTTTCCATTTCCATAAGTAACACCATACGCTGTACTTATACTTTGTGCAAAATTAACCTGTGTCCAGTTATACCCATCCGGTGAAATAAAGAATACGGAATTGCCACCCACAGCTACATAACGTGAACCACCATATGCGATAGCATTGAAAGATGCATTAACAGTATCACTTTTCAAATTGGTAAAAGTCCAGCTATCTCCAGGGTATTTCGTAGTAGAAACAGCCGCTCCACCAACCACTACCAAAGTTCCATTGCCATCAGTAGCACCACCATACATAGAACTTGATGGACCATAAGGCTCATGCCTAACCCAATTAACTCCATTTGTCGATGTATAAAATACACCATACCCATTATCAACTACATAAGTACCATTACCGTAGGTTACCCCATAAAAATATTCATCAGGGTCTATTCCATTCGTGCTTGGAGTCCAAGTTTCACCATCATTAGAAACTAGAATAGTACTGCCGTGACCGACGGCAATAAACTTACCATTTGCATAATTCACATCTTCAAGATAAGAACCATCTATTTGAGATGTATATCTAGATGTCCAGTTTTCGCCATCAGTTGAAGTCATAATATAACCATAATCACTGTTTTGTCCTGTACCTCCTGCTGCAACAAATTTACCATTAGCATAAACAATAGAGGTAAACTCCCCTGAAACTGGAGAAACTTGTTGTACCCATGAACCATCCGTAGCATCTGTAGATTTATAAATCAAGTTACCATACCCTACTGCCACATAAAAATCCCCATTATTAGTAACTGAGGTGAATTGACTTGACGCTCCTGCTGGTTGGCTTTGTTCAACCCAAGTAGTACCACCATTAGTCGAGGTTGCTATTAACGCCCCATTTTGACTGCCAACAGCTACCAGCTTACCTCCAGCTCCTTCTGTCAAACCATTATAGTAATCATTGTCCTGTACAGGGTTGCTTGTGATTACAGTAGTCCAACTATTCCCATCTGGAGAAGTAAGAATAGTCTTATTAAACCCTGTAGCAAAAAATTTTCCTTGCTTATAGTATACTCCCATAATCCTATAAATAGTGCTACTTGAAACTTCCCTCCAGTTAACACCATCAGTTGATTTATATAAAGTACCCTTATCACCACCATCTACAAATGTTCCTGCACCATATGTAACAGCACTAGTTAATTTAGGAAGTAACACGTTAGTATAAGTATTATTAATTGAATCAAATCGATCTACTGCACCACTATTGCCCAAAATCATTATCTGATAAGGTCTAACAGTCAATTGCGGTGAAGTTACTGAAGTATAACCACTAGCACTCGCTGTAAAAGTTACATTTCCTAAACTAATCCCAGTTAAAGTTACTTCACAGGCATAGTTATTTGAAGTTAAGGCACAATTAGCAGGAGTTATTGATGCTACTCCAGAATTATTATTAGTAATTGTAACCTGAACAGGTGTCACTACACCAACGCTTCCATATAAACTAACAGTTGCTTTCACACTACCACCTATAAGTGTATTTGTAGCTGACAATGGTGATATTGCAAGTATACCTGGACTATCCGCCGAATATACTACAGTAGCGTGTGTTAATTGCTGAACATTTGATACACCGTTTTTGTAGGTAAATACAAACTGACTTTCACCATTTACACCAACTGAATTATATGTTACAGTAAAAGAACAACTTTGCCCAACTGCCAAACTTTCAATATTACTACAACTATTAGTAGTTATACTAAATGGGCTCGTAATCTCTGGATACTCTATATTGGTTATACTCCCAGTTCCTGTATTAGTCAAGGTTATTACCTGTGATTCGTAACTTATAGACATATTAAAATATGTTGGTTGAAGAGATAGTATTCCAGCACCATTCGGCTCCAGATTTATCACCGCACTATTGGAACAGGCGGTATTAGCATTAGTTCCGGTATTTTTTTCCGAGCAGACATTACTCAATGCCTGAACATACTGAACAGATTTCCCTGCAGGAATTGTTATCTTATAACTATTAACACTATTAGTCGCATACGTCGGAGTTCCAATCGCCGTTGCCGTTAGTAAAGTACCGTCCTGATCTACGAGGTTAAGTGTATTTAACCCTTCATCAGCTTCCTTTATCCATACAGAAACATAAGCCGTAGTTGTGGTATCCAATGAACTATTAATATACTGATTATCTGGTAAAACATAGTACTTATTATCTGTAGTTGGTGTGTCGACTAATCCAAGATTTGCAGTAACTGAAATTGAATCATTTTTTAATAACTTACCCATAACCTTGGTAATAATACTAGTTGAAGAAACACTATTTGGCACTGCAGTTACAGTAAAACTACCTGGATTGGCATAAGGTGCTATAGTTGCAGTAAAGGTACAGCTGCTACCCGCCTTAATATTTGTACATGCTCCAGAAGCACTTCCAACCCCAGCATTAGGAGTGATTGTTACACCAGTATAGTTACCTACTTGACCAGCAGCAGGAACACTATAAAGAAGATTATTAGCATCAGTAGTCGATGTATTTGTCATGGTTAATACAGCATTTATTGATTCTGGTAATCCTGCAGGATACTGGCTTGGAGCTTCAATTGTTAAAGTTAATGTACCAGGAGTAGATGTACTACAATTAGCACAACTTCCACCACCACAGCTTGATAATACAACTGCAAATAGCAATGCAATACTTGCATTGCGTATTGTTTGTAATAAAATCACTTTTATTCCTTACTAATTTTGAGATAATGTTAATCTCTAGATGTTTACTGTACACCACCTAATACCAGATTGGTTACCCCGGCACTTTGATTGCCTCCGCCAAACAGTACATATAACGTATCTTCCACGCGTAAATCAAAATGATTATTAAGGCAAATGATCCTGTTAGCAAATATTACATTGTCCCGAAACCGGCATTCAGATTGATATATACGTCCCTACCCGTTAACTGGTCTGCATGGCATAATGATTTACCGTAATTATATAGAGGAACATATTAATTGTATATAGGCGAAAATGCCTATAAAATTTATCAATAACTTATACACCACAATATATAGCCATGCATAACAATATGTTATATAAAATTTAGATAAATACTGATAGTCAATACATGCACCGAAGGTATAAATTTTTATACCCATATCTTGTTGCTTTATTTCCACAACAGAAAGTAAAATGATGTAATTAAGGAGGTCTACTCTTATGAATAAGCATTTACAACAATATATTAAATACTGTGAAGAATTCTATAACGACTCTTTTATAATTTTACTGGATAGAGACTTAATTGCCAGACTTGTGGGTAAAAATACCCCCACAAACCTTAAGCTATACCTAAAAATCATCTTACGATGATAACCACCAAATTGAAACTAATCATAGTAGGGTGAAAAGGCAATGTCTGTACATACCCTGCTAGCACTCCCTATTCCTGCATTTGGAATTATCACAACACCAAAGTAGTTCTACTCCAATAAAAAATCTGGATTTTATAATCCAGATTTTTTATTTACAACAAGCAAAACACTTATACATCTTTTATAAATGCTTTACTTACTTTTTTACTGTTGAACACAATATAAACGTTTCTGCGCACTGCAAGCTTGAGATTGTCCATTTATGTAATCAGCAGCCCAGTATTCAGCACTACTTGCCGAACCAACATATCCCGTTTGAGATCCAGAAGAGTTTGTCCACAAATCACAATTAACATAACCGTCAGTTCTCCAAAATCCAGCTGTCCAAACTCCGTAGCCAGAAGTAATTAATGCACCATTTTCATCATAATTAATTGCTGAAAATAGCGAGCTACTATAATGAATCAGATCCGTACCTGTTGCAGAAGTAAGAAAATTACCAGTAGTACCAATATATATGTCTTCTGGAGTAGTAGAGTTATTACCCCATAGCAACGCTTTCCAGGTTGCCCCTATAGAACTAGTTACAGTTCCACTATTAGCTGCTGTCTGACATAAGGCATCAGCTCCAGTATAACCATCTACTCCTGAACCTGCGGTCTTAAGATCTCCATTCCAGCTGCCACTAGTAACAAATATATGTTTGGATACTGGTGGTGTCGTGGCTGCGTATGTACCAAATGTAATTGAATATGCACTAATAGCAGAATTTAATGAACAATTTAATGCACCAGTTCCCTGATTAATACTACAACGGTATAAGCCATTAGTACTACCACCATTAGTTCCACCAAAATAAGCACACAAATTACCATTTTGCGTTAAGATAACACTAGTATTATATGGCACACCATTTGTATTATAACCGCTAAAGGTATTACATGTTGAAGTATATTTGCCATCAGCGTCTAATGTACATGAAATTCCACCATTGGAATCATTTGCACTATAAGCATAATTAGTTCCATTAAAAGAAAAAATATTAACTCCACCATTTCTATAAATAGCATCGCCAGCCTGAACCACAGAATCTCCAATAATCTGACCATTATCTGGGTTTAATGCAAATCTTAAAACTCCAGCAGTTGAATTATTATCCTCTCCTGCCATATATAGATAAGGTGTGCCATTTATACTATTAAAAGATATACCATTTGCAGTACTGACACCTAACTGAGTACAGGTATCAAAATCGCCATCATTTTTAAGACTACAGCTCCATAAATTTCCATAATTATCAGATAAATACGCATATTTACTATTATTAACGATACCAAAAGTTATATAAACAGCTTCACCAAAATTTGGAGCATTCACTAACGCAGCTCCAGCATTTATATCACAATTGGTAATGTCTCCATTTCCATCCAATGTACATTTAGCAACCCCATCACTATACTGAGTTATATACAAATAATTTGTCCCATCCGGAGCAGTAGTAAAAGCCAAACTGTTAACTGAATTATCTATTCCTGTTCCCTGTGAAAGACAATAACTAATATTATCACTACCATCAAATGCACATTTATACACTATACTTGAACTAACAACTAGGTAACCATACTGCTGTGCAGCTTGCCAGTTTATAGTTAAATCAAGAGGATCCCCGCCTCCTGTATAACTAAATTGCTTAGTAGTATTCCCAGAAACTCCTCCAGCATATGCTACAGAATAAGAACAGCTAGCACCAGCAGCCAAAGTTTGACCATTTACGCAAGTATTTAAAGAATAAAGATAAAGTGGTGCAGTTATTGCTGGCAATACTAAATTAGTTGCTGAGGCATTTCCCGTATTTGTCACCGTAATGGTCTTATAAAACCCTCCATTATTCGTTAAATTTACTATAGAAGAAGATAAAGTTAAATTGGCCGATGGCGTTGGAGTGGGCCCCGGTCCTGGAGTAGGGGTCGGCGTCGGGCTCGGACTTGGACTAGGTGTCGGTACCGGCAATGGATTAACATTCTGGCTGGTGCCACCTGTACTTGTCTGGGTTTGTCCTGCCGGGTTCTGTGCTGTTACTGTTACTGTATTCGTTGTTGGTGCTACACTTGTATTGATCAATTCATAGGTTACCTTAATTACTCTTTGTCCATTTAATATCTCATCTGCTGCTGTTACCCTTACATTCGGACTACTGCTACTTACCTCTATCTGCGATGCTGTAAGATCGCCTATATTATATAAGTATCCATACTGGATTGAATTTTGCTGCGTTAGATATACCTGGTTTGGTGTAAACTGCAGATTGATATTATTACTTTGCGTTATTAGACTATAGGTAGTTGTTCCGGTACTTGAATTAGTACTATCTTTTAATGACTGATTCTTTAAGTTAAGCTTATCGGCTATACTATTTAGTGCTGATGTAGTTAATGTCTGATAAGATGTCCTTACCTTCAGGTTCTGGGTTATACCAACTCCCTGTGGTATCGGCAATGATATTTCTACTACATCTCCCATCTGTAATGGTGAAGTACCCGGACCTGAATTATTGCTGGTTACTACCTGACCACTGATTACATTACCACTTTCATCTACCAGTTCTATGGTATTGATAGTTCCCACATTCGGCGACTGTACTACTGCCGTTACCAGTATGAATGGTACTCCATTGGCTGTATACTGGGCTTTTGGATAGAAATATAAGCCTACTCCATTAGCATTCGCTGATTCTATATATGGTACCTGCTGTACTCCTATTGCCAGTGGAGTGGCTGCTTCCGTTCCATCACTGTTACTGGCTGTTACTACCGTTCCTCCAGCTATTGTTGATTCTGGTACCGAGAATTTCAGGAAACAGCTACTTTTTGCTGCTATGCTGGCACAGTTAACTGCACTTGTCTGATCCATCGTAATACTATTTCCTGAACCTACCTGCTGTCCCATACTATAGCTGATACCACTGATAGTTACCTCTGATGGGTTATATACTCCCATATAGTTGATACCGCTCTTATTCGCTAATGATGGTAGTATGCTGGGAGCTACAAATATCAGCTGACCTCCATTTGGGCCTGGGGTAGTACAGTTGGCGCAGCTGCCACCTCCACCACAGGCAGTTAGTACTGCCGCGGCTAGTGAGGAGAGTGCTATGTTTTGTAAAGTCTTTTTGTGCATGTTTTTATTTGTTGTACTTGACATTTGTTTTTTTCCTGCAATTGCTTTTTTTATATTTTTATTAATGCATGTGATTCCTACTAGTGCAGAAATCTGTATATATGGTACCTGATCAAGTCAAGTATGATACTTCAGATTTTTATTTCTAGAAATTATACTGAACACCACCTAATACCAGATTGGTTGCACCGGCACTTTGATTGCCTCCGCCAAATGGTACATATAACGTATCTTCCACCCGTAAATCAAAATGATTACTCAAAGCAAATGATCCACCTACTCCTACCAGACCTACAAAATTAGTCAGGCTGTTATTCTGGCAATAACTATAAGGAGTACCTATATTAGTTGTTCCGCTAAAACTTTGCGAATTAATACCGGCTCCCAGTCTTCCGTATAAAGAGAATATACTGCTTAATGGTAATGTTCCTTTGGCTGCTACATCCAGGATATTATTATACTGGGACGCTCCATACTGACTACTTGGCAGGAATGCATAACCACCCTCCAGCGCAAAAGCACGATCAAAGGCATAACCCGCATTTAATGTAGTGGCAAATGATCCTGTTGGCAGGTATTGCATTGTCCCGAAACCGGCATTCAGATTGATATATGCTCCGCTACCCGTTAACTGGTCTGCATAGCCTACTGCTGTTATTCCTAGGCACAATGCCAGTATTTTTAATTTATTTTGCATGTTTATCTCTTAAAAGTTAAGCATAATGATTTGTCGTAATTATACAGAGGGGCATATTAATTGTATGTAGGCGAAAATGCCCATAAAATTTATCAATAACTTATACATCACAATATATAGCCATGCATAACAATATATTATATAAAGCTCAGATAAATACTGATAATCAATACATGCACCGGAGGTATAAATTTTTATACCCGTATCTTGTTGCTTTATTTCCACAACAGAAAGTAAAATAATGTAATTAAGGAGATCTACTCTTATGAATAAGCATTTACAACAATATATTAAATACTGTGAAGAATTCTATAATGACTCTTTTATGATTTTACTGGATAGGGACTTAATTGCCAGGTTTGTGGGTAATGAATATTTAAAAGTAGGAAATAAAACGAGAGAATC
>Ga0206101_1000306_pt1 | contig 10971 bp, 13 predicted proteins | sample 1B0metagenome_FD_148613 | JGI IMG/M metagenome (GOLD analysis project Ga0206101, IMG submission 148613) | Enriched microbial communities from leaf-cutter ant dump, University of Wisconsin, Madison, United States - 1B0 | ecosystem: Environmental > Terrestrial > Nest > Insects nest > Nest dump... | reverse complement strand
CTATATCCAGGTTTACCGTTCGGGTGATGACTCTTACGAATGGTTTGGCGGTACTGTAAAATGCGACCACCTGGTAGCCACTTATACATGGGATGATGATTTCGATACAGACTTCGGCTTCTCCGGCCAGGTTCAGTTCGGCGTTTGCCAGCGCGCGAAGGCAGTGGCGGACGTCTCCGGCTCCAACGGCTTCGAGTCTGATAACGATGGTAACGGCTCGGGCAGCACTCCCCAGACCAAAGCGGTATTCTCCAACATGACCATCATTGGCCCTATCGTGGCTGACCACGCTACTTCCGGTATCAACGCTAACTTCCAGCACGGCGCCCAGATCCGCCGCAACTCTTCAGAAAGCATCTTCAACTCCGTATTCATTGGCTTCCCTGTAGGTCTTTACATAGACAATACAAAGGGTACCAAAACCATCGAAAACGTAAAGAGCGGCTCTTTGAAGTTCAGGAACAACGTCATCGCCGGCTGCCCCACGCCCTGGAAGAGCGAGTCGCTTGCTGATGCGGATTCAACGTACATCAACACGATCAAGGGTCTGAATACGGTTCTTGCCGACGTTCAGGATGCCATGCTGACGGACGCTTACAAATTCGCAGGCTCTCTCCAGGCCCCTGCCGGTCGTCCCAACTACCTGCCCAGGTCCGGTTCTCCGCTCCTTTCAGGTGCAGACTTCACGGGTCTTTCGAGCTTCCAGGCGGTTTCTTACCGCGGCGCCTTCGATGGTACTACGGACTGGACTGCCGGCTGGACTACGTTCGATGCTGAAAACAACGTTTATTAATAGTACGGCATGACCATACGGCGAAACCTCCTGAAAAGGAGGTTTTTGCTTTTATACCCTTTGACAACACGCTACCCGGCAGACCGGCCCATTCAGGAGCATATTGCATAGCGTCATAAATATTAACTTGCGGCTTTACTATTATTATATCTTATGCTCAGCTATTGGGAACAGCAAAGCTTTACACAGTACGATCATGTGGTGATCGGCTCCGGCATCGTAGGGCTAAGCACGGCCATTGAATTGAAGGAGCGGCACCCTGCCGCGCGTACGCTGGTGCTGGAACGCGGGCTGCTCCCCACCGGCGCCACCACGCGGAATGCGGGCTTTGCGAGCACCGGCAGCGTCACGGAGCTGCTGGACGACCTGGCGCATATGAGCGAGACCGCCGTGGCGGGACTTTTTGAACGCCGCCTGAAAGGCCTGGAGCGGCTGCGTAAACGGTTTACGGAGGCTCAGACCGGCTATGCGGACGACGGCGGCTATGAGCTGATACGGGAAACGGAGCAGGATGCGCTGGAACGGATAGACTACCTGAACGACCTGCTGCGGCCGGTTGCCGGACGGACGGTGTTCCGCCGGGCGGATGAGCGGATCGCGGCGTTCGGGTTCAGCACGACGCAGACAAAGGCGCTGATAGAAAGCACCGCCGAGGGAACGCTGCACAGCGGGACGCTGATGCGGTCGCTGCAGGCATATGCCCTGCAGCTGGGCATAGAGCTGCGCACCGGCGCGGATGTGACCACCTTTCATGAGCACGGCAGCGGGGTGACGGTGCTGGTGCAGGATCCTTTCCGCAAGGCCGTATGGGAAGTGCACGCCGGCCGGCTGTTTGTCTGTACCAATGCGTTCACCAGAAAGCTGCTGCCGGACGAAGAGATTATTCCCGGCCGCGGACAGATACTGGTGACGGCGCCCGTTCCGGGACTGCGCTTTAAAGGTGCGTTTCATTTTGACAAAGGGTATTACTATTTCCGGGACATTGACGGCCGCGTGCTCATCGGCGGCGCCAGGAATCTCGACTTCGCCGGGGAGACGACGACGGAGTTTACCGTCACCGAACGGATACAGCAGGAGCTGGAGCAGCAGCTGGCAACGCTGATCCTTCCCGGCGTTCCTTTTACCATTACACACCGCTGGGCAGGCATTATGGCCTTCGGTCCTTCAGGTAAGACGCCGGTGGTCAAGGCCTTTTCTGACAGGGTATTCGGCGCTTTCCGCATGAGCGGTATGGGCGTGGCGCTGAGCAGCCATGTAGCGGCGGAACTGGCGGAGCTGGCGGGGTAGGAGCGTTCGTTGAGGAACGATCAGCTTGAGGTTATGATCGTGCTTAGCCTTTGGGTTACCTGTCCGATCGGGAGTCCCATGACGTTGTAGTAGTCGCCGTTGATCCGCTCGATGCCGGTGAGGCCGATCCACTCCTGGATGGCGTAGGAGCCGGCTTTGTCGAAAGGACGGAAATGAGTTATGTAGTAATCAATGCCCGCCCGGGTCAGCTCCCGGAAATATACTTCCGTGGTGACGGAGAAATGTTCCTGCTCCGCTCCCTGCTGTATGCATACGCCGGTCACCACCCGGTGCATCCTTCCCGAGAGCCTTTGCAGCATTGCCGCAGCATCGGCGGCGTCTTTCGGCTTGCCGAGGATGTCGTCGCCGAGCAGCACGACCGTGTCGGCGGCGATGATCACCGCTTCCGGGTGGGCATGCGCTATGGCGTCCGCCTTTTTCTTCGCGAGGAATGCCGGCACATCTGCGCCCGGCATGCCCGGCGGGTTGGTCTCGTCCACGTCCGTGACGACGATCCTGAAGGAATACCCGGCCTGCTCCAGCAGCTGCCTGCGGCGTGGCGACCCCGATGCCAGTATGAGCTTGTCTGCGGGCATGTCCGCAGCGGGTGGTAAGGGGAATGATCTATCCATGTGCCTGTCTGTAGTAAATGATCAATGAGCCGATGCCCAGCACCATGATGCATTTGAGGATACGGCTTGCTTCTTCATAATGCTTTTGCGTGGCTTTGCGCGGCAGGTAAAAGGTCCACAGCAGCAGTGGCAGCACGATGGCTGCAAGGATGTACACGCCCAGCGGCATCCACCGCGCGTGCAGCAGCCTGACCCCTGCCAGCGCCAGCGGGATGATGGCCAGCACCGACAGCGCCTGCACAAAGCGGGAAGCGCGCAGCAGTCCCCAGCGGATGGGCATGGTGACGCAGCCCTCGGAAGCGTCGCCCTGGTAGTCTTCCATGTCTTTCACCACTTCGCGCATCCAGGTGAGCATGAATGCGAAGTAGGCATAGATACCCAGCGCCCATACGGGGTTCGGCACCATGCCCTGCGGCGTCTGCAGGAAGCGCGGCCGGGCGGCATAGACGTGCATGGCGGGCTCATAGACCAGCAGCACGATGATCGTCAGCGCGGTGAGCAGCGACACTACCACGTTGCCGGTGATAAACTGTCTTTTGAAATGCGTGGAATAAAACCAGAGCAGCAGGATGCACGCGAGCTGCAGCAGCAGCCATTCATAATGTCCCGCGCGCCGGGCCAGCGCCAGCGCGGCCGCGAGCGCCAGCAGGTTGAGGCAGGTATGCGTCAGGATCGCCATGCGCCGCGGGATGCGCTTTTCCAGCACCACCTTCCCGGGCCTGTTGATCTCGTCAATGCGGATGTCGAAGTAATCGTTGATGATATAGCCGGCCGCGGCGATCAGCACCGTGGAAAGGCACAGCAGGGAAAACCCCGTACCGTCGAGCAGCAGCGGTATCTGCTGCAGGTCCCGCAGCGGCACCACCACGTACCGCCAGGCCAGCAGCTGTGTGGCCAGGATGATCAGCAGGTTCTGCCATCGTATGAGTCGCAGCCATGCCATGTGTCAGCCCCATTGTGCCGGGTCGGTCCTCCAGGCGGCGAGTGTCTCCTTTTGCTCCGGGGCTATGAGCTTCAGCTCTTCCGCCACCTCCATCAGCGCGCCGTAGCTGCTGATCGTCCGCAGCGGCACGGCTGCAGCAGCGAATGCCTCCTCCGCTACCGGGAAGCCGTAGGTGAACAGCGCGCACATGCCGGCCACCTCTGCGCCTGCCTGCCGCAGCACGTCCACCACCTGCAGGCTGCTCTTGCCCGTGGAGACGAGGTCTTCGATCACCACGACCTGCTGCCCCGGCTCCAGCACGCCTTCCACCTGGTTGCCCATGCCGTGCTCCTTGGCCCTGGCGCGGACATAGACGAACGGCAGCTTCAGCAGGTCCGCAGCCATGACGCCGTGCGCAATGCCTGCCGTGGCCACGCCGGCGATGACCGCCGCATCGGGAAAGTGTTCGAGCACCATATTCGCCAGCTCGCTCTTCACAAAATCCCGGACATGCGGGTAGGAAAGGACTTTCCGGTTGTCGCAGTACACCGGCGACTTCCAGCCAGAAGCCCATGTGTACGGTTTTTGCAGGTTGATCTGCAAAGCTTTAATTTGCAACAGCTTTTCGGCAAAGTGTTTGGAGGTGCTCATGCCGCCAAAGCTACGCCCATTCGGTAAAGTTTACAAACCGCCGCTTATGGATTTCGTGCAAAAAGTGTACTGGGAAGACAAGCCGCTCATCCTGACCGGCAACCGCGATGCCTTTATACAAAAACATCCCGAGGCAGCCGCCTATCCTGCTTTCACCGGCGCCTCGGCGGAGCATTACCATCTTGCCCTGCAGCAGATGGAACAAAACGACACGCAGGGCGCTATCATCACCGACAACTCGCCCGCGCTGTTACAGGAGACGCTGCAGCACCTGTATCAGCCCGTGACCGCAGGCGGCGGCATCGTCCTCAACGAAGCAGGACAGGTGCTGCTCATCTACCGCCGCGGCAAATGGGATCTTCCCAAAGGAAAACAGGACGAAGGAGAAGACATCGTCACCTGCGCCCTGCGCGAGGTAAAGGAAGAGACCGGCCTGCAGGAAGTGCGCATTGAACGAAAGGCAGGAGAAACATGGCATATCTATGCACAGGACGGGAAAAAGCTGCTGAAGCACACCACCTGGTTCCTGATGCACGCAAACGGCGCGGAACAGCTCACCCCGCAGCAGGAAGAAGATATTGAAGCGGCACGCTGGGTAGACAGAAACGCACTCACCCCTTTCATAAAACAAGCCTATAAAGCAGTACACGAAATCCTGCAAAAGACAATACCGGGCGAGCTCTCCCTTTGAAATACCCCCGGCTTTAACATTCCCGCAACATCCGATTCATGAAATTTGTTAGTCGGATCAACCAGGAAACAGCATGTCAAAATTCTCTTCAGCAAGGCAGCTACGCGGCTGGCGGCACACCTTCGGGTTGTTCCAGGGCCGGCGTACCTTGTGGCAGATGCTTCGTGAGGCGCTGAACGGACGTTACCGCATGTCTTTATTCACCACGCTGACCTGCATCGGCGCAGTCAGCTATATCCTTTTCCCCTTCGACCTGATCACGGATTTCATCCCTTTCCTCGGATGGATAGACGACGCTTTCGTATTCTTCCTGCTGATGAAACGGCTGCACGTGGAGATACACCGGTACAACCGGTTCAAGGCCATGGCCCGGAAATCACTGTAGCAGCATCACCTCCCGGTTCACCAGCTCCGGCACAAACAGCCCTACCGGCCCGTGATTGCGGATCACGTCCCGCACCAGTGTGGAGGAGATGGTAGAATATTGCGGCGAGGTCGTAAGAAAAACAGTCTCGATCTCCGGCGCCAGCATCCGGTTCATATCCGCGATCGCCTTTTCATACTCAAAGTCGCTGACATAGCGGATGCCCCTCAGTATATAACGCGCATTTATTTTCCTGCAGAAGTCCACCGTCAGCCCTTCATATCCCGCCGCCTCGATCCGCGGGTCGTCGCCGAACAATTCGCCGATCCACCCCACACGCTGCTCCACGCTGAACATCGGCAGCTTGCCCGCGTTCGTTCCGACGCCGACCACCAGCTTGTCGAACAGGGAGACGGCACGCCGGATGACATCCACATGTCCCAGGGTGACGGGGTCGAAGGTGCCGGGAAATAAGCAGATACGTTGCATGGGCATTTATTCAGGTTGCGTGAAATAAGTAAAGACGGTAGTGCCGTAATTCTTCATTTTTGTAAAATGCGGATCCCGCTGATAATCATTACGCGGCGTATGCTCCAGCACAAAGATACCACCCGGCAGCAGCAATTCCCGCTCAAATACCATCAGCGGCAGCTCATCAATCTGCTGCAAAGCGTATGGCGGCCCGGCGAAGATAAAGTCGAACTGCTCCGTGCATTGCCTCATGAACCGGAACACCTCACTCCGCACGATCCGCAGCCTGCTGTCAATGCCCAGCTCTTTCGCCGTCTTCCTGATAAAATTCACCGTCGTATGATCCTGCTCCACCAGCGTCATCTCCGCCGCTCCCCGCGACGCCAGCTCATAGCTGATGCTCCCCGTGCCGCCAAACAGGTCCAGCGTACTGATCCCTTCCAGGTCCATCATATGCGCCAGCGTATTGAACAGCCCGCCCTTCGCAATATCCGTAGTAGGCCTCGCCGGGATGCCCGCCGGAGGATGAAACCTGCGACCGCCGAATTGTCCGCTGATGATGCGCATTTGGGATAGATAGTTTGCTGCCGGGGATGAATGTATGCTTGTTGTTTATTAGTCTGCTTTTTCAGGTATCAAGTATTTAGTATCAAGTAGCAAGTAATCGTTGGTCAATAATTCATAACCCATCACTCATAACCCACAAAGCCCTCTTGCTACTTGATACTAAATACTTGATACCAAATCAATCACCGGCGCCCACCGGTCGCCATGACCTGCGTCTGCCACCGGGAGGAACCGCTTCAGCCTGCCGATGACCTCCGTTGCTTCGGGGTGGACGGCGACACACTGCACCTGCAGGGCCGTGGCCGGGATGTCCCATTCCCGGCAGGCGTGGAGGATATGGAAGGCGATATCTTCCGCTTTGCTGTAGGGGATGGCGTGGTGCCATTGCAGCCTGCCGTTGTCGCGGAGCGTAAGCCAGGCTTCCCGCTCCGTGAGGAGGCAGCTGACCTGCCAGCCGTTCCCTTTCTCCGTTTTCTGGAACTGGAACAGGTTCAGCGGCCGGATCTCCGTGGTGCCGATATACCGCTCCGCGATCTCCTGCACGGCATGGTCGAAGGCATAGACGAGCTGCGCCTTGTCGGCCTTGCAGCCGGCGACGGCCACCTGGTCGTCGGGCGCGATATGGAAGATGTCGCGGAGCAGCTGGCGGCTGTGCTCCTGCTGGTGCATGGCTTCGGGGATCAGCAGCTGCCTGCCTGCGGCGGTGAACACATACCTGTCGGCGCTGCGCGTGCGGATCATCAGCTCATTGCCCAGCACCTTCTCGAAAAACGCCGCGTCCCACTCCGGCTGGGCTTTCTCGTGCCGGCTGTAGTGGATGGAGATACAGTCGTTCTTCCCCGTCATCGCCGCCACCAGCGCCGATGCCGGCAGCAGGATGCAAAGGATGCGCCCGGCGCCCGCGTCATGCAGCTGCATGTCCCTGGTGTCATAGGCCTCCTGCCGTACCTGTATTTGATCTGTCAGATGCATGGAAAAGCCCACAATTATAGAATAAATTTGCGAGACTTGTGAAAACCACTGTTTCCAATCGCGACATTCTCCGGCTTGCAGCGCCCGTTTCCCTGTCGCTGCTGATCCCCCAGCTCAGCTTCCTGGCCAACAACATCTTCCTCGGCAGGGTGGGCGAGCGCGAGCTGGGCGTGAGCGGTGTCGCGGGCATTTATTACCTGATCCTGGTCATGGTCGGCAGCGGACTGGCCAGCGGCGTCCAGATACAGATGGCGCGGCGCGCCGGCGAGGGCGATCATATCGGTATCGCCCGCGTGTTCACCAACGGCATGATGCTGGCGGTGTTCCTCGCACTATGCCTGATGATGCTCTCGCTCTGGCTGGCGCCTGTGCTCTTCGGGCTGAACATGCGCGACGAGGAGAATATCTTTTACAGCATCAGCTTCCTGTTCATCCGCGTGTGGGGCTTGCCTTTTATCATGCTCACGCAGCTCAGCAACGCCTTTTATATCGCCACGGGGCAGTCGCGGCTGGTGATCTGGCAGTCGCTCTCGGCCACAGCGGTGAACATCCTTTTCGACTACCTGCTGATCTTCGGCAAGGGTGGCTTTCCCGCGCTGGGGCTCGAAGGCGCGGCCGCAGCCTCGGTGCTGGGCGAGCTGACGGGCTGCTGTGTGGCGTACGGCGTGTTCTATTTCCGCAGCATCTGGCAGCGGTACCCGGTGCACCGCTACCTCCGGTTCGATGCGGAGCTGTCGAAGCGGTCGCTGCGTATTGCCGCGCCGCTGATCGTGCAGTTCTTCTTCAGCATCGGCGGCTGGGAGGTCTTCTTTCTGTTTGTGGAGCACCTCGGCACGCGCGAGCTGGCGGCGTCGCAGATCCTGCGGAGCATCTTCGGCATCGTGGGCATCGGCACCTGGGCCTTCGCCGTCGCCAGCAGCACGATGGTCAGCAACATGATCGGCCAGGGCAGGGAGCGGCAGGTGCTGCCGCTGGTATGGAAGATCGCGCGGATCAGCATCACCGTGACCGGCGTCATCTGCACCATTCTGCTGCTGTTTCCCTCCCAGTTCCTTTCCCTCTACCGCGACGACCCCGAGCTGGTCGCCTTTGCCATCCCCAGCCTCCGCGTCATCGTCCTGGCGACGCTGATCATGTCGGTCTCCACGGTCGTCTTCAACGCGGTGGTCGGTACCGGCCGCACGCTGGTGAACCTCACCATGGAGGTCGCCTGCGTGTTAACCTACCTGCTGTACTGCTATATCATCATCGAGCGGCTGCGCAGTCCGCTGCATATCGCCTGGGGCTCGGAGTTCGTCTACTGGACATTCCTGCTGACGGTCAGCTTCCTGTACCTGAAAAGCGGGAGATGGAAAGGGAAACGCATATAATATTGTACGACAATATGACATATGCGGAAAGCAGCTTTTCTTTCCGGGAAAATCAGCGCTGTTCTTTCGGAAAATGTAACTACATTTTTTCCAAAACGTAGCTACATTTTTTCTGAAACATAAGCATGATTGCAGGGGATGATACAGTATATTGATTAACAGGCTGTTACCGGGGTTTGCCTCAGCTTGTTTTAATTCCTGAAAAAATGTCAGCCGGCTGCGTCTGCGATATCCTGCATGCTGATCGCACTATGGCTTTCATCATACACGCATTTCCCGTCGCGGATCAGCAGCACCTGCGGGGATTCATGCGGCATGCCGAAAACCTCCGCGACCTTGCCGGAGACGGGGCGGTAGCGGATCAGGTCGAGGAAATAGAAGATCATTCCTGCCGGCGGTACTGCACGTTCCAGGCGCCCCAGGGCCATGCTGCTGATATTGCACCGTATGCTGTGCTTGAAGATGACCACCGGCTGCTGCCGGCTTTGTCCGATAAGGGTTTCGAGCTGCGGTTCGTCGTCGGTCAACAGGATCCATTCCATGGTGCAAAGTTACAGCTGTAATCAATTTTCTGATCCAGACAGGCGCTAACTGTAAACCGTGTTATAATCCGGATGCCTGTTGTGAGATCGCTGTGGACGAAAAAGGCTGCGGAATAATGAGCTTTGAGGTTGTCTTTCTTTGATTTCGCTTTTAGCATTTCCATATCGCGTTATCGCTCAATATACTTTTCATAGTTCCGTATTTTATCTGCCAGCCGGTTTTCCAGATAGGGGTTTCCTCCGCTCAATGTATCCAATATCAATTTCGCCTCCTCCAGATATTCCGTTTTCTTCAGGTTATCCCAATGGCCGGGCGGCGTCTGTAAATTCGTTATCCTGTCGGCCAGTTTTACCGCCCGGATTTCTTTTCTCAACGGTTTGGTTCTGCTCAGGCTGTCCGGCATTTTGTCTTCCCGGGGCAGATGATCATTTTTTGTCAGGGCGGCAACGCCTTCGGCTGTTTCCCTGCCAAATACTTCCGCCAGTTCCTCAAATGTTGCGGTCGTGTCTTCCAGCACGTCGTGCAAAAGGGCCACCTGGACGGCAAAATCCACATCAAAGTCCGCAGCATGCTGCGAGGCGATTAAAATTTCCATCGCAACGTTGCTCAGATGAACCACATACGGGAGTTGCGTTCCCGGGGTAGTTTGTCCCTGCTCCGAATGTTTTAATGCTGCAAATTTTATTGCCTTCTGATGGATTGTTTGTGTATCCATTTCTTCCTACTTTAAGTTACCTTGACCGAATACCTAAATTTATACCTTTGTCACAGAGCAATGAAATATCAAATTTCTAATAACCAATCAGAAATTCTGCCTAATAAACTTGGGCTGAAAACTGCTGAAGATATTGCACTATCAGAATTTGAGGGATTTTTAAGCGCAGAAATTTTACTTACCGAAAAATTATCCGGCCGGACAAAATTTGACTTAAAGTACCTGCTCGGTATCCATAAGCTTGCCCTTGGCCACCTGTATGCTTTTGCAGGAAAATATCGCGACGTCAATATGTCCAAAGGAGGCTTCCCCTTTGCATCTGCACGTTTTTTGCCGGAAACCATGCAGGCATTTGAAGCGGAAATTTTGTCGAAGCTGCCGGATAAATATACAGACAGGGAATCGCTGATTCAGGATATTGCCATAGTGCATGGCGAACTGCTTTTTATACATCCGTTCCGCGAGGGCAATGGCCGTACAGCCCGCATCCTGGCAAATCTCATGTCAAGGAAAGCCGGTTATGATGCGCTGCACTTTGACAAAGTGGGTCAGCAGGAATTTGAATTTTATGTGTCGGCTGTTCAGCAATCAGCGGAAAAGAACTATCAGCCTATGATCGCGTTTATCCGGTCTGTTTTTCCAGGTTAAGTTCCACTTTTTTCAGCGTAGCCAGAGCGGCAGACATAGGGATGTCAATCCCTTCCATTTTAAATGACGCGAGGGTGGATTTGAGAATCTGTGCTCTCAGTAATTTACTTTGACTATTCTTTTTCTGCTGTGATTTCACACCTCAAATATAGTGATTTTCGGTTGATCTGATGCCGCCCTGTTTTTTTTACGGCAATCCCAAACTGTTCCTGTTGCCGGTTGAGCAATGGGTAGGGGATGGTAAACGCCCAATAGTATTCCGTCACACCGGAACTAAAACCGATTAGCGAACTAAAGTTGAGAATATATTCTTGTCTCCCGACTGCCGCCAAACCGTTTGTTGTG
>Ga0206101_1000305_pt1 | contig 10977 bp, 12 predicted proteins | sample 1B0metagenome_FD_148613 | JGI IMG/M metagenome (GOLD analysis project Ga0206101, IMG submission 148613) | Enriched microbial communities from leaf-cutter ant dump, University of Wisconsin, Madison, United States - 1B0 | ecosystem: Environmental > Terrestrial > Nest > Insects nest > Nest dump... | reverse complement strand
CAATGGTGTCTGTAAAATATACAAATGCCCTTCACGGATTAAATCCGGGAAAAATTGTAAAAAGAATGTAATCAAAAGTAGCCGGATGTGCATTCCGTCCACGTCAGCATCGGTGGCGATAACTACATTGTTGTATCGCAGTTCCTCCAATCCGTCTTCAATATTCAGCGCGGCCTGTAATAAATTAAACTCTTCGTTTTCATAAACTATCTTTTTTGTTAATCCGTAGGAATTCAGCGGTTTACCACGTAAGCTGAACACGGCCTGGGTTTCCACACTCCGGCTTTTGGTAATGGAACCGCTTGCCGAATCTCCTTCCGTTATGAAAATCGTCGTATCTAATTTTAATTCAGATTTCTGATCGTTGTAATGCTGTCGGCAGTCACGGAGCTTTTTGTTGTGTAAACTCACTTTTTTGGCTCGTTCCCTTGCCAGTTTCTGAATCCCCGAAAGCTCCTTTCTTTCCAGTTCCGCTTGTTTGATTTTCTTTTCCAGGTTTTGGGCTGCTTCGGAATTTTTATGCAGGTAATTATCTAATTGTGTCTTGACAAAATCATTTACAAAAGTCCGCACCGTCAGAAGCCCGGGCCCCATTTCGGTAGAACCCAGTTTGGTTTTGGTCTGGGATTCAAAAACAGGCTCTATTACTTTTATGGCAACAGCAGCAATGATTGATTTCCTGATGTCGCTCGGGTCATAGTTTTTATTAAAAAATTCCCGGACGGTTTTTACCACGGCTTCCTTGAAAGCTGTCAGGTGTGTCCCGCCCTGCGTGGTATTTTGTCCGTTGACGAATGAATAATAAGTTTCCGAATAGGAACGTTCGCTGTGGGTAAGCGCGATTTCAATGTCCTCGCCTTTCAGGTGGATGATGTCGTAAACGATTTCTTCATCGATATTATCCGTCAACAAATCCTTCAATCCATTTTCGGAGTAGAATTCTTCGCCATTAAAAATGATTTTCAATCCGGGATTCAGGTAAACATAATTCTTGAGCATCCGCTCCACATATTCATTTCTGAATTTGTAATTTTTGAAAATTTCAGGATCGGGGACAAAGGTAATTTTGGTTCCCTTCCTGATGGTTGTTTCCTTTTCCGGTTCATCATTGATGATATTTCCGTAATTGAATTCCGCAATTTTAGTCAGGTTGTCCCGGACCGATTGGACCCGGAAATAAGAAGAAAGTGCGTTTACGGCTTTTGTCCCGACCCCGTTCAGCCCGACCGATTTTTTGAAGGCACGCGAATCGTATTTTCCACCGGTGTTCATTTTGGAAACCGCGTCGATCATCTTTCCTAATGGGATTCCACGGCCGTAGTCCCGTACCGTAACTTCACTTTCCGAAACGCTGATTTCAATGGTTTTTCCCGCCCCCATCACGAATTCGTCAATAGAATTGTCTATGATCTCTTTCAGCAAAATATAAATCCCGTCATCTTGTGAGGAGCCGTCGCCGAGTTTCCCGATGTACATCCCCGGGCGCATGCGGATGTGTTCGCGCCAGTCAAGGGTTCTAATATTATCTTCTGTATAGTTGGTGGAATTTTTAGGTAAAGTGCCTTCCATTAATTCTTCTGCCATAGCCACAAAAATACTAAATTTCATTTGGCTTTTAAATGGATTTTCAAATGATTTTCAAATGGTTTTCAACGGAAATGAACCGTTCGTCCGATTAAATAATCTGATAGATTAAAAAATCATCTAACCTGTAGCGCATTATAATAAAAATAGTTCTTCAAAATATTAAAATTGGCCTTATTCAACGAGGAGCTATGGCCGGATTATCTTTTAAATAACTGAATCGTATAATCCAGCAATTTCATACCGCCACGTTCCCCGTGTCCGGGAATTACAAGTTGGATTTCCGGATATTTAGCCTTGATTTTGGAAACGGTTGCCGGCCATTCCGATTCATTGGAATCGCCGAGATAACCTTTTGAAGCATTCATTTCCTTGATTAAACAACCGCCAAAAAGTGCTTTTTCATCCGGGAAATAAGCAACCACATTGTCTTTCGTATGGCCTTCGCCAAAATAATTGACCCATATATTTTTGTCACCAACTTTTAGTGTCAATTCATTTTCAAATCCGTTTTGCGGAATGTTTTGGGTTTGATTTTTCAATAAGTCGATGGTCATTTGATTGGCATAGGAAGGGACGTTCCGGTCGTGAAATTCATCCAATCCGCCAAGGCAATCTTCGTGAAAATGGGTTGCGGCCACTGCGTTGATTTTTGAATTCAATTCATCCGAAACGAATTGTATAAGTTCAACGGAGCTTTTCGCATCGGTAGGAGTATCCAAAATGATGGCTTCATTTTTATCGACCACGATCATTCCGTTGCAGGGAACTTTCCCGAAATCATCGGTCTGTAAATAAGAAGTATGCTCGTAAATATGATCGGAGAGTTTAGTAACAACTAAATTTTCTGATTTGTAAACAATTTCCTCATTCTCTTGGGGAAATGAATTTTGTGTTGAACAGGAATTCAGAATAAAACAAATGGCTGTTATGAGGATAAAATAATATCTCATTTCTAATTTTTAATTCAGAATTTTTAATTTAAAATTAAACCGCTACTTCACCTTTGATATGCGGATGCGGATCATAATCTTCCAGCGTGAAATCTTCAAATTTAAAACTGAAAATATCTTTCACATCGGGATTGATTTTCATCACAGGTAATTTTCTTGGTTCGCGTGTGAGTTGCAGATTGATTTGGTCAAAATGATTGGCATAAATATGCGCATCACCAAACGTATGCACAAAATCGCCTTCTTGCAATTCACAAACCTGTGCTATCATTTTCAGCAGCAAAGCATAAGAAGCGATGTTGAACGGAACGCCCAAAAAGATATCGGCACTCCGCTGGTACAGCTGTAAAGACAGCTTTCCATCGGCTACATAAAACTGGAAAAAAGCATGACAAGGCGCCAGCGCCATTTGGTCGAGTTCGCCCACATTCCAGGCAGAAACAATCATTCTTCTGGAGTCGGGATTTGTTTTGATCTGATGAACCACCTGTTTGATCTGGTCGATGGTTTCTCCGTCGGGTTTGCCCCAGCTTCGCCACTGGTGTCCGTAAACCGGCCCCAAATCACCGTTTTCATCAGCCCATTCGTTCCAGATTCTCACACCATTATCCTGAAGGTATTTTACATTGGTATCGCCATTCAGGAACCATAATAATTCATGAATGATGGATTTCAGATGCAGTTTTTTAGTGGTTACCAATGGAAATCCGTCCTGCATATTGAACCTCATCTGATAACCGAAAACGCTTTTCGTTCCCGTTCCGGTACGGTCTTCCTTAAAACTTCCGTTTTTCATGACGTGACGGCATAAATCCAAATATTGCTGCATAGTTTTGATTTATCGATTTAATTATTCCGGTGGCTGATCGGAGTCGAAACCACCGGAATTCAATGACAAATTTCGGATAAATTAAAGGATTTACCTAATGGAGATATTCACAATTGTTAAAAGTCAGAGGTTCAGAAATTTGATTTCTTCCTGATGATTGTTGAGGATGTTGGTTATCAGAAAGGTACCATTAGCGGTAATATCGAAAAAGATATACCAGGAAGTTCTGTTGTTTGATTTATAAGTAATATAGTGTTTCCCTAAAATTTCAAGTTTTTCGGGGGTATTTTTGTAAGGAAAGGTTTCAATGTTTATGTAAATGAAATCAATGATTTTACCTACATAATCAAAGGAAGAATCCATAAAGCTGAAATATTCCTTCTCGTACAGGCGAAATACCAAATATTCCAGATAATTTGATAAACCTTGTCTGAAAATTATTTTTTCCAAGGGAGTTTCTTGAGTCGGTTAAACATTTCTTGTTTAAATTCTTCGGCAGTCAATCCGTTTTTTGCATCTTCTTCCAGATTGTATTCAAATGAAAAACCGATAGGGCTTTCCTTCCGGAGCCATTCTGTTTCAAAATCAAACTCCTGATTTTCGCTTGTATCCAGAATTTTTTCAATTTCATCTAAAACAGCAGGGCTTTGCACATTTGAAAGCCTGCTTATCAATTCCGATTTCCTTTCCTGAATCTCCATAACGGTTTGTTTTGAACAAATTTACAAAATTATTTGCGACGTATTGAATGGATATCATTTGTAAGTTTTAAAGCAATCTGCGAACTTCGAACTTCGAATTTCGTAATTTCGCCAAATGAAAGAAAAAGAATCGGGAATTTTCGGATTGCGTCCGGTGATTGAAGCTATTGAAGCCGGAAAAACAATTGATAAATTATTTGTCCAAAAAGGATTACAGGGCGAAATTTTTTCGGAATTGTGGAAATTAATTTCGGTTTATGAAATTCCGACCCAATATGTTCCGGTTGAAAAATTAAATCGCCTGACACGGAAAAACCACCAAGGCGTTTTTGCTTTTCTTTCGCCAATTGAATTTGATTCGATTGAAAATGTATTGCCGCAGATTTACGAACAAGGAAAAAATCCGTTTTTATTGATTTTAGATCGTGTAAGCGACGTCCGGAATTTTGGTGCTATTGCCCGGACTGCGGAATGTGTAGGCGTGGATGCCATTATCATTCCGCAAAAAGGTTCGGCTTCTGTCAATGCTGATGCGGTGAAAACATCGACCGGCGCACTTTATAATATTCCGGTTTGTAAGGAACCAAATTTGCGCAAAGTTTTTCAGTATTTGAAAGAATCGGGAATTCAGATTGTTTCTGCGACAGAAAAGGCAAGAGATTTTATTTACGATGCCGATTATTCGGTTCCAACGGCCATTGTTATGGGTAGTGAAGAAGACGGGATTTCCGATGATCTACTGAAAATTTCCGACCAAATCGTAAAATTGCCCATGGCCGGAAAGACTTCTTCGCTTAACGTTTCGGTTGCCTGCGGTGTATTCTTGTATGAAGTGGTAAGGCAAAGAGCCGAATTTAAATAAACAGAGCCGGAAAAGGAATGTTAAATCCCATCCGGTTAAAATAAAAATTCGTAATTTCGCCATTGTGAAAAAACCGTTTCAGATACTCACAATTTTGTTGGCAATGCTTGTTTTCCTTTCGCCGGTACTTGCATTTGCATCGGTTTTGAGTACAGATGGCCATGAGGCTGAAATGGAAATGAATTGTTGTGCAACCGATGATTCTGCCGGTTCTGAACACGATTGTTGTCATTCCGAAAATCCGATGACCGAAAATAAAAGTTGTGGTGACAATAGCTGTCCGACTCATGATTGCCATCTCTATCAAGTGAATGTTTTTCACATATATTTTCCTCAAGATTCTCAGGAAAAGGAAATGCAAATTATTTCATCCGAAAAATTAAAAACAGACAATCATTCATCTCTGGCTATCAAAGATTTGAGTTTTTCTTTCTGGAATCCCCCCAAATACATTTCTTAATATTTACGATTTACGAAGTTCGAAATTCGAGGTTCGAAGAAAATAGTCATATTTATTAAATCAATGAAATGTATAATAAAATCATATTTATATGTCTGTTGCTGATTGGAACAGGAATTTCAGCACAGCAAAAAACCGAAACATTACAAGTAAAAGGAAACTGCGGGATGTGTAAGGAACGCATAGAAAACGCAGTGAAAGAAATCCCGACGGCAAACGGAACCTGGGATGCCCAAACCCAAATCCTGACCGTCAGTTTTGATGAATCCAAAACAAATCGTGATGCGATAGCGAAAAATATCGCAAAAGTTGGGCACGACAATGAACTTTATTCAGCCGACAAATCGGCTTATGAAAATTTACCGGGCTGTTGTTTGTACACCCGTGGAAATGCAGAGGAATCAGTAACCGAAACCATCAAGGTCCGTGGGAATTGTGGCTCCTGCAAAAAGCGGATTGAAAGTGCAGTCAGCAGCTTTCCTTCTGCAAGCGGTGATTGGGATATCGTGACCAAAGTCCTGACTTTGACTTATGGCCCAAATCAAATTTCCAAAGAAACGATTATGAAAAAAATTGCGGAAGTAGGGCATGACAATGAGTTGTACACCGCCGAAACTGCAACTTATGATAGTCTCCCGGATTGTTGTCTTTATGACCGTGAAGTGGATTGGGCAAATATTGAAAACAGTGCCGGAACCCATGTAGAAGAAAACAGTCATCATGATGATTACGAAACCAATGAAAATTCAGTTGATTTATCGACTGTGGCTATCACGGGAAATAAGGCGGCAACGGCTTTGGATAAAAACGCGGCAGGCTTGGAAATCAACATTTCGGACAAAGAATTGTTGAAAGCAGCCTGCTGTAATTTATCCGAAAGTTTTGAAACCAATGCCACAGTCGATATATCTTATTCGAATGCCGTTTCGGGGACAAAACAACTGAAAATGCTCGGGCTGGATCAGAAATATATTTTGCTGACCAAAGAATTATTGCCCGAAATCCGGGGGATTTCTTCGGCTTACGGCATGAATTTTATTCCCGGCCGTTGGATTCAAAGCATTCAGCTGGTCAAAGGTGCCGGTTCGGTCACGAACGGATATGAATCCATCGCCGGCCACATCAACACCGAATTGTACAAATCACACGACAAAGCCAAAACCTCACTGAATTTTTTCGGAAACATAAATACACGTTTTGAAGGAAATTTTGTGCATAATGACAATATCAATGAACATTGGGCACAATCCGTTTTATTGCATGGAAACACCACTCTGGAACGTCAGGATCACAACGACGACGGATTTATGGATCAACCGGTCGGGAGAAATGTGAATCTGAGTTATTTGTTGAATTACAATGATTTAGGTCATTCAGGATTGGCGACACATTTCGGTGTAAATTATGTGAATGACCATCGGTTGGGAGGACAGATTGACTTTAATGAAAAAGAAGATTACCTGGCGACAAATTCTTACGGAATAGGAGTTGATATTCAACGTTTTCAGGTTTGGAATAAAACCGGATACATTTTTCCCGGAAAGCCGTATCAAAGTGTCGGATGGATGAATCAGTTCAATTACAACGAACAAAAAAGTTATTTTGGACTGCAAAATTATGATGCGGAACAACGGACTTATTATTCGAATTTAATTTTCGAAAGCATATTCAGTAATACGGCGCACAAATACAAAACCGGGTTGAGCTTTTTGTATGACAATTACAATGAACTTTACAATCTGATGAATTTCAAACGGGATGAAACCGCGCCGGGTGCATTTTTTGAATATACCTATTTGGGAAATAAACTGACGGTAGTAGCCGGGGCAAGAGTCGATTTTCATAACTTGGCCGGAACGCAGTTTACGCCGAGATTGAACCTGAAATACGACATCGCACCGAAAACCATTTTGCGGGCTTCGGCCGGACGAGGTTTCCGTACGGCGAATATTTTTGCCGACAGTCAGGCGTTTTTCGCTTCCAATCGTCAGATTGAAATTTTGCAAAACGGAGGCGATATTTATGGATTGGAACCCGAAATCGCCTGGAATTATGGAATTAGTTTACAGCAGGAATTCAGATTGTTTGGAAGAAAAAGTTCAGTTGTCGCTGATTTTTTCCGAACCGATTTTCAGAATCAAGTTGTGATGGACTTGGACAATTTGCCGCAAAGTATTTTGTTCTACAATCTGGACGGAAAATCCTACGCCAACAGTTTTCAGGTTCAATGGGATTTTGAGCCGGTCAAAAGATTGGAAGCAAGATTGGCTTACAAATATTATGATACAAAAACCGATTATTTGTCCGGTTCCAAAGAGTTGCCTTTTACGCCTCAGCACAGAGGATTCCTGAATCTGGCGTATGGAACCATGAAAAAATCAAATGGTGTACAATGGAATTTCGATACGACTTTGCAATGGGTAGGCAAACAAAGAATTCCCGATACGTCATCGAATCCTGTAGAATTTCAAAAACCGGAATTTGGCGAATCTTATTTTCTGTTGAATGCACAGATTTCCAGGAATTTCAGCAAAGTTTTTCGCGTTTATCTGGGAGCGGAAAACTTGTTGAGCTATACGCAGGACGAAGCGATTATCGACACAAAAAATCCGTTTGGAAATTATTTTGACGGCGGAATGGTTTATGCGCCTGTGATGCCTGCGAATTTTTATTTGGGGATTGATATTGATTTTTAAAAATTTGAACCGGTGGCTGAGCGGAGTCGAAGCCACCGGAAATTTTAAATACTATCCAAATCTTGGAGATTCTTTCATCCGGTTAATTTCGAATTGACTAAATTTGAATTAAAATCCTGCAAAATGAAATACACAACCATCATCGGAATTTTGTTAATTGTATTGGGCGTCACCGCCTATTTTTTTGGTAATTCGGAAATAGATGAATTATTTGGCTCAAAAGAATTCCTGATCGGGCTTTTGTTTGGTGGAGGAATAGGTTTGCTGTTGGGCGGATTTTTGGGTTGGCTGTACAAAAAGCCTTATGCCGATAAATCAAAAAAACCGACCTCAACTGAAGCTGATACAAAAGTTTAAATTCACTCTTTTAATTTCTGCCTTTGATAAAAAAACGCAGGAATTAAAATCAGCAAAAGCAAAGGTTGAATCAAAAACCTTCGGATGTAAAACCCAATGTTTTCTCCTAAATGGAATTCATTTTCTATGAAATAAATGTAAACCGATAACAGAATAATTAAAAAAGCGGTTAAAATAACAGCCGAGAATTTCACATACGTTACATTCTTAAACAGAAACCAGATAATCCCGATTGAAATAACCGAATTCAGAAAATACCGGAAAATAATACCCCAGATTACTTTTGTCAAATCATAATCCGGAAATTCAGCATTGTAAAAATCACCTTTGAAATAGGCCAGGAATGGGTCATAAAAAAGCTGATTCTCAAATTTCCTTACCAGAATCAGGCAAAAAATCAATACAGCGACAAAAAAATACTGTATCCATTTATTCATCTGATTTTGGTTTAGGTTTTAATGCAAAATATTTAACCCAGATAATCCATAAAACGACGATTGTTCCGTAAATAATTGCCGGAAATAAATAATCGTGTGCCATTTTTCCATACTCATGGTGATGTCCGAAAATATAGTTCAAAATCGCAATCCGAACGACATTCATAATTTGAATAACAATCAATCCTCCGAAAATATAAAGCAAAGTTTGTTTCCATGTGGTTGAAAATGCAGCAATGAAAGCCACAAAAATGATCATAATGGAAATGGCGTTGCAACCTTCGTTGATGTAGGAAGTATGCTTTCCGTTCATGTAAATCCATGTCCACGGACGGGTTTCATCATCTTGTGCCGCAGCCTTAAAACCTGTGGCATTCAGACAACCCACCGTCCAGGCAGCCACAGTTTGGCTATACGGATCCGGTTTGTTATGTTTGTGGTAATGAGAAAGATATAAATTGTAAACAATCACTAATACCCCCCAAACAACAACGAATTTGAGTATAAATAGCAAAATGGGTTTAAACTCTTTCATAAGAAAAGATTGAAAACAAAAGTAATGGAAATTTATTCAATTGAAAACGATTAAATTTGCAATTCAATGATTGATGATGGAAACCTTACAAAAACGGATCGACATAATTTTTAATTCCGATACCCCGTCTGAAAACAAATTACAGAAAGTTTGCCAGTTGTTGCATGACGAAATCCCGCATTACAACTGGGTCGGGTTTTATTTCAGGAATGGAGATAAGGAAGAACTGAAACTCGGGCCGTATGTTGGCGCAGCAACCGATCATGTCATCATTCCTTTTGGAAAGGGGATTTGCGGACAGGTCGCGGTTTCCAATGAAACCTTTGTGGTTCCAAATGTTTCGGAACAGGACAATTATCTGGCGTGCAGCATTGAAACCAAAGCTGAAATCGTGGTTCCCATTTTCAAAAACGGTGAAAACATCGGCCAGATTGATATTGACAGCCATGTGGTTGATCCTTTTACACAAAATGATGAAGATTTGCTGCACTATGTGTGTGAAAAAGTTTCGGAGATAATTTAATGAACGAAATCCTCAAATATTTCCCTGATTTGTCGGAAACACAGATCGAACGGTATTCAAAGCTGAAGGATTTGTATTTCGAATGGAACGAAAAAATTAATGTCATTTCCAGAAAAGACATTGACGAATTGTATGTGAAACACGTTTTGCATTCGCTCGCCATTGCCAAAGTGATGAAATTCAAAGAAGGAAGTGAAGTGCTGGACGTAGGGACCGGCGGCGGATTCCCCGGGATCCCTTTGGCCGTTTTATTTCCGAAGGTTCAGTTTCATCTGGTGGATTCCATTCAGAAAAAAATTTTGGTTGTAACGGAAGTTGCCAATGCTTTGGGACTGAAAAATGTAAAAGCCGAAGCGCAAAGAGTAGAGAAATTAAAACCGAAATACGATTTCATTGTCAGCCGGGCGGTTACCCAAATGCCGAAATTTGTCGGCTGGGTCCGGGATAAAATCAAAAAGGAAAACATCAACCCGCTTCCAAATGGGATTCTCTGCCTGAAAGGCGGCGACTTGTCGGAAGAATTAAAAGGATTCAAAAGCATAAATATTTATCCAATTTCCGATTATTTTTCCGAAGAATTTTTTGACACCAAAAAAGTGGTTTACCTGCCGCTGTGAAAAATTTGAGAGAATTGTTGAAAACTATTGCTCTGACGGGGGTTTTATAGCCAAAAATCCCTGAAAAATCTGTATATTTGTTAGGTTAAAAAAGTAAGAAAAGATTTATGAGTCAGAACACTTATACGGCTGATAGTATTCAGGCGTTGGAAGGTATTGAACACGTGCGGATGCGTCCGTCCATGTACATTGGTGACGTTGGTGCGCGGGGTTTACATCATTTGGTTTACGAAGTCGTCGATAATTCGATTGACGAAGCGCTGGCAGGTTATTGCGATAAAATTTCGGTTACCATTCATGAAGGAAATGCAATTACGGTAAGAGACAACGGCCGCGGGATTCCGGTCGATATGCACAAAAAAGAAGGTAAATCCGCCTTGGAGGTCGTTATGACCAAAATCGGGGCGGGTGGTAAATTTGATA
>Ga0206101_1000304_pt1 | contig 10977 bp, 2 predicted proteins | sample 1B0metagenome_FD_148613 | JGI IMG/M metagenome (GOLD analysis project Ga0206101, IMG submission 148613) | Enriched microbial communities from leaf-cutter ant dump, University of Wisconsin, Madison, United States - 1B0 | ecosystem: Environmental > Terrestrial > Nest > Insects nest > Nest dump... | reverse complement strand
GCCGCCGTGCTGAAGCTGAAGACGAGCACACAATACCTCATCGCCGGGGAGACCAGGCTGGGATGGCGCGGCAGGATATTAGGCGGAGATGTGATCTACCGTCGCGTGGATCCTGATTATAAATCCATGGGGGCATATTTCTTCCAGACAGACATAGAGCAGTATTCAGTGGCGCCCTACCTGCGGCTGGACAGCGGGAAGATACTGGTGAACGGCAGCGCCGGGATCCAGAAGGATAATCTGTACGGGCTGAAATCCGCTACGGCACAGCGTTTTATCGGGAATGTGAACGTCAACTGGAATCCTTCGCAGCGATTCGGCGTCAACGCCAACTACAGCAATTTCGGCATCACGCAGAACCCGACCATCACCGCCCCGGGCGTGGAGCTGTTCAAGCAGGTAAGCACGAACGTCACGCTGACGCCTTATGTGAACCTGACGAACGAAGTGACATCAAAGAACATCCAGCTTGTCGCTTCCTATCTGCTGCTGAACTCTCCTTCGGCTACGATCCTTGCCAGCCCCAACCAGCATACGTTCGTCGGCTCGCTGATATACGCGCACACCTGGCTCAGCAAGGGGTACAGCGGGAATATCTCCCTGAATTACAACAACACCGTCATCGCTGCGCAGGGAGCGATCGGCTCCTACGGCCTGGGGCTCGGCACCAGCATCCCCCTGTTTGGCAACAGGACTTCCGTGAATGTCAATGGAGGCTATAACAGCAATTTTTATAACAGCGCGGCAAACGGGTATACGGTCACGGCGGATGCCGGCTGCGCCTATCCTTTTGCGAAGCAGCATTCCGTGCAGCTTGTTGTGTCTTACCTGAACAACAGCTCGAAGGATCAGACTGTGGTGCAGAGTTTCAGCGAATATATTTTCCGTGTTGTCTATGGCTTTACTTTAAAATGATACATATGACCCGTACCTTTTTCGCGCGTATGGCGGCGGCATTGCTGCCGGTACTTTGCGGCACGTTTGCCGCGGCGCAGCGGCCTGCCGTGAATGTCACGCTTGTGCTGAAGCCCCCTTTTTCCGCGTATGTGAAAGACTACCAGCAGCTGGAGGGGAAGGCGATCATCACGCTGACCAACCTCACCGCGTCCGCGCGGCAGATATACCTGAAAGGCAGCCTTGTCAACGAAAGCGCCGGATTGTATATCCGCTCCGGCGACCGCTACCGCAGCGCCAGTCCCATCACGCTCGGCCCCAACCAGACGCGGGTGATCACCGCCGATGCCGGCACCATGCGCTTCCTCGACGAAGGGAATGCGGTGACCAATGCCGACGACCGGATAAAGCAGAACATCATCAGGACCGGCCAGCTGCCGGAAGGCATTTACAGGGTATGTGTGCGGGCCTATGACTACAACGGCGACGCGCCGCTGTCTGACGAAAACGCGGGCTGCGCTACGGCGGTCATCACACTGGCAGGGCCGCCGCAGATCACCTTCCCGCTCAACGGCATGGAGCTGCCCGAAGAGCAGAAGATCGTCAACTTCGCCTGGACACCGCCGCTCGGCAACATCGCCGGGGGAAAGATCAGCTATCACCTGATCGTAGTGGAAGTGCCGCCCGGACAGAATCCCAATGAAACCGTCAGGGGCGCACGGGATTTCAATGCAAACAACCCCGTCATCCAGCGGAAGAAGATCATGACACAGTCGTACACCAGGCAGCCCTATGACCTGGAGATAAAGCCGGGCAAAACATACGCCGTGCAGGTAGTGGCTACGGATGATAACGGGAAGCTGGTATTCCTGAACGAAGGCAGGAGCGAGGTGATCCAGTTCCGGACGGGCCTGAACAAGAAGCCCGAGCTGGTACCAACCGTCATGACAGGGAACACGGTGAGCACAAAGAGCATCGGAAAGACAGGAGGTGTTGGCACGCTCCCGCTTTTCTACCAGGACCCGCCGCCTTCACCCCTGTTCGTCATACCTACCGTGTCCGGCAAGCTAAGCTATTACTTTGCGTCGGCAGGCACGGGAAAGTCAAGTCCGCTGGCCAATACAACCGTGAAGCTGGTGCTGGCGTACCAGATGGAAAACCCGACGGGCGAGATAAGCAAGCTGCTGCCCAACAAGGTGCTGCCCGGGAAGTATGACGAGCTGGCCGTAACAAAAACAAACGCCGACGGCAGCTTCCTGTTTGTCGTGGCGAACCTGGACAAGATAGACTTCAGCCTGAGCAAGACGGATATGCAAATCTTCTACGGTACCGGCGAATTTAAATCCAGTATAAAAGGGAAGTACCGACGCGTGCTGAGAGTAATGGTGGACGACCAGTATTACTGCAACCCTGACGATGTGAAGACCTGCAGCGGGAATACATGCGACATGGGCACCTTGTACAGCAAAGTGAAGGACATGAGCCTGACGGTAAATGTGCAGTCGCAGCAGGACAAGACCAGCCAGTCGGGCATGGAAGTGCTGCTGCTGCGGATCAAGCGGCCGGCGGGCGTGCCGAAGGATGAGGCGACGCCGGGAAGCACCGCGCATACATCCATTGCCGTCAAAGGCATTTCCTATGAGCTGCTGCAGAAAGGGACGACCAACTCGGAAGGCAATATCGTCTTCAGCAACCTGGTGCTGTTTGACATGGACAACCCGAACGACAGGTATTTTATCTATGCCCGTGTGCAGGAAGACAATACCAAATACAGCATCACGGAAGTAACGCCGCTCACCGTGAAGTATGCCGTCAAGGGAGACTATGATAATACGGGCATCGCGGTCGCAGCGAACTGGAGGGCACGGCTGGAGGACCAGGAGCAGCCGTCGGCCACATACAGCAAGATAGAGGCTTACAACCGCCTGTACACGACACCCGACAAGCCGCGTATCTACGGCACGGTGAAGAACCTTGCCGCCGGGGTGAGCAACAGCAGCAACAACCAGGGAGAAGGGCTGGTGACGCTGCGGCTGTTCCGATTGAGCAGCTCCGCGCAGCAGCTGATGCAGAAAACGCTGGGCAGCCAATGGGCAGCCGCACTGGCAAAAGACCCGTCGGGCCTGCTTGCGATCGCCTATAACGGCGAGCTGGAAACGGAGATCAAAACACCGAATACCGGGAAGTTCAACCTGAAAAATCTCGGCACGGAATATTCCTGGGGGAAACAAGCAGGCTATTTCCGGTTCCTTGTGGTGGAGAAGGCGGGATTCGCACAGCAGATCATTCCCGTGAAGAAGCAGTCCGGCGGCGCTACCGGCGACCTTACTTTTGTCCGGTACGGAGAAGCGTTCAATATGGGCGATATCTCCATCTCGCCGACGGGTATGGTCGGCCTGCAGCTGGTGAATGAGGATGGCGACCCCGTGCAGGGAAAGATCTACTACTATGACCAGGCGGCATCGCAGGTCGGAACAGTCGCCAAGACAAATACGCAGGGTGCGGTCTCCGTACTGGCGCCGGCCGGCAAAGAAAAGATCGTCATCATCCCCGACAACCTGGATGAATACCTGCGGGATACGATACCCATGGATGTGGAAAACATCGCCAAGGTGCTGTTCAAGGAGCCGAAGAAAGTGATCGTGTATTACAAGCTGCACCGGATCCACCTGGTGGTGACTGATAAAAAAACGAACAAGCCGCTGCAGAACGCCAAAGTGACCCTGCTGAATACCAATGCGAAGATGTACACGGAGCTGTACAGCCCTTATGCCAAGACAGAAGACCCGTCAACGGGCAAGGAGCCGGAGAAAAGCAGCAGCAGCTCCGGCAGCAAAGGCAAGGTAACGTCCGGCACCACGATAGGCAGCAATATAAAGCCGGGGACAAAGCCGGGTGCGGTGAATACGAACAAGCCGCCCGCCGCGCCGGCAGCCGTCTACAGCATCTACGACCGCTTTACCAATAAAGGCGGGGGCGTGGACTTCGCATTCAAGTCGAGCGGATCGGAGTTTACCTTCCTCATTACGGCGCCGGATAACACGGAGTATGTGACCACTTCCAAAAAAGCAGGCAACAGCGAGTCAGCATCATGGCAGTATGTGCTGACGCAGATGGAGCCCGGGAGAGTGATGACGGGCACGGTAAAGCTGGGACAGGTCGTCATCAGCGGTGCAAGGGTGCGCGTGGATATGAGCACGTCCAAGGAAATCCCTGACAATGAAGCGTACACAGGCAACAGCGGCACCTTTACCCTGCACAACGTACCGCTGGCGGATCTCAGCCATACCGTAACCTTCACGGCCTCGAAGCAGGGATATATCGGCGACGTTGTGGTGGACGGGGAGACCAAGTCCGTCAACACACAGATAGGCGGCAAGAAATCGCAGGTGCTGTACAAAAGCTTTATTGAGAATAACAACATCAGCTTCAACCTCAGCACCTATAATGACATCAACCTGTCGAAGCTGCTGGGCTTCCCGGTAGAGGTGACGGAGCTGAAGGAAAATACCGCGAAGAAAAGTGTGACCATATCGGGTATTATCCCCGCGGAAGGCATACCCGATAATGAAGTTTTTAAAAGCAAGAGCAAGAAAGCGTTTAAGTTCTCCCTGCTGGAGGTGGTGCCGGATGTGCTGAAAGACGAAGCAGGCAAGCCTTTCGGCAAGCCCGGCGTGCTGCCTGTGGTCACCGACCTGAATAACTGGGACGTAACGGTGAACGGCTACTACGGCGTCATGCGCGATGGCAAGGGGCTGCGGCTGGATGCCGTCAAAGGCGATGGCGCCATCAAGGGGTACATAGATATCTCGATGAGCTCGTTCCAGCCTTCCAATTTCAAGATACAGAAAGACGGGCAGCTGTACCTGGTGGATTTCTCGCAGAGCAGCTCAGGCAACCTGCTGATACCGGCATTCACCGCTTCGGGGAAGTCTGTGTATGGCAGCCAGTCGGCGTTCGGCGTCTGCAACAAGGACGGCAGCGCTTTCAAATACCAGCTCTATGGCTTTGATGCGGAAGCGGATGTAAAGACTTCCACGCTTACCAAAGAGCAGCTGACCCTGAACACCATCATCCACACCAAGCTGAAGAACGTGAGCAACCCCGACCTGAAGCTCAGCCTGGGCAAGGTCGGCATCACGGCCAAGGAGATCAAGGCGCCTGCGGATACAAAAGGATTCGACATCACGCTGGACAAGTTCAAGCTCACGGCAACCAAGCTGACGCTGAACGCGGGCGGCCTGCAGTTTGACGGCAACCTGGCGGCAGGCGGGCTGACCCTGCCTTTCAAGAATGCGTCGCTGCAGCCGGAGAGCTTTATGATACCGGATAAAAGCCTGAAGGTGGACGAGGTGAAGCTGCTGGGCGTAAAGCCGGTGAAGATAACGGCGCCCGCATCGTTCGGGTATGACGACGCGAAGAAAGCATGGTCGGTATCCATCAGCGGCAACGGGCAGGCAGGGGTGATAAAAGACCTGGACGGCCTGGCTCCCGGCGCGGCGATACCGCTGGCATCGGTGTACCTGTACAGCAACGGGCAGAGCAAATACAACCTGGCGAAAGACCCGGGCGTGTATAAGATCCATAACATTGCCGATTTCACGCCGTCGTCCATTATGGTGTACGACAACAGCTTTGAGATACCCGGCGTGCTGAACATAGGCATCCCTGATTTCCCGACCTACACTTCTTCATTGCAGTATGACCGGGTGAATGATGAATTATCCGGTCTGAAGCTCGGCGCGTTCGGCATGGATCCGGTAAAGGTGAACGGCGTGGTCATCCATTTCAAAGACAAGAAAAGCTCGGCGCTTGTTCTGTCCAAAGACCAGGCGGTTATCAAAGGCACTGTTGACGATAAGGATCCGGCTGTGTTCAGCAACCTGAGCTATACGCTTACCAAAAAGGCCGCCGGCACGGAGCTGGTGATTGACGAGGAGCCGAAGCAGACGCTGCCGCTCGGCGGCCAGAACAGCAAGATGAAGGTGACCAGCCTGAAAGGGAAGATGAGCGTGGCCGGCAAGAAGTGGAATTACCTGTATGTGGAGGGCGATATGCCTACGGAAATGGGCTTCAAGGCAGACAACCGGCATATGCGCTTCGAAGTGAAGGGCGACCTGGAAGTGCAAAATCAGACCATTGCCCTGAGCAATATCGAAACGCCGTTCGGGAACATGAGCATGCAGTATGACATGGCCAACTCCCGGCTTTCGGGGAGCATGCAGCTGGAGCAGGAGGTCAGCCCCGGCTCGCATGTCAGCGGCGCGGCCAAGATGGTGTTCGACAAGAACGGGTTTTACTTCCTGTCGGGCGGCAAGCTGAAGATGACCAATCCGAATATGGACGGCAGCGCGGCATTGCTGATCGGCAACTATCCGCAGAAGGAAGGAGAGGCCACGCAGATATTCCAGCAGTCCAGCAAGTACTTCGAGATCTTCAAGAAGCTGCCGGACGGATATACCGGCACGACAGACATCAAAGGCTTCTTCTTTGAAGGCGGCGCGGCGGTGCCGGTGCCGGTCATTCCCCAGTTCGACGTGAACGTAGGCCTGGTGCAGGCGGCGCTGTGGGTAAAGGTAGGCGGCGACGCCAGGCTGGGCGCGAACTTCAGCGCCAAGAACACGTTCAACATGGGCTATGCCTGCTTCCTGGATGCAGGTTTCAAGCTGGGCGCTTCTGCAGTGGTCGCCTGCGCGGGGATCAAGGTGAGCGCGCTCGCAGCAGTGGACCTTGACGGCACCTACTCATCGCCGAGCGACTGGAAAGTCAGCGCCACGGGACAGGTGACGCTGTCAGGAGAGACATGGTACGGCGCGGGGCTGTATTGCGATTCGGACTGCGACGGGCTTTGCACGTCAGATAATCAAAGCGCTTCAAAGACCATAGGCCTGAAAGGCATCATTACACCGGGCGGCGCCGATTATGAAATCTATTTCCAGTAATTGAAAACAGAAAGAACAATGAAAATAACATCACTGCTGATCATCACCCTGCTGCTTGCTGCAACGGATATAACGGCGCAGACGGTCACGCCCAATATGGCGCGTGTTGCAGGTAAAGGCATCATGATCTTCGCGGGCGAGCAGATACCTGCGGGAGACGGACGCGTCACCGGGTACACCATAGAGCGCAGGGCGGAAGGTGAAGATTATAAGACAGTGGCAACACTCAGGCCCGTAAGATCCCTTGCGGAATTCAAGACCAGGTTTGCACAGTCGGGAGCGCTGCTGCCCTATCCGCCTTACCTCGAAGGCTACCAGCTCGACAGCATCTGGATCAAAGGCACTACGCGCGGTGATATCAAAGTCCTCGGCGTGGCGGGCATCAGCCTACCGGTGCTGTATGGCTTCAATATCGTCTGGCTGGATGAACATGTGCGGGTCGGCACCAGCTATCAGTACCGGGTCACCGCTGCCGGCAGCGGAGCGGAGCGCGTATCTGCGCCGGTGGTCTATACAAAGGACGTGCCTATCGCCATGCCGCACATCCTGTACAGCAGCTTCGGGCAGGATGGTGTAAAGATGAAATGGTATGCCGCCGGTAAAAACAAACCAGCATACATGACAGTTTTCAGGAGCGACAACAAAGGCGCCTTTCACTTCGTGCCCTGCGATATCCTCGCATTGCCGGTAAACGATACCACCATTTACACGCTGACGGACAGCCTGCTGATACCCAACCAGGTGTATGATTATTACCTGCAGGCCTATGATGTGCTCGGCAACGCCGCCCCGCGCACCGACACGGTGCGGCTGGTGAGCGCGGCCTATACCAGGATGCCGCTGCCGGAAGATATTGTCACGGCTGCCGATACCGTGAACCAGGGCATCAGGATCACCTGGCGCACGCATCATGCCGTCATGCTGAAAAAGCTGGTGCTGTACCGGAGTGAAAATTCCGTGGACGGCTTTGTGCCTGTTGCCACGATCGCTCCTACGGACTCGGTGTACACGGATGTGCGGGTCATGCCTGCGACGCCGTACTTCTACTATTTCGGCGGCGTGATGAAGCTCGATGACGCTGAAAAGCGCACCAGCAGCTTCGCGGCCCGCTACGAGGAGCCCAGGAAGCCGACTACCGCCGACCTGCTGGAAGCGGATGCAGCGCCCGAAGGCATCACACTCTCATGGACATACACCCGCGGCAACATCCAGGGCTTCCATGTCTACCGGATGCTGCCGGGAGGCGATATGCAGCTGGTCTCGCCGCTGGTTGCTGCCAGTGACACGCAGACTGTCTTCACATTCAGGGATGCGGATCCGGTGCGCAATGAAAGCACATTTTACGGCTATGCCGTAAAAGCCATCTCCACGAGCAACGTTACAGGCGACTTCTCGGACACTGTTATGGTACGGCCGGTAAAGGCGGTTGCGCCGCCTGCCGCTCCCGTGCAGCCCGAGGCGGCCAGGGAAGGAAAGAATATGCTACTCACCTGGAACAATATGCAGGAAGACGACAACGACATCGCCGGCTATATGGTCATCCGGGCAGCAGCCTGCAGCACGGATACCTTTATGGCGGGCAGGAATATGTACACGGACACTTCCGTATTAAGGGAAGTAAACTACAGCTATACTGTAGCCGCAGTGAATGTCTTCGGCAAGTGGAGCGCGCCCTCGGCTGCGGTCAGCTACAGCCTGCCTTACGACCTGCCGGTGGCGCCTTCCTCGCTCACGGCGAGCGTGAAGAAAAACGGCATCTACCTTTCCTGGCAGCTGCCCGAAAACGGGGAAGGCTATGTGTATCACATATACCGCCGCACGCGGGAGACGGAAGCACAGCTGGTAGGCAAGACGGCAAAAAGCCAGGACACGTTCACAGACACCTCCGCTCTGGCAGACGGCCTCTACTTCTATACCGTGCGCTCGGTAAGCCCGGAGCAAAAGGAAAGCAGCGACAGCGATGAAACAGGTATCCGGTATGAGGCAGGACAGTAGATCATTCCCTGCATAGAAGCCGTCATGCTGACCGGAGTGGCGGCGGCGGTGGCGGTGTCTCAATGATATGCCGTGCGTCGTCCAATGCTGTCACCGCAGCAGGGTAAAATTCCCCTTCTGCAGTACAGGCTGATCATTCAGACTGTATTCCAGCATGTACACATATACACCCAGCGGCACTTCCCCATCCTGCTGACGGCCATCCCAGCCCTTGCGCTTGTCCGAAGTCTCAAACAACAACTGTCCCCAGCGGTTGAATACACGCAGACGGAAGCTTTCCAGTCGGCCTACATTCCCCAAAACACGGAATACATCATTCACTCCATCCCCGTTCGGTGTAAACGCATTCGGCACCCAGATGTCGCAGAAGATCTGCTTTATGGAAACCGTATCACGCGTCTCTCCGCATTTGTTGATACCCGACAACATGTACACCCCACCTTCCGTTATCGTCAACGAGGCGCCAGTGCTCCCGTCTGACCAGCGCAAGGAATCACTGTTGACAGAGAATGCATGCAACACCAGCGGCGTCTCTTCACATACGGTCGTATCGTCACCCAACAGCACTGTCGGCAACGGATGATAGGTAAAGGTCACCGTATCGTATCCTTTGCAGCTGTACGGTGATGTGACTTCCACCCAGTATGTCCCGGCATTGCTCACTGACAGAGCGGATGTCGTATCGCCTGTATTCCAGCGGTAGCTGCTTACGGGATAATGCGCGTCGCCGGCGTCCAGCACGATCACCTGTTCGGGACAGATATCTCCATCCGGGCCGAGATCGGGCGCCGGCAGCGGCGTCACCGTGATCAATACCGTATCGCTCACCTTGCATCCTTCCAGGTCTGCCGTCAGCCAATAGCTGCCGCTTTCAGATACTGCTATAGACGATGCAGTGCTGCCTGTGCTCCACAGGTACGTAGCTCCCGGTATCACATCTCCGATATTCACCGGCTGCCCTTCGCAGATAAAGCTGTCATTGCCGATGTGAATGGATGGCGTTGGAATGACGTTCACCACAATCGTATCGCTTCCTTTGCAATCGCCCAGCGTCGCTTCCAGCCAGTAGATGTCCGTGCGTGTCACCTCAATCGAAGATGTACTCAGGCCGGTGCTCCATAAATATTGTGTCCCCGCCGGCTGCGGTGAAGACAACGTCAAAGGAATATCCCTGTCGCAGAGGCTCGTATCACTACCCAGGTTTACCGCGGGACGCGGCGCTATCGTTACGTCTGCCGTATCCCGTCCCGTGCAGCCGTTGTTCGTTATCTCCAGCCAGTAGCTGCCCGAAGTGCCTACGCGCAGGGAAGGTGTCGCAGCGCCCGTGCTCCATTGGCTGGTCGCGCCCGGGTAGCTTACGCGCGACTGCAACGTAATCGTATCTCCCGCACAACCTGAAGTATCCCTGCCCAGGTCAACCACTACCGGCTGCTGTACCGTCATCATCCGTGAAACGCTGTCCCCGCCCGGCAGCCGGTAGATAATCCGGCACTGATGCGGCCAGGATGCAGCGCCCGCCGCTGCCTGCGCAGGATTGAAATACCAGTTCCCGCCGATGCTCACAATCCCGCACCCGGTAAACGTCCCGCCGCCCGGGATGCCCCGTATCGCCTTGTTCACATCCGCATAGCAATGCACCGTGTCCAAGGCCGTGCTGTCCCCGTTCAGGATTACAGGCTTACACGGACCGATAATGCTGATGTACCGACAGTAATCATAGCTGCTCCACGCAGGCGCGGAGGAGATGATGCGGATGCGGTAGTTATTCCCCGGCGGCGTGCCCGCAGGGATTGTAATGTTGATCGTACCGCTCCCCGTCCCTGTCAGCGTGCCGATATTCACCGGCGTCACAAAGCTGCCGTTTGCATCCGAAAGCTGCGCCGTGAATACATTTCCCGCAGTAAAACTCCCCGTTACCGTAAACGGCTGCGAAAGCACCGATCCCGTACAGTAAGGCGAGTTGAGGACAACACTGATCCGCCGCTCCGGCACCGTATCCAGCTTCGCGATGAACATATCGCCCGGACTGCCGCTGCTCAGGCTCAGCGATCCAAAAATCGTCGTGCCCGACAAGGTGCCGGTCAGGTACACGAACTTCTGCCTGTCCACCGTTATGCCTCCGCAGTTTTCATAGTCCGTTCCCCCC
>Ga0206101_1000303_pt1 | contig 10995 bp, 2 predicted proteins | sample 1B0metagenome_FD_148613 | JGI IMG/M metagenome (GOLD analysis project Ga0206101, IMG submission 148613) | Enriched microbial communities from leaf-cutter ant dump, University of Wisconsin, Madison, United States - 1B0 | ecosystem: Environmental > Terrestrial > Nest > Insects nest > Nest dump... | reverse complement strand
GTCAGCGTCTCCAACCTGTTCGCCGTCACCTCGCCCGTGGTGGTGCGCAATGTGCTGGACGAGGTGACGGCAGACATCAACAGCTACCGGCTCGTGGGCGACAGCTTTCTTTCTTCGGATATGAAGGCTACCATCTTCACGCTGGTGCTGTGGAACGGGCTGCTGCTGCTCGGGCTGGCGCTGATGCGCGGGATCTTCATGTTCTTCATGCGGCAGACGATCATCGTCATGTCGCGGCTGATCGAGTATGACCAGAAGAATGAAATTTATGCGCATTACCAGCAGCTGCACCTGCATTTCTACAAGACGCATTATACCGGCGACCTGATGAACCGCATCTCCGAGGACGTCTCGCGGGTACGGCAGTACACGGGGCCGGCGATCATGTACGGCGTCAACCTGGCGGTGCTTACGGCCATGTGCACCTGGGGCATGCTGCGCGTGGACGCGTGGCTGTCGCTGTGCGTGCTGCTGCCGATGCCGTTCCTGGCGTTCTCCATCTATTATGTCAACAGGATCATTTACCGCAAAAGCGAAAAGATACAGGCACAGCTGTCGGGGCTGACCACCACGGCGCAGGAGTCGTACTCCGGCATCCGCGTGATCCGCTCGTTTGTGCAGGAGCGCGCCATGCGCGGGTTCTTCGATACCACATCAGAAGCATACAGGAAGAGCGCCGTCAACCTCTCGCTGACGGAAGCCATCTATTTCCCTTCGATGAACCTGTTCATCGGCCTGAGCCTGCTGGGCACGGTGCTGACGGGCGGCTACCTGGCGATGCAGGGAAAGGTGACGGCGGGGAATATCGCCGAGTTCATCATTTACATCAACCTGCTGATGTTCCCGATCTCCAGCATCGGCTGGGTGGCCTCGATCATCCAGCGGGCGGCGGCTTCACAGCGGCGGATCGACGAGTTCCTGGGCACAAGGCCGGAGATCGTCTCGGCGCCCGGCGCCGTCAGCACGGCCATCACGGGCGCCATTGCCTTTGAGCAGGTCGGCTTCGTGTACCCGCACACAGGCATACGGGCGTTGAACGATTTCTCCCTGTGTATAGCGCCGGGGCAGAAGATCGCCGTCATCGGCAGGACGGGCTCGGGGAAGTCCACGCTGGCACAGCTGCTGCTGCGGAATTACGATATACAAACGGGCAGTCTGACGATAGACGGCGTGGCGGTCAGCGACTACGACCTGCAGCACCTGCGGCGCCAGATCGCCTATGCGCCGCAGGAGGCGTTTCTCTTCAGCGACACGGTGTACAACAATATCCGCTTCGGCCGCGACGACGCCACGGGCGCGGATGTACGCGAAGCGGCGCGGATCGCGGGACTGGAAAAAGATATCGCCACGCTGGCGCAGGGCTATGAGACCATGATCGGGGAACGGGGCGTGATGCTCTCCGGCGGGCAAAAGCAGCGGATGGTGCTGGCGCGGGCGCTGCTCCGCAACAGCCGGCTGCTGATCCTCGACGAGCCACTGTCGGCCGTGGATACGCAGACAGAGCAGCTGATCATGCACAACCTGCAATCATACCTGCAGGGAAAGACCATGATCATGATCACCCACCGTATCTTCACGGCTTTTTCGTTCGACCAGATTATCGTGATGGACGACGGGCGCATCGCAGAGCAGGGCACGCATGAGGAGCTGATGCAGCTCGACGGGAAATATGCCCGGCTGTTCCGTTACCAGACGGAAACAGCAGAGTGAGCAGCTGCTTAGCCGATTGCCTGCCGGATCGCCTGCTGCAGCTGTCCCGCCTGCATGACGCCGCTCTGCCGCCACAGCACCTGTCCTTTTCTGAACAGGATAAGCGTGGGAATGCCCTGTATCTGCAGCGACTGCGCGGCCTGCCGGTTCTTGTCCACGTCCACCTTGACGATCCGCACTTCGTCCTGCATCATTTTCTTCAGCTCTTCGAGCACGGGCTTCATCATCTTGCAAGGCCCGCACCAGTCGGCGTAGAAATCCACAAGCACCGGTTTGTCAGCCTGTATCAGTTCCTGGAAACTTGCCATAACACCTGTCCTTTACCTCCTGTTTTGCAATAACAATGCCACCGGCAAAATGCTGACGGGAAGGCAGGTTTTATGAAAAATGGCAGTAGCGGGCATCTTATATTTGTTCAACAAAAACCGCTTTCATGAAAAAATGGCTTCTGCTATGCTGCGGGCTGCTCTGCGCCGCCCTGCATGTACAGGCACAGGACGAACCATACGCCGCGGAATGGCGCCTGGCCGATTCGTTGCTGCAGACGGGGCTGCCGCAGTCGGCGCAGCAGGTAGCACAGCGTGTGTACGGCAAGGCCAGAGCTGCGGGGCAGGAGGCGCAGGCGATGAAAGCCCAGATATACCTCATGAACGCCCTCGCGCAGAACGGGGAAGGCGCCGACTCCGTGCAGATCGCCATTGCGGAGCAGGAAGCCCGCAGCGCCGCCTTTCCGTTCAATGCCATATGGTACAGCATCGCGGCGCAGCTGTACTGGCAGTATTACGAGCAGCACCGCTGGCAGATACTGCAGCGCACCCGGCTCGCAGCGAGCGGTGATGACATGGCCTTCTGGGACGCGGCGAAATTTTATGACAAGGTGAGCGGGTTATACCTTCAGTCGCTGGCAAACAGCGATGCGCTGCAGCAGGTGGCTATTGCGCGCATCCGCCCTGTCGTGGTCAAAGGCGTGCACACGGAGGGACTGCGGCCGACGCTGTACGACCTGCTGGTCTTCCGGGCTGCCGGTCATTTTGAAAATGAAGAAAAGGACATCATCCGCCCCGCCTACCGGTTTGTGATCGGGGACACGGCAGCGTTTGCCCCTGCCGCTGTTTTTGTGCAGCACCGCTTTGTCACCGCAGACACGGTGGCGCTGCATTTCCGGGCGCTGTCGCTGTACCGGCAGGTGCTGGCTTTTCACAGCAGGGACAAAGACCCTTCGGCTTTCATAGACGCCGACCTGCACCGGCTGGATTTTGTGTACCGGCATGCGGTGCTGCCGGATAAGGGAAGGCATTACCGGGAAGCGCTGGAGCGGATCGCGGCGGCATTCCCAACGCATCCCCTGACGGCCGCAGCGCTGTTCCGGGTGGCGGAGCTGACGGCAGGCCAGGCGTACGAACAGCAGCCGGGGAATAAGCAGGCTGCCGCGGGGGATCTGCCGGAAGCACGCGCCATGCTGGAACGTATCATCGCCCGCTTTCCCGGCAGCGAAGGCGCATCCCTGGCGCAGGGACGGCTGCAGGGGCTCACGCAGCAGGAGCTGCAGTTGCAGGCCGAAGAGGTGGTGCTGCCGGAAGAGGCGTCGCGGGTGCTGGTGACGTACCGTAATGCGCCCGCTGCGTATTTCCGGGTGATCCGGGTGCAGCCGGAGCAGTACCGGTCGCGGAGACGGCTTTCCATGCAGGATTCATCCTTCATGCAGCTGCTGCTGAAGCAGTCGCCCGTATACAGCTGGCAGGAGCGGCTGCCCGGCACGGAAGACCTGCGGCAGCACAGCGCAGAGGTAAAGGCAGACCCGCTGCCGGAAGGAGCATATGTGCTGATCGCAGGCGCGGACACGCTCTTCCGCGCAGGTACGGGCAGCACGGCCGTGGTATGGTTCCAGGTATCGCGTATCAGCATGCTGACGATGTCGCCGGCATATAAGGACGGCACAACGGGATTCATCCTCGACAGGAAAACAGGCAGGCCGCTGGCGGATGCGCGCATCACATTCCTGACACAGGATTACAACAGCAAAACTCGCGCCTATGACTACCGGCGGACAGGAACGGCCGCCAGCGCGGCGGACGGCTCGTTCCGGGTGAGCGGGAATAATATTTCGGGGATGACGGTGCAGCATGGCGGCAGCGTGCTATTCCAGGATGGTTATTTCCCCGCGGGCGTCCGCCGCGAGGCAGGCCAGGCGCAGGAGCGCACGCTCTTTTTTACGGACAGGAGCATGTACCGTCCGGGGCAGACCATATACTTCAAAGGCATCATCATCCGCACCGACAGCAACGGGCGCAGCAACAGCGTGATAGCGGGCAGGGAAACGAAAGTGACCTTCTTCGATGTCAACGGTCAGCAGATCGGCACGCAGACGCTGACCAGCAATGCATACGGCTCTGTCCACGGCGCCTTCACCGCGCCGGAGAGCGGGCTGACGGGGCTCATGCGGATCGGCAACGGGTCGGGCGACTGCTACGTTTCCGTGGAGGCGTATAAGCGCCCGAAGTTCCGCGTGCAGCTGGACACGCTGAAAGCCGCGGCGGTGCTCAACGAACGTGTTACTGTGAGCGGCACGGCGCAGGCTTACGCCGGGTATCCCCTGGACGGCGCGGCCGTCAGCTACCGGGTAGTGCGGGCGGCAAGGTTCCCGTACGAATGGCTGTTTTACTATCGCGGCATACCGCGGACGGAAGAGGCGGAGATCGCGAACGGGACAACGCAGACCGATACGCGCGGGGCTTTCTCCATTGCTTTCACGGCGCTGCCCGATCGCTCCGCGGACAGCAGCCTGCAGCCGGTCTTCACCTATACTGTCTACGCGGATGTGACCGATCTGAACGGCGAAACGCACAGCGGCCAGCAGTCGTTCTCCATCGGCTATCAATCGCTGCGGATCGTGACTGCCCTTCCCTCGCAGGCGCAGCCTGCGGAGCTGGATTCGCTGTACATTACTACATCAACCCTTAATGGTGATTTTATCCCGGCCAATGTGCAGCTCAGCATATCCCTGCTCCGCACGCCCGGCGTGCTGTACCGCCAGCGCCTGTGGCAGCGGCCGGACAAGCATATTATGGATGAAGCCGCCTTCCGTACATTCTTTCCGCTGGATGAATACGCCGTAGAGCATGATCCCGCAGGCTGGGAGCAGGAAAGAACAGTTTATGAACGGACATTGCAGACGCAGCAGAACGGACGGGTGCATCTGCCTGCTGCGACCTGGAAAACGAATGGCTGGTATGTAATAGAGATCACCGCTAAAGACCATGCAGGGAAAACGGTACGGGAGAAAAAATTTATCCAGGTCTTTGACCCTTCCCGTAAAAGCGGCGGGCAGTACGGCATACTGGCAATAAAGAGCAAAGACAGCTACGCGCCGGGCGACAAAGCGCAGGCATGGCTGGCGCCGGGTATGGAAAACACTTACTGGCTGCAGCAGGAGCAGTCGTCGGGCACGACGGCGATCCGCGCGCAGGATGTTTCCGGCAGACAGCCGGTAATGTGGGAGCGGACGGTGCGGGAGCAGGATCGCGGCGGCATCAATGTGAGCTGGATCACGGTAAAGGAGAACCGCGTTTATGAAGCCGGCATCCGGATGCCGGTGCCGTGGACGAACAAAGACCTCCACATCCGCTGGGAAACGCACCGCGACAAGCTGGAGCCGGGAGCAAAGGAGACCTGGACGATGACGGTGAGCGGGAACGGGAAGGAAGCCGTGGCCGCGGAAATAGCGGCGACACTATACGACGCTTCGCTGGATGCCTTCCGGCCGCACAGCTGGCAGGCCGGCAGCCTGTATCCCGACAATTACGGGAAGATCAGCTGGGTAAAACACAGCTTCGGCATATCGTACGGCAATACGTTATGGGAGCAGATAACGGATCCGGGGGAGCCGTACCGGAAGCAGTATGACGAGCTGCTGCCTGTATATGCGCCCGGCCGTTACTGGCAGCGCATGGCGTATGCTGCAGTACCCGGTATGCCTGTTGCAAAAGAGAACCGGGAAATGAAAGCCAGAGAGGATGTAGCCAAGGCGGACATCGCGGCGACAGGAGCGTTGCAGGAGGAAGCCGGCGCAGTGCAGCATCCGCAGTCGCCGGAGGTCCGCAGCAACCTCGCGGAAACGGCATTCTTCTACCCCGCATTACAGACAGACAGCAGTGGCAGCGTCTGCATCTCCTTCACCATGCCCGAGGCGCTCACGGAATGGAAGCTGCTGGCGTTCGCCCATACCGGGGATATGCGGTACGGCCTGCTGGAAGGCCCGGTAAGGACGCAGAAAGAGCTGATGGTGACGCCCGGGCTGCCGCGGTTCCTGCGCCAGGGCGACCGGCTGGTCATCAGCGCCAAGATCAGCAACCTGAGCCCGCAGGCGCTGACCGGCACCGTATCGCTGGAGCTGCTGGATGCGACTACTTTAAAGCCTGTACACCTTGCCTTCCGGCTGCAGCAGGCGCAGATACCTTTCCGTGCAGGCGCGCAGGCAAGCACTTCCGTCTCGTGGGCGGTGCAGGTGCCGGAAAGCCTGTACGAGCCGGTGCTCATCCGCATCACCGCCGGCGCCGGCAATTTCACCGACGGGGAAACGCAGGTGCTGCCGGTCGTCAGCAACAGGATGCTGGTGACGGAGACATTGCCGCTGCAGGTCAGCGGCTACGGCAGCAGGTCGTTCCGCTTCGACAAGCTGCTGGCGGCCGGCGGCAGCAGCACGCTGGCGCAGCACCGGCTTACGGTCGAGTTCACCGGCAACCCCGCATGGTACGTGGTGCAGGCGCTGCCTTATCTTGCCGCCTATCCTTATGAATGCGCGGAGCAGGTCTTCAACAGGTATTACGCCGGCTGTCTTGCTGCGCATATCGCCGGCAGCACGCCGCGCATCCGGGAGGTATTCCGCACATGGCAGTCCAAAGACACGGCAGCGCTGCTGTCTGCGCTCGAAAAGAACCGGGAGCTGAAGACCGCGCTGCTCGAAGAGACGCCATGGGTGCTGGAGGCGCAGGACGAGACAGAGCAGCAGCGCCGGATCGCGCTGCTGTTTGAAGCGCACACCTTGAACCGCAACATGGATGCGGCGCTGGCAAAGCTGCAGGACATGCTGCTGCCGGAGGGCGCATTTCCCTGGTTCAAAGGCAACCCTACTCCCGACCGGTATATTACCCAGTACATCACAACAGGCATCGGCAGGCTGCAGCACCTGGGCATAAAGACGCCGCGCGCAGCGGCCATCACGACGCAGACGATCTCCTGGCTGGACCGCCGGCTGCTGGAGGATTACAAGCGGATACCCGGCACGAAAACGGCGGAGGCGCAGCAGATCACGCCGCTGCAGGCTCAGTACCTGTACATGCGCAGCCTGTTCCCGGCGCAGGTACCGGACAAGGATGTTGCTGCGGCCATCGCCTATTATAAAAAGCAGGCGGCAAAATACTGGCCGTCCTGCAACGCGTATGTGAAAGGCATGATCGCGCTGGCATTGCACCGGGGCGGCGACCGGCAGACGGCGCAGGCGATCCTGCGCTCGCTCCGGGAGACAGCCATTCGCAACGAAGGCACCGGCATTTACTGGCTGCAGCCCGGCCGCAGCTGGTGGTGGCACGAAGCGCCCGTCGAGGCGCAGGCGCTGCTGGTGGAATGCTTCCAGGAGATAACGCAGGATACGGCATTCATTGACGGCATGCGGCTGTGGCTGCTCCAGCAGAAGCGCACACAGCACTGGAGCACCACGAAAGCTACGGCGGACGCCTGCTACGCCTTCCTGCTGCAAGGCACGCAATGGCTGGCAGCCGTGCCGGAGGTGACCATACAGCTGGGCAAAGAGACCATCCGCAGCAGGGAACAGGAGCAGCAGGCAAGCACCGGGTATTTCAAAACAGCCTTTACGCGGGAGCAGATCACACCGGAGCTGGGCGAAGTCACGGTAACCGTATCCCCACGCACATCAGGCGGCACAGGTGCAGCGCAGCCGGCGACTTATGGCGCGGTGTACTGGCAGTACTTCGAGCATATGGACAAGATCACCGCCGCCGCATCGCCGCTGGCCGTAAGGAGGCAGCTGCTCCTCGAGCGGAACACAGACCGGGGACCGGAGCTGGTGCCCATAACGGACGGGCAGCAGCTCTCGGCAGGTGACAAGGTGAAGGCGCGCATAGAGATCACGGCAGACCGCGACATGGAGTATATACATCTGAAAGATATGCGCGGCGCAGGCTTTGAGCCGGCGCAGACGATGAGCGGATATCGCTGGCAGGGAGGACTGGGATATTACGAAAGCACGGGAGACATTTCATACAGCTGTTTCATCCAGTACCTGGGCAAGGGGAAATACGTGTTTGAATATCCCATGTTCGTCACCCAGGCAGGGACGTTTTCTTCCGGCATCGCCACCATCCAGTGCATGTATGCGCCGGAGTTTGCCGGCCACAGCGAAGAGATCAGGGTAACGGTGAAATAACCGCGCATCACCGTATCAGCGTAATGTCGCCTTTCAGCAGCACCGGCTGCTCGTCGTGGTAGCACTTTGCCTTTATGAGGTAGAAGTAGGTGTCCATCTGCATATGTATGCCATGATGCGTACCGTCCCAGCCCGCGCGCTGGTCGTCAGTTTCAAAGATTACGCGTCCCCACCTGTCCGTCACCATCATGTGGAACTGCTCGAAAAATGCAGCGGTCATCACCCGGAACCGGTCATTGCGGCCGTCGCCGTTGGGGGTAAAGCTGTTGGGGACATACAGGTTGCCGCAGCAGCTCACGACATGCAGGGTCAGCTCCTGCGATCCTTTACAGCCGTGGTCGTCCGTACCGGTCAGCACCAGCTGCACCCGGGCGACGTCCGGCGTAAGGAACGCGTATGTCCGCTCCGTTCCCGCCAGCTCTTCTCCCCGGTACCATGCATAGGACACGCCGCCTTCCGCCAGGAGGTGAATGGTATCGCCGATGCAGATGCGCTCCTGCCCGTAGCGGATCTGTATCTCCGGCAGCTCCCAGCTGCCGATATATACGGTGTCCGCCGCAGCACAGCCCGGGACATTCTGTACGGTCACCGTATAATACCCGGCCTTGCTTACCCATATGCCGGGCTGTTTTCCGCCGGTGCTCCACTGGTAGTCCTGGTAGTCGCCCGGGGTCAGCTGCAGCGAGTCGCCGGGGCATATCCACCGGTCGGGGCCGAGATCGGGATACAGGTCGGGGCTGAAGATCACGGTGGTTTTAATTACGGAATCACAGCCGGTGACGGCGTGCAGCGAATCCCAGTACACACCCGGCGCAGGGCGGAACATGCCGCCTGCAAAATAACCGGTGCCCTCGCAGACATTGACCATCGTATCCAGGAGGTAGACCGGGTGCACCGTCAGGTTCAGATGCCTGTTGCTGTCGCAGCCGAGGGACGAAAGGAAGACATCGGTATAGCTGCCGGAAGCGGTATAGCCCAGGAAGGATCCGCCGCTGCAGATCTCCATATTAATGACCGTATCCTTGACCGGCTTCACCGCCAGGTGCAGCGTGCGGATGCTGTCGCAATGCAATGAGGACACCAGCGTATCAATATACGTCCCTGTAACCGTATGTCCTCCGTACGACCCGCCGTCGCAGATAGCGGTATCCACCGTCCGGTACAGGACAGGATGAACGGAGAGGTGTATGGTGCGGATGCTGTCGCAGCCGTTCGCATTTACCAGCGTGTCGGTATAGGTTCCTGCCGTATCATAGCCCGCAAAGACGCCGCCGGGGCAGATGAACGTATCTATGACCGCATAGGTGACAGGATGCACCGTCAGGTTGATCGTGCGGATGCTGTCGCAGTGGTACATGTTCACAAACGTGTCTACGTATGTGCCTGTTGCGGTATAGCCCAGGAAGCTCTGGCCCGGACAGATGCCTTTGTCTATCACCGAATATGTAATGGGGTTTACCGTCAGGCTGAGCCTCCGGATGCTGTCACAGCCGATAGAAGAGATAAAGGTGTCCGTATAGCTGCCCGTAGCGGTGTACCCCAGGAATGATTCCCCGGTGCAGATCTCCATGCTGATAATTGTATCCTTGATCGGCTTCACCACCAGGTGCAGCGTACGGATGCTGTCGCAGTGCAGGGAGGAAACCAGCGTATCCACATACGTGCCTGCAGTTGTGTACCCGGCGTATGATTCGCCTGCACAGACAGCGGTATCCACCGTTTCATAACGCCGCGGCAATACCGTCAGCTCCAGTGTCCTTATGCTGTCGCAGCTGTTGGCATTTACCAGCGTGTCCACATATATACCTGCCGTGTCGTAGCCCAGGTAAGAATCACCTTCGCAGATGGTCTGTGCAATATACCCGAACGTAACAGGATGCACTGTCAGGTTGATCGTACGGATGCTGTCGCAGTGGTACATGTTCACAAACGTGTCCAGGTATGTGCCTGTCGCCGTATAGCCCAGGAAGCTCTGGCCCGGACAGATGCCTTTGTCTATCACCGAATACGTGATGGGATTTACCGTCAGATTAATTCTTCGGATGCTGTCACAACCGATAGAAGAGATAAAGGTGTCCGTATAGCTGCCTGTAGCGGTGTATCCCAGGAATGACTCCCCGGTGCAGATCTCCGTATTGATAACCGTATCCTTAATCGGTTTTACTACCAGGTGCAGCGTGCGGATGCTGTCGCAATGCAGGGAAGAAATCAGCGTGTCAATATATGTTCCCGGCGATGTATAGCCTGCATATGATTCTCCGGCGCAGATGGCGGTATCCACCGTTTCATAACGCCGCGGCAACACCGTCAGCTCCAGCGTCCTTATACTGTCGCAACTGTTGGCATTTACCAGCGTGTCCACATATATACCCGCTGTGTCGTAGCCCAGGTAAGAATCGCCTTCGCAGATGGTCTGTGCAATATACCCGAATGTGACAGGATGCACCGTCAGGTTGATCGTGCGGATGCTGTCGCAGTGGTACATGTTCACAAACGTGTCCAGGTATGTGCCTGTCGCGGTATAGCCCTGGAAGCTCTGGCCCGGGCAAATGCCTTTGTCTATCACAGAATATGTGATGAGGTTTACCGTCAGATTAATTCTTCGGATGCTGTCACAACCGATAGAAGAGATAAAGGTATCCGTATAGCTGCCCGTAGCGGTGTATCCCAGAAATGACTCCCCGGTGCAGATCTCCGTATTGATAACTGTATCCTTAATCGGTTTTACCACCAGGTGCAGTGTGCGGATGCTGTCGCAGTGCAGGGAAGAAACCAGCGTATCCACATACGTGCCTGTAGCTGTGTACCCGGCGTATGATTCGCCTATACAGACGGCGGTATCC
>Ga0206101_1000301_pt1 | contig 11050 bp, 9 predicted proteins | sample 1B0metagenome_FD_148613 | JGI IMG/M metagenome (GOLD analysis project Ga0206101, IMG submission 148613) | Enriched microbial communities from leaf-cutter ant dump, University of Wisconsin, Madison, United States - 1B0 | ecosystem: Environmental > Terrestrial > Nest > Insects nest > Nest dump... | reverse complement strand
CGCTAATCCGTAACCAATACCTAAGTACATAGCCGTAACAAATACACCACCAATTATAAATCGTCGAAATATAAACCAACGACGACCATCAACTAGCTTCTTGCCGGCACGCAAAGCCTGCATAGGTAGCGTACCTGGGATGGTCGCTATATAAAGCGACATCACTCCAGCTGTGGCCCAGTACATACTGACACTTAGACTAAACAGCCATATCAGAAGAGGAACCATATACTCAAGCGCTGTCACAACAGCCCCGCTCTTTGTTGCCGTATCAAAAACAGCAAAACCAATATAGCCTGGTGTCAATTGCAGGGCCAGGACCATACTAACTAAAATGAAGGGTACGAGTTGTACCATCCCTTTATAGTAAGCGCCTCTTATGGTGACACGATCTCCAGCTTCACGATGACGAATTATCCAGATTGAGGCAAGAGAGGCAATGATACTAATATTAATACCAAAAATGCCGCTAGCCACACTGTTTGGATCTGTTAGCACAAAGCCGTACCAAATAATCCCATAGCTTAAAACAAGGAAGAACGTACGCCATCGATATTTATAAGTATCAGTAATAGTTTGCCAAAGTAGTGTAAAACTGGATGGTAGTCCCGAATTATCAATCTTAGGTAAAGCCGAAAGCTTAAATGAACTATGAGTAACGCTACGTTCCACCTCGTCTACATTTTTTGCTTCTCGCTTATTGACAGTTGGTTTGCGGTTTCTTTTCAAAGTTCATTTTCCATCTGTCTTAATCTGGCTATACGCTCTTTGATTGGCGGATGAGTGCTAAATAGACCTGCAAAACTTAAAGACTCCTCTTCTTTGGCAGAATCCATTGGATTATCGAGGAATAGGTGGGCTGTCGAGCTATGAGTATGTTGCATTGGCTTAGAGTAGCGCCCGATCTTATCAAGTGCACTGGCTAAGCCATCCGGATATCTTGTCAGTAGTGCCCCTGAAGCATCAGCCAGAAATTCGCGCTTGCGAGAAATCGCCAACTTTACAAGACTAGCCACCAAAGGTGCTAATATTAAAGCGATAATACCTAAAATAGCTACGATACCGCCACTGTTATTTTCGCGATCTCTGCCGCCAAACCACATCATTCGCAAGAAAATATCACTCAAAAGTCCAATCACGACTACTAATACCATGACCGTACTCATGACACGGATATCATAATTTTGGACATGACTAAGTTCGTGGGCAGCAACGCCTTCAAGCTCAGTGTCGCTTAGCAAGTCCAGAATCCCACTCGTAAAAGCCACGTGTGAATTCTGAGGATTCCGTCCGGTTGCAAAAGCGTTAGGCGCAGGATCGTCAATGATATATACCTTGGGCATCGGCATACCAGCAGCAATACTAAGATTCTCTACAATCCGATAGACCCTAGGATTGTCCTGTTTAGTAATTGGTTTTGCGCCACTCAAAGCCAGAGCCACACCTGCCGAACTAAAATATCCAACAATTGCATAAATAATTGAACCGATAATAACGCCAATAGTAATTGTCCAGTCCGAAAAATACAGTCCGGCAATATAGGCAATCAAAACAGCTATTAACACAAAGACGAATATCAATAGCCAGGTTTTACGTTTATTAGCAGCTATTTGGCTATACATAAAAACCTTCGGTTTTTATCGGCAATAAGCAAAACGTAAAATGCAACATGGCGTTATTTCCCTCTTTCCATGCTCTTAATTAAACCAACGATAAGTTTATGGACAATAACAGATTGGTCTGATAATCCAGAAAAAGATTTTGCCGATATTATGCCTACGTCGTGGCATATTAACATCTGATTTTGTAATTCGGTAACAGATCCTCGAGCCACAATGTAGAATTGCTTTTTATCTGCCTGACCCTGCCTGCCAAAGCCTTCTGCTAAATTTGAAGTAATTGAAACAGCCGATCTGCGCATCTGACTAACTAAGCCAAAAAGTTCTTCCTTAGGGAATCCTTTGGTAATTTTATAGATGGCAACCACTAATTTATGAGCTTCTTGCCAAGCATTAAGATCAGTAAATTTAGTGATTTTTGAAATATTGCTCAATATTTTCTACCGCCTGTTACATATTGCTTCTTGCATTTTGCCGCAATCAAAGATTGCTAAACTTTAACTTCGACTGGCTCACTAACAGTGTCTAGATTATCAACTTCAAAGAATTCTTTAGCTGTAAAACCAAGGTTCTTAGCGAATATGTTAGTTGGAAACACTTTAACTTTGATATTCAAATCCCGCACGCTGCCATTGTAAAAGCGACGAGCAGCCTGAATCTTATCTTCTGTATCTGTCAGTTCGTCCTGAAGCTTAGCATAATTTTGGTCGGCCTTTAGGTCTGGATAAGCCTCGCTAACCGCAAACAAACTCTTTAAAGCTGCTTCAAACTGATTTTCAGCTTTAGCTGTCTTATTGACATCAGGATCGCCAGCTGCCCCCATAGCTTCGGTACGAGCTTTGGTAACTTTCTCAAAAACTTCTTTTTCGTGCGCTGCATAGCCCTTAACCGTATTGACTAGGTTTGGAATCAGGTCGTAACGCCTCTTAAGCTGAACGGTGATGTCACTCCACGCCTCTTCGGTGCGAACATTAGTCTTAACCAAACTATTATAGGTTGCCCATAGCCACAGCCCCAACACTGCTACCAAAACAACCAAAATTATTACTGCAATCATGTCTTAACCCCTGTTAAATTGTCTTACAATTATATCACTTTAATGAATCCAGGAACAGTGGCATTGAAAAGTAAGGCTAATTTTGACACAATACTTGTACTTGAAGGGCGCTTAGCTCAGTTGGCTAGAGCATCTCGTTTACACCGAGAGGGCCGGGGGTTCGAGTCCCTCAGCGCCCACCATAGAAAAAAGACACTCATCTGGGTGTCTTTTTTCTATGGTGCTCGAGGGATGCGAACCCACGGAGGGGGTTCAGATTATTGTCAAATCTATTGATTTGGACAATAAATAGGTAGATGTTGGAATAGCGATAGCTAGTCTAGCATCGTGCGTTGTCCCTTAAAACCACACCTTTTGAGAGATATGAGCGAAGCGAATTGTCCCTCAGCGCCACAAAGCACATATAATGATGCTAAGCCATTTATATCTTTTAATTATTCTAGTTTCTAATAACAGTGCGCTCACCAAATATGCCCCGTCTGGCAGATTCTAGGGCAGTCCAGACCGACTGAGCAGCTAGTATGGGAATAGACCAGTAGCCACCATAGACATAGCCGGACAAACTATCAACATAATTTATAAAACTATTATAGTTTTCGAAACCTAGCAAAGGCTCTAGAAACCGAAAGATATCATGGGTAAACATACCAAATAAGTCATATGAATAGTAGTCTATGTAATGAAAGAAGAACACTGCCAGCACAACGATTGAACAGGCTAATATCTTGGCCCTACTGACATTATAGCCCTCATCGCTAGCACTAAATATACCGCCACCGGAGTCAATTTCTTTATATAACATCAATACTGTAACTATACTAAAAAGCAGAAATATCAGTCCGCCATATTTATGTTCAGAAAAAACATACTGCGCGTAGTTAATGGTAACGAGTGCCTGAGATCCAATTAGCAGATACCAGACAAGCCCTCTATATGTTGCGCTCAATTTGAAGTTAAAAAGTGTAGCAATTACGATATAACCATACGTTGCCATAAGCAGTATTACCATAATACCAATGATTAATACTGAGCTATCGTCTTCGCTACCCTGCGAAAAAAATACAAGATTCCCTAAAAAGTCCCTATAGTCTTGATTGATTAGATTAGTAATCAGAAAACCCAAAGACAAAATATAGACTCCGCTTTCATCATAAACTGGAGACAACCATCTTTTGATAATGTTTTTCGTTTTCTGCATTATAAAAAGTATATTACAATAAGCGGAATTATAAACTAAAATCCGAGGCTCAATTGTATGAAACTGAAATTTATTAAGCCATCTAGTGGTACATTTTACTGCTTTTCGCCAGCCGTTATGATCGCTACGTTTGCTATAGAAATTATTTTTGCGATTTACACCTTAATAAAGCACCGTGATAAATTATGGGGCAAGGTCATCGTCTTTATCCTGGTTTGTTTGGCATTATTCCAGCTTGCCGAATACCAAGTTTGTAGCGAGGTGAATCAACTCGCTTGGGCGAGAGTAGGTTATGTCTCAATCACGCTTTTGCCACCCCTCGGCATAACACTTACACATATTATAGCCAAAAAACCCTTAAATACTTTACTTCATAAAGTATCTTGGCTCGTAGCATTATATTTTGTCTTCATTTATGCATTTTCACCTGTCAGTCAAATCGATCCTGTCTGTACTGGTAATTACGTAATTTTCAAATATAAATACCTATTCACCAATGGGTTCCTATATAGCCTTTACTACTTCGGTCTGCTGTTTGCAGCGATGATTGCAAGCTATCAATGGAATAAAAAAGGCTCAAAAAAAGTTAAGAAGTTATCTTGGGCTTTAATTATTGGCTATTCCGTATTTATAGTCCCTACTGTGATTGCTAACTTAGTTGATCCATCTACTATCTATGGCATACCGTCTATCATGTGTGGCTTTGCTGTTATATGGGCACTAATTCTAATGCTTTACATAAGACCCAACCTAGCTAAACGTCACTAGAAAAAGAAAGGCCGGCTCTTTAGGAACCGGCTTGTTTCTACCACGTTATTTAATATACACCAAAACATAAGCTTTGTCAACTATTTGTTGTTCGAACTACAGATTCTACATTCCTCATTGTCTCTGGCCTCAGCCAGCCAGCGCTCCAAAGCAGCATACCAAGGTTCATAATCATGGTATGCAATAAAATCCGCTAAACGCCTAAGCCACCAACCAAATACTCCGTAGATGCGAAACTTTCCCCATAGAACTGCTGCCCAATGAGCACCTGCTGGCACTACATATATTGGCTTTTTGGGTTTATAGGCTAACCTAGCCTTACCGCTAGCAGATCTTTTGAGATTTTTTGCAATGTAGACACCGTCATAAAGTGCCGTTTGAGCCATGCCGCTATAGGTGGTATCGGCATTGTCGCCAATAACATATATATTCGGTTCAGCTTGCAGGAATTGGTCAACTTGGACTTTGTGCCTGGATGAGATTTTAAAATTTTCTATTTCAAAGATTGGATTATTCTTAGCTCCTGCCGTCCAGATAACTGTTTTACTTTTTAGCAACTTATCATCTATCATAACGCCTTCAGGTGTTTGAGCGTCCACTGTCTTGCGCGTCAAAACTTTAACCCTTAGTTTCTTCAGACGCCTTTTTACGGTAAAGGATATATCTCTGGGCATAGCTGGTAAAAGACGCGCATTGGATTCAACTAAAGTTACCTTGATCTTAGTTTCTAGCAAACCATGTTGACGACAGAGTTTATTTATATAGGCCGGTAAAGCTCCAGCTAATTCAACACCAGTAGGGCCGCCACCAACAACTATGTAATTATCATCGACTTGCTTAGACTGGGTAAGCTGTTTGTGCAGATGATTGTTGAGAATCTTAGCTGCATTTGGCGTGCGCACCCCAAATGCATATTGTTCTAAACCGGGAATACCATAGTAGTTATCGACTGACCCTAGAGCGCAAACAAGAGAATCATAACTAAATTTCTGACCTTTATTAGTCTGGACTTCTGAGTTTTTACGATCAATCCGCGTCACCGTTTGTTGCACTATCGTTATTGACCCATGCGCAAAGATCTCATCCAGAGGGACACTAGCAATTTCAATCGTCCCACCCGTAGCTACCCTATAGAGCATGCTATAAACAAAGAAATCCGAATGATTGCTTATAAGCGTAACGGCGAAAGATGAATCACCTGCCAGCTCAAGCGCTGCCTTTACACCGCCAAATCCACCTCCGATAATCACTACGCGATGCTTTTTCAATATATCCTACTAAAGTTATCGTTTACATGTTAACATATTGCTAGAGCTTAGAATAACATGACAGAAATACAAATATTCATAACATCGTTGAAAGAATACGGCTTTGAAGGCAATATCGATACGTCTAATGATCAGTTAGATAAGTATAGTCACGACGCTTCGATGTTTGAGATTCGACCTAAAATTATAGTTAGCCCAAAGCATGCACAAGATGTACAAAAATTGATAGCAACCGTTGCAAAGTTTAAAAAAAGCGCTAAGCAGCTTTCACTCACAGCACGTGGCGCAGGTACCGATATGGGCGGCGGAGCTATCAATGATTCGATTATTGTTGATTTTAGCCGTTATTTCACCAACATAGAACACATAGGCAAAACATCAGCCCGAGTCCAGCCTGGCGTACTGTTTCGTGATTTCGATGAAGCAGCAAAAAAGCAAGGAGTCTTAATGCCGACATACCCAGCTTCTCGTGATTTATGTACGGTCGGTGGCATGGTAGCGAACAACTCTGGCGGCGAGAAATCAATCGAGTACGGCAAAGCAGAAGACTTCGTTAACGAACTTGAATTTATATTTGCTGATGGGTCAAAGTCAAAAATAAAACCCATCAATAAGTCTGAGCTTCAAAAAAAGATGTCTCAGAAGGACTTTGAAGGTAGAGTTTATCGCCAAATGTTCCAATTAGTCGAAGAAAATTATGAAAAAATCAAAGCTGCAAAGCCAAATGTTAGCAAAGATTCGACAGGTTACCATCTGTGGAACGTCTGGGATCGTGAGACCGGAATCTTTGACCTTAGTCAGGTAATTGTCGGATCACAAGGCACGTTGGGGCTAGTAACGAATATTGAATTTCGCGTGACTAATGCCCGCTCAGATGAAGGCTTATTAGTGATATTTATGAAAGATATCAAACCTCTTGGCGAGCTTATTAAAGAGGTTGTTAAGCATAAACCATCACGATTTGAATCGTTTGACGACAATACTCTACTACTTTCGATGAAGTTCATGCCAAAATTTTATAAATTCCTAGGTTTGAAAAAATTCATTAAATTACTTTTTAGTCTGATACCTGAGGGCTTGCTGCTTTTGCGTGGTATCCCTCGCTTAATTTTGATGGTTTCAATTAAGGGCAACAGCCCTGAGGAGGTTGCATCACGCATACACGCTCTCCGACAAGAACTCCAGACCAAACAAAAGCACTATGGCATCAGTGGTTTTGAGGAAGCACCGACAGACGCAAAAGGCGAAAAATTCTGGATAATGCGGCGATACAGTTTCCAGATTCTACGCAGTAGCGTCAAAGACAAGCATACTGCCCCATTTATCGATGATTTGGTCGTCAGGCCTGAGTATCTACCTCAATTCTTGCCGAAATTACGTAAGATTATTAAAAAATATAAGCTCTTCGCTACTATTGCTGGCCACATGGGTGATGGTAACTTTCATATAATTCCACTTATGAATATTGAGATGAACTCAGAGCGTAAAAAGATTTTGCCTGCCATGAAAGAAGTGAATGATCTTGTACTGTCTTATGAAGGCAGCCTAAGTGGTGAACATAACGACGGCTTAGTGCGTGGCCCATGGCTAAACAAGATGTATAGCCCTGAGACCATCAAATTTTTTGAGCAGACAAAAACTATTTTTGACCCGGACAACATTTTTAATCCGCACAAAAAAACAGATTCAGATTGGGACTACAGCATGAAACACCTTAGAAAGAAATTCTAATTCTCGTTTCTGAACTAGTTAATAAGAGCTATTGCAGAAGGGGGTATTTTTTTACTAACGGCTGCTTAGCCCACCACTTTCCTAGGCCCCAAACCTGACGATTATTCGTAGAAAATAGACCAATTAAAATTAATAGATAAACAATATGCTCATCTAAAATTGGATTATTCGCAGGTGGCAATACAGCAGAATACATCATTATAACTAGTACCGACCCAGTTACAGTAGCTATCTTCATGCCGATTCCTAAGATTAATGCACCACCTATCAGTAGCAAACCAGACATAAAAAGAAAATCGATTAGCGGATTGCCTGCGAGGCTTTGATAAAGTTCAGCAAAAGGGCCTTTTGATGCAAACTTTAAAAACCCTAAGGTTGGTGAGCCGCCTTCTATCCAAGATTTTGAGCACATTACACTTATCTGCCCGCTTACTTCATCGCGACAGGTTGCAAAACCCAATCCGATTAACTTATCGAAAAAGGCCCACATAAACGTAGCACCAAGTGTTACGCGCATAAGCGCCCATACTTTTAATTCAGAGCTATTTGATATTTTTTTCTTAAGTGCCATATAAAACTCCTTATTGCTTATGCTTACTATAGCACAGGCTAGCAACAAGCAATACAATTATTGCTATACCTCATATCAAATATGCCTGAAAAATATAAAGACTACTAAAAAGCAGTCTTTATATGATGTGCTAGATTAATATCGGGTGAAGCGGCCCAGACTAAGCTTGTTCTTGATAAAGGATCGATCTTTCTAATGGTGCGCGAGAGAAGACTTGAACTTCCACGGCCTAAAAGCGGCCACTAGCCCCTCAAGCTAGCGCGTCTACCAATTCCGCCACTCGCGCATGAGAGTACAGACATTTTATGTCGAAGTCTTACAATTAACAAATCTAACTAGCGAGTATGCCAGCAATAGTGGCCGTAACACCAATGATCATCATAAGTGGCCAGATAATTACCACATTCAACCAATAGGCTATTTTGGTTGGCCGACTTAAGCTTGCAATCAAACCAGACCTATCCCTATATGACTTAACATAATCGTCCCAAATAATTCTACGGAAAGCTATGATAATACCCCCGATCGCAAACAAACTTACTCCAAAAACAATCAGCCCCAACGCATAACTAAATACATATAAGATTATCAACCCAACCAATGCGGTCGTTGCTATTATCAATAAAGACTGTTTTAGTAATCCGACAGTTCCTTTTAATTTTTTGCGGCTACTTAATCTTGAGAATCTCATAATAATTTAGTGCGTACGAGGCAGGTAGTGACCTAATTGCTCCATGCTGTATTCTTGTCTGAGAATTTTGCGCAAATCCTCTTTCTTAACACCTATCTTAACCCCAGCATTAAGGACATCGTAAGGATCAAAAATTTTCTTTACCTTACAAAATAATTCATACATCTCATCACCAAATAACTGAGGCAAATATGGAGCTCGTAAACGACCGTCACTATGCTCACCAGATGTACTGCCACCCATTTTGATAATCTCCTCGTAATAGTCATCCATAATCTGGAATACTTTTTGGCGATCACCTGTGTTGCTAAGATCTAAATACGGTTGCATGTGCAGATTACTATTACCAGCATGGCCCCATATAGCAGCATCCAAACCATACTTTTTATAGATAGAGTAAATATGCTTAACATACTCAACAAACTTGTTATCTGGAACAATTCCGTCCTCGATGATTGGAAGTGCTTTGGCTTTACCTTTATTGTGCCAGGTTACAGCAGCAGCACTATGCCTGATTTTCCATAAAGTTTCGCGTTCACGGATACTTGTAGCTTGCTTGTATTCCTTGGCATGGTTTTGGATAATTTTAATTGCTTTACGGGTATTGTTTCGTCTAACAATCTCTTTTGCGTCATCAAATTCGACAAGCAGAACTATTGCCGGGAAGGGTTCCTCGACTATACCTTTGAGACGATTGGGATTCTCTTCGTGCACAATTCTCAGTAAGTGCTCATCGACAATTTCCAGTGCAGACGGCTTGAGCTTGCGCAATTTCTGAACAGCCATGTCAGCTGAGTCGATATCATCAAAAAATGCCGCAACCAAACTAGTGGAAGCCGAAAACGGCACAGTCCGTAAACTAATCTGTGTAATTATACCTAGTGTTCCCTGGCTACCAACAAATAATGGAGTTAAATCCATAGAGCCATCTTTTTTGCGAATCTTGCCAATATTATAACCAGATGAGTTTTTACTGACATTTAGATTGAATTTATCAATAACTTCCTGGTTTTCCTCTAATAAGGCGTCGAGTTGACGGTAGATCTCAGCCTCAAAGCTAGTCTCACCCATCTTGGCATTTACTTCACGCTTACTCAATCGCTTTGTTTCGATAAGTTCTCCGTTAGCCAATACAACCTGCAAACCTCTGACATAATCGAGTGTACTGCCATGCTTTAGAGTTTTCTCGCCTGAAGCATCATTAGCCACAGCGCCGCCAATAGTAGAGAAGGCTATACTACTTGGATAAGGTGGCAAATATCTGTGATGAGTATGAAGCATCTTTTGTAAAGATTCATAATTCTCACCCGGCTGAACAATGACACCATTCTTTTCAAGCTGTAGTACACGATTCATATGCGCTGGAAATACCATGCTTATCCCTGGGCCAATCGCAGCTCCGGCCTGATCGCTCCCTAAGCCTCGAGGCGTAATAGTGACCGGAGTTTTGCGCTCGGCAAGCTGCCAAGCAAAACGTGCAACCTTACGTACATCTGTGGTATTTTGCGGGTAAACCACCAATCGCGGCATTACCTTAAAGACCGATCCATCGGTTGAGAAAAACTCACGCACTTGCTGGCTGGCTATAACTTCGCCTGTAATGTGTTGTTGTAAATAACTAGCTATCTTATCACTCATGTTCCTCTATTCCTCAAGCTTAAGCATCATAACTTGTATAAATAATAACTGAATTTAGGCATTTTCGTAAAGATATTTCGTTGGTGGCTCCTCCCAGGCATCGCTACGCTCTTCCGCTCGGCACGCAAGTAAATAAATTTCCTTGCTAACACCTCGCTTCACCGAACTTCCAGTTCTAGCCATTGAGTAAACTCAATCCAAATAAAAAGCCCTGTCAGAAGACAGGACTATTTATTTGGTGGCTCCTCCCAGGCTCGAACTGGGGACACACGGAGCTTCAATCCGTTGCTCTACCAACTGAGCTAAAGAGCCAACCAAGGATATATCATACTATAAGATAGCTTACAGATAAAATGCTACAATGGGTTCATGGAACCAGATGTAGAAGCAAACCGAGTTGTCAGGCAGCAGCAATTCCTCGAGACTGTTAGCCAGATCAATCTTTCCCTAAAGCAACTCATAGACAATCAGAACAAGCTCATGCAAGAACAATACAGAGACAATGCAAT
>Ga0206101_1000300_pt1 | contig 11076 bp, 5 predicted proteins | sample 1B0metagenome_FD_148613 | JGI IMG/M metagenome (GOLD analysis project Ga0206101, IMG submission 148613) | Enriched microbial communities from leaf-cutter ant dump, University of Wisconsin, Madison, United States - 1B0 | ecosystem: Environmental > Terrestrial > Nest > Insects nest > Nest dump... | reverse complement strand
GACGGATCATAGTATTTATGTACGGTACCGGCAGGAAACTTATAAGCCTTCAGACGGTAAAGCATGCCGTTTTCATTATTATTGATCAGGTAATTCAGCGTGTCTTTCCAGACATACGGGCGGAGGGACATAGACCCATTGGCAGCGCCGTTGGCCTGCTGGAATACCTTGACCGGCGTGTTGGTGATAGAGCCGTTAAAGTCATAGATGGAAGCATTGCCGGCGCCATTACCGCCCCTGTGCGCATAGGCCACCAGCTGGTTACAGTCCGTCACCACGCTTACCGCCCGGGCATTCCAGTTGAACGCATTGGAGAACCCGCCGAGGTCCAGGACCTGCGGGCTGTTATTCCTGAGGTCGGCGCCGAAGCTCAGGCGCACCATATTATAGCCCAGCGTGTTCATCCCCATCATATACCATGAGCCGCCCTGCTGGTACAGGGCAACAGCGCCTATAGAGCTCCACCTGGAGTCGCTGCTGTAAGTCAGCGGCGTGGCAGTAGGTGCAGCGGAGAGGCCCGAGGGAAAGTCGTACCGTACGATCCTGCTGGCGTTACCGCTCCAGGCGGTAGGAAAATAGCAGGCGAACACCAGCCACTGTCCGTTATATTTCCTGATCGCCACATCCGCGCCGATCGTGCCCGGCAGCTCTGTCGCCGTGAACGTCCACACCTTGCCGGTGGGCGCATTGGCCGGGGATGACCCGAAATCCAGCACCAGCAGATGGCGCTTGGCATCGGTCATGATGCCGTACCATTTGTTGTCATCCTGGTTCTTTATCACATTCATCCCCCATTCATCGCTGCCGGCAGGTATGCCCAGGGCGGCCACGTTAATGCTGCTCTTGACAGGCGTGCTCGTCGGGTCGGAGCCGTAGCTCAGGCGTATAATCGTCGTGGTAGCGGGATTGGGCACAAAGGAATACCAGCTGCCGTTGTCATTCAGCATATCCGAGCCATACCCGGAGCCCCAGTTATTGCCGGACAGCAATGTTGCATTTGAAGGCGTAAACCGGGCAGCGTTATAGCTGATGTCCACCGTATCAAACACCCAGGTGTACGTCGTGCCTGTTGTCGCGGAAGAAAAAGCAACAGGTGTGCCCGCAACTACGGTCGCGGGCCCGGATATCTGGGCCTGCACATCACCCCGTATCAACAGCAGGCAGCAGAGCACGACAGGGAGAAAGCGGGGTTTAAAATGCAGTAAGCTCATACTATACAGGCATTTGATACAGTCAGGGTACTTAGCAAAGGAACAGGTCTCTTTCAAAAGCCGTTGTAATAATCCGTGTAATTTCCTGTAGAAATTTTACTACAGACCATTATTCAACTTTCTTTCTAAGTTTGACAGCATTTCCAAAAGCACATTTTCCCGGCGCATGGTAATCCGACGGCAATACAGCATCTGCACCATTATCTCCGGCATATGGATGATCATGGCATGCTGTCTCGTAAAGATAGCCACAGGAACGCCGGCGGAAAACTATACCCTGCTCCATTTCGATAACGAGAACGGGCTGCCGCAGAATTCCGTGTGGTCGCTCACTACCGACAAGGCCGGCTATCTCTGGTTCTGCACACAGGGCGGACTGGTACGGTTTGACGGTGCGCATTTCATGATCTTCAACTCGGCCAATGTGCCCGGCATGCAATCGGACCGGATCGTCTGGCTGGGCACCGACAAGCAGGGCACCGTGTATTTCGGCGATGAGTTCGGACGTTCATACCGGCAGGATGCGCCCTGCGCCTTTGCGCCTGTCCCCGCAATAGACACCGGCGGCATGCGTGCGCTCTGGGCATACGCATCCGGGGTCTACCGCGTGCCGATATCCCATCATTACAGGTATATTCATACAAGCAAGAAAAAGACAGGCGGGCTGATCGTCCTTAGCGCGGAAGAGGTATATAACTACTATATACCGCAGGAAGCGGAAGATCAGCTTACACTGGAATATCTGCATGGCGATTCTGTCGCTCCGGTGCTGACCGTTACTACCTGGGACAACTATATGCCTTTATTTTTCGGGGATACGCTATGCATGCTCAGTCAAAGCGGCCACGCGATATTCGTCCACAAAGGACGGATACTGCATGAGGAGACTTACGCAGATCTTGCCCTGGATGAGCATGCTTTCAGGATATTCGGGCAGGAACATTTTATCTACCGGGAACATAACCTGTACCAGCTCCTGCCCGGGCCTTCCTTCCGGCTGCAGCAAAAGCTGCTTTTCCGCAATCTTCCCTGCGAGGCTATCGTCAGCATATACAGGATACCCGGAACACGTATCTATGCAGTAGGCACGCCCACTGACGGGTTGTACCTGTTCTATCCCAAAAGCTTCAGCCATGTCTTCTATGGCTCCAGCGCCACCAAGTCGCTGAATAACACTTATGCCCTCGCCGAATGGAAGAACAAAATCATCACCGGCCACTATACCTATAATACCGGGACGGAGCTGCGTATGTGGAACGAATACCGGGAAGGGCAAAGCTATTCCGCGCACTTCCTGTTCATAGACAGGCAGCAGCAGGTTTGGTTCCCGGATGGTATGTTCATCAAAAGGACCGGCGACCTGCAGCATTTCAGGACGATGGCAGCAAACCGGATGCTGAGCAGCAGCGCTATCGGCATGGGCTATTGCCGCGAAGACAGCAGCAGGATATTCTTTGTCATGCAGACGGCTATCGGTTTCGTGAAAAATGACTCGGCAACGATGCTCATGGACATGACCGCCTCCATGCCGCAGAAGGATATCGTATTCACCGCATTCCTCGCAGCCGACTCCACGCTGCTGATCGGCGCCACGAGAGGTCTGTACGAGTACCATATCCGGACAAACACACTGCGCCCTGTGGATACCTCTTCCATACTGAACGTCAGGGTCATCTACAGGGACCGGGAAGGGCTGATCTGGATCGGCACATACGGGCAGGGCCTTTATCTTCTCCAAGATCGGAAGCTGATCAAAATGCCGGCGGAACGGAGGCATCCGCCCCTGTCCATTATCCACTGCATCCTGGAAGATACCATGGGGTACTTCTGGATATCCACCAATAAAGGCATTTACAAGACCGGGAGAGAAAACCTGCTGGCTTATGTGCGGGACCCTGAAACAGATGTCTATTACTATGCCTTTCACAAAACGGACGGCCTCCCGTTCTATGAGTTCAACGGCGGATGCATGCCCTGCGCCGTAGCAGACAGGTCGGGCATGTTCTGGTTCCCCGCCCTGAAAGGGCTGGTCTTCTTCTCGCCGGCAAATACCTATGTGAACACGATGTCAGGCAATGTGCAGTTTGATTTTGCAGAGGTAGACGGCAGCCGGCAGGACGATCTGCACAGGCTGTCCGTGCCGCACGACTTCCTGCAGCTGACGCTGTATCTTTCCTGCCCTTATTACAGCAACGCGGAGAACCTGCGGATCGAGTACAAGATCGCGGGATACAATGATGCCTGGCAGCAGCTCGAGGCGGGGAAGATCATCTTCAACTCCCTTCCTACAGGGCATTACAGGCTGGTGACAAGAAAGCGCGAAGGGTTTGCCATTGACCGCTATGCCTATGCTTCGCTGGCGTTCGAGGTATTGCCTGCATTCTATGAAACGTTCTGGTTCCGCACCCTGTCCGTGATCTTTATCATCCTTTCCCTCCTGCTCATCTTCAGGCTGCGCTACCGTTATATCCTGATCTATAACCTGCGCCTGGAACGGGAGGTAAAAGGGCGCACCCTGCTGCTGCAGCAGCTGATCGCCGACCTGCAGGAAAGCAATGCTTTCCTCAAAATATCCGAAGAGCACCTGTCGCGCACCATCGCGGAAAAAGACCGGCTGGTATCCGTGCTTGTCCACGACCTCCGCTCTCCGCTCCGCTTCCTGAAGAACAACACCTCGTATCTCTCGAGGAACTGGAAAAAATATTCCAGCCAGGAGCTGAACAACCTGATCTTTACCATTGATGATGCCACAAGGCAGATACACTTTCTGTCTGAAGAGCTGATGTACTGGATTGCCACGCGCGACGGCAAGTATGTGTTTGACATCAGGGACTATGCGCTCTCCGACATCGTCTATGAGCTTGCCGCGCTCTACAGGGACATCATCGCCCACAGCGGCAACCGGCTGGAGATAGACATTCCCGGCCATATCCGGGTGCAGACGGACAAAACGCTCCTGAAGACCGTGCTGCGGAACCTGCTGGACAATGCCAATAAAAATACCGAGGAAGGGCTCATCTCCATCCGGAGCACAGAAGACGGCGGCAGGATACGCATCATCCTCTCGGACACCGGCATGGGCATGACCCCCGACATGCTGCAGGAGATGAACGGATACCTCAGCGGATCCGAAGCGGAGATCGCGCAGCAGGCGCAGTTCGGTCACAAGATCATCCGCGACTTCATCCTTTTGCTGCAGGCAAGCATCCGCTATGTCAACAACCGGGAACAGGGAGTGACCGTTATCATTGAGCTGAAGCAATAGTGCATACTGCCTGTAGTAAAATTTCTACAACAAAGTACACGGATCATTACAAGCGCTCTTGCCGCGACGCTGTTCCTTTGCAGTTGCCCGTCATTTCCGCTGGTCCGGCGGGCGCATGGTAAAAAATTCCGCATAAACATCCGTAACGGCAAAATGAAAAAGCTAACCACTGCCATACTGCTGCTGGCATTTTCCATTTCATCCAAAGCAGGCGACACCACCTGGGTGCAGACCTTTACTTTTGACTCCCTGTGGACGCGGGATGCGAAGTTCTTCTTCCCCACTGCCGGCCAGAGCTACCGCAAGATACTGATGTACACCACGCTGAAGTGCTATCCTTCCGTCTCGGGAGACAACAACTATCCCTGCGGCGAATGGGACGGCGTGTCTTACCATAGTGTGTATGACCACCGGGGCGTGCTGGACTCTACGATCCAGACGGGCAAGCTATTCTCTGTGAACGGACAGTATCCCGATTCCGTGCGTTACACGGTCGTGCCGCAGTACGACCGGTACCAGAGCTATCAGCATTTCAAAGTCATTACGTCTACGAATGCGTTGAATACGTTCCAGTCAGGCAGCGGGAATGTCGCGCAGGCAGCGGCGCTTCCGCTGGCCGGCAGCACCGGTCATGCGCAGTTCATCTGGAATGCCGCCGACCTCACCGCTGCGGGACTTACCGCAGGGCCGGTCACAGGGATCCGGCTGCAATGCTCCGGCAGCAGCGGAACCATAGAAAGGCTGAAGATCCGGATGCGGCATGTCTATACGGACAGCTTCCAGACGGACGCCTTCATACCCGATACGCTCACGACCGTCTTCTTTTACCGGAAAGCCATCACCGCCGCGGGATGGCAGGATTTCCAGTTTACGCAGCCGTTTGTATGGAACGGTACGGATGCCGTGCTCATAGATTTTTCCTTTGACAACCCCGGTCCTCAGACCGATAATCCCCTGCTGGGCACCAATACCACCTGGCCGGCGGGCATATCCGTTTCCGGCAGCAGCTATTGCACCGGCAACACGGGGAAGGGTGTCGGCTTCATCCAGCTCGGCAAGGCGCTGAATCTTTTTTCCGGCACCCAGCCGAGAACCTATGAGATCTGGGCGCTCGTAGATACCGCCGGTACGCTTTGGGCATCCGGCGGCACCTGGCAGAACTACGGCAACTATTCCCTGCGGGCAACCGGTGGCAACCAGTGGAATCTCACCACCTGGGGCAGCAGCTCTCCTGTCTTCGCCACACCCAACCCGCAGAAAGTATGGAAGCATTATGCCGTCACCTACGACGGCACCACCATACGCGTTTACCAGAACGGCGTCTCCGCGGCACAGGCCAACGCGACGATCAACACTACGCTGACGGCAGACTTCCGGCTCGGCGGATGGCATGAGAACGGCGGTGACCTGCTGGGCAGGATCTCCCACCTCAGGATCTGGAATAAAGCGCTGGACGCCGCCACGATCCGCGCATGGCTGGGGAAGGACGTCACGCCGGCACATCCGGATTATGCCTTCCTCAAAGGAGATTATCCGCTCAATGAAGGCAGCAGCGCCTTCGTAACAGACCGCTCTCCGCTTCATCAGCCGCCGGGCGCATTCCAGTACGACTTCTGGTGGCAGCAGGTAAAAGCAGGAGAACTATACTACAACGCACAACGGCTGCACTGGCGTCCCAACATCATCTTCGAACGCGGCGACTACGTTTCCCACACCGACTCGGTGCTGATCACCGACACCGTGCAGCAGGCAGCGACGATCCTGGATATGTACGACAATGCCGACGCGTTACATATCATTGACGACTCGTCTGCCGTACATCCGGCTATCCGTACCGGCAGGAAGGTGATCTGGGATGGCCCATGGTCCTACACCTACCGGAACGGCACCCGGGTTGACTCCATAGCGGTAACCAGGGACTCGCTGCTGTACAACCGGACAAAGACCTGGTACAGCAATACCGTCGCCTATGAGATAGGGCGGGCAATTACGCCTTATGGCATCAACCTGGACATGGGCAACGGCAGGACCTGGGTTTATGATGTCACCGATTACTATCCCATACTCCAGGACACCGTTCACTTCAGCTCCGGCACCACGCAGGAGCTGCAGGATGTGCGCTTTGCCTTCATCAAGGGCGACCCGCCGGCCGTCGTCACGCATATCGGCCAGCCCTGGTTCAAGGGCAGCCCTTCGCTGAAGTATGCCGGGCTCGCAGATAACAGCATCATACAGCCGGCGCAGATCACGCTGCAGCCTGGTACAGACCGGCTGCTGTTCCGTGCGCGGCTTACAGGACACGGCGCAGAGACCAGCAACCCCGGCGGCGCATGGCCGCACTGCTGCGAGTTCTGGGAGAATACCCATTACCTGTATGCCGGCAGCAGGCAGATCACCTCCTGGCATATTTTCCGCGAATGCGGGTACAACCCGCTGTATCCCCAGGGCGGCACCTGGACGACACCCCGCGAAGGATGGTGCCCCGGGGATGTAGTTCCCGAGAAGATCATTTACGTAGACCTCAGCCAGTACGCAACGGGCCGCACCATCAGCCTCGACTACGGCATATCGCCCGTGCCGGCCGGGAACCCGGCCATGGGGAACGGAGGATACGTGACCTCGCTGCAAGCCATCGAATACGCCGCACCGGGACGGCATAACGACGCCGAGCTGTATGACATCATCAGTCCGGCAGACCAGTTCTATACTTCCAGGGTAAATCCCGTCTGCAACAACCCCGTCATCGTCCTGCGCAATGCCGGCAGCAATGTGCTGACCGCTGCGGTGATCCGGTACAGCGTGTCAGGCGGCGCGCCGGAGACTTATACGTGGAAAGGCAGCCTCCGTTTCCTGGAGACCGATACGGTTGCCCTGCCGCTGAGCGGACCGGCCTTCTGGGGCGGGGACCAGCGCCACATCTTCACCGCCATAGTCACCGGCGCCAACAGCACGGCAGATGAATACGCCGGGAACGATACCATCGCCGCGCATTACAACATACCGGACAACTATAACATGGACAAGATCGTCATCGCCTTCAAAACCAACAGCACCCCTGCAGACAATGTGCTGACCGTACGGAATTTTGCCGGCGACACGATCTTCATCCGCGCCAACACTACTGCCAACCAGCTGTACACCGACACCCTGCAGCTGCCCGTGGGCAGCTATTACCTGACGCTTACGGACGAGGGACAGGACGGGCTGTCGTTCTGGGCCAACCCCGGGCAGGGCCGCGGCTACCTCCAGCTCCGTAGCAGCCGGTCGCCCGCGTCGCTGAAGTCGTTCAATCCCGATTTTGGCGCGGAAATATACTATCCCTTCACCATGGGCTTTCCCCTGCAGGCAGACAACATTACCGCGGAACGCAGCATAGCCGTCTATCCGAACCCGAACAATGGCGCTTTTTACCTGCGCATTGAAGGATATACCGGACGTGTCAGCCTGACGCTGACCAATGTCCTGGGACAACAGGTCATGTCTGATGCGGTGACCTGTAACGGCAGTGTGGTAGAGAAACAGTACAATCTCTCACTGGCCAAAGGCATCTACCTGCTGAGATCGGACGACGGGCATACCACATCCTGCAGCAAAATAATCATCGGGAATTAACAGGCAGCTTATATCCGCGCCTCCACCAGGTACACATTCCTGTCCGCCGCATTACGCACCACCAGCTCCGCCACGAAGCCGGTAAGGAAGAACTGGGTGCCGATGACCATCGCGACCAGGGCAAGATAAAAGCCCGGGCGGTTCGAAAGCGCATAGTCGTAGTTCATGAGCTTAGAAATGATCAGGTAGGCGACAATGACGAAGCCGATGAGAAAAGTGATCGTGCCCAGCAGCCCGAAAAAGTGCATGGGCTTCTTGCCGAAGCGGCTCACGAACTGGATGGACAGCAGATCGAGAAAGCCGTTGATGAAGCGCTCCCAGCCGAACTTGGAAGTGCCGTATTTGCGGGGACGGTGCTGCACTACCTTCTCGCCGATGTTGCGGAAGCCCGCCCACCTGGCCAGCACAGGGATATAACGGTGCATCTCGCCGTACACCTCGATGCTCTTCACCACCTTTTTCTTATACGCCTTCAGACCGCAGTTGAAGTCATGCAGCCTGATGCCCGACATGCTGCGCGTCACGGCATTGAAGAATTTGGAAGGGATATTCTTGGTGACGGCGTTGTCATAACGCTTCTTCTTCCACCCGCTCACCAGGTCGAAGCCGTCAACAGCGATCATGCGGTACAGGCCGGGGATCTCGTCGGGGCTGTCCTGCAGGTCGGCGTCCATCGTGATGACCACGTTGCCCGACGCGGCCCTGAAGCCTTCATTCAGCGCGGCGCTCTTGCCGTAGTTGCGCTGGAACCGGATGCCGCGGATATGGCCGTATTCCGCCGCCAGCTGCGTGATCACCTGCCAGCTGTCGTCCGTGCTGCCGTCGTCCACGAGAATGACCTCATGCGTGTACCCGTGCTCGCTGCACACACGCTCTATCCACGCCACCAGCTCCGGCAGCGACTCCTCCTCATTCAGCAGGGGCACAACAATGGAAATATCGGTTTGCATGGGTCTGGTTTAAGCCGGGAAAACAGGCCTTTTCCTCTTTACAATAAGCGCGCAGACGAAGCCGAAGATGCTTTGCCATACCAGCTGCTTGGCAAATGAGAACAGCAGCCTTCCGGGCCTGAGGCTCCTGGCGACCTCCGTGTCGAACGCCGTAGATACCTCATCCAGCTTTTCTTCCGGCGCATTCATACGCTGCATGAAAGCCAGGGTCCGCGCCTTGAGCGTATCCGTCACGCCGGGGTCAATGACCTGCACGTATAAAATGCCGTAGACCGTGGAAATGAACGAGGAGATCAGGATGACGATGAAGATGGCCTGGAATGCCTCTTTAAAGGAAATATACCCGCCCATCGCCTTCCGCTGCTGCGCCCCGGCAATGCCGTAGAGCACAATGGCGATAATGTAGATCAGGGTGCTGCATATAAGGAACAGCATATAGTTGCTGATGAGGAACATAAAGTTGACCGTAGTCAGCACAATGCTGATCACGCCGACGAGGATCCCCCATTTTACGGGTATGGCGAAGCGGTTGAAGGTTGCGCCTGGTTCAGTATTGCTCATATATCATTGGTTTAGTTGGACAAATGTGTGCCGGATCGTCCCGATCACCTTGCCTGCCAGCGGCTTCCCTGCGAACGGGTTGTTCATGGAAGCGGACTGGTTGTTTTCCGTGGTCAGCATGGTATCTGCCGCAAACGTAAAAATAGTCAATTCCGCCTCATCTCCCTGGCGCAGGCCATTATGCCCTATGCCGAAGATAGTGCGCGGCACGGCCGTCAGCGCTTCGATCAGCCGCTCATGCCCGACCTGCTTCCGCACCGCGTCCCAGGCCACGGCAAAGGCGATCTGCTGTATATTCATTCCTGCTGCGGCATATTCAAACTCTTTTGCCTTCGCATCCCATTCCTGCGGCCGGTGGTGCGAGGCGATGCAGTCTATCGTCCCGTCCTTCAGCCCGGCGATCAGCGCCTGCCTGTCAATCTCGGAGCGGAGCGGCGGCGTCACCTTGTACAGGCTGCTGTAGCCGGCCAGCGCTTCGTCCGTCAGCGCAAGGTGGTATGGGGTCACGGAGCATGTTATCTGCAGTCCTTCTTCCTTCGCCCTGCGGATCATGTCTACGGATGCAGCCGATGAAATGCCCGTCAGGTGCAGCTTTGAGCCGGTATAACGCAGCAGCTCAATGTCGCGGTGCACCATCAGCGTTTCCGCCAGCTCCGGGATGCCCGCCATGCCGAGCCGCGTGGACACAGGGCCTTCATGCATCAGCCCGCCGGCGCTCAGCAGCTGATCCACAGGCAGCTGCAGCACGATGCCGCCGAAAGCCTTTACGTATTCCAGCGCCTTCAGCATCAGGTTCGGGTTTTGCACAGGCTTCCAGCCGTCCGTGAAGGCAACGGCGCCATAATGATACATATCCAGCATCTCTGCGAGCTCCTTTCCTTCCACGCGCTGCGATACCGCGCCCAGCGGCCGGAGCACGACGGCATGGCCGTGCGCCTGCCGCAGCACATACTGGATGGCGGACTTATTGTCCAGCGCAGGCTGTGTGTTCGGCGCCAGCAACACCTGCGTAAAGCCGCCAGCAGCAGCAGCAGCCAGGCCGGTTGCAATCGTCTCCTTTTGCTCGAACCCCGGCTCGCGGTAGTCGGCAAACACATCTACCCAGCCGGGGCTGACCTGCAGGTCTTTCCCTTCGATCACATTGTCCGCACGCACATCCAGCCTGCGGCCGATCTCGCGGATCATCCCGTCTTCAATGAATATATCCACCACCTGGTTATGGAAACCGGACTGCGGGTCGTGAACCCTGGCCTGGCGAAGAAGCACGTGCATCATGGACTATTGTGTGGCGATGGTTTGTTTACGCAGGCTGCCGGAGAGCACCCATGTTTCGGCCGCCAGCATCAGCAGGGCTAAAATAGTACAAACTTTCCAAAGCGGGAAGCTGCCGGCATTTCCGCGGCTCCCGGCAGCGTCTGCAGCCGCAACATCCAGCCATGTGGCCTGGCCGCTTCTCCATTGCTGTTTCAGCTCATCC
>Ga0206101_1000299_pt1 | contig 11108 bp, 9 predicted proteins | sample 1B0metagenome_FD_148613 | JGI IMG/M metagenome (GOLD analysis project Ga0206101, IMG submission 148613) | Enriched microbial communities from leaf-cutter ant dump, University of Wisconsin, Madison, United States - 1B0 | ecosystem: Environmental > Terrestrial > Nest > Insects nest > Nest dump... | reverse complement strand
CGGCAGCGGCGTCTCCGGCAACGTCGGGTTGACGGTATTTTCACGGAACGGCTTATCGCTCATAATGAAAGCCTGCATCTTCGGCAGGTGCTCCTCCGGCGTAATGCAATCCTGCGGATCCTTCCCGTTGGCAATACGGAACGAATCGCTCATATGCTCCACCATCTGCTGAAAAGTCATCTTCCCCCAAGCCGGCGGCGTCTCCGGATCAATCTCACGTAGGACAGCGATATAGCTGTTCTTTAAAAAATCACTTTTCATGCTCCGATGTGGTTGTTCAGGTATCAGGTATTCAGTATCAAGTATCAAGTATCAAGTATGAAATATCCAATCAAAGGCAAAAAATAACCCATAATGCTTGCCCGGTATCAGGCCAGCATAAAAATAATCTCATAGCCCATAACTTATAACCCACAAAAGCCTCTTGCTACTTGCTACTGACTACTTGCTACCAAATCTACAACAGCTCCCTTATCAAACGCTCCTGCTCCATCCCTTCCGCTTCTGCCTTATAATTCCGCACCACGCGGTGGCGCAGCACCGATGCTGCCATTGCCTGGATGTCTTCGATATCGGGAGAATACTTGCCGCTGAGCAGGGCATGGCATTTGGCGCCGAGCACGAGGTACTGCGACGCGCGCGGCCCCGCGCCGTAGGCGACATACTGCTTCGTGATCTCCGGCGCATAGGCCGAGCCGGGACGGGTCTTGTGCACGAGGCGGACCGCATACTCCAGCACGTTGTCCGGCACCGGCACGCGGCGTACCAGCTCCTGGTACTGCAGGATGGCGGCGGCGTCCAGCACCTTGGGCAGCCCGGTCGCCAGCGCTCCCGTGGTGTTGCGGACGATCAGGATCTCCTCCTCGAAAGCCGGGTAGTCGAGGTTGATCTGGAACATGAACCGGTCGAGCTGCGCCTCCGGCAGCGGGTATGTGCCCTCCTGCTCGATCGGGTTCTGCGTGGCCAGCACAAAGAAAGGCGAGGGCAGCGCATAATGCACGCCCCCCGCAGTGACGCTCCGCTCCTGCATCGCCTCCAGCAGCGCGGCCTGCGTCTTGGGCGGCGTACGGTTGATCTCGTCCGCCAGCACAATATGCGCAAACACCGGGCCTTTGATGAAATGGAACTGCCGCTGCTCGTTCAGGATCTCCGCGCCGATGATATCGCTCGGCATCAGGTCGGGCGTGAACTGGATGCGCTTGAAGGAAAGGTCCAGCACGTCCGCCACCGTCTTCACCAGCAGGGTCTTGGCCAGTCCCGGCACGCCCACCAGCAGGCTGTGGCCGTTGCACAGGATGGAGATGATCAGCCTGTTGACGACCTCCTCCTGTCCCACGATCACCTGCCCGATCGCCCTGCGTATGGTCTCAAAGCTGTCCTTCAAGGCATGTGCCGCGTCTATGTCCGTTTTATGTCCCTGCATAAGAATAATGTCAGTTGTCCCTGTAAAATGCCCGGTAAGTTCTGTTATTTTGTGAAAACGAGCAAATGAAGACGGATATTACCCTTCGCGCAGCGCAGCAGCGCGTGGACGAATGGATACGCACCGTGGGCGTGCGCTACTTCAGCGAGCTCACCAACCTCGGCATCCTGATGGAGGAGGTGGGCGAGCTTTCCCGCATTATGGTGCGCCGCTACGGCGAGCAGTCCTTCAAGGAAAGCGACAGGCAGAAAGAACTGGACGATGAAATGGCGGACGTGCTCTGGGTGCTGCTGTGCCTGGCCAACCAGACCGGCATAGACCTGACGGCCGCGCTGGAGCGGAATTTTGAGAAGAAAGACAGCCGCGACAAGGAACGGCACCGGCAGAACAGCAAGCTGAACGGCTGAATCTGCCGGCGGACATGCCTGCGTAATACCGTGTTTTTCATTTGAGAAATAGTGGAAGGTATTAAAAATAGAAAAAAACATCCCCGTCCCTATTGCATTCTTCACAAAATGTTCCGTACATTAGCGTCCTAAACTTGACTACAATGAAAAAAATCTATGCATCTATGGTGATGCTGCTGATGGCATCTGCGGCATTTGCGCAAAGGACGATTGAATTACAGGTAGAGATAATCAGCCCCGCCGATGGTTCTACACTGAATGCCGGTGATAATTTCGTTCAGCAGACCCTGTTTACGGTCATCGGCCCGGACAGCATTGCTGCCACTGATACCCTTATCATGATTGATCCGTTCACCAGCCAGTCAAGCCAGGGCTACATCTACACCGGGCTGACCAAAGTGCCGGGCGGAGACGATACCATTAACCTGGCCAGGAACTACCAGCTGACTTCTGCAAGCACCGGACAGGGCACTTACTGTGTGTCGGCATTTGTCATAAATGCCTCAGACCCTGTGATTGATAGCGTTTATCGCCATTGCAACACCCTCAACTATGTTGGCGGCGGCGGTACAGGCGTTAAATTCGTCGTTGCCGAACAGACCGTAAATACTGTCGGCAAGGTATTCCCCAACCCTGCGAACAGCATGGCCAGCTTCGAGCTCTCCCTGGGCGACAAGCAGGCGGTTTCTGTTAAGGTCGTTGACCTGGCGGGACGTGTAGTGCTGCAGGAAGATAAAGGTAACCTGAGCAAAGGCACACACACGATTTCTGTGAACACTTCCGGCATTGCCCCCGGCCTGTACCTCTACCAGGTATCGATAGGCCGCAGCCTGGAAACAGGTAAGCTGTACATTACCCGGTAATTACCCGCGGGTATAACCGATAAAAATCACAAAGCATGGCTATCATGCTTTGTGATTTTTTTTGTGCCGGTCTTCGTGTAATTTTATTCCATGATTTTTTCGTCGAAGCTGATAGAAGATGCAGTCCGGGAGTTCTCCCGGCTGCCGGGGATAGGCCGGAAGACGGCGCTGCGGATGGTATTGCATCTGCTGAAGCTGGAGCAGCCGGAGGTGACGGCATTTACGGAGGCATTGTCGCGCATGCGGAGCGAGATCCGCTTCTGCAGGGACTGCCATAACGTGTCCGACGGCGAGGTCTGCGGCATCTGCGCCAATCCCGCGCGCAACCGCAGCCAGGTATGCGTCGTGGAAAACATCCGCGACGTGATCGCGATCGAGAGCACGCAGCAGTACAACGGGTTGTATCATGTGCTGGGCGGGATGCTGTCGCCGCTGGACGGCATAGGGCCGGAGCAGCTGTTCATCGCCTCCCTGCACGACCGCGTGGTGCGGCAGGAGACCGGCGAGCTGATCATGGCGCTGAGCCCTACCATAGAAGGGGATACCACGGTATATTATATCGCCCGGCAGCTCAAGGACCTGCCGGTGAAGATCACCACGATCGCGCGGGGCATCGCTTTCGGCGGCGAGCTGGAGTATGCCGACGAGATGACCCTGGCGCGCTCCATTGCAAAAAGGCTGCCGGTGGAAAATTATGTGAAGGTAGAGCAGTAGGCCGGCTTATTCCACCAGTCCCATCTGGATCGCTTTCCGGATCAGGCCTGCCATATTTTTCACATCCAGCTTCTGCATTAAACCAAGACGGTAGTTGTTCACCGTACGGGTGCTGAGCAGCAGCTTTTCGGCAATCTCCTGGCTGGTGTATTCCTCGGCGATCAACCGGATGATATCTTTCTCCCGCGGGGTCAGCTCCGATTGGGTGGCGAACGTCTGCTTCAGCCTCAGGGTATCCTTTACCAATGTGTCTTTCACTTCCGGGGAAAGGAATTGTATGCCCGCATAGACGCTTTCAATTGCGGCCGTCAGCACTTCTTCCTCCGCCGTTTTCAGTATATAGCCCAGGGCCCCGTTGCGGAGCAGCGAACGGATAAAGAAAATATTGTCGTGGCTGGTCAGGATGAGGATTTTCACGTCAGGATACCGGTGTGCAATGATCCGCGTTAACTCATCTCCTGTTATATCCGGGAGGTGCACGTCCAGCAGTAATACGTCCGGCGCCTGCTGCTGCAGCCCTGCCAACAGGGCCTTGCCGTTCGGATACAGGGCGGTCACTTTTAAGTGCGTGTACCCTTCCAGCATGCCCTGCAGCCCTTTCAGCATGCCCGGATGGTCGTCGGTAATAGCTATTCGAATATGCTCCATGGCGGTTATTTGTCCCATTATAAAATCAGGTTGGCGGAAAGCGGTTTCTTTTTCCGCATACCCGGCAATTCTATATAAACGGTTGTCCCCTTTCCCGGGTGCGATTCCACGATCATATGACCGTCCATCGCCCGGACACGCCGCTGCAGGCTTGTCATACCGACTCCTTCCTGTCCTTCCCCGGCCGGGAACTGAATCATTCCCACACCGTTGTCTTCGATGGTAATGTACAGCACATCGTCCTGGGTGGTCAGCAGCACGATTGCCTGTGTGGCATGGGCGTGTTTCACAATGTTGTGCACCAGCTCCTGGATCGTACGGTAGACCAGCAGGGTGAAATTATGATCCAGTCCGCTGAGATCGCCGTACACCTGCAGCTCGATCCTCAGGTGCAGGCCTTTGCTGATCTGCTCGCAAAAAGAACGGGTCGCTTCGGCAAGGCCCTGGCGGATCAGTCCGTCGGGCATGAGGTTATGGGCCGTTTTCCGCACCTCCTCCGACATCTCCGTCAGCATATGCATGGCCTGTCTGAGGTCGCCGCTGACGGTCACGTCGGGATTATTTTTCCGGATGGCGCCGATAAACATTTTTATGACCGACAGCTGGCTGCTGATACCGTCATGCAGCTCCCGTGCAATGCGGACCCTTTGCTTTTCCTCTCCTTTCATCATGGCCTGCAGCAGGGCAATCTCGGTTTCCTGCTTCAGGGTACGCAGCTGTCCGGCGTGCAGCCTTTGTCTGTGCTGGTAATTGCGGTAGACCCCCAGCAACATCATGCCCAGCATACCGATCCCCGAGCAGGCGCCTACGATCCACATATTCTTCTGGTCCAGCTTCCGTTTTTGCTCGTTGATCAGCAGCTGCTTTTTTGCCAGGTCCTTTTCTTTCTCTGCGGCGTGGTATTTCATATCCAGCCGGCTGATAGCCTGCGCGGCGGCGCCTTGCTGCAGGCTATCCTTCAGGCGGGTATATTCGTAGTGGTGTGCGAGCGCCTCTTCGTACCTGCCTGTGCTCCGGTACGTTTCCGACAACAGCTGCTCGAGCCCGGCCATACCTTCGCTGATCTGGTACGTCCGGCAGTTGGCACGCGCCCGCAGCAGGTAATCTTCTGCAGCCTTATAATCCGACAGGCCGATACAGGCTTCCGCGAGTTCGAGATAGATAGCATTTGTATGCTGCGGCGCCATCTCTTTTTCCGCCCGGAGCGCTTTCTGCAGGTATTCCCTGGCCCGTGCATACTGCTTCTGGCCCAGGTACATATGCCCGGTATTCTTCAGGATAAAGCGGCGCGTGGCATCGTGCTTTCCTCCGCGCGCAAACGACAGCGCCGTCTGCAGGCAGTAATCTTTCCTGAGCGAATCGCCGGCCTGCTCATAAATAGTGCTCTTGTTAAAAAAAATCCTGGCCAGCAGATCATAATCCTTTTCCTTTCCTGCTACCTCCTCCGCCTGGTTCAGGTATGACAAGGCCTGTTCCGGACGGCCGAACTCGCCAAAGATGATCCCCAGGTTATTGTAGACGCCGGCAGTGACCCGCCGGCTTCTGACCGTGGCAGGCAATGATAACACCTTATAGTAAATGCCGGCCGCCGTATCATACTGCCCTATCGTGTAGTAGATGTTTGCTAGGCTGTTATACACATTCGGGATATTGACGTACGCCCCTTTTACCGGCATAGCGTACCGGAGGCATTTTCTGAAGGAAAGAATGGCCTGACGGTAATCGCCTTTTTTTTCATAGCAATATCCCAGATGGAAAAAGGAGCGGGCGACGCCGTAGTTGTAACCGCACAGGGCGCTTCGCCTGGCCGTAGCCTTCAGTATGCGCATGGCCTGGTCAATATGGCTGCTGCCTTTCACCAGGCTGTCTGCATGTATTATATCCCGGAGGATACCGGCAGTATCGGCATCCCTGTATGGATGCAGGGAAAATTCAGATGCCTCCCGGCTGCCCGTCATCTGCGCGGCACCTGCGACCGGGTACAGGTATAAGTAAAGAAATGCCGCAGCGATGCACAACTTCCATGCATACAGACGCCTCCCGGCCAATCTTTCTATCCCGCGCATCCTGATGGTATGCATACTATTCGACAGGCCCGCGCTTATAACCGGTTTCACAGTAAATGCCCGGTGCGGACACGATCCGTGCAGATCAAATATACAGAACCCCGAGAATACGGAAACATATGGGGATATATAAAATAAGCATTTTTGCTCCCCGGAAAAATGACATTTTTGCTCTGAACCAGAGAAAAAAATACCCGGAGTTTTGTAAAAAAACAAGTAATGATGTACAACTACCCCACTGCTTTGCTTACCGCCGCCATGCGCGCCTTCCGGTTATGTACGGGTTGCCGTCCCCTGCTCTGGTCTGTCCTGCTGATGACCTGTATGGCACAAAACGCCGCTGCCTGGGTATGCGGGACTGCCGTAACGGTAACGGTGCAGGGCAACCCGTCTGTCTGCCCGGGCGACAGCGTGATCCTTACCGCACCCGCCGAAAGCGGCATGACTTATGTATGGAAGAACGGGACGGCAACGGTGAGCGGTGCTAACGCATCGTCGCTTGTTGTAAAAACTGCCGGCAGTTACAAGGTGATTATCACCTCCGGATCATGCACTGACAGTTCTGCCGCCGTGACAACGACAACGCGTACTATGGGTACCACGGCCCAGCATACGCCCAGCGGCGCCATCGAATTCTGCGACGGCACATTCCGTCAGCTGTCCAAAAGGATCCTCAGCGGCAGCTACAGCTTCCAGTGGTACCGGAACGATACCGCCATGCAGGGCGCCACAAGTGCTTCTGTCCACATTACCATTCCCGGGACGTACAAGCTCTTCCTCACCGATAACAACACGGGTTGCAGTGCTTTTTCGGCAACCCCGACGACAGCGACGGTGCTACCTCGTCCCCTGGCCGTGATCACGCCGGCCGGGCCGGAAATAACGCTTTGCGAGCAGGATACGCTGACCCTGGAGACGACCACCGCCTTTATTAAAAGTTATGGCTGGGAAAAAGACAGCATGCTTGTCTGGGATATGCCCACCTTTGACGTAACGGCAGGCGTTTACCGGGTTATACTGGTAGATTCCAACAACTGCACAGACACCTCGGATTATCTCAGCATCGCGGAGATCAGCCGTCCCTCCGCCGTGATCACCCCCGGTACGGATACGGCCTTTTGCATGGGCAATACCCTCACGCTTACCGCTGTTACTGCTGATACCGGCATTAGCTACCGCTGGAAAGAGGGCAGTACCGACATACCTTCCGCCGTTGCGGATACGCTTTCCGTGTCAGCATCGGGCGCCTACTCCGTCGTGCTTACCCGCAACCATATTGCCAGGTGTACGGACAGCACTGCAGCGCTCAATGTAACCGTTCACCCGCTTCCGCAGCCGGTGATACAGTGGAATGATACGATCCTGCGTACCGATCAGCCCTACGCATCCTACCAGTGGTACCGTGACGGTCAGCCGGCGGGGACAAATGCGACAGGGCGCAGCTTTACTCCGGAAACGGATGGCTCCTATACCGTGTCGGTAACGGACAGCAACGGGTGCAGCAACCTGTCTGCCGCTGTGGCCGTAAACATACCGGATGATAACATGGCTGTCCGGAACGATCCCCGCGCCGCGCAGGTATCTGTATATCCCAACCCCGTACGCGACCTGTTGCATGTCCGCATTCCGTTCCCCGGAGAGATGACCATCACCACGATAGACGGGAAAACGGTGCTGCAGGGAAGCTGCACTTCGGGAGTAATATCCGTCGGACATTTGCCGGGAGGAGTGTACATGATCCGTATCACGGACAGGCAGGGCCTGACCTTGCTGCGGCAAAGGCTGGTAAAATCCATACAGTAGTTATGCTATCCGCCGGGTATTACAACCGGTTTCCCGTGCTATCCGGCGGATACATTATTTTTTGAAACCCTGGCTCAATATGCATGTCCGCTTTACATACGTTTCCTGCCTGCTGCTCTGCTGCTGCCTGACGGCACAGGCGCAGAACCTGGTGTCAAATCCCTCATTTGAAAACTACAACGCCTGTCCTCCCAATATCGGGGAGATCAAATTCAGCACTTACCCGTCCGTCACTGACTGGGTATCTGTGGGAGATCTGAACACACCGGACTATTTTAACGTATGTGGCGGCTCCAGTGTGGGTGTGCCGAATAACACGTTCGGCTGGCAACCGGCGCATACGGGGGATGCATATGCCGGGATACTGCTGGTTACGAATGCAGGTGCGTACCCGGATCATGGCGAATATCTGCAATGCCGGCTCAGCCAGCCGATGCAGGCCGGACATCAGTATGCGGTGAGCTGTTATGTCAGCAGGGCAAATACCAACGTGCAGGCAGGCACAGGAAAAATTGTACTCACGGATCAGCTGGGCATTGTATTTTCCCAGGGCAGACCCATCAGCGGCTCGGTAGCGCGCATTATCATGCCGGTCAGCGTGGCCAATACGCCGGGGAACTACCTCCGGGATACCAACTGGGTTAAACTGAGCTGGATATATACTGCCACCGGAGGGGAAGAATGGATGACCATAGGCAACTTTGAAGCCACCATGCGCTATATTACCTACCGGATCCCACCGCCTACCGTCAATTCGGTCATATTCCTGTCATACCTGTACTTTGATGACTTCTGCGTGACGGATATCGGTGCCAATACCGGCAGCAGGGATACGATCCTGTGTAATCAACAGCCGCTGGCACTTGACGGCCCGCCCGGTTATGATACCTATGTATGGAATACAGGAGATACTACGGGGCAGCTTACGGTTCATGCGCCCGGCACCTATTGGGTACGGGGCAATACCGGATGCTCTTTCTATACCGATACCATACGTGTCACGGCTTATGCTCCCTCATTCCCGGACCTGGGGAATGACACCTTCTATTGTGACGGCACTGCCGTTACCCTGTCGTCAAAAAAGCCCCTGCTCAACTACAGCTGGAATACCGGGGACACCACCGCTTCAATTCCGGTAATACATTCAGGCTGGTATGTACTTACCACTTCAGATGCCTGCGGCGTGTATAGCGACAGTGTCCTTATTACGTTTACACCGCCGGTTGCATCGCCGGATATCCGTGACACAGTCATATGCCAATACGCAGCGCATCCCCTGTTGCAGCCTGCATCGGATTCGCTCAGGTGGTACGCCGCCCCCGGCGGTACATGGAGCGACCTGCAGCCGGATATTCCCACCAGCGAGCCTGCATCGTACACTTTATATGTCAGTCGTGTACGGAATGGCTGTGAAAGCGCGCTAAAGCCCGTGCGGGCAGACATCCTCAATCTTCCGGTCGCGGCATTGCCCGGCGATACGACCTTATGTACGGGTGCGCGGCTTACGCTGGGGGTATCTGCAGCGAACGTTCGCTTCCGGTGGAATACGGGAGATACTGTCTGTTGTATTGCTGCAACGGCAGCAGGAACCTATAGTGTGGAAGCCCGCAACCGCTGCGGGGTGTCCGCGGATAGTGTACGGATCCTCGTAGATCATTGTGAGCAGTGCCTTTGGGCGCCGTCTGCCTTTACCCCTAACGGGGACGGGCGGAATGATGTATTCCGTGTGCAGGCATATTGCACCATCAGCAGGTACCGGCTCGTTATCGTCAACAGATGGGGACAGGAGGTATTCGGGACCTCGGATGTTGCCCAAAGCTGGGATGGCAGCTTTAATAACAGTCCCGCAGCAGCAGGAGTCTATTATTTCTTTATTGAAGCATTGCCCGATATCCCGGGCGGAAAGAAAATAATACAGAAAGGGGATATTACGCTTATCAGATAACAAATGACAGACTACCCGGCCCCCTTTACTTCTATACATGCGCCCTGATTTTGAGCGTCACCCTCGCTGCTCCGGCCGGTGCCTGCCGGCCAGCACAGCGGATACCACAGCCAGGGATACATCTTTTGCGCGCAGCAATACCAGCAGGTGAAACAGCAGGTCTGCTGCCTCATTGAGGAATAATTCCCGGTTGTCGTCCTTGGCCTCCAGGATCAGCTCTACGGCTTCTTCTCCTACCTTCTGCGCAATCTTCCCGATGCCTTCCCGGAGGAGTGACGCTGTGTAAGAGCCGGCAGCAGGCTGCGCTGCCCTTTGCGCGATGATCCTTTCCAGCGTGTAAAGAAAATGCGCCGGTGCATGCTGCTTCCCGAAGCAGGTGACGGCGCCGGTATGGCAGACAGGCCCTGCCGGTTCCGCTTTGATGAGCAGGCAGTCGCGGTCGCAGTCGGGGAGGATCTCTTTCACGGCGAGATAATTGCCGGAAGTTTCGCCTTTTGTCCACAGCTGCTTCCGGGAGCGGCTGTAAAAGGTCACCCTGCCGCTGCTGCTTGTCTGCGCAAGGGCCGCTTCGTTCATATAGCCAAGCATGAGCACTTCCAGCGTCTGGTAGTCCTGGATAATGACCGGCACGAGGCCTTCCGGGTATTTGGTGAAATCAGGTGTCATAGTCTGATGTTGATTTGACAGTCTTTCAGATATCGTTTCAGATCGGGAATGAGCATCTCCCTGCTGTGGAAAATGCCTGCTGCCAGTGCCGCATCCGCGCTGCCGGCCGTGAGCACTTCCGCGAAATGCGCCATGGTGCCCGCGCCCCCGCTGGCGATCACCGGTACGGGAACGCTGCGGGCAATGTCGCGCGTCAGCTCCAGGGCAAAGCCCTGCCGCGTGCCGTCATGATCCATGGAGGTCAGCAGGATCTCGCCTGCGCCCATGTCCACGGCCTGCCGCACCCAGCCGGCGGTGCGGATGCCTGCCGGGATACGACCGCCGCTGATATGGACATATGCGTCACCGTCCCGCTGCTTCGTATCCACGGCAAGCACCACGCACTGGCTGCCGAACTGCGTGGCCAGCTCCTCCAGCAGTGCCGGGCGCTTTACGGCCGCGGTGTTGACAGACACCTTGTCGGCGCCTGCAGCGAGCAGGGTATAGACGTCGGCTACCGTGCTGATGCCGCCGCCGACGGTAAAGGGAATGCTGATCCGCTCCGCGATGCGCCGCACCAGCGCAGCAAATGTC
>Ga0206101_1000297_pt1 | contig 11136 bp, 8 predicted proteins | sample 1B0metagenome_FD_148613 | JGI IMG/M metagenome (GOLD analysis project Ga0206101, IMG submission 148613) | Enriched microbial communities from leaf-cutter ant dump, University of Wisconsin, Madison, United States - 1B0 | ecosystem: Environmental > Terrestrial > Nest > Insects nest > Nest dump... | reverse complement strand
GGGTACGGCCGGGAGATATGGTGTAAGCCAATTTGAAGATTTGAAAATGAGATAATTTGAAAAAGAATCCCGGTCGCTGATATTCTCGAAGTGACCGGGATTTTTACAATATATGTTATACAATTCTACATTGTACAATTCAAAAATTATTTCTTGCCGTATTTTTCATAAGCTAAATGCACAGCTTTATTTACGTCGATGACACCGCCTGTTACAGATAAATCACTGAACTTTCTTTCATCTCCTTCCGAACCTGTTTTCACAACTACATCAGAAACATTGACGGTTTCAAACAGGATTTCTTTTACCTGCTGGGAAGTCAGATCAGGAAAATAAGCCCAAAGCAAAGCGGCACAACCGGCAGCGACCGGCGAAGCCATAGAAGTTCCCTGTGCATAGCGGTATTTCTGATCCGGGATTGTGGAATAAATTTCAGTTCCCGGTGCGTATAAATCCACTTTTACGGTTCCAAAGTTAGAGAACGAAGCTCTCAGTTTCTCTGGGTTCCGTGTACTCGCCCCCACCGTAATCCAGTTTTTCGCCATGGATTCCATTTCATCATCTTTAAAATTGCTCGGATAATTGGTTTCAAAATCCAGGTCTTCGTTGTCGTTACCGGCTGCATGGAACATCAAAACGCCTTTGCTGTCTGCATATTTGATGGCTTCATATACCAATTCTTTTTTCGGTGAAAAAGATTTGCCAAAACTCATGTTCAATACTTTCGCGCCGTTATCAACCGCATAGCGGATAGCATTTGCTACATCTTCATCACGTTCATCGCCATCGGGAACCGTACGCACCGACATGATTTTCACTACGCCACCGGCAATTCCGTCCATACCAATACCGTTTCCTCTTGCTGCGGCAATGATCCCGGAAACGTGTGTCCCGTGAAAAGCATCGGGGCCTTCTACTTCATTGTTCCCGTATCCTTTTTTATCGAACTTTCCTTTTGCGGGATTGTATTCCAGATTGAATGAATATTTTAAATCGTCTCCATAACCTTCTTTTCCTTTTTCAAATTGTTCTTTGGCTTTGCTTATGATTTCACCCATCGTCATACCGGTAAAATCAGGGTTTTTAGTCAGGATAACCTGAATCTTTTCTTTTTTAGCCTGGTCTTCCTCCGTTGTTTCAGGAAGTGATTTCACATACGCATCGGTCAGTTTGCCGTTTTGGGTATAAATTTTTAAATCTTCCAGGAATACCAGCACTTTTTTCATTTCATCTTCAACAGATTCGTTGCTGTTTGCTGCGGTATAATATTTATCTGCCCAAACCTGACGGGCTTTCAGGTAAACCTGGTATTCGGCGGGCATTTTGCGCATATTTTCCAGGTCAGCTTTTTTGTTCCCCGAATTAAAAACCGGATTGTATTGTGCCGTGATGCGGGTTGCTTCATAAGTATCTTCATTATAATCCTTCCCGGAAGCATCCGTACAAAAATCCCAACCATGTATGTCGTCTATAAATCCGTTGTGGTCGTCATCCTTGCCGTTTCCGGCTTTTTCTTTCGGATTGGCCCAGATGTAATCTTTCAGGTCTTCATGGTCAATTTCCACTCCGCTGTCCAGAATCCCCACAACGACCGTAGTAGGTTTCAGCCCTTTGGATTTTAAAAATTCCAAAGCGGAATCGGTTCCGACGCCATAAATCCCGGTTTTGGAAAAATCCTGATGAAACCAGTTTCTCTTTTCCTGTTCCGCCTGGTCAACCGCCTCCTGGGCAAATGCCTGGAAACCTAATGCCAGTACGAACAAAGACATCATTAGTTTTTTCATATTTTTCGAAATTAAATTTATTTGATACATCAATTAGTTTTTAAAATTAAACTTTTGTTACAAAAAATTATTCTTTATTCATAATCGTAAACGGTTTCTGAATATGGCTCCCTTCCGTATCGCTTACCGTTATCCTGTGAAACCCCGGTTCAGGATGAAACGCAAGTTTATGAATATTTTGCGTAGTTCCCATATATTTTCCGTCCAAATACCAAAAAAGCGGCTTTTCAGGTTTTGTATAAGCCATTTCAAATACCAGCGGCTGCTGTTCACCGGAAAAATCCCTGGGCAAGTAAATTCTTGTAAATTTTTTCGGATAAATAAATTCAAACGGACGTTCGGGCTGCCCCGTTATGCATCCTTCCATAAAAGCCGGCAACGGTTTATAGCCGGGATGAATTTTCCGGTAATAATATGCTTCTACGGGCGGTAGTACAAACCGTTTTTCCATAACCATTTCGCTTACCGGATAGCATTCGTTGTTGACCCTGAATTCACCTGATTTATCAAGATGGATTTTCTGGTGATAAGGGCAAACCTCTGCATTCATTGCAGACGCGGGGATTTCTGTCCGGACAAATTCCGGACAATTTTCACCCACCAGGTAACCGCTTTCCTTACAGGTTTTGACTTCTGTCCATCCGTTTTTGGGTTTTTGGAAAGCCTGAGTCAGTTTCAACCGGTTGAATACATCAAACATCACCGGTGCGGCGGCTTTCACACCAATGATCCCCGGACGGCCCTCCCCGTCGGCATTCCCTACCCAAACCGCAACGACATATTCCGGTGTCATCCCTACCGCCCAGGCATCGCGGAAGCCATGGCTCGTCCCGGTTTTCCAGGCAATGTTTTTGGACGAATAAACCTGCCAACCCGTTTCAGATTCCGGCCGGGCGACATTCTGAAGCGCTTCCGCAGCCAGGTAGGCCGACTGTGTGCTGACCGGGAATTTTTTAAGTTCGGAATGTTCATTCGGAATAAATCTTATTTTCTGGTTAAAAACAAAATCCACCGGATGTGATGCCCTGAACGCAAGGTTCCGGTAAGCCTGCGCCAGTTCCCATAAAGTTACTTCGCCTCCACCGATGATCAGCGATAAACCATAATGCCGGGGTGTTTCGGTAAATGTTGTAAACCCGAATTCCTTTAAACGGTGATGAAACTTCGCAACACTGTATTTCTCAAGTATGTGGACGGCCGGAATGTTCAGTGATTTTGCCAATGCTTCATCGGCCGGAACCACTCCCGAATAATTCCGTTCATAGTTTTCCGTGATGTCCATCGGCGTATCGGAAAGCAGCATTTTGGGTAGCAACTGCCCTTCCTGCAGCATGGAACTGTATAAAAAAGGCTTTAGAATACTGCCACTGCTGCGTTTGGCCCGGATAATGTCCACCTGGTTTGAATAACGGTTGTATTTATCGAATGTGTTACCCACGTATGTTTTTACCTTTCCGCTTGTTACCTCAATCACCAGAACCGCCATATTATGAATTTCATTTGCCGAAAGATTTTTGTTGTGAACTTCTACAATTTCAGCAACTTGTTCCTGGAGATTGCCGTCCAAAGTGGAAACCAGCCTTTTACCTTTGAATTGTTTAATGGATACCTGCAATAAATGAGGTGCGATTTCGGGCAGCGCATTGGGTTTTCCCGGCAATGGTTCCAGAATGGCCAGTTCATAGTCATCTTTATCTATCAACTTTTCATCCCGCAATTTTTTCAAAAGCCTGTTTCTTTTCTTTAAAAGAAGTTCCTGATTTTTTCCGGGAAAAATTAAGGACGGTGCATTTGGCAAAACCGCGAGCGTGGCACACTCACTCCAAGATAGCTGATGTGCAGGCTTTGCATAATAACGCCATGCCGCAGCATCCAGCCCGACTACATTCCCGCCAAACGGCGCGTGGGAAACATATAAGTTCAGGATTTCATCTTTTGAATAAGTCAGTTCAAACCTTGTCGCCTGAATCATCTCCAGTAATTTTTGCCAATAGGTTCTTTCAGGATTTCGCTTTGCCAGGCGAATGGTTTGCATGGTGATTGTACTGCCGCCGCTTACTGTATTTCCCGAACTCGTGTTCTGACGGAATGCCCGGAACAAAGAAACCGGATTCACGCCCGGATGTTTCCTGAAATAAGCATCTTCAAATTGGGTGATGCAAACCTCAAAACGTTTCGGCACCGAATCATTGGCAGGAAAACGCCATTGCTCATCTGCTGAAATGGTTGCGCCCAAAAGCCGGTGGTCGTCGCTGTAAAGAATGGTTGAAGTGTCTTCTTTAAAAAGCGGTTTAGGCAAAGAAAAAAACAGGTACCAAATCAGGAATATCCCGAAAAACACTCGAACAGGAATCCTGAATTTTCTGTAAAACCTTTTGAATTTGACCCACATGAAGAATCGCTGTTCCTCAAAAATAATTCCAATCTTATTTGGAGTTCGCCACTAAGTAAGCACGAACCAAACGGCTGTCTTCATAAGACAGCTTGGCTTTGGGAATCATGCGCTTCAGGATTTTGTTCCATTCTTCAGGATTTCTGGAATCCGGATCTTTTAATTTATGGCACTTGGCACAGTTATTCTCATAAAGCGATTTCGCGGTGTTTAATTGCCCTTCTGAAAAATTCGCCAGAACATATTCTTTTGTCGGAACGGGTTCTTTATCGGCCACCGTCGTACCGACCGCTTTGGTAGCACAATTCACCAGAAACAATGTGAAAATGACAATTCCGGAAGTCTTGAGAATGGATTTCATAATGATTGGATTTTAAACTGATGTTTAAAATTAAGCAATTAACTATTTTCTAATCCAATCCCCGCTTAATTTAGACTGATGCTAAATGGAATGATTAAAAAAACCAAGACGAAAACATTGATTTTTAACAGTTTGTCCGTAAATTGAACGCAATTTTAATTCTCTATCATGAAACCAATTAACAATAAACCACAAGTGTTTCTAAACGCTTCTGCCTATCTGATGGTTACCAATACCATAACCGGCGGTTCTGATAATTATCTTCTCAACACATCGCAAACACAAGCCATTATAAATTTATCCAGTTATTCTTCCGGTATTTATACGGTTACCTTGGTTTGTAACGGTGCTGTTGTGGATTCTAAAAATTTAATTAAAAATTAAAAAGCATGAAAATGTTATTGTTATACATATTTTTTATGGGTTCTTTTAACTATGTGTTATCGCAAAGTGAGATTATAGAAAATGAGTGGCAGCTTAAAAAACTAATTTATAATGGAATAGAGTATACAATTCCTGAGGATGAAGAAATAAACTCAATTTTATTAAATATTATAGAGGACCCTGAAACAGACAACATATACCATTTTACTACGTCGGGAGTATGTGGTTCAGGTGTCGGAGGCATGATGTCATATATAACTGATGAAAGTTTTTCTTTCTTTGATATTGCAGGAAATTTTCCCTCCAATTGTGAAAATTCTGAAAATCAAAATTTTGCTGATATGTATTTAGCTTTTTATGTTCTAAATTTTGAGGACGATTTTCCTTATTTTATTACAGAAAATGATGATGGAAGTAAAACCTTGGTTGTTTATAACGTGGAAAATAACCAAGCCGTCTATTCCAATCTGCAAATGTCTGTTCAGGATAATGATAATTTAAAACTTAATTTTTATCCCAATCCTGTAAAAGATAAGCTGACCATAGAAAATACCGGTTTGAAAATCACTTCGGTTACAGTAAAAGATGTTTCGGGAAAAATTGTAGCAAAACAGGTAATTTCAGCAAAACAGGCAGAAGTTGATTTCAGCCATTTGCCCAAAGGGATTTATTTTGTTTCTTTTGAGCAAAACAGCAAAATCCTGCAAACCGAAAAAGTGGTAAAAAGGTAATTCTCTTGGATAATTTAAAAACTGAAAGCCGTTTCAAATTGAGACGGCTTTTATTTATTTGCGAAAAAAATTTCTTGAAAACTTCCCGTTTTTGTTGATTGTTTTATTTGCCCTGCACAACCTAAACAACTATTTTTGTGCGGTAACAGGCAAATTGGGTTTTGCGCTAAAATTTCAATTCAAAAAATGTCAACATACGTTGTAGTAGGCCTCCAGTTCGGGGATGAAGGAAAAGGGAAAATCACCGATGTACTTTCAGCAAAATCAGATTATGTAGTCCGCTACCAGGGTGGGAATAATGCCGGGCATACGGTTTATGTGGGTGAAGATAAATTTGTTTTGCACCTGTTGCCTTCCGGTGTTTTACAATCGCAGGGGAAATGTATCATCGGCAGTGGCGTGGTGGTCAATCCGCAGAGTTTTTTGGATGAAGTTGCTTCGCTTGAAAACCGCGGTTTGTCAAGCCATCATATTTTCATTGACCGCCGGGCGCACATCATTATGCCGTACCATGTTTTGCTGGACGGTTACCGTGAGGAAGCCGCCGGAAAAGATTCCATCGGAACGACCAAACGGGGAATCGGGCCTTGTTATGAAGACAAAGTAGCACGTGTGGGAATCCGTGCGATTGATTTGCTGAATCCTGAAGTTTTAAAGGAAAAATTAGAAATTAATTTAAAAATCAAGAATGCTTTGTTTGAAAAGTTATTTGACAAACCGGCACTGGATTTTGATGAAATTTATACTGATTATTTAGCCTACGGCGAAAAAATAAAACACCGGATCATCGACGCAGTGGTAGAAGTCAATGACGCCATCGACGAAAATAAAACGGTTTTGTTTGAAGGCGCCCAGGCATTGATGCTCGACATTGACTACGGAACTTATCCGTATGTTACTTCTTCTTCCCCATCCACAGGCGGTGTTTGTGTAGGAGCCGGAGTTCCGCCAACCAAACTGAAAAACCTGATCGGCGTTTCAAAAGCCTATTGCACACGGGTTGGAAACGGCCCTTTCCCGACCGAGCTGGACGATGAAATTGGGGAACACATCCGCAAAGTGGGACATGAATTCGGCGCTTCCACCGGGCGGCCGAGAAGATGCGGCTGGCTGGATCTAGTTGCATTAAAACACGCTTGCCGTATCAACGGGATTACGCATTTGGTCATTACCAAACTGGACGTTTTAAGCGGGTTTGATAAAATCAAAGTCTGCACCGATTATGAAACCGAGGACGGTGAAATCAAACACAATTTTACAGCATCTACCACAAAATTAGATAAATACACGCCGGTTTACAAAGAACTGGACGGATGGAAAGAAGATATCTGCAACATCAATTCATTCAATGAATTACCCAAAAACGCACAGGAATATATTCATTTCATTGAAGAATATTTAGGCATTGAAATTTACCTGGTTTCCGTAGGGCCGGACAGGTCGCAGAATATCATCCGGAAGGAGTTATTTTAAACCCCATCCCAGTCCTTACCAAGGGAAAAGGTTAATATTTTACTTATCAACCCTATATTTCAAAACCTGCATTCTTACTTCTGCCAGAAATTATTCTTCAGGTTTACATCGGCTGTTTCCGCATTTTTATCAATTTCAATTGATTTCAATGGTTTTTCAAAGCCATAGAATTTTTTCAAAGGCCGTTTCGGAAAACGCCAGACTTCTACCGGATAACGGATTTCCTGCGTGCTTCCGTCTTCAAACGTAAAGGTTACCAAAAGCGGCATCACCATTCCACCGGGCCTTTCAAACTCCACCTCATAAAAATAGCGGGGTTTACCCAATGAATTGATTCCGGGATTTTCAGCCAGGTATTCTTTCATCGCAGCCGATTTATAAATATCATCTTTTGATTTCTGTTTAGAAAATTCGATCCCCGCTCCGCGATCGGTTTTTACTTCAGACGGATACAGCTGAATGACATTTTTCACACCCAAATCCACTACTTCGGTCGTATAAAACCATCCGCGGATGAACCAGTCAATGTCGGTTCCGGAAGCATCGTCCAGCGTACGGAAAAAATCTGCCGGCGTGGGATGTTTGAACATCCAGCGCTGCGAGTATGTTTTGAAGGCATAATCAAAATTATCCTTTCCAACGATCAGGTTGCGCAAAATAGAGAATCCGACGGCAGGCTTTGAGTAGCCTTCCGCACCAAAATTCGTCAGTAAATCACCTTGTGTCATGATGGGCATCATTTCATCCTGCGGAGATTGCATATATTCCACAATCTGATCGGCACGCAATCTCCGTGACGGGAAATCTTTGCTCCACTCCTGCTCCGTCATATTTTCCAGGTAAGTATTCAGGCTTTCATCCATCCATGTCCATTGGCGTTCGTCTGAATTGACAATCATCGGGAAGAAATTATGCCCGACTTCATGGATGATCAACCCTACCAAATCATACATTTGGCCCTCATCATAGCTTCCATCGGGTTTTGCGCGCCCGCCGTTGAAACAGATCATCGGGTATTCCATTCCCTGTCTCTGGATACTTGCCGAAACGGCTTTCGGATACGGATAATCAAAAGTAAAATGGGAATACCATTTCAGTGTATGGGCAACTGCTTTGGTGGAAAATTCTTTCCAAAGGTTCCCTCCTTCTTTTGGGTAAACCGATTCAGCCATCGGCGTAAATTCCCCAACTTTGACAGCCATTGCGTCCCACATATAAGTCCGGGAAGAAGCCCAGGCAAAATCACGTACATTTTCGGCTTCGAATTTCCAGGTTTTGGTTTTGCCTTTAGCACCGTCTGCCATACGTTTGTCCGTCTCCTTTTCGGTTACGACCATTACCGGGTTGTCAAAACTGGTTTTCGCTTTCCGGTAACGCTCAACCTGTTCCTGGGTCAGGACTTCCTGTAAGTTTTTCAGTTCACCGGTTGCATTCATAATATGATCGGCCGGAACCGTAATGTTCACTTTAAAATTCCCGAATTCCAGCGTATATTCCGAACGCTGCCAGTACGGCATATTCTGCCAGCCTTCCACATCATTGTACACACACAAACGCGGATAAAACTGTGCCATAGCATAGATATTCCCACCCTCATGCGGCTCATAGCCATTGCGGTCGCCTACTATAAAATAATTGGGAATGTTGTACGACCATTTGATCCTGAATTCAAATTTCTCTCCCGGCTGAAGCGGTTTCGGCGGAATCACCCGCATCATGGTTTCATTGATAAAATGTGCCAAATCTTTGCCTGAGGCATCTTTTACGAAATAGACGTTATAGCCGCCATCAAAATCTCCTTCTAAAAATTCACGGGAAAAATCTTCCGCAGAAATTGCATTCTGCGGCACTCCTCTTTGACTGTTTTTCAGAAATGGCGAATCTTTTTTTCTTGTATTCTGGTCTAATTGTAGCCAGAGATAGTCCAGCACATCGGGAGAATTATTGTAATATGTGATGGTTTCTTCTCCGTTTAAAATATTATTTGTTTCGTCCAAAACCAGATCCATCACATAATCGACCTGCTGCTGGTAATATTCGGCACCGGGTGCACCGGCAGCTGTCCGGAAACCGTTGGGCGAGGGCAGTAAATCATACAACTGGTTAAATTCCGAATCACCGGAATGCCCTTTTGTTACCTGATAATCAGGATTGTTTTGGGAAAATAAGAAAGCAGGAATAAGGATAAGGCAGCAAAATGAGTTTAATTTTCTTAGTATCATTGTGTGTTCTTTCGGATAAAGATAATGAACTTTATCATTTCCCGATAAAGTTCCTTTTACGAATCCAATTGAAAAGGTTCCGTTTGCTTATCGAAACCAACTTAAAACATGCTAACTACAACTCCACAAGTTCGGAAATATGGCTGGCTTTTTTAATCAACTTATTGTCTTTGTCCAGCAGGAAAAGCGTTGGCGTTGAGGTTACACCAAACTCAACAATGCCTTGTGTATCCCAGTGCATCAATTCGGTATAATTTACCCATTCAAAATCTTTGGTTGCTTCTTTAAACGCCGCATCGTCAAAATCCAGGGATATGCTTACGATCTCACCTCCGTTTTCTTTAAAATTCCTGTAATATTCTTTTACAAACGGCATTTCATCCTGACAGGCCGGGCACCACGAAGCCCAGAAAATCACAATTTTTTTATCGGCTTTTACATCATACAAAGACTTATAACCTTTGACCGGTTTTTTAAAAACAATATTCGGAACCTGGTTTCCAGGAACAATCGTATTATGAGCGGTTAATGATGCTTTTAATTCATCTGTAATTTCACAGGTAAGTGCATTGGCCTTGGAATAATATTTTTCAAGCAATGTGGCGAACTGTTCCTGGGGCAATACCAAAAAGATTGCCGACAAAATGTTCTGCCCGCGCGGTGTCTCCAAATCGGTTTTGATCAATAAATCATCAATTTCCTTTTCTATGGTCGAATTAATTTCTTCCTGGCTGGTAGCGCCAACGATCGAATAGCGCAGGTAATCCAGCACCAGTTTTGACATAAGCCCCGAGCCCTCCAGGTAACTATTGTCCGTTACCAGCTTATTTAAAATTTTGGCCTTATGGATTTCCGCTGCCGGCTTGCCTTCCACCTGGGCATTAGCCAGGTCATTGGCCTGGATATAATATTTCAGCAACGGCAAATCGGTGACGGGATTGAGTTGAGTAATCCGCTCCTCTTCTTCCACCACAGCCTGGTAAAATTTATCGTCTTTCGAATACAATGATTTAATCATAGGGAACACATTCAGTTTTAAATCACTGAATCCTTCATAAGACTGGTATTTCTGGAAAGCGATTGCGGTTTTTCCTTCAGAATAAACCAGGTTTGAAAATGAATTATCGGCATAATCCGCGGTAAATCCCACATCTTCATTGTCCGACAAGATATCTGTTGAAGCTCTTCCGGAAGAAGTTTCCAGCCTGATGATACCACTGTATTGCTGTGGAATTTTAACGGAAAATTTTCCTTTTCCGTCTGTCTTTATTTTATTGATCAGTTTATCTGAAGGCCCGGTAAAAATCCTTACCATCATATCCTGGTTGGAATAACCATGGATTTCACCTTTGATTTTAAATTGCGCATGTAGGGTAAATGTCAGGCCCATCAAAGCAAGCATTAATCTGTATTTCATTCTATTTGCGTTTTAATTCAACCGTAAGCCGGTTTGCGGAACCAAAAATAATTAAATCGGAATGAATTCAAGCAGCTTGGGTTTTATTTTTTCCTATGGATCCGGCAGATTAACATAAAATTAGCATAAACCATTACTTTTGTGTTATGGAATGGCGGGAAGCGGTTAACGAATACAAATCATACCTGAAATTGGAAAAAAGCCTTTCCGGTAATACCATTGAAGCTTATCTGCGCGATGTCCGGAAACTGGGAAATTTCGCGCACACCACGCCTTTGGAAATCACGCGCCATGAAGTCGAAGAATTCCTCTATCAGTTTGCAAAACAGAATTATGCACCACGCTCACAGGCCAGGCTGATTTCTTCCATCA
>Ga0206101_1000293_pt1 | contig 11210 bp, 12 predicted proteins | sample 1B0metagenome_FD_148613 | JGI IMG/M metagenome (GOLD analysis project Ga0206101, IMG submission 148613) | Enriched microbial communities from leaf-cutter ant dump, University of Wisconsin, Madison, United States - 1B0 | ecosystem: Environmental > Terrestrial > Nest > Insects nest > Nest dump... | reverse complement strand
TGCAGCCTCACCATCTGAACGGAATGAATTGCATGTTCCTTCCCCTTTTATTTTCTTGTATTTCTCAAATTCATCAAAATTTAGAAAGTATGACATATCTTCCGTTAATAGTAAATTGGCCCTGATGTCATTAAAGCCTTTTAAATAATTATATGTTTTAGGTTCTCTACAAAATATTTGAACAGTATCGTATTTTAACCATTCTTCTACATCAGGTAAATTATATATAGTATGCGGAAAAATGGTGATTTTATTGTATGCTATGTTGTTATTTACAAAATTAGCTAATTCACTATATAGATGACCTATAAGGTTTCCTCCGCCACCGATAATTATATTTTCATTTTTATAAATATCCTTACATGTGCCAGTTGAATAATTTAATCCTGAATTATCGAATAGTGTATACGCAGAGTGGGCTAATAAAGCATCACCAATCTTACCGGGGGTTGGTATAAAAATGAATTTGTTATTATTTAAATTTGAGATATAGTTTAATAATGCATTGTTAGGAATCATGTTTATCTATTTAGTAATGTTATTTGTGGTTCTAGCATAGAGGGAACTAATTTTATAAAGTTAATATTAAGCTGGATTCTACCGATATATTTTACACTGGATTTTGTATATCAGACCATCTTGCTCATCCTCTACTATAGCATCTGGGTAGATAATTTATTAAATAAAAAGGGAGCATTTTTGATAAAACCTCTCAAGTCAAAGGAAGCTGCTTACCTGCCAGGAAATGATGTTAGCAGCTCATTTAATCTTTGTCAACTCAAAAATAATTCAACTGAGTTAAGAATCAACTAAAAAATATACCGCTGTTGATTTAATCTAAATTTTTAGAGGTAAATACAGGATTACGAATAATCAAGCCGATTAATATTTCTGATGAAGATAGTCAATCAGGTTTTCAGCTGTTCCTAGTGCAGCAATAAAGCCGCGGGGATACTGAATAAAATAAACAGTCCCTTTCTCATCTTCAAGAATTGAAATAAAATCAAGTTTTTCAAGCAGGGCAGCTTTCCTTTTTATTCTGACTTCATTAAATCCGGTTATTTCACTTATTCTTTCAATGCTAACTGAAACGTTACTGATGTTTTCTGGAACGTTAAATCCGGTAAAATCCTCGCGAGATGATATTTCACCCCAGATTGCGGTCATTACTCTATGTAAACTGCTAATAGTAATAGCCATGATAGGCCCCTCATTACAAAAGTGCGAGCAAGAAGAAAAACCAGATAAAACTATTAAAAATAGAATTCTAGTCTATCTTGACGTTAGCGTGTATTAATAATTTTATTATACACAAAATTTAATATTTTATCCAGTTTATATATATATTACAACATATGTAATGCATGGTGTTGTAATCTTTCTAGGGTGTAATATTCGTGGCAGGTATATCGTTGTTGTACTAAATCTAATATATATATAAATATATATATATATTTAACCAAGTTAAGATATCTAGTAAGTGCAAATGATATCAGTAAGCAAGCATTAAAAAAGACATATACCTAAAAACTTTAGTCTATTTGAAGTAATCCATAAAAATGGACTTGGCAGAAGTCAGAAGAAGCGCTACAATGACTATCTAAAGTATAGCTTGACAGTGCTGCTTTACATAGATCCTTCCATATTTACCGCTGATTTTTCAGCGGTGTTTTTTTGCCTCATCAAGGGACAGATCTTTAACTATAAACCAAATATAATATCTACTAATTTCATTGTTGATTCTATCCTCTTACCGCCGAAAAATTGGCGGTATTTTTTTATCTCTTCATTAAAAACCTCAATTCCGGTTAAGCCTTTTCATATTGAAATTGTTTAAACTTATCGTTATAGCTAAGTATACGATTTTGAAAATAGTGGGTAGTCTGGCAAAATGGCTGATTGTCAGCAGTAGTCATATAAGGTTATCATAATGGAAGGAAGAATTCCGTATCTTCCTTTTTCCCTCAAAGGTGGCCGTAATGGCTGCCTCTACTCGTTTGTTTTGAGATTATTCTCATGGCCCAGATGCTCAGTCAAATTTTACAATAGCTACTTTTTTCTTTCCAGTCGGTACTTTTCTGTCTAAATGTTCCTGCCTTAAGCCTATACTGGTGATATGCAGAAATTTTTATTATTATCATAATCTGGAAAATTAATTATCGTGTAAATATAACTGAAAATTAAAAGGTGTAAAAATGACTGATAATATTGATCCGCGGCAACAGCAGGAGCTTCCTGGAGAAGAAAAATTAATGCGCCCAATACCAAGGCATGATAATCCCAATTATAAGGGAAGTGGAAAATTAAAAGATAAGGTAGCTATTATTACTGGTGCTGACAGCGGGATAGGTAAAGCAGTGGCCATTGCTTTTGCCAAAGAGGGGGCAAAACTGGTTTTGTCTTATTTAAAGGAGCATGAGGATGCCGCTGATACTAAAACGCAAGTAGAAAAATATGAGGGCGAGTGTGTATTAATAGCTGGGGACTTGAGAGATAAAAAGCATTGTGAGCAAGTAGTTCTTACGGCTATTGAAAAATTCGGTAAACTGGATATCTTAATTAATCATGCAGGAGAACAATATCAAACAAATAGTCTGGAGGACGTTAGTGAAGAACAACTCAAGCATGTGTTTGAGACTAATGTATATTCAATGTTTTATTTGACCCAGGCGGCACTGAAATATATGAAAGAAGGTGCGAGTATTGTGAATACTGTTTCTGTAGTGGCTTACAAAGGGAATCCTTTTCTTCTGGATTATAGTGCTACTAAAGGCGCAAATCTTGCATTTACCCGTGCGTTAGCTGCTTCTCTGGCTGAAAAAAACATTCGTGTTAACGGTGTTGCTCCAGGCCCAATCTGGACACCATTAATTCCAGCAAGCTTTTCTCCTGATAAGCTAGAAAAGTTTGGAAAGGATACTCCGCTGGGTAGGCCTGGGCAGCCGTATGAGTTGGCGTCTGCATATGTTTATTTAGCTAATAATATTGATAGCAGTTATGTTACCGGGCAAGTCATACATGTAAATGGAGGGCTTCCGGTTAATTCATAACTGGAGATATACTTATCATCTTTGAAGCTTGAACTTTGCTGTACTTCACAAAAAGCTAAAGGAGAAGATGGATGTATAGGAATGAATATATTAATGGAATAATTAAATACAATTCAGTAATAAAGGCTAGAAATACAGCCGAATATGTTATAGCCAGACTGGCAGATCTCGGGATTAGGCATTATTTTGGAGTAGCAGACGCTTCTATATTTAGCGTAAACAATAGTAGTGTAGTGAGAAATCCATTGCTAACTAAGGTACAATGTTCAAATGAGCTAAATGCAGTTTATGCAGCTGATGGATATGCAAGGATTAAAGGAGCTGCGATTTTAAGCACAAGGTACGAGGGTAGTGAGCCCTGTACCTTAAACGGAGCAATGAGGGCTAAAAGAGAGAATGTTTTAATCTTTCATCTGGTAGACATTCCGGCAAAAGGTGATTGGAATTCAAATGAAACTTTTCATTATCCAGCTGGTGATAATAAATGTGAACAGCTAGCTAAATTATGGATGGGAGCTTATTGTATGAGCGTAGTTATCACCCCGGAAAATTGCGTTCGCGAAATGGATCGAGTAATTAGTGAGGCCTTTACCATGCGACAGCCGGTATATATAGCTATAGCAGTGGATGATGCATTATTGCCTTTATCAAATAAGAATAAAAAACTAAGATCACATGTTGAGTTACCTGGTAGTGATTTGCAACAGTTGGAGATTGTAACAGATTTTTTGGTTAAAATTTTCCAAGAGCACTCTGTAAGTATAGCATTCCCATGTTTTAATTTATCTAGATATAACCTGTCTGAAAAAGCATTTAAACTAGTAAAAAAATTAAACTGTCCATATATTACCACGCCTATGAATAAGGGTATATTTGATGAAGGGCATAGATTGTTTTATGGAATGTATAGAGGCGAAGATAGTGATTTAAAAATAACTAAAGCATTAGATAAAGCTGATTTGATTCTGGATTTAGGCGGTACTCTTTTGCATGAGTTAGATTATCTAGGGTTTAGTTTTTCGCATCTGAAAGAGCGGGTCATAACATTTTCCACCAATTATATTAAATTTCAGAAAGTGCTATTTAAGCATATTTACCTGGAGAATATTTTGGATAACCTGATTGATTGTGAACTCTCAGCTTGTGTATCAAAATTATCTATCATTAATAAACTGCCTTTTCTTAATGAAATAACGCCTGGTATTGGAATAGCAGAACCGATAACCTTTAATAAGGCATTCCAATTGATCAATGAATATATCTTACGGGATGGAGATGCTTTAATGATAGATAATAAGGACTTTTTAATAGCGCTGACTAAATTGAGGTTTAAATCTAGAGTTGAGGTGCTGACTTCATTACAATGGCAGGCATTTGAATGGGCAAGTTCGGCTGCTATTGGTACTTTAAGCGGTGCATCTCCATATAGGGTAGTAATAATTATTAATAAAGATCGGTTTCCCGCTGCAGTTTGTTCAATTTTTGACATGATTAAATATGATATGAAGCCTCTAATAATTTTGTTTAATGATCAGGGTCTTACGAAGGGAAATGGGCTTGCCGAATATTCTTGCCAAGAATTTAACAACCTCTGTATGGTTAATTTTACTAACTTTATTAAGATGGCAAGCAACAATAAATGGTTTACAGCCAAAGTGGAAACTATTCCTGGCTTTATTGAGGTTAGTGAAGCTATTGTAAAAATTAATCGTGCAGTATTTATTGAAATCATACTTGAAAGGCAGGTTTTTTTATCCTGATTCCTAATTAATAACAGGAGTGCCCGGTTCCTGGTCCGATATTTCTGTGCTGAGCAGGTTTAAAGTTAAAACGTAAGTATTTATAGCTCCAGTTTAATATTAAACTTGTTACTTTTTCCAGCCTGTTTACCCCGTGGCCATTTTCCTCAATAATTTCCAGTTGTTTAAGACAGTTTAAGCACTCATAAGTGTGAAGATTTCTTTTGACCATTTGGCTGTCATTATTATCTGCAATTAGTAAAATTGGAGTTTTAATCTTGTGCAGAATATTTTCTGCAAAATCCGGTCTACCCCAACAGGTAGCTACAGTAATATACATTGGCAGTTCTGAACATAAGGTCAAAGCTGTAGCTGCTCCGGCACCTATTCCGACTAATCCAACAGGTAAATGTCCCGTTTTAGAGTGGTTTTTTATCCAGGTTATTACTAAATTAAATTGTTCGGTAAATAAAGGTATATTAAATTGATTTCGGGAAAGATTTACCGGAGGTATAATTAGAAGCGTAGCAATATGATTTTTGTATAGGGTGTCGATTATCAGGCTACCGTTAGAAGATGTTGAATTATATCGGCCGTTATCAATAACAAGAATAATTCCATGAGCATCATTAGGGAGGTTTAATACCCCTGACAAAGGTGTCGTCTTAGTATTTATGTCTACAATTTTTTTCATGATGTATTCTCCGCTCACATTATAGCTATAATAAAATAGCAAATTTACAGTACCTTGTATTAGTGTATCAATTTTTTGATAATATTAGTCAGGTAAAAAAATACGCCTATATGTTAAAGCGTTATATTTCTAGCTAAGTTCTGTGCTTGATCTCCTGCTTTTCCTGCAACTATAATTTGGGTTAAAGAAAATACAGATAATATCACTAAGCTAATTGATATGCTGGCTATTAGGTAAACATTCCTTGAAATAGAAAATGATACGAGTAATAACGATAATTTTTGCGCTAATAAGTAGTATTACTGCGTGTAGCAGTGCTAAGCGTTCAACTACAATCATAAAAAAAGAAGATATTCAATCTATTGCGAAATCTACAGTAATTTCAGTGATGGCAAAAGAAGATTTTCCTTTACCCAAGGGGGCCCAAAGCTTTGTAAAGATGGGGAAGTTTGAAGTTAATGAAAATGTATATGATGCAAAAGGGCAGAAGCTATTGCTTCCACGCCATACTATAATTGAAGGGCTATATTCAAACGATGGTTCTGTATGTGAAATAGAATGGGGAGTTGTGTATATGAATGAGGTTAAATATAAGGCAAGAGAAGGGGTAATTGATCTTTCTTTTATAACTGATGCTACCCTTTGTAGCCCTTCAAGGGGGGTGAAGAAAGGGGATAAACTAATTATTACATATAACCAGAATTTAATAGATAAGCCTTTTAATGAATAGAAGTTTTACCAAAATGCTGAAGGGGTATAGCAGAACAAAAGCTGTGCATAACATTGTTGCTCTTGTTGGCTATATTACTACAATAATCTTTCGCTATTGGGGCTTTACTTCTTTTGTTTGTGCTTTGTTTTTGCTTGTTACCGGCGCCAGGATCAGGCAATACGTGGGGCTTATTGTGGCTAATATAGCTTATGCCAGCCTTATGTATGGCACGTTTGGGGCAATATCTTCCCAGGAGTTTATTCTTTATTCAAGCATATATTTTTTATGCTGTTTGCTTTATTGGGTTTTAACCTTAGAATAACCTTAGCCAAAATGGTATGTACTCACATCGATTGAGTATAGTTAGAGAATGAACCTGGATCTTACCGTGATTTTTAAGGAAATATGAAGTGTCTAACCAGAATAACTTTATTGCAATGATAATTGAATTGGCGGAGAGATTGATCTGCTTGTATGTGGATAGTTTATCTAAAAACAAATTAGCGCGTTTTAAAGAAACAGGAAACGATTTTATAATAGTTTTTATAATTTTAGCAGTTTTGTTAATCCTGCTTGTAATTAGTTGGGTTACAGGCCTGTTAGCTTTATTCTTTTATTTGTACTATAACGGTATTTCTACCTTCCATGGTTTATTAGCAATAGGGGCAGTAAACTTTATTAGCTTGTTTGTTATAACTTTTGTTTTTATCATCCAAAAAAATAAGTTTATTCAATCCATTAATGAATTATAGATTATGGTTCGGTATTTTTAATTTTATTTTATAGATATGATTTTAGGAGGATAATAATGAGCGAACCAAACTGGTTACCTAGAGACTAAACAGCTTACAGCATATAGATCAAGTTATCTGGGAATATTAATAATTTTTTATTGATGACAGAAAATATTCAAAAGGACATAATAATGCAAACTTTAGACAATGTAAAAAACAAGCTTGATGAAACAGTAAATGATGCTAAAAAAACAGTCTCTACAGCTCAAAGCAAGGCGATTGATTTTAGCACAACCCTTAAAGAGAAAGCTGGGGAATTGGGGGCTACAGTAAAAAATGAGTCAGTAAATCTTGCTAAAAAAGCTAGAGACAAAACATTGGCGGTTAATGAAGCAGCGATAGAAGCTATAAGAAATAATCCTTATAAATCTGTTGGTGTGGCATTAGCGATTGGTTTTGCCATAGCAAAATACCGTAATTTAAAAGCAGCTGTAGCGAGTGGAAAAAATGCTTAATTTATTTTGTATTTATATATTCGAATAAAAATGCTTTTTCAGTTATCAAAAATTATAGCAGAATTGATGGTTTAAATGTTTTTCGGTAAGTTGTATAATAATTATGTTTTCAGGTTATAGAGAACACAAAACTAGCTACCCCCTTTATGGCTAGTTCTTGGTAGCCAGTATGAAAATACTGGCTTTTTTCTATAATCAAATCTAGCCTAAGAGTGTATAGTATAACAGAAAGCCAAAAGCATAGTATTTTGCAAGATTTGATAGAGGAATTGAAGCCTTTGTATTTTTAAATCTTGTTTTTGAAGTTTAAAACAGCTCCAGAATATGGGAAAAGGGGCAAAAGCCCCTTATCTATTATTTTTTAGCCGTTTTAGCTGGTTTTGTTGTGGTTTTAACTGCCGGTTTAGCAGTAAGTTTAGCATTGGCAACAGCTTCTTTGAGAGCTTTGCCTGGCTTAAACTTTGGGCTGGTTGTTTCTTTAATTTTGATCTCATCGCCGGTTTTAGGGTTTCGCCCAGTTCTCGCGGCTCGCTTTGTCGTTTCAAACGTACCAAACCCAACCAGTGTAACTTTATCCTTGGCTTTTAGGGTTGCAGTTACTGATTCAGTAAGTGCATCTAAAACTTCATTGGCAAGTTTTGCAGTAATACCAGTTTGGTCAGCAATATTTTTTACTAATTCCGTTTTATTCATAAAATTCCTTTCCAAGGATTAATAATTTTATTATTTTACATAAAATAAAATTTAAAAGCAAATAAATTTTTATTTATTCTATTTCTAGAAATACGATTTATAAATTATCGGGTGAAATTTTGCAAAGATGATCAATGGTAGAAAGTTAATCGAGTAATGTTATAATAATCATAATTGTTAACTATTGGGAGAAAAAAATGCATAAATTGGAAAAAGTGTTATATACCGGTATTGCTAAGGCTACGGGCGGTCGTGAAGGCAAGGTTAGTGGAAGTGATCCCGCATTGGATATTAAACTATCTACGCCAAAAAGTCTGGGAGGAACCGGCGGTGAGGGCACTAATCCCGAACAGTTGTTTGCTGCAGGTTATTCTGCCTGTTTTATCGGTGCAATAAAAGCAGTGGCAGCTAAAGAGAAAATTACTGTTCCACAAGATATATCAATAGAAGGATATGTAGGTATTGGCCCAATTAGTCAAGGTTTCTGTATTGAAGTTGAGTTGAAAATTTCATTGCCAGACATGGATAAAAAAGCCGCGCAAGATCTTGTTGATAAAGCACACCTGGTATGTCCATACTCAAATGCGACACGAGGCAACATTCAGGTTACGCTTACCCTGGTTTAAATACTATTATAAACCTGAGATCGAAAGAAACGTTGTTACAAGACGATTAGGTGTTGACTTAATCGTCTAAATGCTGGAAGTAAATGCAGGGGATTCCAATAGTTCTGTAGTAGGTGCTTTTGTAATTCTATATAAGGTAATTGGTAATACAGTCTCAAATATAATACCATAGATTATTGTATCGATAAGGCTATTAAAGTATTTATCAAAAATTGCTGTAGCAATTATATGTATTACCATGCTTGCAACGAAGCCTCTCCATTGCTTATTGCGAGCACCTTTACTCCACATAATAAATGCGCATATGAGTGAAGTTAATCCATAAGGATCGTATGTGGCAGTAAAGAAATAACCAATTTTAGCTAGTTTGTTACGTTTTGTATTTTTGGCAAACCGATGCTCCAGAATTATATTCATTTTTTTAATTTACTTATGTTTTATTGGTTTGTACCGATTATAGTTTTAATTATGTCGCCATTCTATCACAACCAGAACTAATGTTTCAGAAGTTGATCGTTAAATTAAGGCTATTTCTCAAATTTGATGAGGTTGACTGAGTTATTTGCCATATTGCCAGCTTTAGACATCTTGGGAAAGAATAGGATGAATTTATTTCAAATGATAAGTAACACAGGGAAAAAGGGCTAGAAGAAAACTATATCTTGTTCTCATGATATTTCACTTCTTCTATTGTTTGGGGCCTCAGGTCAAAGTAATCGACATTATCTATATCTGCATAGATGTAGCCGTGCTGGCGATGTCTATATTCAATTTCTGTTAATTCCTGGGCTGCGCTTAGCTTATCCGGGCAGGGGATCCATTCCTTACGGCGATAATTACTGTCGAGACGACCATATACTTTGCGAACACACCAGATACCAAGCAAGTCTTGTTGTAGAATAAGCCAATAAAATTTCTGTTGTTTGGGATTTATCATGTAAATCATCGATGCCTCCAATTGGCGATAATTGCGCATATTAATGATTCTTATTGTATCACGTTTTACTTTAAAATACCTAATCAAACTCATTGATTCTGGTATAATTTACAAAATTTACATACTCAAATAAGGCTTTATATGAAAAAAAACGCAATTTATGCACAGTCTGGTGGAGTAACCTCTGTAATTAATGCTTCTGCTGCCGGGGTGATTAACGCTTGTCGTGATTATGGTCACCAGATTGGTACCTTATATGCCGGTGAAAATGGAATCTTGGGGGTTTTAACAGAAGATTTAATTGACACCACACATGAGCCTCAAGTATTAATTGATGGGTTACGTTATACCCCAAGTGGTGCATTTGGTTCATGCCGGTATAAACTTAAATCACTGGAACAGAACCGTCGTGAGTATGAGCGTCTGATTGAGGTTTTTTCGGCTTATAATATCGGGTATTTTTTTTATAATGGTGGTAACGACTCAGCTGATACCTGCTTAAAAGTTTCACAATTAGCTAATCAGCTTGGCTATCCCATACATGCGATTCATATCCCTAAAACTATTGATAATGATCTGGTTATTACCGATAATTGTCCGGGGTTCGGTTCTGTAGCCAAATATGTGGCAACTTCCATTCGTGAAGCAGGGTATGATTTGGAGTCTATGTATAAGACGTCGACTAAAGTATTTATTCTGGAAGTAATGGGACGTAATGCAGGTTGGATTGCTGCTGCATGTGGACTGGCTTCTAATAACGCCGGCGAACCACCACATATTATTTTATTTCCGGAAGTTCCATTTGATGAAGATCAGTTTATTGCTGCCGTAAAATCTGCTATTGACGATTATGGTTATTGTGTTATTGCGGTTTCAGAAGGTGTTAAAGATAAAAATGGTGTTGAGTTAAGTAGTTCGCAAGCTACAGTAGATGATTTCGGTCATCAGCAGTTAGGAGGTGTCGCACCAATTTTGGCAGGGATTATCAAAAAGCGCTTAGGTGTGAAGTATCATTGGGCTGTAGCTGATTATTTACAGCGCTCTGCCCGGCATATTGCTGCTGCAACGGATGTTGAGCAGGCATATGTTTGTGGTTATCGGGGTGTAGAATTTGCCTTGCAGGGGCAGAATGCTGTGATGGCTTCAATTAAGCGGGTATCACAAGAACCATATTTATGGGATATTGAAGCTGTAGATTTGAACCAGGTGGCGAATCATGAGAAATTTATGCCAAAAGACTTTATTACTCCAGATGGATTTCATATTACCCCAAAATGCAGAGATTATTTATTACCGTTAATTAACGGGGAAGATTTTCCGCCATTTAAAAATGGGTTACCGGATTATGTTCGTTTGAAGAAAAATAAAGTAGTGAAAAAACTTGCTGAATTTGAGGTGAAACGTTAATGATAAAAAAAGTGACTTTAGCAGTAACTGGTGCTAGTGGGATGCCATACGCGGTTGCTTTGCTCAAGCAGTTGTTACAGGCTAAAATAGCAGTAAATTTCGT
>Ga0206101_1000292_pt1 | contig 11218 bp, 10 predicted proteins | sample 1B0metagenome_FD_148613 | JGI IMG/M metagenome (GOLD analysis project Ga0206101, IMG submission 148613) | Enriched microbial communities from leaf-cutter ant dump, University of Wisconsin, Madison, United States - 1B0 | ecosystem: Environmental > Terrestrial > Nest > Insects nest > Nest dump... | reverse complement strand
GTGCGGACGGCGGTCGCGGTCGCCCTCGCGGCGGTTACCGCCACGACGCTCCCTGTCACCACCTTCGCGGCGTTCCCCGCGTTCCGGACGCTCGCGCTTTTCCGGCTCGACGTATCCTTCCGGCTTCGGCATCAGCACCTTGCGGCTCAGCCGCAGCTTGCCGGTCTTCGGGTCCGTACCCACCAGCTTGATCTTCACCTTGTCGCCTTCCGCAAGCACGCCTTCCAGGTTCTCCAGCCGCTTCCAGCTCACCTCGGAAATATGCAGCAGGCCCTGCTTGCCCGGCAGGAACTCGATAAACGCGCCGAACGGCATGATGGACTTCACCGTGCCTTCATACGTCTCGCCGATCTCCGGCACCACAACGATGCTCCTGATCCAGGCCATCGCCTTGTCAATGCCTTCCTTATTCGCAGAGAATACCTTGACAAAGCCTTTGTTCTCTTTTTCTTCAATGGAAATAGTCGTGCCCGTCTCGCGCTGTATCTCCTGCACGATCTTGCCGCCGGGCCCGATCACCGCGCCGATGAATTCCGTGTCGATGATAATCTGCTCTACGCGCGGCGTATGCGGCTTCAGCTCCGGCCGGTACGCCGGCATGCACGCATACATGGCGTCGAGGATGTGCAGCCGTCCGCGGCGCGCCTGCGCCAGCGCCTGGCGCATCACGTCCATGCTCAGCCCGTCTACCTTGATATCCATCTGGATGCCGCAGATGCCCTCGCGTGTGCCGGTCACCTTGAAGTCCATATCGCCGAGATGATCCTCATCGCCGAGGATATCCGTCAGCACCGCCCATTTGCCGTCATCCGCGCGCGAGATCAGCCCCATGGCGACCCCGCCCACATGCTTCGGCACCGGCACGCCGGCATCCATCAGCGCCAGCGAGCCGGCGCAGACCGTGGCCATGGAAGAAGATCCGTTCGACTCCAGGATATCGGAGACCACCCGCACCGTGTACGGGTATTCTATCCCCGGCATCATCTGCGCCAGCGAGCGCTTGGCCAGGTTGCCGTGGCCTACCTCGCGGCGGCCCGGCGCACGCTGCATCTTCACCTCCCCCGTAGAGAACGGCGGGAAATTATAGTGCAGGATAAACTTGACATAATCGGACGTAGCCGCGCTCTCTACCAGCAGCTCATCCTCCGTGGTGCCGAGCGTCACCGTTGTAAGCGACTGCGTCTCGCCGCGGGTGAACAGCGCCGCGCCGTGGGGCGAAGGCAGAAAGTCCACCTCCATGCTCAGCGGCCGCACCTCGTCCAGCTTCCGCCCGTCGAGACGGCGGCCTTCGTCGAGGATCATATTCCGCACGGTATAGTACTGCAGGTCTTCGAGGTATTTCTTGGCGGCGGACTTCATCTCTTCCGGCACGCCTTCTCCTTCCTGTAATCCTGCTGCGAGGTGCGCCATCAGCGCTTCCGACAGGTCTTTGAACGCCTGGCTGCGCTCGTGCTTCGGCGACGCGCTGCGGGATATCTCCAGCAGACGCGGGCCGGCAAAGGCTTCCACCTGCTGCTTCAGCTCCTCGTTGACTGCCACCCGCGCATATTCCCGCTTGCCGGTCACACCCACTTTTGCGCGCAGCTCTTCCTGCGCTTTGATCTGCACCTTGATCGCCTCGTGCGCCGCTTCGATCGCGGTGATCATATCTTCTTCCTGGCATTCCTTCGCTTCGCCTTCCACCATCATGATATTCCGCTCAGTGGCGCCGACGATGAAGTCCATGTCGGCCTCCTTCAGCGCGGTGCGGTCGGGGTTGATCACATAAGCGCCGTTGATGCGCGCCACGCGCACTTCGGAGATGATCTCCTGGATGGGAATATCGGAAACGGCGAGCGCAGCGGAGGCGGCCAGGCAGGCCAGCGCGTCCGGCATCACCTCGGGATCGGAAGAAACAAGGGTGATGATCACCTGCACATCGCAGAGATAATCTTCCGGGAACAAAGGCCGCAGCGCGCGGTCAATCAGCCGGGAGATCAGCACCTCATAATCGTTCAGGCGCCCTTCCCTCCTGAAGAAAGAGCCGGGGATACGCCCGGCGGAGGCAAATTTTTCCTGGTAGTCCACGATCAGCGGAAAAAAGGATTGCCCGGGCTTGGGCTCTTTGTTGGCGACCACGGTAGCCAGCAGGACACAGTTGCCGAGGCGCACCGTAACGGCGCCGTCGGCCTGACGGGCCAGCCTGCCCGTCTCTATGGTTACTTCCCGTCCGTCGTTCAGCCGGAACGAGACGGAAGTCGGATTTGACGTCATAAAAATTTCAGATTTGGCTTGTTCAAAAAAAGCTATTCCCAACTGCCGGATGAGTTGGGAATAGCTGTGAAAACGATATCGTTACTTGCGGATTCCAAGCTTTTCGATCAATGCGCGGTAACCGTTCAGGTTGGTGCGGCTCAGGTATTGCAGCAGGCGCTTGCGGCGGCCTACCATCTTCATCAGACCGCGGTGGGTCGAAAAGTCCTTCTTGTTTTGTTGCAGATGCGTGGAGATGTGATTGATGCGTTCTGTCAGCAGGGCGATCTGTCCTTCAATGGATCCCGTGTTGGTTTCCTTGCCACCGAATTCCTTGAAAATGCCCGCCTTTTTTTCAGCAGATAAATGAGACATTACAGCTTGTTTTTAAATGGTTGCTACACTTTTTTCAGGCTGCAAAGATAGGAAATTTCTTCATTGAAAAATTTTTTACCGGGAAAATTAATCCTTCCCGCGAAAAGATTATCAGCAAGTTAGGAAGAAAGTAAACTTTTTGGTTAACTTTGACCGGTCAAATGCAGGTAATTAAGGTTTTTATACAATGATTATTTGCGCATGCGAGACACTATAATTAAAATGCCACCGTCCATGAAAACATTTGAAGAGCTGCTTGACAAGCATTACAAGACCGGCACTGCCGGGCGCAGGGCTGTGGAAAAGCAGGCGCACCTGCACCTGGTCGGCGGCATGCTCCGCGAAGCCAGGCACGAGGCCGGTCTTACCCAGGAGGCGCTCGCAGCGCGCGTCGGCACCAGGAAGACCTATATCTCGCGGATCGAGAACGGGAAGACGGATATACAGGTGTCGGGCCTGTTCCGGATCTTCGAGGAAGGACTGGGGAAAAGAGTAATTTTATACGTGGAATAAGCGCACGGACATGGGATCATACAGCATCGGCGAAGCGATCAGCCTGCTCCTCGAAAAATCGGGCTGGAAGCCGAAGATACACGAGCTGCGCATGCGGCAGGAATGGGAAGCCATCGTCGGCAAGACCATCGCCCGCTATACGCGCGACCTGCACCTGCACAACCAGGTACTGACCATCCGCACCGACATGCCCGCGCTGAAGCAGGAGCTGCTGTTCGGGAAAGAGCAGCTCATCGCCCGCCTGAATGAATATTTCGGGGAAAAGGTGGTGCGCGATATTGTCGTGAAATAAGCCCGGCCCGCTGCTCAGAAGATCTGCATCAGCATATCCAGCCGGTGGACCTCATAGGTAGGCTGCCGCCGGTGCGCGAGCTTTTTCGGGTTGAAATATACCTGGTCCCAGCCCGCGTTGAAAGCGCCGAGCACATCTATATCCAATGCATCGCCGATCATGATGCTCTCCGTCGCGAGGGCGCCGGTGGCCTGCAGGGCGTAGTCGAAGATGGCGCGGTGCGGCTTCAGGCTATTGCTGCGCTCGCTGGTGATGACCTCGCTGAAATAGCCGGCGATGCCCGAAAACTGCAGCTTCTGCCACTGCGTGGCCTCGAAGCCGTTGGTGATCAGGTGCAGGACATACCGTTCGCGGCAGTGCTCCAGCAGATCTTTGGCAAAGGGAACGAGCGCGGACTGTGTCGGCAGCAGCTCCAGGTAGGTAGCGCTCAGCTCGTGCGCCAGCGCGGTATCCGCGACCTTGAAATCGAGCAGGGTGTACCAGATCCTCTTCCACCGCAGGTCTTCCCTGCGGATGTAACCACTGCGGAAGCGCTCCCACAGCCGGTCGTTATGCGCGCCGTACGTGCGGCAGAACAGGTCGAAGTCGCCGATGCCGCGCGATGCAAGGCCGTAGTCTTCATACAACTGCCGCAGCGTCAGCTCCGAGTTCCGGTCAAAGTCCCAGAGGGTATGATCCAGGTCAAAGAAGAGATGCTTGTATGCTTTGCCTGCCGGCATATCCCCGCTTATTTCTTGCGGTAGTAGATCTTGTCCTCGAGGAATTCGGTGGTAGCCTGCAGCGCGGGATTGGCCATACGTTCGTAGATGCGCGATATCTCGATCTGCTCCTTGTTCTCGTGTACCTCTTCCAGGCTGTCGGTATGACTGCTGAACTCGTCGAGCTTCTTGTGCAGGTCTTCCTTCATGGTCACGGCGATCTGGTTGGCGCGCCTAGCGATGACGGCGATAGACTCGTACAGGTTGCCGGTCTTGTCTTTCATGGCGATCACATCGCGTGTTTCCACGAGCGGGTTAACGGATGCGAGCGCTTTTTTGCTGGTGCTCATTTACGTAACTTTTTCAGACTGTTGTCCGAACGGGCATAGAACCCTTCGGCGTCGCGAAGATACTTAGAATTCGGATATTCTTCCTTAAAATCATGGAAAGCGCTCACCGCGTTGGCATAACGCTCCTCCTGCTTCGCCTCGATGCTCTGGCGGGCATAGTAGTATAACGACTTGATTACCATGAACTGGTAATAATCCGCATGCTCCGAATCGGGATAATTGCGCAGCACATTCTTATAAGCGACGCCTGCGGCCTTGTACTGGCTGATGTTGTAGTACAGGTGCGCGGCGGCGGCTTCCTTCTGCTCCAGCTTCAGGCGTGCCTCATCTATATACCTGTTGGCCTCCGGCAGGCGCTTCGAATCGGGATGGATGTTGATATATGCCTGCATGGCCTCCACCGCCTTCACCGTGTTGGTCTGGTCCAGCGCGTATTTGGGCGACAGCTTGTACAGGCTCACGGCGTGCATATACCGGCATTCCTCCGCATCCTTGCTGGTCGGGAAGAAGTCCACGAAATTCTTGAAATGATACGATGCGCTCAGGTAGTCCTTCATATTATAGTACGACCAGGCATAGCGGTAATACATCGGCTCGAAGTTCCGCGTGCCCTTCACCACGGGCAGGAGGGCCTGGTACAGCTCATTGGCGCGCTGGTACTGCTTTTTTTCGTAGTACTCATTAGCCTTGGTGAGCTTGTAGTTGACATCGCTGCTTTTGAGCACCCGCTCGTACTTGCTGCAGGCGCCCAGCAGCAGCAGGCAGAAGCTGAGGAACAGGTAACGGGTGAGTTGCAGATGCATAGCGGGCAGCAAAAATAGGGAATTAAGGGATTTTTCTATGCGCGGGGGATGCAAAAGAGTGTTAAAGCGGCAAATTGCCTATATCATGGTATAATGTAAGCAAATTTGCTTACATTTACATAGTGAATACAAGGTTTAAAAAATATAGAGGTATCCATCCCGGTATTGTATTGGAACGGGAACTTAAGCGTCGCTCGCTAAAACAGCGCCCTTTTGCTTTGTCGCTGCACGAACATCCGCAGACCTTAAATGCCATCACCAAAGGTAAAAGAGGTCTGAGTATTCCGCTTGCTTTGAAAATTGAAAAAGAGCTGGGACTGGAAGAAGGCTCCCTGGCCATGCTGCAGTTATATCATGACATAAAAAAGGAAAAGGAAAAACAGGAAAAGCGTACTCCGGATCTTTCCAGGCTGAGAAAGTCCCTATTCTGGGATACGGACATCAATCATATTGACTGGGACAGGCAGTATAAAGCGGTCATCCGACGGGTATTTGAGCGGGGCAACGAAGCAGAGAAAAAGGAGATCATACATTTCTATGGGATGGATAAAATCCAATCGGTCATAGAAGTGGAAGATACCAGAAAGTCACCCCATTCTCTTCCGAAAACCGTCCGTAAAAAGTCAAAATGATATACTACAATACGATCAACGATTTGCTTAAACATAATCTGGATACGCTGATGGCGGCCGGGGTGTTTTCCGGTTTCCGGCTGGTGGGCGGCACTTCTTTGAGTTTGCAGTTGGGGCATCGTTTGTCTGTGGACATTGATCTTTTTAGTGACGCTGCTTATGGCAGTATAGATTTTGAAGCGATTGATCATTTTATCGAAAAAACCTTTCCTTTTCATAACCACCTGGCAAGCCTGGCGCCAGCAATGGGCAAATCCTATACGATAGGTACAGACCGGGACAATGCGGTCAAGCTGGATGTGTTTTATACAGACCCTTTTATACGGCCTGCATTGATCGTGGATAATATCCGGTTTGCCACAACAGAGGAAATCATCGCAATGAAAATTGATGTAGTACAACGTGGTGGGCGTAAAAAGGATTTCTGGGATTTACATGAGTTATTACCCAAATACCCGGTGCCCGCCATGCTTGACCTGCACAAGGAACGATATCAATACACGCATGAACGGGAGATAATCCTTCGGAATCTCACAGATTTTTATCTCGCAGATGAGGACTTTGACCCGGTATGTCTTCGCGGAAAATATTGGGAGTTTATCAAAGAAGATATTGAAGATGCAGTAAAACATTATCAAAGCGATATCCAATGATATTTTGCGACTACCTCTGGCGGACAGGTAATATCCGCTTTGCACATAATCTCCTTTCGGGGTTCAATATGAACCGGTGAAGCAGGTATGGGTACGGGTGTGTTTTCCGGCATAACAGACATGAAATGACCCACACAATTCCCGCACCTACATAGCGATAACCTGGAATTCCGTACGCCGGTTCCGCTGGTGCTGCTGCTCCGTGCAGCGCTCGCAGGACGTGCAGCGTTCGACAGGCATACGTTCCCCGAAGCCCTTATGCAGCAGCCGGTCCTTGCCGATGCCCCGCTCCTGCAGGTAGCGGATAACGGACTGCGCCCGCGCCTGCGACAGGCGTAGGTTGTAGGCGTCCGATCCGCGGCAGTCGGTGTGCGAGTTGATCTGTATCTGCATCGCAGGGTACTGGCGCAGCAGCTCCAGCAGGCGGTTCAGCGCGGGCTTTGCATCTTCCCGGATAGTGGCCTTGTCGTAGTCGTAATAAATATTCTCGATCTCATAGACCTCGCCTGTCTTCAGCTCTTTCATAAAAAGCGTATCGTACAGCATCGTCGTGCCGGCGCTGCGGGAGATGCCCACGGTGGAAACGATTTTCTCATTGCTGTAATACCTGTCTTTCACGGCATAGACATGATACCGGGCATCTTTGTCCAGCGTTATGCTGTAAGCCTCGCCCGTGCCCAGCATGACGGTATCCGGCCCTGCGCCGCCGAGCCTGGCCCATACCAGCATGGGACGCTCTATCGGCCGACGGGTGGCGCGGTCGAGCACCACTACCTGGTAGCCGATGCTGAAGTCCGGCGCCAGCCTGATCTCGCGGTACAGGGTATCCTGCTTCCGGATGCCGGTCGCCGTAACCTCCAGCGATCCGGGCTTATAGCCTGCTCTGGTCGCGCCGATCACATACCTGCCCTGCGGCTGCAGCTGCGCCATGACATGCCCCGCAGCATCCGAGGTAAACGTCCTGCGGTCACCCATACCCTGCAGGGAAACCGCGGCACCATATATAGGCTGGCTCGTCTCCGCATCCGTGACCTTCAGGGAAAGGTATATTTTTTCCAGGTTGACAAAGTAGATATTATCGCCTTTGCGCGGCGCCGGCCGGTTGGAGGCGAAATAGCCGCCGCTGCCGCCGGCGGTCAGCACGAGCGACATGTCGTCATAGGAAGAGTTGACCGGCGCGCCCATATGCTCCGGCTTGCCGAAGCCGTTTTCCCGGTCGTTCCATACGGCGCGGTAGATGTCCAGCCCGCCCAGGCCGGGATGCCCGTCCGAAGCAAAGTACAGCGTCCTGTCGTCATACAGGAACGGGAACATCTCATCGCCTTCGGTGTTGATCGTCGTGCCGATATTCCGCGGCGCCGACCAGCCCGCGCCTTCTTTTATGCAGAGGTACAGGTCAGTGCCGCCGCTGCCGCCGGGCATATCCGAGGCAAAGACCAGGATGTTGCCGCCGGGGCTGACCGTGGGATGTGCGGTGGAATATTGTTTGCTGTTGAAAGGGAAGGATGTGATCTTTTCAAACCTGCCGGCAGCCTCGTCATAGCCGGTGGCCGTCAGGATCTGCAGCCGCACGATGCCGTCCTGGTCCGGCACAGCGCCTCTTGAGAGGAATTTTTCCGTGAAGTTCGTCCGCGTAAAGTACATGGTGCTGCCATCCGCCGAAAAGACAGCGGGGCCGTCGTGGAACTTCGTGTTGATATTGGCGGCCACGCGCTTTATCTCACCGGTGCACAGCCCGTCCTGGCCGCAGGGTACGGTGAGGATATTATAGAAAGGCATCCCTGTCCACTCGTCCGTTTTCCCGCCTGTGGCAGACAGAACGGTATCTGCGGTGAACACCAGCTGCCCTTTCCGCAGCGACGGCCCGAACTCGGATCTGTCGGTATTGAACCCGAGAAAAGATAGACTCCCGTCAGACGCGTGCTGCGGCAGCTGCTTTGCCTGCCGGCATCCTTCGATCAGGTTGGCCGCACGGCGCTCGTCCGGCACAGCCGCATGGTATTGCCCGAGCCAGTCAGCAGCTTCGTCGTACCTGCCGAGCATCATCAGCATCTGCCCGTAATGCAGCTTCACCACCGCCGGGCAGGCAGGGATCGTCACCGCCTTCGCATACCATGCAGCCGCCTCCTGCGGCGCTTTCGTCAGCCGGTAGCAATCGCCCAGCCGGGCAAGGACAAGCGGATCCGCCGAGCCGCCCGCCACGCGCTCGTAGTACGGGATGGCTTCATGATAGGCGAGATGGCTGTACAGGTAGTCTGCCTTCATCAGGTCCTTGTTGCGCTCCGCACGCACGCTGCCGGCGAACAGGACAAAAACAAACACGGGTAAAAACAGGATGTGCTTCATAAACGGAATTTTCAAAGCAGTGATCAGAATGATTTGATAAACCGCGGGTTCGCATACTTGTTGTTGTCACGCACAAAGTCGAAGCCCACGGCCACCTCGTGGGTACCATTGTTATAGCCGTTCAGCTCCGAAGCGCTGTAGTCGTAGGAATAGCCAAGGTTGATCTGGCGGGTGACCTGCATGTGGAAGACGCCGGCAATGGACTTGTCGGTCCTGTAAGTGATGCCGAGCATCAGCCGGTCGTACAGGATGCAGGACAGGTTGAAATCGCTGTTCAGCGGCAGCCGGTATATGCCGTTGCCCGCATACCGCGCCAGCACCTGCGGCTCCAGCTTCACAGCTTCGCTGAGCGTGAACACATAGCCTCCGCTGAGGAAGTAGCTGCGCACCTGCCGTGCGGCGACAGACGTCAGATCCTTGCGTGACCTGTCGTAATAGTTCTCGAGGAGATTGGGAATGGCGAACCCGGCATAGAAATGTTCGCCTGTCCAGTACACGCCCGGCCCGAAATTCGGCAGCACGGCATTGCGGATATCCTGCATCAGCTTCTGATCCTGCTGGCTCACATTCAGATCGCCGTACCGCGCGCTGTACAGGGAAGCGCCCGCCTGCAGGCCAAAAGACAGCACCGTCCGCTGCAGCGGGATGCGGTAGGCGTAGTAGCCGGTGATATTCGTATTGTCCGTGACGCCTATCTGCTCGCTGTTGACGCTGAAGCCGAGCGCCACATTCCGGAACGGCTTCATGTAGCTGCCCACCGGCCCGTCAATGGAAATACTGATCGTCCGCGGCGCGCCTTCTATACCTATCCACTGGTTGCGGTACACCGCGTTGACAGTAGTGAGGTTCTTGTTGCCCGCATATGCCGGGTTATAGATCAGCTTGTTGAACATGAACATGGTATAGTGCGGATAATTCTGCGCGGCCACACACAAAGGCAACAGCAGCACCGCCAGCATGAACTTACCTGTATATCTCATGAGGATGATTTTTTAGTGAATAATAACATGACCTATCGCTGGATGAGCAGGGAGCCCGTGAAGCTGTCCGGCCCGCCCGTCCTGTTCTTCGCGTGCAGCCTGATCAGGTAGAAATAGGTGCCGTCAGGTACCGATGATCCGTTGATGCCGGTGCCTGACCAGTTGTTCCGGTAGTTGGACTGCCTGAAGACGACATCTCCCCATTTGTCAAATACGGTCACTTCATTATCCGGGTAACGCCCGATGCCTTCTATTATCCAGGAATCGTTGATGCCGTCGCCGTTCGGCGTCAGGCCGTTGTACACGTTAAGCTTATCGTTGCAGTCCGACCTGCGCACCGTCGCGGCAATGGTGTCGGCGCATCCGTGCGCATCGGTCAGCCATACCGTGTATGCGCCTGCCTCCAGGCCGGTCAGCTCATTTCCCGAGACGCCGGAAGACCAGGTATAGCTGTACGGCGGTGTTCCGCCAAAGGGTGTAACGCGTATGCGGCCGTCCGGTTCATCCGTACAGGTATCATTGGTGATGTTAAGCTCCCCGCGCAGCATTTCCGGATCTTCAAGAACAAATGTTTCAGATGCAGTACAGGATGTACGGATATCTTTTACAGTAATCGTATAGCTGCCGCCGCCCAGGCCTGCCAGCCGGTCTGAATGAGCTCCCGTATTCCAGCTGTATTCATAAAAGCCGCTGCCGTTCGTAACCGCGACATGGATGCTGCCGTTTGTGTCGCCGTGACAGGCGACTGCTGTGATATCCCCGGAGAGCAGCATGTCCGGCGTATGCTCCACCGTTACGGAAAGCGCCGCAGTGCAGGCCTGGTCGTCCGTGACGGTGAGCGTATAGCTGCCTGCCGCCACATGCCCGATATCTTCGGTGACCGCACCGTTCGACCAGAGATAGGTATAAGGCGGCACACCGCTGCTAACCGTTACATATACGCCGCCGGAGAGACTGTCGGCACAGCTGACATGCAGTATGGAGTCCAGCGTGATATGCAGCAGTGCCGATGAGTCCGTGTATATGGGTACCGTTATTGCAGCATGACAGCCGTTGCTGTCCGTCACGGTAAGGGTAAACACGCCCGCGCTGATGTTTACCAGGCCGGGAGTAGTGGCGCCATTCGACCAGTTGTAGCTGTAAGGCGGCCGTCCGCCCGATACCGTCACTGCTACCGATCCGTTCGCAGCGGCTGCGCAGGCTGTATTCGGCGACGGCGTTGCCGCGAGGTGCAGCGGTGCAGGCGGCGTTATTTCAGCAGTATACATGGAAGCGCATCCTGTGGCGGTATCGGTGACCGTGAGCACATATATCCCCGGTCTGAGGTTTGCCTGGTTCTGCTGC
>Ga0206101_1000291_pt1 | contig 11266 bp, 10 predicted proteins | sample 1B0metagenome_FD_148613 | JGI IMG/M metagenome (GOLD analysis project Ga0206101, IMG submission 148613) | Enriched microbial communities from leaf-cutter ant dump, University of Wisconsin, Madison, United States - 1B0 | ecosystem: Environmental > Terrestrial > Nest > Insects nest > Nest dump... | reverse complement strand
CAGAACTGGAAAATTATTTAGAAAAACATACAACTTCGGTATCGGATTTATTGAATCGTTTGCAAAAGGAAACTTTTCAGAAAACCACACAGCCGCAAATGCTGTCGGGAGCTTATCAGGGAAGAATGCTGAGTCTGGTTTCCAAACTCATCCGTCCGAAAATCATTTTGGAAATTGGAACTTTTACAGGTTATGCAACTTTGTGTCTGGCTGAAGGTTTGCAAAAAGGCGGTAAAATCATCACCATTGACCGGAATGAAGAACTGATGTATCTTCCCAAAAAATATTTCGCCGAATCAGAATTTGCGGAGCAGATTGAAGTCAGGATTGGGAATGCATTGGAAGTTTTGGATGAATTGAACGAAAGTTTTGATTTGGTTTTTATTGATGCCGATAAATCGAATTATATCAATTATTATGAAAAAGTTCTGGAGAAAATGAATTCCGGAGGTGTGATTCTGGCCGATAATGTTTTGTGGTACGGAAAAGTGCTGGAAGAAGCCAAACCCAACGATAAGGACACGATTATTTTAAAAGAATTCAATGATTTAGTAGCAAATGATAAACGTGTGGAAACGATCATTTTACCCATTCGGGATGGGATTAGTTTAATCAGGAAAAGATAGTCCTTCGACAAGCTCAAGATGACAAAATAAAAATTAGATGAAATTTGCAATTTGCCAGGTAAGTGTTTCGCCGCTGCGCGCCGAGCCGTCCGACCGTTCGGAAATGGTAACCCAGATTTTATTTGGCGAAAAGGTGGAAATTACAGAAGTTCAAAAAAACTGGTTTAAAATCAAAGCCGATTTTGACGGATATGAAGGCTGGGCTGATTCCAAACAGTTCATGGAAGTTCCGGAAGAAGAATACAGTTCCATTCGCATTGACAAATTTGCGTCGGAAAGTTTTAATCTTGCAGTAGATAGTGAAATGCCGCTGACGTTGCCAATGGCTTCCATTCTACCCAACCTGAACAATGGCAAAATCCGATTCGGAAAAAAAGAAATCAACTATTTAGGGGAGTTTCAAACCGCTGATTCCTCAAAGTCCGACTTACCGGATTTGGCGATGATGTACCTGAACACGCCTTATTTATGGGGCGGTAAATCGGTTTTCGGAATTGATTGTTCGGGTATGGTGCAGCAGGTGTATAAATTCTGTGGCGTGAGCTTACCGAGAGATGCTTATCAGCAAGCGGAAACAGGAGAAGTTTTAAGTTTCATAGAAGAAGCCGAACCGGGCGATCTGGCTTTTTTTGATAATCCGGAGGGGAAAATCATCCATGTGGGAATTATTCTGGAAGGAAATAAAATCATTCATGCACATGGAAAAGTACGAATTGACCCGATTGACATCACCGGAATTTTCAATACCGATTCACAAACTTATTCTCATAAATTAAGGGTCATTAAGAAAATTTTATGATGTTGATTGTCAATTTATTAAACTTCAACATGGAAATTATTCTATAAATCTTCATTTTTTTTCTAAAAAGGCAATTTTTCATTTTTTAAACTCGTTATAAATTAACTATTTTTGTAACCACTTACCACAGGAGTTAAAAGTTTTTTGAGTTTAGATGAAGTTATTTAATTTATTTACACAGGAAGTTGCCATAGATTTAGGGACTGCCAATACATTAATCATACACAACAACAAAGTTGTCATTGACAGCCCGTCAATCGTAGCAATTGACCGGCGAACCAATAAAGTAATCGCCGTAGGTGAAAAAGCCAAGCACATGCAGGGTAAAACCCACGACGACATCAAAACCATCCGTCCGTTAAAAGACGGCGTGATTGCCGATTTTGAAGCATCTGAATTCATGATCCGTGAATTCATCAAACAAATTCCCGGCATCAGAGGAAAATTCTTTTCACCTTCACTAAGAATTGTAATTTGTATTCCTTCCGGAATTACCGAAGTGGAAAAGCGCGCAGTAAAAGATTCCGCGGCACACGTAAACGCAAAAGACGTCCGTTTGATTTATGAACCGATGGCCGCCGCAATTGGGGTGGGAATTGACGTTCAGCTTCCAAAAGGGAATATGATCATTGACATCGGAGGAGGAACCTCTGAAATCGCTGTAATCGCCCTGGGTGGAATTGTTTGTGACAAATCAGTAAAAATTGCGGGTGATGTTTTTACCAATGATATCGCTTATTATTTGCGGAGCCATCACAACCTTTATATTGGAGAAAGAACGGCCGAGCGCGTAAAAATCGAAGTTGGGGCTGCAATTGAAGATCTGGAACACGAACCGGAAGATATGGCGGTTCAAGGCCGTGATTTGATTACCGGTAAGCCGAAAGAGATCACCATTAATTACAAAGAAATTGCGCGTGCTTTGGATAAATCCATATTAAGGATTGAAGACGCGGTGATGGAAACACTTTCCCAGACACCTCCCGAACTGGCTGCCGATATTTACAATACCGGAATTTATATGGCTGGTGGCGGTTCCATGCTTCGTGGGCTGGACCAAAGGATTTCCAAGAAAACAGGATTACCCGTATTTTTAGCCGACGACCCGTTGAGAGCCGTTGTGCGCGGAACCGGAATTGCTTTGAAGAATATTGACAAGTTTACGTTCTTAATGAAATAATTCCCGCTATGCAATTCATCCTGAACCCTATCATCAAGAATGGATTGTTTCTGTTTTACGTTCTGCTGGCGGTTATTTCATTTGTTTTTACATTCAGGGAAAAGGTGTATCACAAATCTGTACTAGACAAAACCAGTGTTCAGGCAAGCGGCTATTTTGATAAAAAGATTTCGGGTGTGACCAATTTCTTTCATTTAAAACAAGATAATCGTTCATTACAAACTGAAAACGCCGAGCTTCGCAAAGAACTCGAATTGCTGAAAGGAGAAATGGCGGAATCGGATACCGCAAGGCGAACCATCAGCAATCTTGAATTCCACCAGACTTACAGCTTTATTCCGGTTCAGGTCATCAATAATTCCATCATGAAATCCCATAATATGCTGACCATCAATAAAGGTTCCAGGCACGGGATTAAAAATGGAATGGGAATTATTTCCGCCAACGGTGTCATCGGTTATGTTTACAAAACTTCACCCAATTATGCGCGGGTGATGTCCACGCTGAACAAAAACACAAGGATTACCGCCCAGGTTAAAAATAACGAATATTTTGGTACTTTGACCTGGAACGGAAAAGATCCGAGGTATGCACAATTAAATGAAATCCCGAAATACATTGAAATCAGCAAAGGCGATACGATTGAAACGGATGGAAAGTCGAGTTCCCTGCCGGGAGGAATTATGATTGGCACGGTAGCAAGTTCCAAAATAGATGAGATTTCCGGTGAACTGAACATACAAGTGAAACTGAAAGAGGATTTCGGGAGGTTGCGATATGTACAGGCCGTAGTGAACCTGGAGAAAAAGGAAATAGAACAAGTAGAAAAAACAGATAGTACGGCAGTCAAATGATCAACTTTCGGTTATTAATCAATATCATCACCATCTTATTTTTGGTTTTATTGCAGGTATTTATCTTCAATAAAATGGTATTTAACCAAATTGCCGTACCTTATATTTACATCCTTTTCATTTTACTTTACCCGCCACAGCGTAACCGGTATATGTTCCTGGTATTGTGTTTTCTTTTGGGATGGGGAATTGACATTTTTGAAAGCACCGGAGGAATCAATGCGTTTGCATGCCTGACCATTGGTTTTTTGAGCAAACATATCATCCGGATGGCAACCGGAACAAGATTTTTTGAAATTGAAGAATTCAGCTTTGGTGATTTCAATGCAGGCCAATGGTTTTTCTATGTCACCGCTATGACCGCCATTCATCATTTCCTGTTGTTTTTCCTGGAAAGTTTTTCATTTGCCAGCATACAGGAAGTTCTCATCCGTACCCTCTACTGTTCGGTTTACACTATCCTTTTGATTTTTTTCTACCTGATTTTGTTTAGAAAAAGAGCGGAAAGATGAAGAAGGTATATGTACTCTATTTTGTTTTATTGACCATCATCGGGCTGTTTATCTGGCGTTTATCTTATCTTCAGCTTCAGACCGACCGCTACAAACTGAACGCCATCAACACTTCTATCAAGCAAGAAATTATTTTCCCGAACCGTGGCGATATCCTGGACAGAAACGGGAAACTTTTGGTGAGTAATACTTACAGTTATGAGCTGGATGTTGTTCCGGCCATGATCAAAGAAAATTTCGATACCGTGGCATTCTGTAAACTTGCAGGAATTCAGGTGAAAGATTTTGATTTGCGGATGAAACAGATTAAAAAGGAAAAATATTTCAGGGCGCTAGCTCCTTATCCGCTCATTAAAAATATCTCACGCGATGATTATGCCCGGATTCAGGAGCAGCTTTACCTCTACCCTTCCATGTCAATTGTAAAACGGCCCGAAAGGAAATACCTGGTCCATACCGCAGGAAACATTTTGGGTTACATCAATGAAGCCAATGAAAGTTATATCAAAACCGATTCGCTTTATTACAAACCGGGAGACCTGGTAGGAATTGCCGGCGTTGAAAAATCTTATGAAAAAGAGCTTCGCGGCGTAAAAGGTGTCAGGAATTATATCGCCGACCGGCTGATGAAATCAATCGGTTCGTACAAAAACGGGCAATACGACCACCCGGCCAAAAGCGGGAAAACCGTTACTTTGACCATTGATTACGCCCTGCAGGAATACGCCGAAAAATTACTTCAAAATAAAAGAGGGGCGATTGTCGCCATAGACCCGAAAACCGGGGAAATCCTTGCCATGGCTTCCGCACCTACTGTTGATCCGAATCTTTTCCTGGATTCCAGAGAAAGAAACATTATACTGACAGACAGCATTTCAAAACCCAATTACGACCGTGTGTCGCAAGGCACTTATCCACCCGGCTCACCTTTCAAACTGCTTACCGGGCTTGCTGCCCTGCAAATGAACGTAATTTCCGATTCCACAACTTATACCTGCAAACATGGGTTCCGTTACGGAAGGCTGAAAATCGCCTGCCACTGCGGGCAATATTACAGGCCCATTGCTTTGCGGACCGCCATTGCAAAATCCTGCAACAATTTTTTTTCGGAAACTTACCGCGATATAGTCCGAAAATACCCGGACGATTATGGAAAAGGTTTAGATGAATGGAAAGCAATCATTAACAGTTTCGGGCTAGGCGTTTATCTTAATAATGATTTGGCCGTAGGAAGTTCAGGATTAATCCCTTCATCAGATTTTTATGACAAGCGATTTGGTGACGACTGGACTCCGTACCAAATGATTTTCAACGGAATCGGACAGGGGGACATTACCGTTACACCGCTCCAGATGGCAAATTTTACAGCGGCCATTGCCAATAAAGGCTATTTTTATACGCCTCATATTGTAAGGGAAATAGACGGAAAACCACAAGCTAGCCCTAATCTTACCCAAGCCAAAAAAACACTTGTCGATTCAAAATATTTCACTCCCGTACTCGACGGAATGGCCCAGGTATTTACCAACGGGACTGCCGGAGCATATAGAACAAAGCTATTTACACAGGCAGGAAAAACCGGGACTGCGCAAAACCCGCATGGGCAGGATCATTCTTTGTTCACTTTAATTGCGCCCGTGGAAGATCCGAAAATTGTTATTGCGGTAGTAGTCGAAAACGGCTACTGGGGCGCACGCTGGGCAGCGCCGATGGCAACCTTGATTGCGGAAAAATACCTGACGGATACCATTCAGCGGAAATACCTGGAAGACAGGATGGTGAATGGGAATTTGGAATATGAGTACAAAAAACAATGGACCGAATACCTGAAAAGAAAAGGTTGGTATGTAGAACCCGAAAAAACAGACAACATTGAGCCAAAGCAGGTCACTAAGAGGAATTGATCGGATTACCATCATCATGTGTTTATTGCTCATACTGTTTGGGATAATGAACATTTACAGTGTGGAAGAAGCCAAAGGAATCAAACAATTGATTTTCTTCGGGTTGAGCTTTATATTGATTATCGGATTAATCACGCTTTCCTCTACCGCTTCCAATTTCTTTGAAATTTACAGCCCTGTTTTTTTCATAGCCGCCATCCTGCTATTGATTGCTGTACGGATTTTCGGGAAAGAGATCAATGGTGCCCGGGCCTGGTTTGATTTCGGCTTCGTTAGCTTCCAGCCTGCGGAATTTGCCAAATTGGCCACAGGATTATTTTTAGCCAATTACATAAGTTCGCCTTCACTCGAATTGAAATCAAGAAGTACCATTCTCACGGCCTTTGCCATCATCGGCATTCCGGTTTTCCTGATCCTGTTGCAGCCCGACCTGGGTTCCGTGCTGGTATTCAGCGCGTTCATCGTCGCGCTTTACCGTGAAGGGTTTTCACCCTGGTACATTTTCCTTCCCGTCATCGGCGGCGTTTTGTTCCTAATTTCCATCACCTATCCACCCTACTACATTCTCACCGCCATCGGTTCGGCTATGTCCATTATCGGGCTTTTTATCGTTGCTTTCACTTATAACCGGACTACGCTGAAAACCGTTATGGGAATGGAAATCGGATTGATTTTCTATTTCCTTATCATCATCGGGCTGATGTTTTTCGCACCATCGCTGGGCATGATTGAAGATGAAACTTCGCGGCAGTTTGTTCCTCTCGGCATCCTTTCTTTCAACGTATATTTATATTCGGCAATCGGATTGATTATTTCCGTGCTGACTACGTTGTCGGTCGCTTATTTTATGATTTACAATAATTCCGATTCACCGTTTAAGCTATCCACTTCGGAATTCGGTTCAAATCTTACCTACGGCACCGCCTCTATTTCTGCCGGAATATTTATCATTATAACCGGAATTTCTGTTTTTTCTTCCACTATTTACACCAAACTGCCGAAACACCAGCAGGAAAGGATCATGGTTTTGTTTGAAGGCGAGGCCAAGTACCGTGATACTTCGGGCTATAACCTGCTTTATTCCAAAACGGCCATTGGTTCAGGGGATTTAATGGGAAAAGGCTACTTGCAGGGAACGGTTAAAATGGGGAAATTCGTCCCCGAACAATCCACCGATTATATTTTCTGTACTGTAGGCGAAGAATGGGGATTTTTAGGAAGTTCTTTGCTGGTGATTTTTTACGGGCTGTTCATCGCCCGGATCTATTACCTGGCCGAATCACAGCGGAATAAATTTTCAAGGTTTTTCGGGTATTCCGTTGCTACGATTTTCCTGATTCATTTTTTCATCAACATTGCGATGGTCATGGGATTATTCCCAACGGTAGGAATCCCGCTTCCGTTTTTCAGCTATGGTGGAAGCTCACTTTGGGCATTCATCACGCTCGTCACGATTTTCCTGATTCTGAACTACAAAGACAAACAGAGCCTTATTTGAGTTTTTTTCATTTCCTGATGATTGCTTCTTCGGTTTCAGTAAAATAAATATCTGTTAAAATTCATCACTCAAAACCTTTTTAGATAAATTCCTGCCATTCAGATTCAAAAATTTTTATAATTTAGTATAGATGAAACGGTTATACCCTGTGCTAATGGTTATTTCCCTGTTTTTTACCCTGTTGGTAAGAAGCCAGGACTTTCATCTGCAGGACGAAAAGCAAAAATTCTCACTGGATTTCCAGCCGACAGGCAACTTAGTTATTGTCCCGGTTCAGATCAACAGTTCCATCCCACTGAATTTCGTAATTGACACCGGCTCTCCTTACACCATCATCACCAACCTAGAGGCCATCAATTATTTCAAACTGAACAAAGGCAGGCCTATCTCTATTTCAGGATTGGGCCAGAGCACAAAAAGGCTGGAAGCCTACCTGTCTAAGAACAACACCATTACCTTGGGCAAAGCCGTTTCAAATTCAACCGATATCGTTTTGCTGTTTGAGCAGGATTTTGACCTGAGCACACGGTTTGGTATTCCTATTTACGGGATCATCGGATATGACATATTGAAAGATTTTGTGGTCGAAGTAAATTATATGCGAAAGAAAATTTCTTTTTACCGCCACGATTATTTTTATTTGAAGAAAACCGGGAAACTAAAAAAATTCAGGGAAATACCCGTTGAAATCGAAAAAGGAAAACCTTATGTGACACTGAATTCCGAAATCAACGGGGTGAACCTTGATCTGAGGTTGTTGCTCGATTCGGGCAGCTGGGATGCTATATGGCTCTTTGAAAACAAAGAAAAAAACATCCTGACACCGCCTGTTTACATCAACGATTATCTTGGCTTCGGGCTGAACGGCGAAATCCATGGAAAAAAAACACGGATCACTTCCCTCGAAATAGGCCCGTTTGAAATCAAAAACCCTACTACCTCTTTTCCAGACAGCCTTTCTGTTTCCAACCTGCACCAAACCATGCGTAACGGAACCATAGGTTCCGAAATCTTTAGACGTTTTACCACGATTTATGATTATAAGAACAGAAAAATATTCCTCAAAAAAAACAATAAATACAACGAAGAATTCCACTACAACCTGGCGGGCCTGGAGTTGTACCAACCTTATCCGGAACTTCCCTACCTGGAAGTTATTTATGTACGGAAAGATTCTCCGGCTGACCTTGCCGGGATAAAAAAAGGAGATGCCATCCGTTATGTAAATGGTAAAAAGGTCAGTGTTTTCCAAACCGAAGTTTTCGACAACCGCTTATCTGCTTCAAAAACCGACCTGATTGAAGTTGGAGGGAAAAAAGGAGAAACCATTTCACTACCTGAAATGCTGGATCTTTTTAAATCAAATGCCGGAGAAAAAATTACGGTGATTTACACCCGGGGTTCAAACGAAACAGAGCGTTCGGCTTCTTTCGTCCTTGAAAAACCTATTTAAAACTTTTCTTAAATCATCTGTTCAAATCTTTCTTTTTTCTAACTTGCACCCTGATGGATGCAAAACAGCTAAAGTATGACAAAGCCTATCTGAAAATGGCTTTGGAATGGGGGAAACTATCTTATTGCAAACGCCGCCGGGTAGGCGCACTGATCGTCAAAGACCGAATGATTATTTCCGACGGCTACAATGGAACTCCCGCGGGATTTGAAAACATCTGTGAAGACGACGAAGGCTATACCAAATGGTATGTGCTTCATGCCGAGGCAAATGCCATCTTAAAAGTTGCTTCATCCGCTCAGTCCTGCCGTGGGGCAACATTGTATATAACACTTTCTCCCTGCCGGGAATGCAGCAAGCTGGTTCATCAGTCGGGAATCAAAAGAGTAGTTTACATAGAGGAGTACAAAGATGATTCGGGCATTAAGTTCCTGAAAAAAGCCCACATTGATGTTGTGCAGATTAAACGCGAAGATTTATTTGAACCGGATGAGGACATTCTTTAAAATTCTAAATATCATCCTGATTATCCTCATCATATTCATCACCGGCTTTTTGGTGGGCAGGAAATATGACATTGCTTTAGACGAAAATGACAACCTTGTCGGGCTGCAATACAGTGCCAACGAACAAAAAATACGCAGGCTGGTTTCACTGATCGACGACCAGTATGTAGAAAAAGTGAATACCGACAGCCTGGTGGACAATGCCATTAACCAGATTATCGGCCAGCTTGACCCCCACACTACTTACCTGAATAAAGAAGCGCTGGAACGCATCACCCGTGACATGAGCGGGAGTTTCAAAGGATTGGGTATCCAGGTGCGAAAGATAGACGATACTTTAACAGTTACACAAATTTTAGCGGGAACTCCCAATTTTTACAACCTGAACCTCGGTGATAAAATCCTGAAAATAGACAGCGTTTCGATTACTGGTTTCAGCACCGAAAATGCAATGGCGCTTATTAGTAAAAAAGAATCCGATGAAATCAATCTCACCGTTTCACGGCAAAGTGACTTATTAAACATCAAAACAAAAAAAGGCGATATCCCCGTTCCGAGCGTGATTTCTTATTTCATGATTGACAATCAGACAGGGTATATCAAATTGATCCGGTTCGCCGAACATTCTGCCGAAGAAGTACATAATGCGCTACAGAAACTAAAATCAAAAGGAATGACATCATTGATTTTTGACCTGCGCGGAAACCCGGGAGGAATTATGAAAGTCGCGGAACAAATTGCAGACGAATTTCTGAAAAGAAATGAGCTGATTGTCTATACGCAGGATAAGGAAGAGAAACGAAAATACATTTACGCCACTTCCAAGGGCCTTTTTGAAGACGGAAAGGTGTATGTACTGATTGATGAGGGTTCAGCTTCTGCAAGCGAAATCGTTTCGGGGGCATTGCAGGAATACGGCAGGGCAACCCTTGTTGGCCGCCGTTCGTTCGGAAAAGGTTTGGTACAACGGGAAATCAGCCTGGGTGACGGAACCCGTGTCCGCCTTACGGTGGCTCATTATTATACACCATCAGGGCGCTCCATCCAACGGCCCTATGACAAAGGAAATGAGGCTTATTCCGAAGAAATCTACCGCCGGGTGCAAAGCGGTGAATTGTATTACAAAGACAGTATGAGGATCAATAAAGATTTACAATTCAGGTCGCCTTCCGGAAAAATCGTGTATGGCGGAGGTGGAATTGTACCCGATGAATTCGTACCGATTGATACAATGCAACTTAAAGGATGGGTTCTGCAAAACGCCTATTCAGGTAGCAACCAGGATTTTATCTTCAAAAAAGTGCTTGAAAACCGTTATAACCCTTTCTGGATAAATGAAAACTTACTCCTGGATTATTATGATATTACGCCGGTTTATGTACAATACCTGAATATGCTGGGCTTAAATCCGGAAAGATTAAATGAAAGTGAGGAACTTTTATTAAAAGACTTTTTACGTTCGTCTATTGTGGAAATTCTATTCGGCGCAAATTCTTTTTATAAAGCGTGGATACGCGAGGACAATATGGTTCAGCGGGTATTGGAAATGCAGAGGGGAAATTAATAAGAAACTTTTCTGTCCTGGAGAAAAAATACAACGATATTTTAACGCTATACCTGCTGTCTTTTCAGGTACCAAAAACGGTAAACAGCAAGCAGAATGGCCAAGCCAAACAGTATCATCATATACTGGTCAATGGGTGTACCGGACGCTCCGGGAGTTCCTGCATCTTCGTCTCCCTGTGTGGGCGGCGGCGGGACCTGAGCCAAAATCACAGCTACCGGTACTAAAAAAAGCACAAGCGCTAATAGTTTATTCTTCATTTATCTCGGTTTAGGTATTTGGTTTCTTTTTATTGGTGGATTATTTTCTGCGTATAAACCCCGCCGGTATTTGATTCTATTTTAACTACATACACACCTTTTTGAGGTAA